>Ga0181519_10000876_pt1 | contig 26903 bp, 24 predicted proteins | sample PEATcosm2014_Bin_26_FD_121102 | JGI IMG/M metagenome (GOLD analysis project Ga0181519, IMG submission 121102) | Peatland microbial communities from MTU Mesocosm Facility, Houghton, MI, USA - PEATcosm2014_Bin02_10_metaG | ecosystem: Environmental > Terrestrial > Soil > Wetlands > Peat | place...
AACAATTGAATCTTGCGTGTCGGCCACTTTAGCGCGCATATTCCGACTGGCATCGGCGACCGCATTTAAACTGCGCGTCAACAAGCCATCCGTCGCGTCGACCGCTTTCTCCATGGCGGGGCCAGCGTTGCGGCGGATCGTATCGACCTTGTTCGACAACGCCGATGCGCCAGCATCCGCGGTGTGCTGCGCCTCGCGGAGTCCGCCTTGGAGGTGGTCCGCCGCTTTATCGACTATCGCATGGCCTCTCGAAACCGCGTCGTTCGTGGTATCCATGATGAATTCCCAGCGTGTGTGTGCCGCAAAATTGCGTGCTGGTAATATCCGGCAATATACGAGCCCGGCGCTGTAGCCAAACACCGCATCAGCCGTCTGCCATAGCCGCCGTTTCGGGTCGGAAGTTTCCTACCTCCCTGCGATTTGACGCCGCCCCAGGACGATCAGGTGTTGAATGTCTTCGGGCCGCATCGGTTTCGTCATGTGGTGATCAAATCCGGCGTCAAGCGCGACCTGACGATCGCGTTCTTGTCCCCACCCGGTGACCGCAATCAACGTCGCTCTTTGTCCGGATGGTCGCTTGCGGATGGCACGGACGACCTCGAGGCCGGAAACCCGCGGCATGCCGACATCGAGCAACGCGGTATCGGGTTCCACCCGCGCAAAGGTCTCGAGCGCCTCCACTCCGTCGTAGGCGACGTGAACCTCATACCCTTCGAGACGCAGCAATTCGGCCAGACTGTCCGCCGCGTCCACATTGTCGTCCGCGACCAGAATTCGGTGATTGAGAGTCACGCCTCCAGCGACCGCGGATGACGGCGATGCCTGGATGCGGCCGCTGGTGTCGGAGCCCACCACGCAACTGCGGGGCAGGCGTATGCTGAACTCGGCGCCGTATCCGAGGCCGGCGCTCGATGCTTCGATGGTGCCCCCGTGCAGCTCAACGAGGCCCCGGGCGAGCGCGAGCCCGATTCCGAGGCCGCCCTGCGATCCTTCCACGGCGGCGGGGACCTGGCAGAACATCTCGAAAACTTGTGTTTGCTGCTCGCGGGTCAGACCGATGCCATTGTCACGCACGCGGATGAGGAGTTCATTGGCTTCGAGAACCGCGCTGATCTGTATGCGGCCGTCCGGTTCGGTGTACTTCGCGGCATTTGTCAGCAGGTTCCCGACAACCTGGGTCATTCGGACGGGATCAATTTCCAGCAGCACGGGCGTTGGCGGTAGTGTCGCGACCAACTGGTGGCGTTTGGCGTCGAGGTGGGGGCGCGCCGTTTCTATTGCGGTATCCAAGATCACCGACAGCGGCTCTCGAGATTTGCGCAGGAGCAGGGAACCGCGCCCGATACGTGATACGTCCAGTAGATCCTCGAGCACCAACGACATGTGTTGTACCTGACGCTCGATGATGGCGTAACTCCAGCGCTTCTGAGCGTCAGTCGAGCCGTGCTTGCCGGCAACTCGGACGGCCTGACGGATGGGGGCTAACGGATTGCGCAGTTCGTGCGCCAGCGTCGCCAAGAACTCATCCTTGCGACGATCGATGTCCTCGAGTGCCCGCTCACGCAGTTTGCGGTCCGTGATGTTGGTGAACCAAACGGCAATGGAGCCTTGCATGGGTGATGCGACCACGGCGTACCAGCGGACGCCTTGGTTGGTCGCCTGCGTCGTAATCTCAAACTCGGCTTGCTCACCGGTTTCGATGACTCCCACATAATGGTCGAACAGCCCGGGAGCATCCCACGCGTGTGGTAAGACGGCGCCGATCCGGCTGCCGGTCAGTTCCTTATTGTCCTGACCCAGCGCCCGCGCGGCTGCCGGGTTGAGGTAAGTCCATTGAAAATCGGTGATTCTTCCGTGATCATCACGCATGGGAGTCAGGATGCAGAAAGGCACGAAGGACGATTTTAGTGCGACCGAAAAGCGCCTTTCGTTTTTTGCGGCGGCTGCACGGGCACGTTCCCGCGCGACCACTGCGGCTGCAATGGTTGCACACACCTCACCCAGGTGCAATTCGCGAACGCTTTGCTGATGCGCCTCGGTAAACATCACCGAAATCGCCCCATGACTTCGCCCTCGGCTCCCAGCAGCGGCATGCTTTGCACTCCGCGCAATCCTTGCTGAGCGGCAAGTGCGCGGTGCGAGAGCAGAATCGATTCATAATCGCCGTCCTGAACCATCGGATGGCAGTGTGAAATCGAAGCGCCGTGACCAGTTGCAGTGCTCATCCGCAAAGTCACTTCTTCGAACACCTGCTCGCTGAAGCCCACTTGGGCGACCACCGAGAGAGATTTGTTTTCCTCGTGACAAAGCGACACCACGCCGTGAGGCGTTCCGTAGAGATCGACCATGATATCGAGCAAGCCACGCAACGCCGCTGCCAGATCGTCGCCGGCGGCGACCAGCTTCTGACTGAAGGCGTGCAGACGGCGATGATCCTCCAGCTGAAGTTGCAAACTGGCCTGGGCACGTTGCAACATTTCATCGACCTGCTTGCGCGCAGTTATATCGACCGCAGCCCCGCGTGCGTGTGTGAGTACTCCTGCGGCGGTGGCTTCGAGTTGCACCCGGTTCAGCAGCCACCGGATCTCGCCGTTTGGCAGTTCCACCCGCTGTTCGCGCTCGTACAGAAACTCGCCCTGTGTGATCTGCTGCTGCATGTGGCGGCGACTTTCCTCGATGTGATCCGGGCGAAGGCCGGCGAACCAGCGGTCGAGGCTGATTTCACCGTGTACGACCGGGCGCCCCAAGATTCGGCACAGGCTTGGCGAAACAAAGGCGGTGCCCGCCTCGAAATTCAGTTCAAAGATGCCGACGCCGGTGTTGGTCTGAGCGAGAGCGAGGCGTTTCTCCGCGAGCGCGGCACGTGCGGAGGTGAGCTGCAACCGGTTTCCGAAAAGCACCAGCAACCCGCCGAACATGGCGAAGGCCACTACCGCCGCCAGATCCTGCGGAAATTGAATCGCCAGATTGCCTACGGGTGGCGACAGCAGTGCGCCGTTCACAAGACCCGCCATCAACACCAACAGTGCCGGGCCGCGCCCCAGAGAAATCATGGCGAACACCAAGGCGACCAAAAAAAACAAGAATGGCACGTGACTGCCGACCCAAGGCTGGATGAGCCATTGCAATGCCGCAGCGATGCCGGCAGCCGCGGCGGCGACGGCGTATCTGCTCAGACGCGATTGCAACATACTCGGTACAACACGCATGGCACACATCGTAAGATACGGCTCGGTTGTATGGGAGCTTAAGTCTTTATAGCAGACAAATATGCGCGCACCAATGTCGGAAGCTGAGCCGTCCCGCAGTCCTGCTGCGCTGCAATCACCGCCCGCCAGTTGCGATCGAGTAACGCAAGTCGTTCGCACGGGAATCTCGGCCAGCAGTGGAGTCGAGTCCACCGCGCGCCAGGCGTATGAGTCAGGGTTTCACGTAACGCTCGCCAAGCGGCACGACGCAGGAAGTTCTCAACCTGCTGAACAGCACCCGGGCTTGAATTGACGAGGGAGAATTCACGATGGAATGGTTGCATTGCATTTCTTACTTCTTCGGCGGCGCTTTTCTCAGCAACGGGATTCCACACTTCGTGAGCGGGGTGATGGGCCGGGCTTTTCAAAGTCCCTTTGCCAAACCACCAGGGCAGGGACTCTCGTCTTCAACCGTCAACGTGCTTTGGGGCGTTTTTAACTTCGCGGTTTCCTTCACCCTGATCTGTCGGGTCGGAGAGTTCAGCTTGCGCTCTACGACTCATGTGGGGGTCTTGGGACTGGGGTTTCTTCTCATGGGCCTGTCGGGTGCGCGCCAGTTTGGACGCTTCCATGGCGGCAACTCCCCCGAGGATTCCGATGCGAGCTCCCGTTGAAGCCCGGCGAGAATCCGGCCGTCTCGATCCATCGATTTGGAAGATCGGTTCCGTTGCAGTGCTCGGTTCCTTTCTCGCCCAACTGGACGCCACCATTGTCAATGTCTCGCTTTCCAGCCTTGCCGAAACCCTGCAAAGCAGCCTTGCCGCGATTCAGTGGGTCACGAGCGGCTATCTCCTTGCGCTTTTGATTGCCGCAACTGTGAGACTTCCGCGTTCAGTCATGGAGGCGGCAGCGGTGAAGACATCAAACCCGACGAAGAGCGGGGGGTTCTGAGGAGCCGGGCACCGACATCATTGCATCCGCGTGCGGCTCAGCATCCGGCGCTCAATTCGGCGAATGGGTGCCCGGCAGCGTGCTCTTGTCGGCGGTGTGATCATGTTTCCCCGGTCGGCGTGCGACCAGTCATTCCTGTCCGTCGGTCAGCGTAACCTTCCACGCTTGTTCGATTCTTTGCCGCGCATCGGTTTCAATTAGATCGCCATGGGCAATGATTACGCGTTCAAATTCCCTTCTAGAATATCCCGCAGCGATTGCCGCGCCGCCGTCTTGTCGCGCCAGCCCAACTGATACTCCGGCGCCGGCTTCGGGTTATTCCACATATGGAACACAACCTTCCACCAGAGTTTCAACTGCCAGTTGGCGTGTGGCGTCCGGTCAGTCATGTTCTCGACCAGATCGACGATAATGAGCGTCCTGGTGTCCGGATGGAAGAACGCAACCTCCAGCGGCTGCCACGCACCAGAACCTGTTCGAGCCAGATCGTTCCCGGGATGTATTCTTCAAGCTGAAGCGACAAACCCAAGCTCCTCGCCGAGCGGCATTCCCGGTGTTGCATAGATGTCGTTTTCATGGACCCAACGGCCCGCCGCCGCTCCAGCCGGGCGCCGACCAGCGCCGCATCCATGATGGGATTGGCAATACGAAGAGTTTCTAAATCCGACATACGCTCCAGGGCAGGCGCCATGTAATTCATTTTGACCGGCTCTCGTAGACGCGGATCAGTTCGGTCACCAACACATCATTGATCTTCATACCGGCAATGTTGGCGTGTTTGATGGACACGTTGCTCAGATTTACATCGTTGAAACTGGCGCTGCCAAGATTGATGTTGTTGAAAGTCGACCCCTCCAGGTTGACATCGTCAAAGCAGGAAAATGATAGTTTGGCGTCCGAAAAGCGCGATTGAGCCAGATCAGAATTGCGCACATCAAGTGATTCACGCCTGTTTGTTATCTCCATCGTTGCCTTCCCTTTTAAGTGACTGACTTCGGTTTTCCGTTCTGCGCCATCGTCTGTTGCGATATCCACCAGGGCGAAAAGAGTGCGGCGTGTGCGCTCAAGATCCCTCGGTCCGATTCGCGAGAGCAGGGCTTCATCCACGCTGGCACCGGCAACCGAGAGCACCGTGGCCGCCGCGCGCCCCTGTTCAGTGAGCCCGATCGTCAGCCTGCGCCGATCTTCGCTATCCACATCGCGCTTCAGGTAACCGCGCGCCACCAGCGTCTCGATGAGCTGCCCGGCAGCCTGCTTTGAGAGCCGCAATTCCTCGATCAGCTCACTGAGCGGGTGCGCGCCGGATTCGCGCGCCAACCCACCGATTACGTAGAGGCCGTTCTTCGGTATATCGCCATAGCCCGCCAAGTCCAGCGCCTTGCGCATCGAAACCGAATACGCCAGACGTGCGTGGCGCAGCAGCGCCGGCATCGATATGTCGTCCCCAGACCGACGCGGCTTTGTCATTCGCCAAGCGTAGCAACCCCTGGGATAATAATCAATAACTGGTACTATCCGATATACGGACTATCTCCCGAGGCGCCCACTATCGAGAGCTGGTTACGGCTCCGGATGTCGATGTATCGCCACCAGAATTACCCAATCTGGAGAGCGGGCTACCACTTTTCTGCGAACGGGCGCGCCTCGACCTCGAAGGACCATGCCGAGGCGGGTTGTTGCACCAGCCACAGGGCGGTGGCCGCCACATCATCGGGCGCGACGAAGAATGAGCCGGGCTTGTCGGGCATGCGGGCGCGCGTCCCGGGCAAATCGACCACCCCGTCGATGATGATCAACGACACGTGGATGCCGAGCGGCCACAGCTGCTTGGCCATGGCTTCGGCCAGGCTGCGCTGCGCTGCCTTGGCGGGCGCAAATGCCGCGGTGAACGGGGCGCCGCGCCGCGAGGCTGTCGCCCCGGTGACCACCACCGCTCCGCGGGCCCGAGACTTCATTGCCGGAATGACGGCGCGGCTGGCGAGAAACAGGCCCAGGGTGTTGATCCGCCAGGACTGCTCGAACGCATCCGCGCCAACCGTCTCGATCGTGCCCCACACGCCGGAACCCGCGTTGTAGACCAGCACGTCCACAGCGCCGAGATCGGCGTGGATCTTCGAGAAAGTGCTGTTGACTGCCGCCTCGCTGGCAACGTCGCACTGATAGGCACGAGCCGATTCGCCGAACTCAGCAGCCAACTCCGCAGTGAACCGATCGCCGCGCGCGAGCAGCGCAACCGCGTATCCGGACTGATGGAATCGGCGGGCGTAGGCGGCACCCAGTCCGGGCCCGACTCCGACAACAGCGCACACGGGTAAGCGGGTCACGCATCCCGCCAGGCAGCGGCGGCCGACCCGTTCAGACTGCGATGCGCACTCTTGACCAAAGGCCCTTGGGGAACCATGGGGGCTATAATGCAGCGGCGTCGCACGACCTGCAAACCCGGAGCGAATCGATCACGGTGCGGTGAAGGCCGCGGTCGGGGAACAGGAGCGGCCACCCACGACTTAAGCGGACGCACCGCCGGGACTCACGTCGGCCTAGTCATCGAGTCCCAGGCCCTTCAATATCCTCGGCACATTTTTCTCCACGCGCGCCTTGCGAGTCGCCGACTGTTTGGCGCCGGCGAAATACAGCAAATAGCCCTTCTGCCTTCCAGGGGTGAGAGCACGGAAGGCTTTGGCCAATTCAGGGTCATCGTCCAATGGCTTTTGAAACTCGCACGGCACATCGAATTGTGCTGCGGTCTTCATCGCCACCTTGGCGCCGGATTTCTCAATCGCAATGGCCTCGCTGATCAAGCTCTTGATTGCCGCTTTCTGCTCGTTGATCTCCGCAAGGGAAGCAAACCGGAGTTGCCTGGCTGCCTGCACATTCCTGGTCTGCTGAATGAGGATGCGCTTGGGGTCCTTGAGCAAAGCGCCTTTCATGAAAAGCAAAGCGCAATAGTCCTTGAAGCCATGGATCAGGACCACGTTGCTTCCATCCATGTCGTAGCAGGCTTGGCCCCATTTCAGTGCTTCATTGAGTCCCGACGCGAGGCAGAGCCGGCGGAGCGCGGCGTACTCCGCGCTCCAACGTTTCTCGGTGCCATGCACCTTGCTTACGAGCGGATTCATTCGTTGATTAGACCCGAACGACAGAAGGGCGTAGATTCCATTTGTTCGCTACGCGATACCGAGCAGTGGCCGGCAGTGCGATTGCAGCGATGACCATGATGGCATGTCTCACCCGATTTACGACACAGAGCGCATCCTAGCGCCAGCGGGCGGCTTGGCCAATGGCGGCGACGGTTGCCAGGTATTTCTCCGGACTTTCCCGTAATACGTTCCTGCTGGCGTTGACCAGTCTCTTTGCCGATACCTCGACCGAAATGCTCGTGCCGATTCTGCCGATCTATCCTACCCAGACTCTCAAAGCGAGCGCCAGTGTGGTGGGTTTGGTGGAAGGAATCGCGGAAGCGACGCGATTCCCTCAACCGGCGCCGCCGGCCGGCCTCATGCTTGAAATCACTTCAATTAATCGAAGGACGAATTCCATGGCTATCGATCGACGCTCATTATTGAAGTATGCCGCACTGGCGCCGTTGGCGAGCGGCTTGACACCTCCGGCACGCGCGGCGGATCCGGCGACCCATGCAAGCGCCGATTACACGCTGCGCATAGCCACGGGTCTGGTGGAGCTGGCTCCCGATCACATCGTGTCCACGACCTTGTACAACGGCCAGTTTCCCGGCCCGCTGCTGCGCTTCAAGGAGGGACAGCGCGTCACGGTCGACATTCACAATGACACGGACACGCCGGAGTTGGTGCACTGGCACGGTCAGATGATCCCGAGCGATGTGGATGGTGCATCGGAGGAAGGCACCCCATTCATCCCTGCGCACGGCATGCGTCGCGTTGAATTCCTGCCGAAGCCGTCGGGCTTTCGCTTCTATCACACGCACGTGCCGGCGGGAAGCGATTTGAACCGGGGGATGTACACGGGCGAGGCGGGAGCGGTCTATATCGAGCCCAGGGACAACCCCGGTGCGTACGACCGCGAGGTGTTTCTGGTGATGAAGGAATTCGAGCCGAACTTGAGCCGGGGCGGTGATATGGCCATGGATTTTCTGGCGGGAGAGGCAATTCCCGAATTGCAGCAGATCGGAAAGCGTGCGGATCAAGCATCGCAGGTGAAGGCCAAGGGTTTTGAGGTCGGCTACGAACGGTTTGCGATCAACGGCAGGATGCTCGGGCATGGTGAACCCATCCGGGTCAAGCCAGGTGAGCGGGTTCTGTTTCATGTCCTGAACGCGAGTGCCGGGGAGATCCGCAGCCTGGCGCTTCCCGGCCACGTATTTCGGGTCGTGGCACTAGACGGCAATGCCGTGCCGACGCCGGCTGATGTCCCGGTGCTTTGGCTGGGAACGGCCGAGAGAATTTCAGCGATCGTTCACATGAATCACCCGGGCGTGTGGGTGATGGGCGATCTCGACCATGACGACCGCCGTCACGGGATGGGTATTGTCGTCGAGTATGCCGGACGGAAAGGGAAGGCCCGGTGGGCCGATTCGAAGCCCTCTCATTGGGATTACTCGCTATTCGGGAAGGCCGACACCCAACCCGTTCAACCGGATGAAACGATCGAGATGTTGATCGTCAAGCACAATGCGGCGCTGGCCGGATTCAATCGATGGACGCTGAACGGCGAAGCGTTTTCGATGGAGAAGATGCAGCCGATGTACAGCCTGCACGAAGGGCGGCGTTATCGCTTGAAATTTCGCAATGCGAGCGATGACATTCACCCCCTGCATTTGCACCGTCACAGTTTCGAATTGACGCAGATCGCGGGAAGGAAAACGGCGGGCGTGATCAAGGATGTGGTGATGCTCGGCGGATTTCAGGAGGTCAACATCGACTTCGTCGCGGACAATCCAGGTCTCACCCTGTTTCATTGCCATCAGCAATTGCACATGGATTTCGGGTTCATGGCCTTGTTCAAATATGCCTGAGCGGCCGGACCGCCGGCATTTTCCCGACAAGTGTGGGTTAGCGAACAGAGAAGTTGCCGAAGAGCTGTTCGTATGATCGCGATGCCCGAGCTTACCGGTCAGGAAACCATCTCCCAACAGCTCGAGCAGTCCTGTTCGCAAGAGCCGATACACATCATCGGCACCATACAGCCGCATGGCTTCGTGCTGGTGGTCTGCATCGACAGCACGCGCATCGTCCAAGTCTCCAGTGGCGTGGCCAGCCATTGGCCGGGACTCGGGCCCGCGTCCGGGCTGCTGCACCGGAAGGTCGAGGACTGGGTTGACGGCTTTTCGCCGGATGTTGCGACGGTGTTGGCCGCGCTGCCGCAGTCAGATCCCGCGGCGTTGCCGCTGAAGCCCAAAATCGACCCACAACAACCGTCCGTGGAAGCGCGGGATGGTCCGCCCACGCTATTCGAATGCGTCGGACACCGGGTCGGCGGCGTCGCCGTCCTGGAATGGCAGCCGTTGCCCGATGACGCGCACGCGCTTGCGGGCGATGCCCGATTCATGGAGGGGATCACGTCGGCTCTTGCGGGTCTGCGCCGTGCGCAGACGCTGGAAGCCTTCTTCGCCGACTCGGTGCGTGAAGTTGCCCGGCTCAGTGGCTTTGATCGGGTCATGCTCTATCGCTTCTTGCCGGATTGGACGGGCGAAGTGATCGCGGAAGCGGCTCGGCCAAACCTCACGACGCGCTTTTTGGGGCTGAGGTTCCCTGCGACCGACATTCCAAGCCAGGCGCGCGCCCTCTATACCGCCAGCAAGATCCGGGTCCTGGCCGACGTCCAGGCCGTACCGGATACCTTGCTGCCGCCCCGCTTGCCCGATGGGGAACCGCTGGATCAGGGCAACAGTGTGCTGCGCGGCTTTTCCAATGTGCACCGCACCTATCTTGCCAACATGGGCGTCAGGGCAACGATGAGCCTCTCCATCGTGTACGACGGCAAGCTCTGGGGACTCATTGCCTGCCACCATTACCGCCCCAAAATTCCGCCGTATCACGTGCGAAACGCCCTGCGCAATCTGTGCGAACTGGTGGCCGCGGTCGTCGCCATGCGAATCCAAGCCCTGGCCCAGCTCGAATTGGCGAACACCACCACGTCGATGGACCGACTGCTGACCCGGGTTCAACTGGCGGTGCATCAGAATCCAGACATGCGCGCGGTACTCGGCAGTCTGCTGCCGGATTTGCTCAAAGGCTTTCAGGCGAGTGCGCTCTGCGTCAGGGTTGCGGATCTCAATTACGTGGGAGGCCAAACAGACTCATCGGCGGCCGAATCGGACGTGCTCGACGAAGTGGCCACCCGCGGATGGGGGCATTCAATGGCGACGGATACCATTATTCTGACGAACCTGCTGACGCCGGAGGGCCGGCGATTGAATTGCCTGCCGGAGGCCGCGGGCATACTTGCGGTGAAGCAGTCGGCGGGCGCTCTCGAGCTGTGCGCACTGACGCGTGCCGAAGTCGTGCAGGAGGTCTCCTGGGCGGGCGCGCCCATCAAACGGGCTACCGCGTCGCCCGACGGCAGCGTACGCCTCGAGCCGCGCCGTTCGTTCGACCTATGGAAGGAGACCGTCGCCGGCACCGCACGCGACTGGTCGGTCCCCGAGGTTGACGCCTGCAAACGCTTGCTGAACATCTTGAGCGAGGTCAGCGCAGGACACCGGCGCAGGGCCGACGAGCGTGATACCCGCCATCAAGTCCAACTGGAGAATATGGCCGGATTGCAGCGCGTCAACCTGGACCTCGAACACGAGGTGGGCGAACGCGTCCGCGCCGAGGACGAACTGCGCGGCGCCTATGCCATGCTCGAAGGCCGTGTCGCCGAGCGTACGTCCGAACTCGAAGCGCTCAACCGGACGCTCGTGCAGGACAGCGCCCGTTCAGCCATCGCGGCCGACGCCGCCGGGCTGGGCTTTTGGAACTTCGACATCGCGGCCGGCAACATGCAATGGGATGAACGAATGTTCCGGCTATACGGTCTGTCGCCGCAGGAGGGCGACACTCACGCGCTGTGGATCCGCAGCCTGCACCCCGATGACCGCATGGCCTGCGAGCGCGACCTGTTCGACGCCGTCAACGGCAACCGCGACTATGACACCGAATTTCGCATTGTTCATCCGAACGGCGCCATCCGCCACCTGAAAGCGACGGGACGGGTCACCCGGGGTGCCGCGGGCGACCCGCTGCGGATGTTCGGCGTCAACTTCGACATCACCGAGCGCAAACGCGCCGATGAACAATTCCGGCTCGCCATCGAAGCGGCGCCCACCGGCATGCTGCTCACCGATCTGACGGGATCCATTGTCTTGGTCAATGCGCAAATCGAAAAGCTGTTCGGCTACCGGCGTCGAGAACTGCTCGGAATGCCGGTCGAACTCCTGGTGCCGCAGCGACTGCGCGCGAGCCACCCCGATCTGCGGCGCAAATTCAACGCGGCACCGCAAGCCCGGGCGATGGGCGCCGGCGCCGAGCTCACCGGCGTGCGCCGGGACGGCTCCGAGGTGCCCTTGGAGGTGTCGCTGAACCCCTTGCAGACCTCCAAAGGCGAATTCGTGCTGTGCTCCGTCGTGGATCTGACCCAGCGCCGTGAGATCGAGCGGATGAGGAGCGACTTCGTGTCGACGGTCAGCCACGAGTTGCGAACGCCCCTCACCTCAATAGGGGCATCTTTGGGTCTCATCCTGTCGGGAGCCATGGGCATGTTGCCGGAGGACGCGGCGGCGATGGTGAGGATCGCCAACAACAACAGCGACCGGCTGATGCGAATCATCAACGACATCCTCGACATCGGCGGGCTCGAGAGCGGTGGTTTTACGCTTCAAACCACCAACTCGTCGGCGGCTGAATTGATCGAGCAGGCAATCGAAGCCAATGCCGCCTTTGCGCGGGAATTTGCGGTGCGCTTCAGATTCGAGGGCACGCCCGCCGACGACCGCATCCTGGTGGATCCCGACCGCTTCATCCAGGTGATCACGAACCTGCTGTCGAATGCCGCCAAATTCTCACCGTCCGGAGCCGAGGTGCTGATCCGCATCCGAACCGACGCGGCGGTGATTCGCATCGAGGTGGAGGACTTCGGTCCGGGCGTCCCGGAATCGTTCCAGGGCCGCATCTTCGAGAGATTCGCGCAGGCCGACGCGTCGCCGAGCCGGCGCTTTTCGGGCACCGGACTCGGTCTCAGCATTGCGCGAAAGCTGGTCGAGGCCATGGGCGGAACCATCGGCTTTCACTCCGTCGCCGGCAAGGGCTCGGTGTTCCATGTCGAGCTGCCGCGCGCGGCTCCGGCGCCCTCGGGCCGGCCCGATCATCCGCCCGCGGCAACGGCCGCTGCGCACGCCGCGCCGCGAATCCTCTGCGTGGAGGACGACCATGATTTCGTCAGCCTCATCCGCGAGACCCTGGGAGAACGGGCGACCATCGTCGGCGCTCACACGCTCGAGGAAGCGGAAGTATCGCTGCGTGGTGGAGATATTGCCCTGGTGGTGCTCGACCAGTCCCTGCCGGACGGCAGCGGGCTGAGCTTGATCGACCTCATTCCTGAGGTGCTTGGAGCATCCGTGCCGATCGTCATTTTGTCGGCCACCGAGGTTCCCCATGCGCTGCACCACAAGGTCGCCGCCGTACTGATCAAATCGCGGATACCCGCCGCACAAATTGCGACGACCATTCTGAGTTATCTGCCGCTTCCCGCCGACTGAAGCGGCGTCACGCGTGATCAGGACTGAAACACCCCGCCGGCGTCCGGCATGATGCAGCCGGCTTCGCAGGCTCTATCGGCCAGATTGGACACGCGGCCGCGCAGCTGCCCGAACAGGGCAATTGCGCCGATGGGCGGGCTCAGCTCGCACGACGCCGCGGCGCCGCGCGCGAGCTGCTCGACTTCGGCGGCAGCAGTGCTCAATGCCGAGAATCCGAACATGGCTCCCGCACCATTGATCGAATGGGCCATCCGCTCGATTTCCCGGTACGCGGACCGATCCCCAGGCCGGGCATTTTCCATGGACCGTTGCAGTACCACGATGTCGCGTGCCGTACGCTGAAGAAAAGCCGCGGACAACGAGGACGCCTCCGACAGCGCGTTGCGCGGATCTCCGGGAGCGGGGTTGTGGCTGTCGGTGCCGTGGGCCGAATTCCAGATGGCAAAGAGCTCATTGCATAGCGTCAAGGGATTGAAGGGCTTGCGAATCACCCCGAGTGCGCCCAAGTGGAGAAAGTGCGCCACTTCCGCCGGCAGCACTTTCGCGGTCATGAATATCACGGGGATGCGGGATGATTGAGCCGTTGCGCGCAAGCGAATCAGGGTCGAGGGTCCGTCCAAGCCGGGCATCATGACGTCCATCAGCACCAGGTCGGGATCAACCTCGTTCACGATCTCGAGGGCCCGGGAACCGGAGGGCGCGATGTGCACGGTCAGATGCCCGATCACGCTCAGGGTCGCCTTTACCACTGCGCAGATGTCCGGTTCGTCGTCCACGTATAGAACGGTTTGCAGGCGGCTGCTGTGCATGGAAGTGCTCGTGATGGCCGGTGTGGCGCCGACATTGTGCGCTTCACAGCGCCCGGGAGTGTGATCCGCTCTTGGTATTGTCGATTGATTGCAGAATCAAGCTCCGCGTGGCGGTTCCGTCCGCGGTGTGCGCGACCTGTCGACGCGCAAGGGATTTTCCCGATCTTGAAGGGTATCGCCGACACGGGTTTCTTGGTGGCGTTCGCGAATGTCAATGACAAGCATCACCGCTGGGCAGCGCAGCTCGCGCGCATGGCCGATCGCTTCTCGGAGCAGAAGCCGGATATTGCTGATCTGTGCCTGGTCCGGAGGAGCGAACTATTCCCGAGGCACTCCGTTGTAACCATCGATCGAAAGGACTTCCAGATCTATCGACGAAACAAGCGCGAGGCAGTCCCTCTGCTGTGTCCGCCGGAGCGTTGACGGTATGATCACGATGTCCGCTGCCGAACCCGCATGTCTGGAGGAGAGTATGAAGACCATGATGAGAAAACCCGGAATCAGCCGGCGGCTGGCAGCGGCCGTGTTTGGCTGCCTGTCATTGGCGCTGGCCGCAGTCGCCGTCGAGGCGGCGCCGCCCGATGCGGCGACGTCATCCGGTGCTCGCGTGTCAGTTGATCTGGACGCAGCGGTGCTGGATCGCTATACCGGAAGCTATCAACTGGCCCCGACCGTCGTCATGACCGTGACGCGCGAAGGAACTCAGTTGCTCGCGCAGCTGACCGGCCAACCCAAGGCGGAAATCTTTGCACAGAGCGAGAGTGAGTTCTTTTACAAGATCGTCAACGCACAGATCTCGTTCGAGGCTGATTCGCAAGGACGAACGACGGGCCTGGTTCTGCATCAAAACGGCCGGAACATGAACGCACGGCGTATAGACGCCAGCGTCGCCCAGCAGCTTGCCGCCGACCTTGCGGCAAAAGTGCAAGGCCAGTCGGCGACGCCCGGCAGTGAAGCGGCGCTGCGACGTTTGATCCAAGGGATCCTGACGGATAAGCCGAATTTTGCCGAAATGAGTCCGGAACTGGCAAAGGCCACGCAGGAGCAATTGCCGCAACTGGAGGCGGAAATGAAGCAACTCGGCGCCGTTCAATCCGTCGAATTCCGTGGCGTTGGCAATCAGGGCTGGGATGCGTACGACGTGCGGCAGGAACACGGATTGTCGCATTGGCGGATTGCGCTGGGCGTTGACGGGATCATCGCCGGCGCGCTGGTGCAAACCGGGCCATGATACCCGCATGGCGGCGCGCGGGCGCGCCCGCGGGGGGATTCAGGCCGGCGAGTTGCGGTTCGCAGATTAGACCGCCGGCACGTTCAATTCCGTACGCTGGCGCCGACCTTGACAGGGGACCTTGATCTTTGGTGTATGTCTGAGCCGTCGGATCCCGACCCTCGGAGCACCCGCATGAATAGCGTCAACGAATCCCCAGTCGACACCGTTCTTCGATTCCTGCAGGGTATCAATCAACACGACGTGGACCGGCTGGCCGAGTCCATGACCGAGGACCACGTATTCATCGACTCGCTCGGCCATTCGGTCAGCGGCCGCGAGACAATGCGGTCTGGCTGGCGGGGCTACTTTGCCTTCTGTCCGGACTATTGGGTGTCGCACGAGGAGATATTTCCCTGCGGCCAGCGGGTGGCCGTCTTTGGTGCCGCCGGAGGCACTCTTGCGGCCGATGGGAAACTTCCGCCCGAGAACATATGGCGTACGTCGGCTGCGTGGCTGGCAATCGTCGAAGGAGGCCTCGTCAAGCAATGGCGGGTCTATGCCGACAACAAGCCGGTGTACGACATCCTGGCCAGATCAAAACCGCTCCCCGATCCTTAGGCGCCGGTCGCCATGACTTCCAGGCAAAACTCGACGAACCTGCGGACCTTCGCTGCGCGGTGGTGTCGCGTGGGATAGGTGGCGTAGAGTGGAAACCGTTCATCCGACCATTCCGGAAACAACTCGACCAGCCGGCCGCTGTCCAGAAGATGCCTGCAGCCGAGTTCGAGGATCTGGGCGACTCCGGCACCGGCCTCACAGGCGCCGAGCAAGGTCCCCGAATCCGACACCAGCAGGCGCGCCTTGACCCGCAGCGGGATGACTTCTTTCCTGCGCCTGACCTCCCACTCGTAGGGTCTGGCATTCGCCGCATCGTAGAAGTCGAGGCAATCGCATCCCTCGAGATCCTTCGGGTGCCGTGGCCGCCCATGGGCTTTGATATACGACGGCGAGGCGACGGTCAGCACCCGGGTTTCAAGGAGCTTGCGAGCGACGAATGAGCCGGCCGGGGGCTCGCCGAAGCGCAAGGCCAGGTCGAATCCATCGGCGACCAGATCGCCGACCGAATCCCTCATGATCAGTTCGACAGAGACCGCCGGGTAACGCCCCAGAAACGTCGCGAGGTGTCCTGCCAAAACCATGCGGGAGAAGAAAGGATCGATATTGACGCGCAAGCGTCCGCGCACCGTGTTGCTGGACCCGGACGCCTCGATGGCTGCCTCCTCAATACCGGCCAGATGCGGCCCGACCTGTTCATAGAAACGCCGTCCTTCATCGGTCAGCGAGAGTGACCGGGTGGTGCGCGCCAACAAGCGTGCACCGACGCATTGCTCCAACCGGGAAATGGCCCGGCTCACGCCCGACGCAGAAAGTCCCAGCGCTTCGGCGGCCCTTGCGATCGTACCGGCCTCGACCACGGCGATGAGCACGGTCACCCCAGAGAGTAGCTTGCGGTCGATGGACATCTGTTTTCCTGACTAAAAGTCACGACTGAATTCTCGTAAACGCTGTTGTAGCACGAATGCCGGCGCTTGATAGTGCCACCCACCCACCCACAGCCCCAACCCACCCAGGAGAAGCCCCCATGTATGCAGTGACCGGCATTACCGGCAAAGTCGGTGCCGCAGTGGCCCGCAACCTCATCGCCGCCGATCAACGGGTACGCGCGGTGGTCCGAGACCGGGCCAAGGGCGCGGCATGGACAAATCTTGGCTGCGACCTGGCCACCGCCGATCTAAAGGACTCACTGGCGCTCACCGCCGCCTTTGAGGGGACCGAGGGCGTGTTCGCGCTGCTGCCCCCGGTTTTCGATCCGGCGCCTGGATTCCCGGAAGCCAGGCGATGCATCGAGTCTTTGCACACGGCACTGGCCGACGCCAAGCCGCACAAGGTGGTGGCGCTGTCGAGCATCGGCGCCGACGCGCGGCAACCGAATCTGTTGAACGTGCTCGGTCTGATGGAGGATGCGCTCAAGAGCTTGCCCATGCCCGTCGTGTTCCTGCGCGCCGCCTGGTTCATGGAAAATGCCGCGTGGGACATCGCCTCGGCCAGGGATGGGAGCATCCAAAGCTACCTTCAGCCGTTGGATCGTCCCGTGCCGATGATCGCCACGGAAGACGTCGGCCGCGCCGCCGCCGCGCTGCTGCACGAACAGTGGGACGGACCGCGAGTGGTCGAACTGGAGGCTGAACAGCGCGTGTCGCCGAACGCCTTGGCCGATGCCTTCGCCAAGGCGCTCGCCCAACCGGTGCGGGCGCAAGCCGTGCCGCGCGACCAATGGGAATCCCTGTTTCGCGCGCAAGGCATGAACAATCCGCGACCACGCATGCAGATGATCGACGGATTCAACTCCGGCTGGATCGACTTTGAGAATCGCGGCGCGAGCGCGCGCAAGGGTCGCATCGGGATCGATCAGGCCATTGCCACCCTGCTGTCAGCGTCACCCGGTGTCGGTCAAGATGGCGAAAAACGCCGCGTTGGCGCGGCCGATGACCGTATACTCATTCCGGAGGTACCATGAACAGCACCGCCCAGCCATTGCCGCGCAGCCTGTTTCGTGACCAGGAAGCCGCCATTGCCAATACCGCCGTGCTGCTGTGGGTTTCGAGCGGCTGGCTGTGCTCCTTCGGGTTGATGGGAGCGGCCTCGCCGTTGCTGAACGGCCTCGGCGTGCTGCTGTGTACCCATACCATGGTGCTGGCCGCCTATCTCATCCACGAGGCGGCTCATCAGACGTTGTTCGCCAGCCGCGTGGCGAATCTCGCCGTCGGGGAGGCGATGAATTTCATCGCGGGTTCAGCCTATGGGTCCTTCGAGCGCATCCGGCACATGCACATCCGGCACCATATGGACCGCGCCGATTTGACCTGCTTCGATTTCAAGGGCCTGCTGCAGCGCCGGCCCGCGCTGCGCCGCGGTCTCGAATTCATGGAATGGCTGTATGTGCCCGCGACGGAGGTTCTCATGAACCTGCAGGTCATCTGGCGCCCGGTCGCCGTACGCGCGCAGCGCCGGCACCTGCCGCGGGCCATGGCCATGCTGGTGGTACGCGTCGCCCTGCTGGCGTTGCTCGGCCTGTGGTCGCTGAAGGCGCTGTGCCTGTATCTGTTGTCCGCAGGCTTGATGCTGCAGGTGCTGAATTTCTTCGACGCGTTCCATCATACCTTCGAGCAGTTCTTCGTCGAGGCGGATCAGCCCGTGCCGCTGCAGGGGCGCGACCGCGCGTACGAGCAGGACAACACCTATTCGAACCTGATCTCGATTCGCCTGCCGTGGCTCAACCTGCTGACGCTGAACTTCAGCTATCACAACGCGCATCACCAGCGTGCGTCCGTGCCCTGGTACCGGCTGCCCGCCTATCATCGGTCCTTGTATGGCGAGCGCAGCAGCGCCGTCATGCCGCTGTCGGCGCTGCTGCGCACCTGGCATCGCAATCGGGTGCGGCGCGTGAGCGGCGATGAGTCCGGCGCGCCCGCCGGGGGTGGGGCCCGGGCCGAGGATTTCATCGGCGCCCATGGGGTCTCGTTTCTGACCGTGATCTGATGAGGCTGCCGGGTCGCCTGATCGCGGCCCGTGCATCGACTACGTGAAACCGTAGAGCCGGGCGGGATTGTCGACGAGGATGCGATTGCGGGTGGTGGTTGCCGGAGCCCAATTGGCCAGCAGATCGAACAGCAGCGCATCGTCCGGCTTGTCCTTTTCGGTGGGATGCGGCCAATCGCTGCCCCACACACACCGCTCGGGCGCCGCCCGCACGAAGGCCTGCGCGACCACCGACCGGTCGGCGTAGGTGGGTGGACCGATGGTGGAAATCATGTAGGGGCTCGACAGCTTCACCCAGGCCTTGCGCGCCTGCATGAGTTCGGTGAGCACCGCGAACGCCGGGTGATCGGCCGCCGGGACGCGCCCCAGGTGATCGAACACCACGTCGCAGGGCAGGGAACTCCACAGCGCCTTTGACTGGACAATCAGCTCCGGGGATGCGAACACATCGACGTGCCAGCCCAGCGGGGCAATGCGCCTCGCGAGCGGCGCGACCATGTCGATCGAGGTCGCGCCGCCGGGCGCCAGGATGTTGAAACGAATGCCGCGCACGCCGGCCGCATGGAGTTTTCCGAGCTCCTCATCGGAGACATCGGGATTGACGACGGCGACGCCGCGGGCAGTGGGCCCGAAGGTCTGCAAGACTTCGATCAGGCCGCTGTTGTCGAGGCCGTAGGTCGAGGGCTGCACGACCACATGTCGCGTCGTACCGATGCGCTTTTGCAATTGCCGGTAATCTTCGATGCTCGCATCGCCCGGCCGCAACACCGCCTTGGGATCGACGGCAAACCGGCTGCTGTAAATGTGATGATGACAATCCGTGGCGTTCGGCGGCGCCTTGGTGGTCGGCCGCTCGGTGCCGGCCGACCAGGGGACCTGCTGTGCGGCACCCGGGCGCGCGACCGCGGCCGCCGCGGCGCCGAGCGCCAGCGTCAGCACGCGCCGGCGCGTCAAGGATCGTTGCCCTTCTGACCTCATGGATCGCGAGTCTAAACACAACCGCGGCCGTCGGCCAGCCATCCCGAACCGGACGGGTTGACCTGCGGCGAGGGCCTCATCATGATCGGGCGAGAGAACCCCGGGTTCGCCCAGACCGTGGAGGCGTGCATGCGGACTCGCACAGCCAGGTGCCACTGCGGACAGCTGGAAATTCGCTGCACGGGTGAGCCCCGCAAGATCTCCCTGTGTCATTGTACGGACTGCCAGCGACGCACCGGCAGCGCCTTTAGCGTCGCCGTGTTCTTCTCGCGCGACCGGGTGGGCAGCGCGCGCGGGGTTACCCGCACCTTCGTGCGCGAATCCGCGCGCGGCTTCCCGGTGACCTTCCATTTTTGCGGCGCCTGCGGGTCGAACGTGTTCTGGGAGCCGCAGCGCCTGCCGGATCTCGTGGGCGTCGCCATCGGCGCCTTTGCGGATCCGGATTTCCCGCGGCCGCAGCAGTCGGTCTGGACCAAGGACAAGCATCGCTGGCTCGAGCTGCCCCACGACATGGCGGTCTACGAGCTGAACCCGCCGCCGCGCCGGGCGCAGGAATAGGGGGGACGCGGCCGTATGAACGCCGGCGCCAGCCGGTCAGAACACGGCGTGGTCACCGCGCTCGGGCGCGACGGCGCCGCGCACCAGATCGGCATAAAAGTCGAACAGCGTCTCGGTTCCGGTCGAGGGGGTGGCGGCTGCATCGTAGCGCCCGGTCTCGGGGTTGAGCAGCAGCATGGATTCGGTGGCGTAGTAGCGGCCGATGCGGGCGAGCTCGGCCTTGTCCGCGAGCGCCGGCAGTACGCGCCCGGCGGCGCCCAACACCCCGATGATGGCATCGAGCAGCGCGACGGGCACCTGCGTAAAGCGCGGCGGGCGTGCGAGCAGTGCAAACAGGCGTTCACCCTGCTGGCGCGGCGTGATGGCCTCGCCGGGGCCGCCGATGGGCAGCACGCGGTTCAGGCGACCGGCATCCTCCAGGCACCCGGCCAGGTACGCTGCAAGATCGGCGTCGCTGATGGGCTTGCAGGCCGTCAGCGTGCCATCTCCGAACACCAGGAACGGCTTGCCGCGCCTGACCCGCTCGATCTGCCCGGACAGGGACTTGAAGAACGCCGTCGGCCGCACGATCGAGTAGGCAACGCCGGATTCGATCAGCGTTTTTTCGAAGGCGAGCTTGGCCCGCTGAAATGCGAGCACGGGTTTTTGCACGCAAATCGCAGACAGCAGCACCATGTGCGCGACCCCGGCGGCGCGCGCCGCCTGCAGCGCCTGCACGTGCGCGCGGTGATCGACGGCCCAGGCGTCGCGGGGTGCGCCGGTGCGCGAGGCCAGGCAGGACACCAGCGCATCGAAACGCTCGCCGCGAAAGCCCTCGCGGGCCAGCGACCCGGGGTTCGTCACATCGCCGAATCTCACCGTGGCCCCGGCGAGCAGCTGCACGCTGTCATCCGGCGTGAGCGCGCCACCCACGCCGGAGCGCGGGCGCACGAAGCACACGACCTCATGGCCGCGCCGCAGGAGCGCGCGCACCGTGGCGCGGCCGATGGTGCCGGTGGCACCGAGCACGAATACCCGGCGCGGGTTTGCGGACGTCACCATGGACGTGCGGCGCTCGTCAGAATCCAAGTTCACTGAGCGAGGGATGATCGTCCGGCCGGCGCCCCAGCGGCCAAAGATGGCGCCGTTCGCCCGCTTGAATCGGTGAATCGTTGATGCTCGCGAATCGCAGGCGCATCAAGCCGTGGTCGTCGAATTCCCACATCTCATTACCGTAACTGCGGTACCAGTTGGCGCTGTCGTCGTGCCATTCGTAGGCGAAGCGCACCGCAATCCGGTTTTCGCGACAGCCCCAAACCTCCTTGATCAGGCGGTAGTCGAGTTCACGCTGCCATTTGCGCGTGAGGAAGGCCTCGATGGCGGCGCGCCCCTGCAGGAATTCGGCGCGATTGCGCCAGCGGCTGTCGGTGGTATAGGCGAGCGCGACGCGCTGCGGATCGCGGCTGTTCCAGGCGTCCTCGGCCATGCGCGCCTTTTGCGCGGCGGTTTCCAGCGTGAACGGCGGCAACGGCGGTCGGTCCATGGGGTCACCTTAAAACCCCATGGTACGCCGATTGGCAGAACGGATCAGCAGAAGCTAGCCGTGACCTTGGCTCTCGCGCAGCTTGGAACGCGCATTGCGGGTCGCCAGCACCACCAGGTAGGTCAGGATCCGCGCCTTCACCGCGAGCGCGGTGGAATTCCTTGCGATAGACCACATCGACCTGCGGTTCTAGGTTCTAGTCTGATGTGGCTAGTCTGCCGGTCCGATGGATTTGGACAGCCCGAAGAACAGTCCACGACGTGGACCAAACTGCGGTGCGCCGACGCCGACGCCGGTGCCGTTGCGGATCTGATATTCCTTGTCAAAGATATTGATGACATCGAAACGTGCGGTGAGCGTGCCGGCGCCCGGGATGGTGAACCGATGCGTCAATCCGGTGTTGACCTGGGTGTACACCGGCAGGCTCTCGCCATTCGGTATGCCGGTGCCGCCGTAGGCGGTGGTGACGCCGGCCGGCAGCGGCAGATCGGCGCGCAGTCCGGAGCCGAACACGAAGTCGGCGCTGAAGCGCGTGCCCATCCACAGGTAGGACACCCCGCCCGAGGCGGTGTGCTGCTGTTCGTGATCCAGGTGAATGTAATTATTGACGATATAGGCCAGATCCGCCGGCACGAAATTGAATTGCGCCGAATCGATCTGCTTGCCCTTGGCGCTTTGCGCCGCGAGATTCAGGTAAGCGGTGAATTCCTTGGTGGTGTAATTGAGGGTGAATTCGGCGCCGTACTGCTTGCCGTAGCGGTAATTGAACGGCGTGAGGATGATGGGCGCGCCGAACTGGCCCTCGTCGATCAGATTCACCGACTGCTTGTAATACGAGTCGAGCCCCAGGGTGAAGGCGCGGCTGAGCTTCTGCTGCACGCCGAGATCGTAGTAATTGGCGCGCTCGGGCAGCGGCGGATCCGCCGCGGGGGAGAGCGGTGGTGAGGTGGTGTTCTGAAACAGCGCGATGTCCTTGGCGCCGACCAGCTCGAACGGCGGCGGCGACAAATAGCGCGAGTAGCCGGCATGCACGGTGGTGTCGGCCAGGGGCTGCCAGACCGCATTCAGGCGCGGGCTCGCCTGGCTGGCCGAGGTGTAGGCGGTGAAGCGGTCGAGCCGCACGCCATAATTGAAGGTGAAATTCGGCTGCACCTTCCACTCGTCCTGCAGGTAGGCGCTTTCGAGCCATTCGGTGGCCGAACCGTTGTCGATGATGGCCGTCGGCACCTCGGTGAGCGGCGCGCCGAGGTCATCCGTCACCAGCACCTGGGAGGTGGTCTGGCTGATCGAATGATCGGTCTGCAGATACAAGCCGGCGCGCACGGTGTGGCTGTCGTTCAGATGATAGGCGCCGTCGCTTTGTCCGGCATAGGCGACGTTTTGCTTGAAAGCCTGCTGCGCAATGCCGGTGAACAAGAGATCCCCCAGCGGATCGGGACTGAACGTCAGGCTGGAATAGCGCGCGATGAAGGAGGTCTGCACGTCCAGAGCGCCCGCCGAGTGCTGCCAGCTGAGCGCACCGAATTGGGTCACCTCGCGTTGGTTCTCATCGAGGTTCTGGCTTGGATACGCCGTCTGTCCATCCACCGTCAGGCCGAGCGGCGGCTGCTCGCCATACAGATCCGGAATCTGGAATTTGCCGACCGAGCTGCCGAGCATCAGCGCGACGCGGTTCTGCTCGTCGAGGATGTCCTCGAAATAGCCGAAGCCATGATATTGGGTGGTGTGGTCGTGGATGGGATTGGAGCTGCCGTCCGGCGATTCGATGCCGAGGTCGTTGCGCAAAAAATCGCCCGACACGAAGTAGCTGAAAGCCCCCTCGCCGCCGCCATAATTGATGCTCGGCTGGACCTGGCCGTGGCTGCCGCCATAGATCGAGAGCGCCCCGCCCGGCTGCTGGATGCCGCTCTTGGTGGTCAAATCGATGATGCCCGCCGTGCGCAGGCCGTACTCGGCGGGCAGTGCGCCGGTGATCAGGCTCATCGAGGAGATCAGGCGCGGATCGAGGGACTGGCCGAAGACGCTGATGCCTTCCGGCAAAATCACGCCATTCAGGCGGTATTGCAGGCCATTGTGCTCGCCGCGTACGTGGAATTGCCCGAAGGAATCCTGTGCCACCTCGGGCGCCTGCATGATGACCTGATTGAGCAGGGTGTTGTCGCCGCCCGGCGTGGCCGCAACCGCGGCTGCATCGATGGTGTAGGTCGAGGCGCCGGTCTGGGTTTGGATGTGCGAGCGGCTCTCATCGAGACGCTGCGCGGTGACCACGATGGCAGGCAGCGTGTTGAGGTCGGCCGCGGAATCCGCTGCCGCCGCGGCAGCTGCGGGTGCGCTCGATGCGGGCGCAGCGGATGTTGTGACGGATTGCGCCGCGGCGCTGGATGCGGCGATGACCGCGGCGGCCGCGGACCAGGGGAATATTCTGGACATGAGAATCAACTCCGAAATAGCTGCAAGACGCACGCCTCCCGTAACGGGCGACGCGACGACGACGGTTGTCAGCTATGGGAGGGCGGGCCGCGGCTGCGCGGCGTGGGAACGGCGGCGTCGGTGGCCGCATCGGCATGCTCGGGGCTGCGCCCGAGGTCGGCGCGCAGCAGCCGGGGAACCTGAAAGGCATGGCTGAAGGCGGGCGTCGAGGCCTGATCGAAAAGGGGGCACAGCGCACAGGCGGTATCCGCGGCGGCGCCGGCCTGCAGCCGCACTTCGCTGCCGCGCAGGTCCGCAGCGTGGCCGGGCAGATGCGTCAGCTCGTGAACGACGGCGCCCTCTTGCGCCGACAACAGCACGAACAGCAAACCCAGCGATTTGAGCGTGAAACGCATTCCAGGAAACCCTAACAGATTGCCATGCGGTTTGCAGCAGTGGCACGAGCCGGCCGATTGCTGCACGGCACCGCACGGGCACCGCGATGCGGTCGCATCGAGATCAGCGTCTGGGCGCCGCGCCCCGAGCGGATCGGGGGGTTCGCGGACGGCGCGCAGTGCCGCGCGACGTCGATGCCAGAGCCACGGCCAGCGAGCGGCGCGCCCAGGCCGTGCATTGTTCGGCATCCTCGAGCACCTGCGCGGGCACCTCGTAGTAGCTCATGCTGAGCCGCGGCTTGTCCTTGAACGGGCGAAAGGGGCGCGCGCCGCAGTCGATGAAGGGCGCGCGATTGGAGTCGTCCACCTTGAAATACAACACGTCGCCGGCGATGAGCGCGAAAAACAGCGCGCCGCCCCGCGGGCTGCCGCCGTACAGTCCGACGCCGCCGAACATGCGCCGTGCCGTGACCCCGCCGAGGCCCTCGAGCTGGTCGAGCACGTACTGGGTGAATTCCGCGGTGACCGCCATGGCGGCAGGATATACCGGCCGCGCGCGAATGAAATCCGCGCCGGGCCCGCCGGCCCGCCGGCCGGCCGACCTAGAACAGGTGCCCGAGCTCCTCTTCCTTGGTGCGCAGGTAGGCGGCGTTCTCGGCCGTGGCGGCCGCCACGATCGGCACGCGTTCGACCACGGTGAGCCCGGCGGCGGTGAGGCCGCGAATCTTGGCGGGGTTGTTGGTCATCAGGCGCAGCGTTTGCACGCCGAGATCCCGCAAGATCGCGGCCGCGTCGCCGTAGTCGCGGTCGTCCGCCGGCAGGCCGAGCTCACGATTGGCGCGCACGGTGTTGTGGCCGAGATCCTGCAGCGCATAGGCGCGCAGTTTGTTGATCAGGCCGACGCCGCGGCCCTCATGGCCGCGCAGATACACCAGGATCCCGGACGCCTGGGCGGTGATGGCATCGAGCGCCAGGTCGAGCTGGGCGCGGCAATCACAGCGCAGCGAGCCGAAGGCCTCGCCCGTCAGGCATTCGGAGTGGACTCTCACCAGCGCCGGCTGCCGCGGCGGCAGGCCGCCGCACACCAATGCGACATGCTCGATGCCGGACGGCGACTCGTAGCCGTAGATGTCGAAACGGCCGGCGCGCGTCGGCAGGGCGCTGACGACGACGCGCTTCAATCGAACCGCGTGCCGGCGTCGCCGGGCGGCCGGCTTACCCGGACCTGACGGTACGGGGAGCAAGGGACCAGAAGAACGTGGGACATGAGGATCCTTCGGGGGTGGTGGGCGGCCACCGGGGCGGTGAGCCGCTAAGATGGGCCATTATCAACGACGAGGAACGTTCATGCCAACCCACCCCGCGAGGCGCCTGCGGCCCTGGAGCGTGTTGCTGCTCGCCGCCGGCCTGGCGGGCGGCCCGTCGCTGGCACAGCGCCTGCCGGTGCTCAGGCAGATCGATCTGCCGCACCCCTACTATTTCCGCGAGATGTACCTGCCGCAGCTGACCAGTGGTCCGAGCGGCCTCGCCTGGTCGCCGGATTCCCTGGAGTTGATCTATGCCATGGCCGGCTCGCTGTGGCGCCAGCGCCTCGACGGCGCAGCCGCCCGGCAGCTCACGGCCGGGGCCTATGACTACCAGCCGGATTGGTCGCCCGACGGACGCTGGGTGATCTACAGCTCCTATCGGGCGGACGCGGTGGAGCTGTGGTGCCTTAACTTGCAGAGCGGCGCCACCCGGGCGCTCACCCGCAACGGCGCGGTGAACGTCGAACCGCGCTTCTCGCCCGACGGCCGGCGGATCGTGTTCGTCTCGACGCTCTACAACCGGCATTTTCACGTGTTCACCGCGGATTTCGACGGCGGCACGCTCGGCAACCTCGCGCGGCTCACGGGCGAGCATCGCAGCGATCTGCCGCGCTATTACTACAGCCCGTTCGACCACGAGATCAATCCGGTCTGGTCGCGCGACGGCCGCGATATCCTGTTCGTCTCCAATCGCAACCATCTGTATGGCACGGGCGGATTCTGGCGGATGCATGCGACGCCGGACGGCTATGCCGGCGCCGCCGAGTTTCACTATGAGGAGACCAATTGGAAGGCGCGCCCGGAGTTATCTCCCGACGGCTCGCGGCTGGTGTACAGCTCCTACGAGGGGCGCTCGTGGAACAACCTGTGGCTGATGCCGGCCGGCGGCGGCGATGCGCTGCCGCTGACTTATGATGCCTGGGATCAGACCAGCCCGCGCTGGTCGCCGGACGGCAGCCGCATCGCCTTCATCGCCAATCGCACCGGCAATACGGAAATTGCCCTGATCGCCGTGCCCGGCGGGGCGGCGCACCCCCTCGGGGCGGCGACGCGCCAATACCTTGTGCCGATGGCGCGTGTGCATCTCGACCTGCACGATGCCCGCGGCAATCCGGCTGCGGCGCGCATCAGCGTGACCGATTCTGCCGGCCTGTTTCATGCACCGGAGGATGCCTGGATCAACGCCGATGACGGCTTCGACCGGCGCGAGCGCGCCTACGAGGCGCATTATTTCCACACCCGCGGCGATGCCTGGATCGA
>Ga0181519_10000878_pt1 | contig 26880 bp, 26 predicted proteins | sample PEATcosm2014_Bin_26_FD_121102 | JGI IMG/M metagenome (GOLD analysis project Ga0181519, IMG submission 121102) | Peatland microbial communities from MTU Mesocosm Facility, Houghton, MI, USA - PEATcosm2014_Bin02_10_metaG | ecosystem: Environmental > Terrestrial > Soil > Wetlands > Peat | place...
CGCGCAGCGTCACGCCGTCGGGACGCGCGGCGCTGCAGCCGGGTTCGCTCGCCCGGCTGCCCGCCGCAGCGTGCATCGCGAGCGCACCGAGCAGGCAGCCGGCCGCAAGGCGCGCCCCGCTACTCATCGGCGGGACCGACGGCATAGACGCTGCGGTCGATGCTCACCTCGCGGCGCGCCGCGTGCCCGGTCGCGCGCACCTCGTAGTAGACCGCTGCATAGCCCGCGCCGGCACCGATGCTGTAGCCCTCGGGCACGGTCGCGACCTCGGCCGCGCGGCCGCGCTCGAGGCGGTAGAGGTAGCTCGCGCCGTCCGGCGCCGCGCCCGCGACCGGACGTGCCGGCACGCGGCCGGACGCCACCGCGGCGAGCCCGAGCGCACTGCCGAGTTCGGCGGCCTCGAAGGCCTGCCGCGCGGACGCGTCCCCCGCGGTCCCGGCGCGCCCGGCCCGTGCGTGCTGGATGGCGGCGAAGGCGAGCAGCGTCAGGACCACGAGCAGCGCGATCGCGACCGCGAGCGCCGCGCCGCGCGCCCGACCCGGTCGGATCGTGAGTCCGGGCCGCACCTCAGTGCACCGTCGCGTTGCGAAGCGCCACGACGCGCACCAGCGCATCGCCCGCCGGCCCGTTCGCCGCCCCGAGCGTCAGCTTCGCCGACACCACGCGGCCCGCCGCGAGCTCGGCGGCCCCCGGCGGCGCATAGAGGTCGGCGCTGTCATCGCCGTCGAGGTCGACGCCGAACTCGACGCGCAGCGAGCCGATGCCGGGCACGAGTTCCTCATCCTGCATGCGCGGCCTGCCGCCGGGACCCGCGACCAGCCGGAGGCGCCGCAGTGCGAACCGCGCGCTGCCGCCGCCGACGGGCGGCGGCGCGCCGACGTAGAACACCTCGACCTCGAGGGCGCGGGTCTCCTCGCCCGGCAGGCTGCCGTCGTCCGCATCGGGCGCGAGCAGTGCACCGCCGAGGCGGTTGCTGCGCACCCGGATCAAGCCGCTGCCGGCGCCGGGCACGAGCGCGCCGGCGTGGCGCACGATGAGCACGTCCGACGCCGCGGCCGGTGCGGTCGCGCGACAGTCGAGTGCCCACGGACCGGGCGGACGGGCCGCGACGTAGGCGGCGAGGTCGACCGCGAAGTTGGGGCCGCAGGAGTTCGCGATGCGGCCGTCGATGGCGCTCGCGGCAGCATGCGGCCGGGTCGCGCCGCGAATCAGCTCGCCGCGATTGGTGAGTCCGTAGTTGCCGGCGAGCTCGAGCTCGCGGCCGAGGATCTCCGCCGCACGCGCCACCGCATCCTCGCCAGGCGCTGCCGCGCGCAGGTAGCGGCGACCCTGCGCCGCAAGCAGCACGACCCCGGCAATCAGCAGGAGGCCGAGCATCAGCGCGACGACGAGCTCGATCAGGCTGACGCCGCCTTGCGCCCGCCGCGCCCGCCGCCGCTGCCGGCGATTCATGCGCGCACCCGCAGCTGGTACGACTGCGGCCCGGCGCCCGGCTCGATCCAGCTGATGGTGACCATGTAGCCGCCCACCGGCAGCGGCGCGGCGACCACGCTGCCGCGCCCCGCCGGCAGGCTGGCGGCCACGGCGAGCGTCCATTCCGCCTTGTCATTCAGCGCCATCGCCGGTGGCGCGCAGCCGCCGCCACCCGACCGGCAGGCACTGCTCAGATGGCCGCCCGCGGAGAAGCCGTCCGCGTAGGCGGCGATGCCGGCGTGATTGGCGCGCATGCGCTCGGCGAGGTCGCCCGCGAGCATGGCGGCGCGGCTGCGGGCGGCGGCGCTGCGCGCGGCCAGGAGGCTCTCGCCGTAGAGCGCCGCGACGCCGAGGAGCCCGACCAGGAACACGACCAGCACGACCAGCGCCTCGACGAGCGCGAGCCCGCCGCCGGCCCGAGGCCGGGTCACTCGGGGGCTGCCAATAGCGGACGCCGGCATGGTCCGCGCCGGCTGCGTCAGGCGACGAGCGCCGAGAGCGCGGTCAGTGCCCCAACGAGCGCCGCGAGCCCGCCCGCGAGCGGGAAGGCGCGCTGCCGGCCGAGGAAGTAGAGCGAGGACATCACGAGGCCGAGCTCGAGGAAGCCCTCGCCGAGGTCGAAGCGCAGCGCGAGGTGTTCCGCGTGCGCGGTCTCGGCGTCCTTGTCGTCGGCGTCGTGCCTGATCTTCTCGGCGTCATCGACGTACTTCTGGCGCGACTTCTCGAGCTTCGCCGCCGCGGCCTCGACGCGCGCGCCGTCGGTGCCGACCGCGCGCACGACCTCGGCCGCCACGTCGCTGACGTGTTCGCGGATCTTCTTGGCCTGGTAGTAGGCCCACGCGTCATTGGCCTCGGTGCGGTGGATGACTGCCGCCGTGTGCTCGCGGTGCGCCGCGATGGTCACGATCGCGAGCGCGACACCGATGACGCCGACCATCAGCCCCACGCGCTTGGCGGCCGGGTCGCCGGCGTGCCCGGACTCGTGGTGGATCTCGATCTCGGCCATGGCGCACGCTCTGCTGTCGGCGGGGCGGCGGCCCCGGGGGCCCTAACGATAGCGGGCGCGCGTGGCGCCGTCACGGCGCGTGGCGCCGGAACGCGCCGGACCGCGCCGGACAGGCGGCGGTCCCGGGACCCGCCGGCGCCTCCGGCCAAAGCGTGAAGCGCGTCACACAGCCGGATTAGCTGACGCAGTCCACGCTTTGTCCGGCCAAAAAGCCGTTCATCCGCCGGCAGTCGCCGTTCGTCGGGCGGCATTGCCGAGCGCGCCGGCGGCTTTGTAGCGTCGCCCCTCATGAAACTGCGCCACAGTCCATCGCCCGCCCGCCAGGGCTCCCGTGCCAGCCGCCGCGCCGCGGCGGGCTTCACGATGGTCGAGATGCTCTCGACCATCTTCATCATCGGCGTCCTGACCGCGGTCGCGGTGCCCTCGTTCAAGTTCGTCACGAACTCGAACCGCATCTCGGCCGAGGCCAATGGCCTGCTCGGCGACCTGCAGTTCGCGCGCGCCGAGGCCATCAAGGAGGGCCAGACGGTCACGGTGTGCGTGTCGACCAACGGCACCAGCTGCGCGGCCGGCAACATCAACTGGAACGACGGCTGGATCGTGTTCGAGGACGCGAACGGCAACAAGATCGTCGACGCCAACGAGGCGGTACTCCGCTATCAGCCGCAGTTCACCTCGTCGGATACCTTCGATGCGAACAATGCCCTCGCGGCCGTGACCTTCAACCGCGAAGGCTTCGCGCTCGGCGTCACCGCCGGGACGCTGATCACGCTGCACACGGCGCCGGTCAACGCCCAGTACACGCGCTGCCTGTCGGTCAACATCGTCGGCCAGCTGCTGGTCGAGCGCGCCGGGGGGGCCTGCACATGAGCGCGCCGCGCCCCGCCGCACGCGCCGGCGGCTTCACGATGATCGAGGTGCTGATCGCGGTGATCGTGATCTCGATCGGCCTGCTCGGCATTGCCAAGATGCAGGCGCTCGCCTTCTCGAGCACGGGCGTCGCCAGCATGCGCTCGATCGCCGCGCTCGAGGCCTCGAGCCTCGCGGCGTCCATGCACGCCGACCGCTCGTACTGGGCCTCCGGCGTCGCCGCGCCGCCGCCGGCCGGCGTCACGGTCACCGGCACCACGATCTCGGACCCCAACCTGTCGGCTGCCGCCAACTGCCTCTCGACCGGAACGCCGCCCGACTGCGGCACGCAGGTCATGGCGGCCTACGACCTGCAGCAGTGGGCGACGGCCGTACAGAACGTGCTGCCGAACCCGGTCTCGACGATCATCTGCTCGAACACCGTGAACGTGCCGGTCAGCTGCACGATCCAGGTCACCTGGTCCGAGAACCTGGTGGCGATCAACGCCCAGGGCACGAGCCAGGCCACCATGCTGCCCAGCAACTACGTGCTGTACGTCGAGCCATGAACACCCTCCCGCACCTCCTCGCCAGGTACCGCGCGCGCGAGCGCGGCGTGACGCTCGTCGAGCTCCTGATCGCGGTGGCGATGGCCGTGTTCCTGCTCGCCGGACTGTTCACGATCGTGTTCAGCACGCGCCGCGTCTATGCCTCGCAGAACCTGATGGCGCAGCTGCAGGACAACGAGCGCATGGCCATGACCATGATCAGCGACGTCGTGCAGCAGGCCGGCTACTACCCCGACCCGACGCAGTACACGCAGACCGGCTCGTTCCCCGTCAGCGGCGCCTTCGCCACGGTCGGCCAGTCGGTCGTCGGCACCTACAGCGCCGCCGCGCCTGGCGACACCATCACGGTCCGCTACATGACGGCGAGCGGCGACCTGATGATCAACTGCACCGGCGGCACCAACAGCTCGGGCGCGACGCAGCTCTACGTCAACCAGTTCCTGATCGACGCCAGCGGCTACCTCGCCTGCTCGCTGAACGGCGCGGCCAACGTCGAGCTCGTGTCGGGCCTGCAGAACATGTCGATCCTGTATGGCGTGAAGACCGACTTCACCTTCGACAACGGCGCACCGGACAGCTACATGAATGCGAGCCAGATGAGCGCCATCAACTGGATGAACGTCATCACCGCGAAGATCACGCTGACCTTCGTCAATCCGCTCGCCAGTCAGCCCGGCCAGCCGGCGACGATCGTGTTCCAGCGGGTCGTCGCCGTTATGCACGAGACCGGAGTGACCACCTGATGCGCACGCCCCGCCACCAGCGCCCGGCCGAACGCGGCATCGTGCTGATCTCGAGCCTGCTGCTGCTGCTGCTGCTCACGATCCTCGGGCTCAGCATGTTCCGCAGCTTCGGCATCCAGGAGAAGATCGCCGGCAACCTGCGCGAGAAGCATCGTGCGCTGCAGGCCGCCGAGACCGCGCAGCAGTACGCGGAGCTGTGGCTGACGCAGGGCACGAACGTCAACACCATCGCGGTCTGCTCGACGCTGCTGAACGCGAACGCGAACCAGGGCACCGTGTGCTCGAACAAGCTGACGACCGTCGTCAGCAACATCGCGACGGTGCCCTGGACCTCGAACGGCGTTCCCGTCGGCACCAGCTACACGCCGCCCGGCATGAACGTGGTGGCCGCGGCCGGCTACGGCACCTTCGTGCAGGCGCCCGTCTTCTACATCTCCCTGCTCGGCCCGTCCGCGGGCGGCCAGGGCACCGTCTACCAGATCGATGCCGTGGGCTATGGCGGCACGACCGATGCCATCGCCGTCGTTGAGAGCACCTTCGCTATCAACACCGGCGTCAGGTGTTTGAGTTGTTAGCGCGAACCGCTGACACCGGAGTACGTCCATGAAAACCCGAATCGCTCTCGCCGCCCCCCTCGCCGCGCTCGGCCTCGCCGGCCTGCCCGGCGTCGCGCTCGGGCAGCAGATCATCCAGGACAACTTCACCGGCGCCTCGGTGACCTACAACTGGATTCCGTTCCTCGGCGCCTGCCTCACGGCCGGCCAGGGACCGACCTCGAGCACGGCGAGCGACGCGGGCAGCACCGTGCTCGGCTGCACCGACCCGGCGTTCACCTACTACACCGAGACGCTGGTCGGCGGTTATTCCGGCACGCTGCCGGACCCGGTCGGCAACGGCGCGCTGCGCTTCACGAACGGCAGCCCCGGCGGCTACGCGCAGGCGGGCGGCGTCGTGTCGGGCTTCACCTTCCCGAGCGGCCAGGGCCTGCAGGTCACGTTCACGACCATCACCTATCGCGGCAACTCGGGCGGCACCGGCGCGGATGGCGCCGACGGCATGAGCTTCTTCCTGACCGACGGCGGCTACGCGCAGTACGACCTCGGCGCCTTCGGCGGCAGCCTTGGCTACACCTGCTCGAACGTCAACAACGACTCCAAGCTGCATCCGGACGGCACGACCCGCCACTACGACGGCATGCGCCACGCCTACCTCGGCCTCGGCATCGACGAGTACGGCAACTTCCTGAACCCGGGCGACAACACCGCGAGCGGACCGGGCTACCAGTGGAACCGCATCGGGCTCAGGGGCGCGGGCGACGTCGCCTGGCGGTCGCTGACCACCAACTACCCGAGCTACTACCCCTCGACGCTCGCCGACTCGCAGACCGCGGCAGCGGTGCAGAAGACCTGCACGACCGGGCAGGTGTGGAACTACTCGGGCGACACGCTCACCGATGCGCAGGCGGCGGCCGGCTCCGTCTACACCCCGACGCTCGTGCCGTCGACCACGGCGACGATCAACGACTACCTGCAGATCCCGGGCGCCTACCAGGTGCTGCCGACGACGACGCAGATCGCGGCCGAGGCGGCGGCGACCCGCGGCCAGGCGGTGCCGATCACCTACCTCCTCAAGATCACGCAGAGCGGCCTCCTCAGCTTCTCGTACAGCTACAACGGCGGCGCCTACCAGCCGGTGATCACCGCGCAGAGCATCACCGCGAGCAACGGCGCCCTGCCGGCCTCCTTCCGCTTCGGCTTCGCCGGCTCGACCGGCGGCAGCACGAACATCCACGAGGTCGTGTGCTTCCAGGCACAGCCCGCCGATACCTCGGCGAGCTCGGCCGGCATCAACGAGCAGCAGACGGCCAAGGTGCAGACCGGCAGCCAGGTCTACCTCGCGTTCTACAACCCGACCAACTGGACCGGCACGGTCACGGCGCAGAACCTGCTCGTCGACCCGACCACCGGCCTCGTGACGGTGGCGCCGACCGCGAACTGGGACGCGGGCTGCGTGCTCACGGGCATCGCGAGCGGCGGCACCTGTCTCTCGACCGGAGTCACGGGCCCCGTTGCCGCGGAAGGCCCGACCGCGCGCACGATCCTCACCTGGAATCCGGTCACCGGCCAGGGCGTGCCGTTCGAGTGGTCCAACATCACGACGGCCCAGCAGAACCTGCTCGACGCGGGCGATGCATCGCCCGGCACCGCGAACCGCCTCAACTACCTGCGCGGCGATCGCACCAATGAGATCAACGCGGTGGGCGTCGGCCTCTACCGGAACCGCGTCAGCGTGCTGGCCGACATCATCGACTCGAGCCCGACCTGGGTCGGGCCGCCGCAGCAGTCGTACGGCGCGACCTGGCAGGACCTCCTCTATCCGACGGCCACGGCCCCGGAGAACGCGGGCCCGACCTATCCGAGCTTCCAGACGAGCGCGGGCACCCGCACCAACGTCGTGTACGCGGGCGCGAATGACGGCCTGCTGCACGGCTTTCGCAGCGGCGCCTACAACAGCGCCGGCAACTACACGACCTCCTCGTCGCAGCCGAACGATGGCTACGAGGTGCTGGCGTACATGCCGTCGGCGGTCATCAGCACGATCCACAGCACCTCGAACCCGCAGATCGACTACTCGAACGCGCAGTACGGCCACAACTTCTACGTCGACGGCCCGCCGAGCTCCGGCGACCTCTACTACCAGAGCGCCTGGCACACCTGGCTGATCGGCGGCCTCGGACCTGGCGGCAACGCGATCTACGCGCTCGACATCACGAACCCGGCGAACTTCTCCGAGACGAATGCGACCTCGATCGTGTTCGGCGAGTGGAGCGCCTCGACCATCACCTGCGCGAACGTCGCCAACTGCGGCAACTACCTCGGCCAGACCTACGGCACGCCGCAGATCCGCCGCTTCCACAACGGTGCCTGGGGCGCGGTGTTCGGTAACGGCCTCAACACCGCGACCGGCGCGGCCGGCATCTTCGTGATGACCGTCGCGCCGAGCAGCGGCGCGGTCACCTTCTACTACCTGAGCACCGGCGACTCCGTGGCGCCGACCGGCTCCTCGCAGGGCAACGGCATCGCCTACGCCTCCCCCGCCGACCTCGACGGCGACCACATCGTCGACTACGTCTACGCGGGCGACGTCAAGGGCAACCTGTGGCGCTTCGACCTCACCAGCAACAACCCGGCCTCGTGGGCGGTGACCGCGGGCGGGCCGCTGTTCACGACGCCGGGCAACCAGCCGATCACGACCAAGGTGATCGTCGCCGCGTCCGCGGCGAGCTCGGGTGCGGTGCGCGTCGTGGTCGACTTCGGCACGGGCCAGATCACCCCGATCACCAACAGCTCGCCCTCGACCTACGCGAGCGGCACGCAGAGCCTGTACGGCATCTGGGACTGGAACATGAACTCGTGGAACAGCAAGTCGGCCACGCAGTACGCGACCCAGACCGGGCCGGTGACCATCACCACGGGATCGCTGGTGCAGCAGCAGGTGCTGACCTCGGTGCCGGCCTCGAGCGGCTACCGCGCGGTCACGGCCTACCCGGTGTGCTGGGCGGGCTCGACGGCCTGCGCGACCGGCAACACGCAGTACGGCTGGTACCTCAACCTGCCGGGCACGGGTGAGCAGATCGTGTTCAACCCGGTACTCGAGGTCGGGGCGTTCATCGTCAACACGACGATTCCGCCGACCAACAGCCCGACCAGCTGCATCGCCTCGCTCGCCTCCGGCTGGACCATGGCCATCGACCCGATCTCGGGCGGTTCCTTCTCGCAGTCGTTCTTCGGCGACCAGACCGGCCACTTCGTGAACTACAATGGCCAGGTCGTGAGCGGGCTCGCACTCAGCGGTACGGGCAGCGTGTCGATCGTCACGACCGGCACGGGCACGTTCCTCGTGACCCAGACCTACCAGGGCACGCCGCAGACGCCGCCCATCAACCCGCTCGCGAACAACGCGGCGCAACGCCTGACCTGGGCGCAGCGCCGCTGAGGGACTGACCATGACTTACCGGCAACACGTGGCACCCCGGCGGGCACGCGGCTTCACGCTGATCGAGCTCCTGGTCACGATGCTGATCGTCGCGATCCTCGCCTCGGTCGCGGTGTCGATGTACCAGACGAGCGTGCAGCATTCGCGGCGCACGGATGCGAAGTCGGCGCTCATGGACCTCGCCGGCCGCGAGGAACGCAACTACAGCACCTCGAACGCCTACAGCACCGTGCCGACCGCGCTCGGCTACACCGGCGCCGCCTTCCCGATCACCGTCGGCAGCGGCTATTACTCGGTGACGGTCGTGGCGCCTGTTCCGGCCGCGGGCCAGCCCGCGACCTACACGCTGACGGCGACGGCCATCGGGTCGCAGACGGCGGACACCCAGTGCGCCACGTTCCAGCTGACGCAGCAGGGCGTGCAGTCCTCGACCAACTCGGGCGGCGCGGCCACCACCAACTGCTGGTAAGGGCGGGCCGCGCCGCGTCGCGGCCGGCGCGCGCCGGGCGCGGCTACACTGGCTCGCCGCCGGACCGGTGGCGCCGCCACCGCCGCCGAGCGCCCGCCATGCAGCCGCTGATCCTCGCCTTCGCGCTCGCCTGCGTCTTCGGCGCCGCCGTCGTGCGCGGCTACAGCGGCTTCGGATTCTCGATGCTGGCGGTGACCGCGCTGTCGGTGCTGCTGTCACCGGCCGAGGTGGTGCCGCCGATCTTCATCCTCGAGATCGTCGCGAGCCTGCATCTGCTGCCCGGCGTCTGGCGCGACATTCACTGGCCGGCGCTCGGCTGGCTCACGCTCGGCTGCCTCGCCGGGACGCCGCTCGGCGTCTATGCACTCGCGCACGTGCCGGCCGCGCCGATGACGCTCGCGCTCGCGGTGTTCGTGCTGGCCGCAACGCTGCTGCTCGCGCGCGGCTACCGGCTGCGCTCGATGCCAGGCCCCCTCGCCACGGTCGCGACCGGGGTCGCCGCGGGCCTTTGCAACGGCGGCTTCGGGATCGGCGGCCCGCCGGTGATCGTCTTCTTCATGGGCTCGCCTGCCGGAGCCGCCGCCGGTCGCGCCTCGATGATCGCGTTTTTCCTGCTCACCGACCTCATCGGGCTCGCGTGGCTCGGCGGGAACGGGCTCCTCGGCGCGGCGAGCGCATGGCGCGCGCTCGCATTCGTGCCGGCCCTCGCGGCCGGGGTGTGGCTCGGCAACCGTGCCTTCCGCGGCGCCGATCCGGCGGCGTTCCGGCGCTGGGTGCTGCGGCTGTTGCTGCTGCTCGCGTTGCTCGCCGGCACCAAGGCCATGCTCACCCTCGCCTGAGCGGCGGGCCGGCGCGGGCTTGCTGCAATGCCATGCGCCCCGTTGCGGCTTGCGCCGCGCCGGGCGCCGCTCAAGAATGGCGGCGGCACGAAAAAGGGGGGCGGCATGGCAGCGGTCGACTCGGGGCTCGCGATCCCAGGCCGGCGCCTGCGCCTGCAGGGCTGGACGCTGTTCTCGTTCCTCGCACTCGCGTTTCTCGCGATCGAGCTGACGCTCGCCATGCGCCTCGACTGGTCGCAGCCCGAGGACGTCCGCTGGCTGATGGGAATGAACTGGCGGCTCGCGGCGCCCTACTTCCTGCTGACCTTCACGGCCTCGCCGCTGCAGCGGCTGTTTCCGGGCCGCGTGACGCGCTGGCTGCTCGCGAACCGTCGCTACCTGGGCCTCGCCTTCGCGGTCGCGGCGTTCTGCCAGCTCGTGCCGATCGCGACGCTCGCGCTCAGGTTCAGGCCGGTACTCGCCGACATCCACTCCGCCTCGTCGCAGTTCGGCGAGGACTGCATCTTCCTGACGCTCGTGCTCATGACCGTGACCTCGTTCCGCGCGCCGGGCCGCCTCATCGGCCGCGTCGTCTGGCAGCGCCTGCACTCGGCCGGCATCTACCTGCTCGCGGGCCTCTACGCGGTCAGCTACGTGTACTTCGCGCTCTACGACACGACCGCGACCTACGTCGTGCTGGGCGCCGCGTTCGTGCTCGCCTGGGCACTGCGGGCCGCCGTCTGGTGGCGCCGCCGCGCCGAGTTCGGCGGGCGCAGGTTCATCTGGGCACTTGCGGGACTGACCAACGGCACGATGCTGGCGTCGTGGTCCTGGTTCGGCATCGAGACGCCGGCGCGACTCGGCACGGTGCTCGCGATCGCGAGCACACTCGCCTGCACGATGTTTCTCGGCTCGCTCGCCGCGGCACCGCTCGAGCGGCTGCGTCCCGGCCCCGCGACCACGTGGCTCGCGGCGCAGCGCGACCGCTTCTTCGTCGCCTTCGCGTTCGCGCTCGGCTGGTACCTCGCCTTCGCGCTCGCGGGCCGCGTGACGGTCGCGCCCGCACCGCTGCCGGCCCTGCCGCTGCCACTCGCGGTCGCAATTGCCGCTGCCACCATCACGCTCGGCATGCTGCTCGTGCTCGGTCGCGACAGGCGCGCCGGGCGGGAGGGCTTCGCGCGGCTGCGCCCGGTAGCGCATGCCGCGCTGGCGGGGCTCCTCGCGGTGGGCCTCGTGCTCGGCCGCGGCAGCGGCTGAGGCAGGGCGTCCCGGGCGGGATCAGCGTTTCAGCGGGAAAAAGTGGTGGGCCATGTAGGACTTGAACCTACAACCAACTGATTAAGAGTCAGCTGCTCTACCAATTGAGCTAATGGCCCGTCGATCGTGGCGGCCAGCGCGCTGGGCGCGGGCCGCACTTTGTATGGGGTGGACGATGGGACTCGAACCCACGACGGCCGGAATCACAATCCGGGGCTCTACCAGCTGAGCTACGTCCACCATCGCCTGTCGCGAAAACCCTTCGACTGATCCCTCTCCCGAATCCCGTCGCACTGCCCTGCCGCAAGTGGCGCGCCCGGCAGGATTCGAACCTGCAACCGCCGGCTTAGAAGGCCGGTGCTCTATCCGGTTGAGCTACGGGCGCGTTCAGGCTCCCGACACTTCTCCCGAATCAACGACCGGACCCTCCCCGAGAGTCAGGATGGTCGGGGCAGAGGGATTCGAACCCCCGACCCTCTGCTCCCAAAGCAGATGCGCTACCAGACTGCGCCATGCCCCGCCAAGGAACCGTCCCCGGCCCGGCGAAGGCACGAGCACCCGCGTCCGGCCTCAACGGGACAGGCAATCTTACGGACCGCCCACCGGCGCGTCAAACGTCCGCGTCGATCGGACGCCTGCTGCATGCGACAATGTGCGGCTGCGGGGCTTGGCCTGAACGAGGGAGAGTCGAGGTGGGCGCACAGATTCTGGATGGCAAGGCGATCGGAACCAAGCTGAAGTCAGACGTGCGCCGCGCGACCGATGCGCTCGCCGCACGCGGACAGAGGCGCCCGGGACTCGCCGTGGTGCTGGTCGGCCAGGACCCGGCATCCGAGATCTACGTGCGCAACAAGCGCCGCTCCTGCGAGGAGGCGGGCGTCGTGTCGGTGGCGCACGACCTGCCGGCCGCCACCCCCGAGGCCGAGCTGGTCGCCCTCATCGACCGCCTGAACGCGGACCCGGCGATCGACGGCATCCTGGTGCAGTCGCCGCTGCCGAAGCACATCAATCCGCACTCGGTCATCGAGCGCATCGATCCGACCAAGGACGTAGACGGCTTTCATCCGTACAACGTCGGTCGCCTCGCGCTGCGAAATCCGCTGCTGCGTTCGTGCACGCCCTACGGAATCATGATCATGCTGGCCACCACCGGCATCGCGCTCCGCGGCAAGGATGCGGTGATCGTCGGCCAGTCGAACATCGTCGGCCGGCCGATGGCGCTCGAGCTCCTGATGGCGGGCGCGACGATCACCGTCTGTCACAGCGCGACCCGCGACCTCGAAGGCGAGGTGCGCCGCGCCGAAGTGCTGGTGGTCGCGACCGGCAAGCCCAACATGATCCCCGGCCACTGGGTGCGCGAGGGCGCGGTGGTGGTCGACGTCGGCATCAACCGGCTGGCGGACGGCAAGATCGTCGGCGACGTCGAGTACGAGCCCGCGCGCGAGCGCGCCGCCTGGATCACGCCGGTGCCGGGCGGCGTGGGGCCGATGACCATCGCCGCGCTCATGAAGAACACGCTCGAGAGCGCCGAGGCGCGCCTCGGCAGCACCCGGCGCTGAGCGGGGCCGCGGCGCTCGCGCCCTCAGCGCCAGCGCCAGCTGGTTCCGCCCGGGCCGTCCTCGAGCACGACGCCGCGCGCGCTCAGCTCGTCGCGGATGCGGTCCGACTCCGCGAAGTCCCGCGCCTTGCGTGCCGCGGCACGCGCGGCGATGAGGGCGTCGATCTCGGCCGCGACGGCCGGAAGCACCGCCGCGCCCGCGACCGCGTCGGTCGCGGACGGCAGCGCCACCGCCGGACGCGTCTTGAGCCACACCTCCGGGTCCTCGCCGAGGATGCCGAGCACGGCACCGAGGCGCCGGAGCTCCGCCGCCGCATCGGCGAGCGCGCCGGCGTCGCCGGCGCTCTTCGCGACGTTCACCTCGCGCGCGAGCGCCTGCAGCACGGCGAACGCCTCGGGCGTGTTGAAGTCGTCGTCCATCGCCTGCTCGAAGCGCGCCCGAAGCGCCGCCGTTGCCGCCGCCGGCGGCGCGCGCCCGCCGCGCTCCGCGGCGACGCCACGCAGCGCCACGTAGAGCCGCTCGAGCGCGGCGTCCGCCTGGCGCAGGTTGTCGTCGGAGTAGTTGATCGGACCGCGATAGTGGCTGCCGAGCACGAACGCGCGCAGCACCTCGGGCCTCAGGCGCGCGAGCACGTCGCGGACGGTGAAGAAGTTGCCGAGCGACTTCGACATCTTCTCGGAGTCGACGTTGACGAAGCCGTTGTGCATCCAGGTGTTGACGAAGGGCGTGCCGCAGGCGGCGCAGGTCTGCGCGATCTCGTTCTCGTGATGCGGGAACTTGAGGTCCATGCCGCCGCCGTGGATGTCGAAGTGGCTGCCGAGCAGCGCGACCGACATGGCCGAGCACTCGATGTGCCAGCCCGGCCGGCCGGGCCCCCACGGCGAGTTCCAGCTCGGTTCGCCGGGCTTCGCGACTTTCCACAAGACGAAGTCGAGCGGGTCGCGCTTCGCCTGGTCGACCTCGACGCGCGCGCCGGCACGGAGGTCCGCGAGCTTCTTGCCGGACAGCTGCCCGTAGCCCGGGAAGCGGCTCACCGAGTAGAGCACGTCACCGTCGCTCGCCACGTAGGCGTAGCCCTTGTCGATCAGCGTCACGACCATCGCGATGATCTCGGCCACGTAATCGGTGGCGCGCGGCTCGTGCTCGGGCGTCTCGACGCCGAGGGCGGCGCAGTCCTCGTGCAGCGCGGCGGTGAAGCGCGCGGTCAGCGCCGTCGTCGCCTCGCCGTTCGCCGCGGCGCGCTTGATGATGTTGTCGTCGATGTCGGTGATGTTGCGGACGTGCGTGAGGCGGTAGCCGCGGTAGCGGAGGTAGCGGCGCACGACGTCGAATGCGACCAGCGAGCGCGCGTGCCCGACGTGGCAGTAGTCGTACACCGTCATGCCGCACACGTACATGCGCACGTGGCCGGGTTCGAGCGTCCTGAGCGGTTCCTTGCGCCCGGTCAGTGAGTTGAAGATTTCGATCATGGACTGGCTGTCTCGCTGGCGGAAAGGGGGCGGTCGGCGCTGCGGCGCGCCGCCTCGAGGCGTGCGCGTAGCTCTGCGTGCGGAATGAGTGCGATGAGCTGCGCGAGCTCCGGGCCATCGAAGCGCTGGGTCAGCGCCGCGCGCAGCGGCCGGTAGAGCGCGCGACCGCTGCGGCCGGTCGCGGCCTTGAGGTGCGCGGTCAGCGCCTGGTAGTCGCTGCCGCCGGCGACGGCCTCGAGCGCGCTCGCGAAGAAGGCGGCACCGGCCTCGACGAGGCTCGCCCGCACCTCGCCGCCCGGGCACGGCAGCTCGCCGTACACGACGTGCGCCCACTCCGCCGCGTCCGCCGGCAGCACGAGGTTCGCGCGCACCGCGGCGACGAAGCGGGCCTCGGCGCCGGGCGGCACCCGACCGCGGGCCCAGGCCTCGAGCGTCACCGCAGGGGCGCGCTGCACCGCCTCCTTCTGCCAGTGCCGCAGCTGCTGGATGTCGAAGTGCGCGGGCGCGCGGCCGAGCGCCCCGAGCTCGAAGCCCGCAATCAGCGCCGCCGGTTCGAGCCAGCCCTCGGCCGCATAGCTGTGGCCGAGCCGCCCGAGCAGGTTCGCGAGCGCGCCCGGCAGGAAGCCGAGGCTGCGCAGGTCCGCGACGCTCGCGCTGCCGTGGCGCTTGGCGAGCGGCGCGCCGTCGCTGCCGACCAGCAGCGGCAGGTGGCCGTAGGCCGGTGGCAGGGCACCGAGGGCACGCATGAGAAGCAGCTGGCGCGGCGTGTTCGCGACGTGGTCCTCGCCGCGCAGCACGTGCGTCACCCCCATGGCGGCGTCGTCGACGGCATTGCAGAACAGGAACGCGGCCGTGCCGTCGGCGCGGCGCACCACGAAATCGCCGAGGTCGCTGCTCGCGAAGCGCTGCGGGCCGCGTACCAGGTCGTCATAGGCGATGTCCTCGCCCGGCGCCACGCGAAAGCGCAGCGACGGCGCACGCCCCTCGGCCTCGCGCGCGCGGCGGGCTTCGCTGCCGAGCTGGGCGCAGGTCCCCGGGTAGCGCGGCGCGAGGCCGCGGCCGAGCGCCGTCTTGCGCGCGAGTTCGAGCTCGAGCGGCGTGCAGTAGCAGGGGTAGGCCGCGCCCTGGTCGATCAGGCGCTGCCACGCCGCGGCGTAGACCGGGCCGCGCTCCGACTGCCGGTACGGCCCGGCCGCGTCCTCGCGGTCGGGCCCGGCGTCCCAGTCGATCCCGAGCCAGCGGAGCTCGCCGGCGAGCGCGGCGGCCTCGCGCGCATCGGAGCGAGCGCGGTCCGTGTCCTCGATCCGGAGCACGAACCGCCCGCCGTGGCGCCGGGCATACAGCCAGTTGAACAGCGCCGTCCGCAGGTTGCCGACGTGCAGCGCCCCGGTCGGGCTGGGGGCAAAGCGGGTAACAACCGGGTTCGGCATGGGCGCGAAGTATAATGTGCCCGAGCCCCCGACCCGCCGGAGATCACATGACCCAGCCTCGCGCCACGATCCGCCACCCCGCCCAGCCCCGCCGGGCGCTCCTCGCCGCCGTGGCGGTGACCGCGGCGCTGCTCCTCGGCCCCGCCCCGGCGCGCGCAGCGGTGCCCGACATCGACCCCGCGGTCCGCAAGGTGCGCATCGAGACCAGCCAGGGCAGCTTCGTGATCCTGCTCGAACGCGACCGGGCGCCGCTCACGACGCTCAACTTCCTCAACTACGTCAAGATCGGCTACTACAACGGCACGATCTTCCACCGCGTGATCAGCAACTTCGTGATCCAGGGCGGCGGCTACGACGAGAAGTTCGCGGCCAAGGAGGTCGGCGGCCCGGTGCCGAACGAGTCGGGCAACGGTCTGTCGAACAAGCGCGGTACGGTCGGGCTCGCGCGCGGCGAGCTGCCCCACTCCGGCAACGCGCAGTTCTACGTGAACCTGACCGACAACGACGAGCTCGACCCGACGCCGCTGCGCTGGGGCTATGCGGTGTTCGGCCGGATCATCGAGGGCATGGACGTCGTCGACCGCATCGGCCGGACGCCCACCGGTCCCGTGGGTCCGTGGCCGAAGGATGCGCCGCTCGAGTCGGTCGTCATCAAGCACGCCGAGATGATCAGTGACGGCGCTGCCGCGTCCCCGGCGGGCGCGCCCGCCCCGGCCGCGCCGCCGCCGGGCAAGCCACCGGCAAAATGACCGTCCTCGTCGTCTCGGACCTGCACCTCGACGCGGCGCGGCCCGAGATCGCCAGGCAGTTCACTGCCTGGCTCGCGGGTCCGGCGCGGGCGGCGCGGGCCCTGTACGTGCTGGGCGACCTGTTCGAGGCGTGGATCGGCGACGACGACCCGGACCCGCACAAGCGCGAGGTGGTGGGCGCGCTGCGCGCACTTGCCGACCGGGGCGTCGCGCTCTACTTCATGCACGGCAACCGCGACTTCCTGCTCGGCGAGCGCTTCTGCCGGGACACCGGCGGGAGCCTGCTCGTCGATCCGACGATCGCCGAGTACGCCGGCCGGCGCGTGCTGCTGACGCACGGCGATGCGCTGTGCACGGACGACGCGCCTTACCAGCGGCTGCGCGCACTGGTGCGGGACCCCGTCTGGCAGGCGCAGTTCCTCGCCCTCAGCATCGAGCAGCGCAGCGCGCTCGCCGCCGAGGCGCGCGCGGGCAGCCGGGCGCACACCGGGGCGCAGGCACCGATGCTCATGGACGTGAATCCCGAGGCCGTCGCCAGCGCCTTCAGGAGCGCCGCGGTCGACACGCTCGTGCACGGCCACACGCACCGGCCGGGCGTGCACGCGCTCGAGGTCGACGGCACCGCGCGCACGCGCATCGTCACCGGCGACTGGTACAGCCAGGGCAGCGTCCTCAGCTGGGACACGGACGGCTTCAGGCTCGCGAGCCTCGCGCGCGACTGACGCCGCGCCTCAGGCCGGCGGCCCGGAGTGGAAGCGGAACAGCGGATCCGCGCGCGTCGCGAGCTCGGCCTCGAGCGCGGCGAAGCGCCGATAGCGGCCCGGGAGATCGCTGCCGCTGCGGCCCGCATGCGCGGCCGCGAGCCGCAGGTAGAGGTCGGTGTGGCGCGCCTCGGCGGCCTCGAGGCCGGCATAGAACTCCCCGATCGCCGGCGGCAGCCGCGGCACGAGCCCGCGGAAGCGCTCCGCGGACCGCGCCTCGATGAGTGCGCCGACGATCATGAGGTCGAGCGCGCGTTCCGGCTCGCGGCTCGCGAGCCCGCGCCTGAGCTCGCCCGCGTAGCGTCCCGGCGCGAGCCGCCGGTAGGGAACCGCGAGCGTGCCCAGCAGCCGCAGCACCTGCTCGTAGTGGCGCAGTTCCTCGCGCGCGAGTCGCGCGAGCGCGAGCCCGAGCGCGGTATCCTCGGCGTAGGCGAACATGAGGCCGAGCGCGGTCGAGGCCGCCTTCTTCTCGCAGTTGGCATGATCGACGAGCAGCAGCTCGACGTTCGCCACCGCCGCATCAAACCACGCCGCGGGCGTCGGCGCTGCGAGCCCGTAGCCCTCCGCCCCTGGCCCGCTCATGCCGGCCGGTCCGTCCCGAGCGCGTCGATCGCGCGCACCAGCTCCGCGGCCGACTGGAAGCGGTCCTGCGGCTCCTTGCCGAGCATGCGCTCGAGGAGCCCCTGCCACGCGGCGACCTCCGGCGGCAGCGACGGTATCGGCGAATGGCTGTGCTTGTAGATCACCGCCATCGGCGTCGGTGCGAGGTACGGCTTCTTGGCGGTCAGCATCTCGTAGAAGATGATGCCGAGGCTGTAGATGTCGCTGCGCGCGTCCACCTCGCGGCCGTGGCCCTGCTCCGGGCTCATGTAGTAGGGCGTGCCGAAGATCTCGCCGGTGGCGGTGATCTCGGCCTCGAGCGACAGCTGCTTGGCGAGCCCGAAATCGATCAGCGCGATCGAGCCGTCGGCGCGCAGCATGACGTTGCCGGGCTTGAGGTCGCGATGCAGGATGCCTGCCGTGTGGATCGCATCGAGCGCGGCCGCCATCTGCCGCAGGATGCCGAGTGCCTCGGCCGGCTTGATGCCGCGCTTCAGCCGCGTGCGCAGGTCGCCCGCCGGGAAGTACTCCATCGCGATGAAGGCGTGGTCGTCCGCGACGCCAAGCTCGTAGATCTCGACGACGTTCGGGTGCTGCACGCCGCGGATGATCTCGTATTCCTGCAGGAAGCGGTCGAAGGTGCTCTGCTTGTCGCTGACGTCGGGCACCTGCCGCAGCAGCTTCAGCACCACGAGGCGCCCCTCGCGCTCGCTCTCGGCGAGATAGACGTTCGACATCGTGCTGCTCGCGAGCGTGCGGATGCAGCGCACGCCCTTGATGACGGTGGGCCCGAACTTGTAGGCGGTCTCGGCCGCGGGACTCAGCCGGAAGGCCTGCAGCGCGCGCTTCTGCAGCGCCGCGCAGTCGCGCAGCAGCGCCGCGAAGGCCTGGTGGTCGATGCGCGACTTCGCGATCACGCCGACCGCGCCGTGCTCGATCGCGGCCGCCGCGGCGGCCGCGTCCGGCACATCGAGCATGTAGATGACCGGCGGGAACAGCGGGCGGGCGCGGCCATCGGCCAGCCACTCGAGCCCGGAGCCACCGGCCGGCGCGTGGTCGAGCAGCACCGCATCGAAGCCGGCGGCCCAGAAATCCTTGATGATGGGACCGGCCGTGCGCGGCACGTGCTCGACGACCACCGGTGCGTCGAAGGCGGTGCGGATGTGCTGGCGCACCAGCTTGCGGCCGGTGGCGTTGTCATCGATGACGAGCACGCGCACCGGCTACTCCGCGTCGGCCGCCGGCTCCGGCCCGCGCCGCAAGCCGATGACGATGTCGCCGACGTTGGTGCCGGTCGGACCGGTATGCAAGAGGTCGCCGGCCGCCTGCAGGAACGGCGCCGCATTCGCGGCGGCGAGCGCGAGCGCGGGCTCGAGCCCGCTCGCCGCGCCGCGCGTGAGCGTCCCCGAGTCGACGATCGCCCCGGCGTCGTCGGTGTTGCCGTCCGACCCGTCGGTGCCGGCGGCGAGCACGACGAGATCGCCGTGTCCCGCGATGAGGCTCGCGGTCAGGAGCGCGAACTGCTGGTTGCGGCCGCCGCGGCCCGGCTCGGCCGGCAGCTCGACCGTGGTCTCGCCGCCCCACACGAGCAGGTCCTCGGTCGTGAACGCGAGTTCGTGCGCGAAGCGGCTCGCCTCGTCGGTGACGGCGCCCGCGGCCGGCGGATCGAGGCGCCGTGCACTCAGTCCGCGGGCCTCGGCGATGCGCACCACCGCGGCGAGCGCCGCATCGAGCGAGCCGACCACGACTGCGGGCAGCACCGCGCCCGGCGGCGCGGGCGGCGCGCGCGCGAGGAGCGCGGCAATGGCGGCCGGGAGTGGCGGCAGGGGCCGCGGCGCGCCGGCCGCGGCCAGTCCCGAGCCGATCACGGCCGGGTCATCGCCCGGCACGTCGGAGATGAGGAGCGCGCGCGCCTCGGTGTGGCCGAGCGCGGCCGCGAGCCGCCCGCCCTTCAGCGCCGAGAGGCGGCTGCGGACGGCATTGACGACGCCGATCGGCGCGCCCGATGCGAGCGCCCAGTCGCTGACCGTGGCGAGGTCCGCCGCGCCGACGCCCGGCAGCAGCGCCTCGGCAAGGCTCGAGGCACCGCCCGAGACCAGCACCAGCACCGGCTGCCCGGCGGCGCACCCTGCCGCGAAGCTCTGGAGTTCGCGGCCGGCCGCGAGGCTCGCCGCACCCGGCCGCGGATGGTCGCCCGTGAGGCAGCGGAGCGCCGGCCACTCCGCGAGTTCGGGGTCGAGGTGACCCGGGCGTGAGATGACGAGCCCGCGGCGCACCAGCGGCCCCAGCACGTCGAGTGCCCCGAGCGTCATGGAGGCCGCCGCCTTGCCGACCGCGATCAGCGACCAGTCCTGGCCCGGCGCATGACCGGCGGTGGCGAGCGCGGCACGCACGGCGCGCCGGCCGTTGACGGCGCTGCAGGCCGCTGCGTAGAGATCGAGAAGCAGTGCGCGGCGTGGGTCGGCGTGCAGGGCCGGCGTGTCCCGCATGGGCCCTGCGTCAGACGACGCGCACGGCGCGGGGCCGCGGCCGGGTACCGTGCTCGCTGTCGGGGCCGTCGCCACGGCGACGTGCCTTGGCATCGTCCGAGCGCTCGGCCTCGAGCGCCGCGAGGTATTCCGGCGTCACGTCGCCGGTGACGTACTCGCCCGAGAAGCAGGAGGTATCAAAGCTCGCGACGCGCGCCTTGTCGTGCCGCACGGCACTCACGAGGTCCTCGAGGTCCTGGTAGATCAGCCAGTCGGCGCCGATGAAGCGGCCGACCTCGTCCTCGCTGCGCCCGGCCGCGATCAGCTCGGTCGCCGCCGCCATGTCGATGCCATAGACGTTCGGGAAGCGCACCGGTGGCGCCGCCGAGGCGAAATACACCTTGCGCGCGCCGGCCTCGCGGGCGAGGTCGATGATCTGCGCCGAGGTCGTGCCGCGCACGATGGAGTCGTCGACCAGGAGCACGTTGCGGCCGCGGAACTCGAGCGGAATCGCGTTCAGCTTCGAGCGCACCGACTTCTGCCGCTGCTCCTGCCCCGGCATGATGAAGGTGCGGCCGATGTAGCGGTTCTTGACGAAGCCCTCGCGGTACTCGAGCCCGAGGTCGAGTGCGAGCTGCATGGCGCTGGTGCGGCTCGTGTCCGGGATCGGGATCACGACGTCGATGTCGTGGTCGGGACGCAGGCGCCGGATCTTTGCCGCCAGCTTCTCGCCCATGCGCATGCGCGCCTTGTGCACCGAGATGTTGTCGATGATCGAATCGGGGCGCGCGAAGTACACGTACTCGAACACGCACGGCGTGTGCTCGGCGAGCGGCGCGCAGCGCGCCGTGTGCAGCCCGCCGTGCAGGTCGATGTACACGCCCTCGCCCGGCTCGACGTCGCGCACCAGCTCGAAACCGACGAGGTCGAGCGCGACGGACTCGGAGGCCAGCATCCACTCGTTGCCCTGCGCGGTGACCCGCCGCCCGAGCACCAGCGGCCGGATGCCGTTCGGGTCGCGAAAGCCGACGACACCATGGCCGACGATCAGCGCGACCACCGCATAGGCGCCGCGGATGCGGTGGATGACCGCGCCGAGCGCGCGAAAGATGTCGGCCGGCGCGAGGTGGGCAGCGGCATGCCGCTGCAGCTCGCTCGCCAGGATGTTGAGCAGCGCCTCCGAGTCCGAGCTCGTGTTGAGGTGCCGCCGCTCGTCGCGCCACAGCGCGTCGGCGAGCTCCGCCGCGTTGGTGAGGTTGCCGTTGTGCGCAAGGCCGATGCCGTACGGGGCGTTGACGTAGAACGGCTGCGCCTCCGAGGCCGCATCGCAGCCGGCGGTCGGGTAGCGGACGTGGCCGATGCCCATGTCGCCGCGGAGCTGCAGCATGTGGCGCTGCTGGAACACGTCGCGCACCAGCCCCGAGTCCTTGCGCAGGCAGACCGCCTCGCCCTCGCAGGTCATGATGCCGGCCGCGTCCTGGCCGCGGTGCTGGAGCACCGTGAGCGCGTCGTAGATGCGCTGGTTGACGGGACTCCTGCCGACGATGCCGACGATGCCGCACATGGGATCAGCCCTCGCCGCCGGGTCCGGCCGCACCGCCGGCCGCGAGCGCGCGCCGCGCGAGTTCGCGCGACTCGCCGGCGAAGCCGCGCAGCCAGGTCGCGACGTACTCCGCGTACGGCATCAGCTTCGCGTGTTCCCACCACGGCTCGCGCTCGAGCCTGAGCGACTGGCCGAGCATGACGGCGAAGCCGACCACGACCGCGCCGCGGGCGAGCCCGAACAGCAGGCCGAGCGCGCGGTCCATGATGCTGAGGCCCGCTGCCGTGTGCGTGATCCACGACAGCAGGTGGCCGACGAGGGCGCCGGCCATCAGCACGAGGATGAGCACGATGCCGCGCGCCACCCACGCCTTCTGCTCGGGCGAGGAGGCGAGTACGCCGCCGAGATAGGGGTGCAGGAAGCCCGAGAAGCGCCAGGCGACCCAGATCGCCACCAGCCAGGTCGCGAGCGCGACGACCTCGCGGATGAAGCCCCGCACCGTCCCGACGATGACCGAAACGCCGACGATGGCGACGATGATGGAGTCCGCGCCTTGCATTCGGCCTTCCGGGGGAGGCGACTGCCGTGGCAGTCAGTGCACGCGATTTTATCCGAAACCCGCCCGCCCCACACAGCCGTGGCGCGGATCGCCGCCGCGGGCGCCGCGGACCGTTCGCTGCGTCACGGTTCCGGAGCGACGCTGCCGCGGTGGCCCTCGCGAGCGAGCCGCTCGGCGATCGCCTCGGCCCGGGCGCGGTCCTGCTCCGGGCCGACCCGGACGCGATACAGCACGCGTCCCGAGCCCCGGAATTCGGCGACGAACGCCGAGTAGCCCTTCGCCTTGAGGGCCGTGGCGAGGTGCTCCGCATTCTCACGGCTCGCGAAGCTGCCGAGCTGGATGACCCAGGCCTGTGCGCCGTGTGCGAGCGGCCGCGGTGCCACCGGGCCGCGGGCGTCGGGCAGCGCGGCGGCCGCGGCCGGTACGCCCGCCGGGGGCTTGCCGGCGGGCTCGGCGGGCGCGGCAGGAACGCCGGCGCCCGCTGCCGGATTCGACGCGGGCGCGTCGGTCGCGGGCCCGGCCGCCGGCGTGGTGGACGCAGGCGCCACGACGGGCGGCGGCGCGAGGGCAGCCGCCGGCGGTGCCGCCACCGCGGCCGGCGCCACGGGCCGTGCGATGGCGCCACGCTCGGAGGTCGCGAGGTCGATGGTGACCGTATGCACGGGCGCAGCCGCCGACGCCGGACTCGCCGGCGGATTGCGCGGGCCAGTCAGGAGTTCGGGGACGACGATGACGACGATCGCGACCAGCGCGATCGCGCCGACGAGACGCTCCTTGATCCGGGTCTCCATAGGCTCGTGTTCAGCTGAGCCCGGCCGAGTATAGACGATGCCACTCGCGCGCCGGCCCAACCGTGTGGAAGGAGCCGAACACGAGCACGGCATCGCCGGGCCGTGCGACACGCGCGGCATATTCGCAGCCCGCGGTGACGGATCCGGCAAGCACCGGGCTGCGCGCCAGGATCGGCGCGAGGATCGCGGCGAGCGCCGCGGCCGGGCGGCCACGCTCGCCGTCGAGCGTCAGCGCGCACACCACGTCGTCCGCCCGCAGCGCCGGCGCGAGCGCATGGCCGATCGCGGCGGCATCCTTGTCGGCGAGGATGCCGGCGAGCAGGATCCAGCGGCCGCGCGGCGGCGCCTCGCGCATCGCGTCGGCCAGCGCCGTTGCCGCGGCCGGATTGTGGGCGACGTCGAACAGCCAGTCGACCGCGCCGGCGTGCCGCTCGAAGCGGCCGGGCAGTCGCGTGGCGGCGAGACCCGCGGCGACCGCGCCCGCGGCCGGCAGCCAGCCGCCGGCCGCGAGAACGGCGAGTGCAGTTGCGGCATTGGTGAGCTGCACCGGGCCCGGGAGGCCGGGCGCCGGCAGGCCTGCCAGACGCTCGCTGCCGCGCCACCAGTCGAAGCCTGTCGCGGTGCGCTCGAAATCGAAGTCGCGCCCGAGCTGCTCGAGCGGCGCGCCGCGCCGCGCCGCCTCCTCGGCCACCGAGGCCGGCATCGAGCGACTGCCGAAGATCGCCGGGCGCCCCGCGCGGAAGATGCCGGCCTTCTCGCGGCCGATGGCCTCGAGCGTCGTCCCCAGGTATTCCATGTGGTCGAAGGCGACCGAGGCGACGACCGCCGCGTCGGCGTCGAGCGCGTTGACCGCATCGAGCCGCCCGCCGAGCCCGACCTCGAGCACCAGGAAGTCGAGCGGCTCGACCGCGAACGCGGCGAGCGCTGCCGCGGTCGCGTACTCGAAGAACGTCAGCGTCACCGCGCCGCGCGCCGCCTCGACGCGCTCGAAGGCGGCGAGCAGCTGCGCCTCGTCGATCTCGCGGCCGTCGATGCGGATGCGCTCGGTGTAGCGGCTCAGGTGCGGCGAGGTGTAGAGCCCGACGCGCGCCCCGGCGGCCCGCAGCACGGCATCGAGGTATGCCGTCACCGAGCCCTTGCCATTGGTGCCACCGACGGTGATGACGCGGGCCCGCGGCCGCAAGAGGCCGAGCCGCCCGAGCACCGCCTGGATGCGCTCGAGCGTGAAATCCATGGATCGCGGGTGGATGCGCTCCTGGTAGGCGAGCCACTCGGCCAGCGTCCGCCCGGCCACCGGTCAGGCCGCGGCGGGTGGCTGCTGCAGCAGGAGTCGCAGCAGGTTGGCGATGCGCTCGCGCTGGTCGCGCCGGTCGACGATCATGTCGAGCGCACCGTGCTCGAGCAGGAACTCGCTGCGCTGGAAGCCCTCGGGGAGCGTTTCCCGCACCGTCTGCTGGATGACGCGCGGTCCCGCGAAGCCGATCAGCGCACGCGGCTCGCCGATGTTGACGTCACCGAGCATGGCAAGGCTCGCACTCACGCCACCGGTGGTCGGGTCGGTCATCACCGACACGAACGGCAGCCGCTCGCGCGCGAGGCGCGCGAGCGCGGCGCTCGTCTTCGCCATCTGCAGGAGCGAGTACAAACCCTCCTGCATGCGCGCCCCGCCGCTCGCGGCGAAACACACGCACGGCATGCGAAAGGCGATCGCGTGATCGACCGCGCGCACGAACTTCTCGCCGACCACCGAGCCCATCGAGCCCGCCATGAAGCGGAACTCGAACGCGGCGGTGACGATCTCGAGGCCCGTCAGCGTGCCGGTCATCACCACCAGCGCGTCGCTCTCGCCGGTCGCCTTCTGCGCGGCCAGCAGCCGGTCGCGATAGCGCTTGCTGTCGCGGAACCTGAGCGGGTCCTCGGGCTCGACGCCGATCGCGATCTCGCTCGCCGAACCCGGGTCGAGGAAGCGCTTCAGCCGCTCGCGGGCGTCGATGCGCATGTGGTGGCTGCACTTCGGGCAGACGTTCAGGTTGCGCTCGAGTTCGGCGCGGTAGAGCACCGCGTCGCAGGCCTCGCACTTGATCCACAGTCCCTCGGGCACCGAGCGCGTGCGACGCTCGGTCTTGATCCGCGAGGGCATGATCTTCTCGAACCAGGTCATCCGGGGCCTCGGCTGGGGGCTTCGGCGCCGATGATAGCGGAAAGCCCGGCGCCTGCCGGCGCCGGCAGGCCGGCGGCCGCGGGGTATTCGACCCGGGCGAGGTACAGCCCGCCCGGGGCCGCGGTGGGGCCCGACAGGCGCCGGTCGCGACTCGCGAGCAGCTCCGCGAGCCACTCGACCGGGCGCTCGCCCTCGCCCACCTCGAGCGCACTGCCGACGATGTTGCGCACCATGTGGTGCAGGAATGCGTTGGCGGTGACCTCGAGCGTCACGAGCTCGCCGGCGCGCCTGACGGCGATGGCCGCGAGCCGGCGCACGGGCGACTGCGACTGGCATTCGGCGGCACGGAAGGCCGAGAAGTCATGCTCGCCGACGAGCACCTGCAGCGCCGCGTGCATGCGCTCGGCGTCGAGCGGCTGGTGGCGCCACAGCACGCGGTCCGCGAGCAGCGGCGCGCGCGTCGGCCGGTTGAGGATCAGGTAGCGGTAGGTGCGCGAGACCGCCGAGTAGCGGGCATGGAAGGCGGCGTCGACGGGCAGCACGAAGTGCAGCGCGATGTCCGGCGGCAGCTGGCCGTTCGCGCCGAGCAGCCAGCCGCGCAGCGGGCGCTCGGCGGCAGTGTCGAAGTGCGCAACCTGGCCGAGCGCGTGCACGCCGGCATCGGTGCGGCCGGCGCAGGTGAGCCGGACCGGTGCCACCGCGATGCGGCCGAGCGCGTCCTCGACGGCGGCCTGCACCGACGCTGCCGCGGTCTGCCGCTGCCAGCCGGCGTAGCGCGTGCCGGCGTACTCGATGCCGACGGCGAGGCGCACGCCCGCGCGGGATCAGCCGGGCAGCGTATCGATGAGCCGCTGCGCTTCCTGCTTCTGCGAGGCACTGCCCTCGGTCAGCACCTCCTGCAGGATGCTGCGCGCGCCGTCCGGATCGCCCATGTCCATGTAGGCGCGCGCGAGGTCGAGCTTGGTGCCGACCTCCGACAGCGTCACCGGCTCGAGGTCCGGCAGCGCCAGGTCCTCGGATTTCACCTTGGCCGTCGAGGTCAGGTCCGTGGCCTCGTCGTGCAGCGCGCCGACGTCGAGATCGAGCCCTTCGCCCGGCTTTCTGATCGCGGTCGCGAACACGTCGGTCGAGAACTTGAGCTCGTCGCGCTTCGGCTGCTCGACGGTGTCGCTCTCGAGCGCGCGCGCGAGCTCGTCGAGGTCGAGGTCGAGGTCACTGCCGAGCGCGCGGGTCGTGCCGGTCTCCTCGGGCGCCATCGTCGCCATGCGCGCCGTGCGGTCCGCGGGCCGCGGCGTCTCGCGCGTCGGCTCGAGGTCCGACGACTTGAGTCCCTTCTCGGCCGCGGCCAGCATGGCGCGCGTGCCCTCGTCGAGGCCGGCGACCATGGTCGGCGCGTCGGACGGATGGTCGGTGACCTGCAGCGCCTCGAGCGAGGTCGAGGTCGAGCCGAGCTTGTCGATCTCGAAACCGAGGTCGTCGAGCGACAGCTCGGCGGTCGCATCGGCGGCCACCGGACTGCGCTTCAGCGCGGAGTCGAGCTTGTCGCGGATGGTCTGGTCGTTGCCCGCCATCATCGGCGTCTCGACGGTCGGCGCCTCCGAGGCGCGCAG
>Ga0181519_10000880_pt1 | contig 26843 bp, 23 predicted proteins | sample PEATcosm2014_Bin_26_FD_121102 | JGI IMG/M metagenome (GOLD analysis project Ga0181519, IMG submission 121102) | Peatland microbial communities from MTU Mesocosm Facility, Houghton, MI, USA - PEATcosm2014_Bin02_10_metaG | ecosystem: Environmental > Terrestrial > Soil > Wetlands > Peat | place...
GACCGACATCCGCAACGCTGGCGGCACGTGGGTCGATGAAGCAGTGGTCGAGTGTGCCAGCGGACCCAACACGCTGATCAGCAGCCGCAAGCCCGATGATCTCGACGCGTTCTGCGCCACTGTGGTGCGGGTCTTCAGTGGAGTCGAAGCGGCGCGCGTCGGTTAGGTCGCCGGTCTCCTGGAACGGCTGCAAGAAGAGCGCTAGATCCCCTGCTCCTCGTGGATCACGCCTGCGTCGCGCAGCCGGCCGATGACCCTTCTCACGGACTCCTCGAGGGGCACCGCTCCGCTGGCGTCGAGCCGCAGGTCTGGATGCTCAGGCGGCTCGTAGATCGAGTCGATGCCCGTGAAGTTGCCCAGCTCGCCTCGGCGGGCCTTGGCGTAGAGGCCCTTCAGGTCACGGGCCTCGACGACCTCGAGGGGAGCGTCGACGTGGATCTCGAAGAACTCGCCGTCGTCGAAGAGCTCCCTGGCGTTTCGACGCTCCGCTCGGAACGGTGAGATGAACGCGGTCAGCACGATCAGGCCGGCGTCGACCATGAGGCGCGAGACCTCAGCGACCCGCCTGATGTTCTCGACTCGATCGGCGTCGGTGAACCCGAGGTCACCGTTGAGGCCATGGCGAACGTTGTCGCCGTCGAGCAGGTAGGTCCGATAGCCCCAGCCGTGCAGCCGCTTCTCGACCAGGTTGGCGATCGTCGACTTGCCGGCCCCCGAGAGGCCGGTGAACCACAGGACGGCGGGCCGTTGGTGGTTGAGCCGGGCACGAGCCTCCTTGTTCACCTCGACCGCCTGCCAGTGGACGTTGTCTGCACGGCGAAGGGCGAAGTGGAGGAGCCCGGCGGCCACGGTGGCGTTGGAGATCCGGTCGATGAGGATGAACCCACCCATGTCGCGGTTCTGGTCATAGGGATCGAACGCCACGAGCCGATCGGTCCTCAGGTTCAGCACGCCGATCTCGTTCATCTCGAGCGTTCGCGCCGCGGTGTGCTCAAGGGTGTTGACGTTCACCTTGTACTTGGGCTGTGAGACCTTGGCGGTCACGGTCCCTGCGCTCATCTTGAGGAGGTACGAGCGCCCGGGCAGCATGGGCTCGTCGCCCATCCAGATGAGGTGGCACTCGAACTGGTCGGTGACCCCCGGCGCCTCGGTGGCGGACGAGATGATGTCGCCTCGGCTCACGTCGACCTCGTCGGTCAAGGTCAACGTCACCGACTGGCCAGCCACGGCCTCGTCGAGGTCGCCGTCGGCGGTCACGATCCGCTCGACGTGGCTCTCAAGCCCGGAGGGTGTGATGCGCACTCGATCTCCCGGGCGGACGGTGCCGCCGGCCAAGAACCCGGAGAAGCCACGGAAGTCGAGGTCAGGACGGTTCACCCACTGGACAGGCATCCGAAGCGGCGCCTCGGCCAGCTGGTCGGCGATCTGGACGGTCTCCAAGTGCTCGATCAAGGTGGGCCCCGAGTACCACGGTGTCGCCTCGCTCAGCTCGGTGATGTTGTCGCCGCGCAGCGCCGAGATCGGGATGCAGGTGATGTGCTCCAAGCCGATCTCGCGGGCGAAGGCCCGGTAGTCCTCTTCGATCTCGTCGAAGACGTGCTCGGAGTAGCCCACGAGGTCGAGCTTGTTGATCGCCACCACCACCTCGGTGATCCCGAGGAGCGAGACCAAGAAGCTGTGGCGCCTCGTCTGGGTCAGCACGCCGCGTCGGGCGTCGATGAGGATGACGGCCAGGTCGGCGGTGGACGCCCCGGTGACCATGTTCCTCGTGTACTGCTCGTGACCTGGGGTGTCGGCGACGATGAACTTGCGCTTCTCGGTCGAGAAGAACCGGTAGGCCACGTCGATGGTGATGCCCTGCTCGCGCTCGGCGGCCAGCCCGTCGACCAAGAGGGCGAAGTCGAGCTCGCCGCCCTGGGTGCCCACGATCTTGGACTCGGCCTCCAAGGCGTCGAGGTGGTCTTCGAAGACCAGCTTCGAGTCGTAGAGGAGCCGGCCGATGAGGGTCGACTTGCCGTCATCGACGCTGCCGCAGGTGATGAAGCGCAGCAGCGACTTGTTCTCGTGCATGGCCAGGTACGCATCGATGTCGGTCGTCAAGAGGTCGTTCTGCGCGTGGGCCATCAGAAGTAGCCCTCCTGCTTCTTCTTCTCCATCGACCCGCTCGAGTCGTGGTCGATCACGCGACCCTGGCGCTCCGAGCTGGTGGTGAGCAGCATCTCCTGGATGATCTCGCCCAAGGTGGTGGCCTCCGACTCCACCGCTCCGGTGAGCGGGTAGCAGCCCAAGGTGCGGAAGCGCACGCTCCTCAGCTCGGGGACCTCACCGGGTTCCAAGGGCATGCGGTCGTCGTCGACCATGATCAGGGTGCCGTCGCGCCTCACCACGGGTCGGGGAGCGGCGTAGTAGAGCGGGACGATGGGGATGGCTTCCAAGTTGATGTACTGCCACACGTCGAGCTCGGTCCAGTTCGACAACGGGAAGACCCGGACGCTCTCGCCTGGGCGGATCCGTGCGTTGTAGAGGTGCCACAGCTCGGGGCGCTGGGACTTCGGGTCCCAGCGGTGCTGCTCGGAGCGGATCGAGAAGACGCGCTCTTTCGCTCGAGCCTTCTCCTCGTCGCGGCGAGCACCGCCGAAGGCGAGGTCGAAGCTGTGCTTGTCCAGGGCCTGCTTGAGCCCCTCGGTCTTCCAGATGTCGGTGTGGAGGGCGGAGCCGTGGTCAAAGGGGTTGATGCCTCGCTCGATGGCCTCGGGGTTCTGGTGGACGAGCAGCTCGACGTCGAGCTGCTCGACCAGCTGGTCTCGGAAGCGGTACATCTCTTGGAACTTCCACGTCGTGTCCACGTGCAGCAGCGGGAACGGGGGCTTCGACGGGTAGAAGGCCTTCATCGCCAGGTGCAGCATCACCGAGCTGTCCTTGCCCACCGAGTAGAGCATCACGGGGTTCTCGCACTCAGAGACTGCTTCCCGGAAGATCTGGATGCTCTCGGCTTCGAGGCGTTGGAGGTGCGTCAGGCGCGCCATTCAGTCCTGTCCCCGGCGTCGTGCCGTCTGGTCTTGAGCTCGATCACGTCTCGGGCCACTCGATGAGGTCCTTGGTCGAGGAGCGCTCGAGCATCCCGAAGGTCTCCTCACCGTCCCAACGGTAGCGAACCCCACCCTGGAAGAGAACCGGGAAGTCCGGCATCATCGGATGCGACGTGGCGTGCACGGAGATGATGGTCTCTCCCTCGATCGTGACCTCGCCCTGCTCGGTCTCGAGGGTGACGCTGACGTCATCGCCGGAGGCCATGAGCTTCCGGAGCCACGGCGCCTTGACCACGCGAGCCGGGATGAGCTCGCCGTCACCGTCGAAGAGGTAGCCCTCGTTGAACGTGGGCTTCCCGTCGGCGCGTGGGGGATAGGTGATGTAGCCGAACGCCTTGCCAGAGGGGAAGAGGGCGGATTGCCACGAGTGGCCCCAGAAGTCGGTCAAGACGCGCACGCCTTGGCGGCGGATCCGCAGCCCTGAGCCGTTGAAGGTGTGCTCTTCGCCCTCCACCGAGACGCGACCCGAGCAGCGGAAGAGCTGCTCGTAGCGAGGACCACCCATGTAGTCACCTTCCACCTCGCTCTCCAAGAGCGCCTTGGCCTCTGGGAGCAGATCACCTTGGACCCAAGGGGGCGTGGCCAAGGTGGCCTCGACCTCGAAGCTCACTGGGACCGTCGTCGCGTCGATCGCATACTTGGAGCCCTGGATCAGCGCGTCGGCGGTCGTCGCCTGCATCTCGCCGTCGAAGGTGGCCACCCACCGAGCGAAGGGCTCGAGGCAGCGGAACTCCAAGGGACCCGCACCCAGCACGTAGGGCCGACCCTGCTCGTCGAGTGCAGGGTGCGTCGCCCCAGAGTCGTGGTTGAAGTAGACGCGCCCGTCGCTGAAGCCCATCTGCGACTGGAACAGGTGGGTCTCCCACGGTCGTCCCTCTGCTTCGATGCCGATGCGCGGGATGCCGAAGGTACCGACATCATCCGAGATCCAGAACGACACCGAGTCCCGCATCTCGGGGTTCTCTGGGGCTGACGAGAAGACCTCTTCGCGATCGAGGGGGATGCCCCCGGTGAGATCGATGCTCATGGCTGTACCTGCTTTCTCTGGGTTTCGTGGTGCGCAAGCCAGCCGGGGATCCGGCTGTTGTAGTCGGCGAACTTGGGACGGATCGCGTCGAGGTCGAGCCCGAAGCGAGCGGGATCCGGGTGCACGTTGGCCTCTCTGCCTTCGGCGAAGGTGTGCCACCACGCCTCCATGCCCTTCTCGAAGGCGGGCGAGATGGGCTGGCCGAGCCACCCATAGAGCCCGCGCACCTCGTCGAGGGGTTGGGTCTGCATGGCCTGGAACCCGATGTCGTAGAAGCGCTCGTCATGGCCCGCATCGCGGAACGCCAAGGTGCGCTCCATGCCCACCGACCAGTGCTCGACGTTGATGGCACCGAGATAGATCGGGTCAGGGTCGAGGGAGAACTGCGAGTACATCACCTCATAGAGATCGGCGACCGAGACCATGACCTCGGTGGGGTCGCGATGGGTCATCACGTAGCGAGCGTCAGGGAAGACCTCGTCGAGCTGGTCGATGAAGAGCAGGTGGCTCGGACACTTCAAGATCCACGGTCGGCGGGGCTCGCCCCACTGGAGGAGCTTGAGGGCGCGTCGCTCGTAGCGATAGGTGGGGACGAGGTCAGCGTCGGCCAGCAGCCAGTCCGAGTACGACGGGATGTACGCGAAGGCCTGGAACACATGGGTCTTGAAGTCGAGCCCCATGAGCATCTGGCACTCCTGCGGTCCCGTCGGCGTCGAGGGCACGAGCGCCTTCGCCCGGGGCATCATCGCCTGCTGCTGGAGGTCTGCCTCCTCGGCTCTGGTGATCCGCGGATCGAGACCCACCACCGTGGAGGGTGGCGGGCAGGGCTCCGTTGCCTCGTAGGTCCGCAGCGATCGTGAGCAGGGGTCCTCCGCGAGCAGGGCGCTGAGCGCCGTCGAGCCCGTCCTCGGCAGGCTGAGACCGATCAGCGGTGCGACGATCGGCTCGTCCTCGATCTCAGGGAAGCGCCGATACCACTCCTCGATCTGGAGGCGTTGGCTCAGCAGCCCGGTGATCATCGCCGGAAGGGCGAACTCACCGATCGGGCTCAGGTGGGCTTCGTGGCGAAGTGCACCCACCAAGATCTCCAATCCCTCCCGAAACGAGTCGTCACCGAAGTCTTCAAGTCCGGTCTGCGCGCGCGCAGCGTCGAGAAGTTCCCCCACCTGTTCCATAACGCCCCCCCATTGCCATTCAAGGTGAGTCTCGCCGCGGTGTGCGAGGCTCATTACTTGATGGCACTAAGATGCCAGGAATATGACGAGCGTGTCAAGCGATGCTGCAACAAGCCCCTCCCGGCGGCCCTACGACAACACGCGTCGCCTCGAGCAGGCAGCAGCCACCCGAGCGCGGATCCTCCAAGAAGGAGCGATCCTGGCGCGCGAGTGCACGTCGTGGAACTGGAGAGAGCTGACCCACGAGGCGGTGGGCGCGCGAGCAGGCGTCTCGCGCCGCACGGTCTTTCGCTGCTTCCCAACGGTGGCCGAGCTCCACCGGGCGATCCTGAGCCAGCTCGAGGCCGAATCGGGTGTGCACTACGAGCACCTCACCCTTGATGAGGTCGCCGAGACTGGTGCGAAGGTCTTCGAGTCGTACTCTGCGTTCGCGGCGTCGCATGAGGGCTCAGAGTCGCCGCTTCCTGAAGAGGATCGCAAGCGACGAGACACGATCGCTCGGGCGGTGGCAGCAGAGACGGATGGATGGACGGTCGCCGAGCGCGAGCGCGCCGCCGCTGTGTTGGACGCCCTGTGGTCGGTCGAGTCCTATCGACGGCTGGTGTCCGTCTGGGAGATGAGCATCGAGGACGCCAACGCCTCGCTGGCCTGGGCCATCAAGATGGTGCTCGCTGAGATCAGGGCTGATCGTCGTCCCTAGCCCGCAAGAGTCTCGACCCGAAGGCCTTGGCTCAGCCCCCTGTGGACGCCTCAGCGCTGGACGATGGCCTCGCACCACTCCCAGAGCGCTCGAGCCTCGGCGGCCCGCCTCTCGGGGGGGACCCAGGTCCACGGGAGGTGGTACGCACCGCGCTCGCGCCGATCGAGCCAGAGGGTGCCCCCTCGGTGGGCGACGTCGGCGGAGGTTGCCAGCCAGAGCTCGGTGTCGACTCCCTCCTCGGCAGAGCGAAGGAGCGGTCTGAGCACGTGGGCGAAGGTCGGCAGCCCGGCGGTCAGCCCAGGCGTGTCAGCCCAGCCGGGGTGGGTGACGAAGAAGTCGATGCCACGAGCGCCATAGCGTCGTTGCCACTCCTGGGTGAGCAGGACCTGGGCTCGCTTGGCTCGCGCGTAGGCGACCGAGCCGCGGTAGCGATCAGGGGGCATCTCGAGGGCGTCGAGGTCGAAGCGCTGGGTGTACATCCCACCCGAGGTCATCGTGATCACCCGTGAGGGCGCCGACGAGGCGAGGAGAGGCTGGAGTCGCTCGGTCAACAGATAGGGGGCGAGCAGGTGGACAGCGAGCGTGGCTTCGAGTCCTTGGGGAGACGCCACGTAGGTCTTCGAGAGTGCGCCGGCGTTGTGCAGCAGCACGTCGAGGCGTCCGAGGCGGCCGAGGAGCCGACCGGCGAGCGCCTCCACGTCATTCAGATCGGCGAGATCGGCGAGCTCGGTGACGACGCCGTTCGCACCACGGTCCTCGAGGAGGCGTCGAGCGGCGTCGAGGCGGTGGGGGTCTCGTCCCACGAGGGAGACCTGAGCCCCAGCGAGGCTGAGCGCTGACGCAGCCTCAAGGCCAAGGCCAGAGGTTGCCCCGGTGATGACCACGACTCGACCCTCCGGTGAGGGTGGCTCGACCCATTGGGCGGTGCGCCGGCGAAGTGAAGGACCGAGCTTCGAGAAGCTCCCCACCACGCTCAGCTCCAACGCCGCATCGACCAGGCGCGCCGCGGGTCCCGCGGGTCTCGCGGCGCTGGCCGTCGAGGAGCTCGGCGAGTTGCTCATGCGGAGAGCTCGTGGGCAAGGCCACGCTCCGCCCGTTCGGCGATGCGTCGAAAGCTCAGGGCGAGGAGGGGTGACGCCGCTCGCCAGAGGCCCTTGGGCTGCAGCTCGGCGCTGTAGGTGACCAGCGCCCCCGCGGCCCCGAGTGGCTTGATCTCGACCGTGTCGAGGGAGCGGAACGCGGGATCGTCGGCTTCGAGGACCACGCGGAGGGACGCTCGAAGCTGGAGAGCCGGTAGGTGACGTGCTTGAGCCGTCCAGCGATCCGCAGGGTGACGTCGAAGGTGGTGCCCTCTCCGACGGCCCCGTCCGATGGTGATTCCACCAGCGTGGCCTCGGCCACCCCGGGATCCCAGCGGCTGGCGTTGCGCATGTCGGCGAGGAGGTCAAAGGCAGCCTCAGGCGAGTGAGCTGTCTCCAACGTCGTGGTGAACCTGGCCATCTGAAGCCTCCCGTCAAGGGCCCACCGAGGCGTGGTGGGAGAGCTCGCCTCGTGGGCTGTCCTTGTGAAGGTGACTTTAGTGCTAAAACCTTGGTCATGCGAATCGCCATCGTCGGATCAGGAGTCTCGGGCCTGGTCTGTGCCCATCTGCTCTCAACGCGCCACGACGTCACCCTCTTCGAGGCCGATGACCGTCCGGGGGGCCACGCCCACACCGTGGAGGTCGAGATCGACGCTCGAACGCTGCAGGTCGACACGGGCTTCTTGGTCTACAACGAGCGGACCTACCCCGGTCTAGTGCGGCTCTTCGAGACACTTGGCATCGACACGCAACCGAGCGACATGAGCTTCTCGGTGGTCGACGAGCGCACCGGCCTCGAGTACGGAGGACCCGCCGTGGCGTCCCTCTTCGCCCAGCGACGGAACCTCCTTCGACCCGCCTTCTTGCGGATGCTGGCCGACGTGGCCCGATTCCACAGGGCCGGCCAAGCGCTGCTCGCCTCCCCTCCGGCGCTGAGCTACACCTTGGCGGACCTGCTCGAGGATGGTCGGTGGTCGCGCTCGTTCATCGAGTGGTACCTGCTCCCGTTGGGATCATCGATCTGGTCGGCGGATCCTGGAGCGTTCGCGCGCATGTCCGCGGTGATGGTGCTGCGGTTCTTCGATCGTCACGGCATGCTCTCCTTCGGTGGCAAGCCGTCGTGGCGGACGGTCTCGGGTGGTTCGAGGCGCTACGTCGACGCCATCGTCGCTCCGCTCGAGGCCGAGGGACGCCTGCGGCTGTCGTCCCCGGTCGAGCACGTGCTTCGCGGTGATGACGGCGTCACGCTTCGCACCAAGGCCGGGAGACTCGACGTCTTCGATCACGTCGTGCTGGCCACCCACAGCGACCAAGCGCTCGCCATGGTGGCCGATGCGTCCAAAGCCGAGAAGGAGACGCTCGGTGCGCTCGGCTACCAAGACAACAGCGTGATCCTCCACACCGACGAGCGCCTCATGCCAGCGAATCGCCGCGCGTGGGCGGCGTGGAACTACCACCGGCCCACAGGCGGCTCCGATCGGGTGACGATGACGTACCTGCTCAACCGCCTTCAGGGCTTCGACGAGCTCGCTCCGGTGATGGTCACGCTCAACCGAGACGAGGAGATCGAGGCGAGCAAGGTGCTCCGACGCTTCAAGTACGCCCATCCGGTGCTGGATGCCGCTGCGGTCAAGGCCCAAGAGCGCCACGCCGAGATCAGCGGCTCGGGGTCGCTGTCCTTCTGCGGCGCCTACTGGGGCTCTGGCTTCCACGAGGACGGCCTGCAGAGCGCCGTGGCGGTCTGTCGTGCCTTGGGGGTGGGCTGGTGAGCACGACCACCGTCCCTCGAAGCTGCCTCTATCAGGGGGTCGTGACCCACGCGAGGCCGGGGCCTGACGGGCACCGATTCAGCCAGAGGGTCCAGATGGCGTTGGTCGATCTCGACGAGGTCGAGGCGTTCTGCGAGCTCCACCCGCTGTGGTCCGCACGTCACCGTGCTCCGGCGGAGTTTCGACGTGCTGACTTCCTCGGCGACGCCTCGGTCGCGCTGCCTGAGGCGGTGCGCGACGAGGTCGAGCGCCAGACGGGCGAGCGCCCATCGGGGCCGATCTCGCTGCTGACCAACGTTCGGCTCTGGGGTTGGCTGTCGAATCCGCTGAGCTGCTACTTCTGCTTCGATCCCTCGGGAACCGAGGTGCGCTTCATGGTCGCTGAGGTCACCAACACGCCGTGGCACGAGCGTCATCCCTACGTCGTCGGCGCCCCCGGCGACCACGAGTTCCGCAAGCAGCTGCACGTGAGCCCGTTCCTCGCCATGGACCAGCGCTACCGGCTCCGCTACGTCGCACCGGGAGCCTCGCTCGAGCTGGCCATCGAGGTCCGAGGCGATGACGGGCCGAGCCTGTTCGCTGGTCTCGAGCTCCAACGGGTACGTGCCTCCCGTCGTGCGCTAGGACGGATGCTGTGGGCACCGCACCAGAGCGCACCGGGCGTCTCCTTCGGCATCTATCGACAGGCCCTCTCGCTGCTTCGCCACGGTGCGCGTCTCCATCGCCATCCTGTCGGCACACCGGTGCGGGGTCGGGTGGAAGGCGCCGTTGATGCGTGATCGATGGTCGCGGCTGGCGAAGCTGCTCTCGAGCAGGCTCAGCGGCACGCTGCGCGTCGACGGAGAGACGGGCAGCTGGGTCGCAGGTCGAGGAGAGCCCCTCATCGACGTCACCGTCCATGACGCCAGGGCGTACCGCTCGGTCGTGCGACGCCAATCGATCGGCCTCGGTGAGAGCTACGTCGAGGGCTGGTGGGATGCCGAAGACCTCACGGGGGTCGTCAGGCTCTTGCTGAGGAGCACCACTCGACCGCGGGCGGCCCTCGATCGAGGGGCCCAGCTGGTCTCTCAACCCTTGGCGCGGGTGCGACGGCGCCCGACTCCCGACCGGGTGACGGATCGTCGGAACGTGCGCGCTCACTACGACCTGCCGCCTGAGCTCTTCACCGCCATGTTGGATGACACGATGGCCTACTCCTGCGGGATCTTCGAGACCCCTCAGGTCTCGCTCGAAGAGGCGCAGAGGGCGAAGTTCGAGCGGATCTGCCAGAAGCTCGAGCTCTGCGCTGACGATCACCTGGTCGAGATCGGCACCGGTTGGGGCGGTCTTGCCTGCTATGCGGCCTCCACCTATGGATGCCGCGTGACGACCACCACGGTGTCGAAGGAGCAAGAGGACGCGGCCATCATGCGCGTCAAGGAGGCCAACCTCTCAGAGCAGATCACGGTGCTCGGCTCGGACTTCCGAGATCTCGACGGCACCTTCGACAAGCTCGTGTCCGTCGAGATGATCGAGGCCGTCGACTGGCGCCTCCATGCCACGTTCTTCTCCACGTGCCAGCGGCTCCTCAAGCCCGAGGGCCTCATGCTCCTCCAAGCGATCGTCATCGAGGACACGAGCTACGAGCGAGCGAAGCACCACGATGACTTCGTCCGCCGAATGATCTTCCCCGGCGGATGCCTGCCCTCGGTGGCATCGCTTCGCCAGTCGATCGAGCAGCACACCGACCTGGGCGTCGTGGGGTTCGAGGACATCGGCCATCACTACCCGCCCACGCTTCGGCACTGGTTCGAGAACGTCAACGCCACGTGGGGGTCCATGCCAAGCACGTCGGAGGAGGAGCGATTCCGCCGACTCTGGAACCTCTACCTCTGCTACTGCGAGGCAGCCTTCCTCGAGGGACACATCAGCGACGTCCAGATGCTGCTCGGACCCAAGACCTCGGTGCCAGGCATCAGCGGATGACCGAGCTTCGAGGGGAGGACACGGTCAGCCTTCCCGAAGCGGCGAGATTGCTCGGCGTCCACTACATGACCGCCTATCGGTACGTCCGGACCGGTCGGCTCGAGGCGAGCTCCGTCGCTGGCGTCTGGCAGGTCGAGCGCGAAGCGATCGAGCACTTCTTGAGGCCGCCTTTGCCGAGGGCGCCGCTCTCGACCGAGGGCACCGCAGGCGCTCGGGGTCACGCGGCGAGCGCCGAGATGATGGAGCGGCGACTGGTCGAAGGTGACCTCGAAGGTGCGTTCTCGATCTGTGACGTGGCCTTGGGCTCGTGGGCGCACCCGTCGGACCTCTATCTCGAGCTGCTCGCACCGGCGCTTCGCTCGATCGGCGACAAGTGGGAGCGAGGCGAGCTCACGGTGGCCGATGAGCACCGGGCGGTCGGCGTGGCCACGCGCGTCGTCGGGCGCCTCGGCCCGAGCTTCGCTCGCCCCGGGAGACGACGAGGTTCCGTGGTGATCGGCGCCCCGTCGGGCGATGCCCACGGCCTTCCCGTCGCCTTCGTGAGCGATCTGCTCCGAGCCTCCGGCTTCGGCGTCGTCGATCTTGGAGCGAACACGCCGGCCTCGGCCTTCGTCGACGCCGCTCGTGGCACGGATCGTCTGTGCTCGGTTGCTCTCGGCGCCACGCTGGGCGGCAATGAGGTCGAGATCGCGACAGCCGTTGGCACCCTCCATGCCGCCGTGCCCCACGTGCCCGTCGTTCTAGGCGGTGCTGGTGTGCCCACCGAGGAGCTCTCACGACAGCTCGGTGCCGACCACTGGTCGGGGCCAGACGGTCGGACCCTGGTCGCACTGCTCGAGAGGCTTGCTCCTCGCGGCGGCGCGTCGGCTCGCTAGCCACCAGGGCCCACGTTGACATCCCTGGGCCTCATTGGTAGGCATCTGTCGGAAGACTGAGCAGTCGCTCAGACGAGTGGGGGGCAAACGATGACGATCTCAGTGGTGCAGTGGACGACGGGCAGCGTGGCGAGCAATGCGGTCCGAGCGGTCCTGGCCGATCCGCGCCTCGAGCTGGTGGGTGCCTACGCTTGGAGCGACGAGAAGGCGGGCAAGGACCTCGGCGAGCTCGTCGGCCTCGAGCTTCTCGGCATCTCGGCCACCAGCGACGTCGATGCCTTGATCGCCCTCAAGCCGGACGTGGTCCTCTACATGCCGTTGCTCTGGGACGTGAACCAGATGATCCAGCTGCTCGAGGCGGGGATCAACGTCATCTCCACGGCGAACTTCGTGACCGGCCACTCCTACGGAGACGAGCAGATGCGCGCCTTGCATCGCGCCGCCGAGCGCGGGGGAGCGTCGCTCTACGGCACCGGGATCAACCCCGGTCTGGCCAGCGCCCTGGCGCTCACCGCGGCTGGAGGGACGAGGAACCTCGAGCGGATCTCGATCTGGGAGGCTGCGGACTGCTCCAGCTATGAGTCCAAGGAGACCTGGGAGGCTCTCGGCTACGGCTTGCCCCCGGACACCGAGGGCCTCGAAGCGATGGCCAAGGCGCGCCAGCTCGTCTTCATGGATGCCGTGGAGATGATGGCCATGGCCCTCGGTGTCGAGCTCGACGAGATCCAGTACCGCTTGGATCTCGGCCTGGCCACCGAGGACATCGACCTTGGGTTCATGCAGATCCCGAAGGGCACCGTCTGCGGGCAGAACGGGGTGTGGACTGGGGTCTATCAGGGTCGACCGTTCATCGAGATCGGCCTCCTCTGGCGACTCGGCAACGCCATGGAGCCCAACTGGAACATCGACGGCGAAGGCCACGTCATCGAGGTCGTCGGTACACCCAGCTTCCGGCTGCACTCGGAGATCGTGCGTCCAGCCGAGCCTGGGCCGCTCGACTTCACCGGCGAGACGGCGCACGCCGCGGTCAACGCCATCCCTGGTGTGGTGGGCGCCCGAGCCGGCCTCGTCACCTTGATCGACCTGCCGTTGATCACGGCGGGCTCGGTTCGCGCGGAGAGCTGAGCTCCACGCGCTCCATCACTCAAGCATCTCCTTGACTAAAGGGGGCGAGCGCCTTATAGTCAAGGAGATGCTTCACCAACCGGTCTCCCTCGACCGCACCTTCCACGCCCTCGCCGACGGCTCGCGACGCTCGATGGTCGAGCGCCTGGCGGAGGGCCCGGCCTCGGTCAGCGAGCTGGCCAAGCCCTTGACCATGTCGCTGGCGGCGGTCGTCCAGCACGTCCAGGTTCTCGAAGCCTGTGGCGTCGTCACCACGGCCAAGGTCGGTCGGTCGAGGATCTGCACGCTCGAGCCTCACGCCCTGCGTCTGGCGGAGACGTGGATGAGCGATCGACGCCGAGGCTGGGAAGAGCGCCTCGATCGGTTGGGTGAGCTGTTGGAGGAAGAGACCCGAGACTCGAAGGAGCACCTATGAGCACGCGCGCCGTCAGCTACGACACCTTTGTCATCGAGAAGACCTACGCAGCGCCAGCCCCACAGGTCTTTCGAGCCTTTGCCGACCCCACGCGCAAGGCGAGGTGGTTCGCCGGGTCGATCGACGCGCTGGGGGTCTCCTATGAGCTCGACTTCCGCATCGGTGGCACCGAGTCGAACGTGGGAGGACCACCAGGCGGCGTGCTCTATCGCTACCTCGCCGACTATCGAGACATCGTCGTCGATGAGCGCATCATCTACACCTATGAGATGTACGCCGGAGACGACCGCATCTCGGTCACAGTGGCCACCGTCGAGCTGCGAGGCGAGGGCGAGCAGACCACCGTGGCGCTCACCGAGCAGGGCGTGTTCCTCGATGGCCTCGACAACGTCAAGCAGCGAGAGGGAGGGACGCGCGGCTTGCTCGAGGGTCTGGCGACCTTCCTCCACGCCGACCCTGCTTGAGCGCTCAGCCCCTCAGAGCTCGACAGACTCCACCACGGGCGCGAGGTCGGCGTCAGCGGCGGCGCCCTGCTTGGGGACCAAGAACACCACCACCAAGATGCCTGCGATCATGCAGAGCGCGCTCACAGCGAAGCCGAGGCGATAGCCCGCCGAGAGGGCGTGCTGGATCGAGCTGCCGGCCGAGAGGAGGTCCTTGGTCCGGTTGTTGGCGATCACGCTCAGGACAGCGACCGCGATGGCGGCCGACATCTGCTGGGTGACGTTGATCAAACCTGAGCCGAGACCCGCGTCGGCCGGTGGCAGGTTGGCCATGCCCACCGTGAGCAGCGTGGTGAACGCCATCGCGCCCCCCGTCCCGACCAGGAAGAGGGCGACGAAGAGCTGCGGGAAGTACGAGGTCTGCGGCGTGGCCAGCACGAAGAGGCCCAGCCCGACGAACAGGACACCGAAGCCCACGATGGCCGTGACCTTGGGCTTGAGCACCTTCGTGATCCGAGCGGTCAGACCCAAGGTCATCACCGCCACGGTGAGCGTCTGCGGCAAGAACGCAAAGCCAGTCTGCATGGCGGTGAAGCCCAAGATGTGCTGCATCATGAGCGCGCCGAGGTAGAAGGTGCCGAAGAGCCCGAAGACCATGAAGGCCCGACCCAGGCTGGTCGAGCCGAGACCCTTGGAGCGCAGGACCCGCAAGGGCATCAAGGGTGTCGTGATGCGAGATTCGAGGAGGAAGAAGCAGGAGAGCAGCACGGCGGCTCCCGCGGCGCAGCCCATCGTGTGGGTCGAGATCCAGCCGTAGGTGGTGGACGTGACGATGGCGTAGATGGCCAGCATCACGCCGCCGGTGCTGAGCAGGGCTCCGCCGACGTCGAGACCTGCTCTGATCCCGAGGCCTTCGCTCTCATCGAGCAGGAAGATGCCCGCGATGATCGTGGCAAGACCGATGGGCACGTTGATGATGAAGATCCAGTGCCAGCTCAGCAGCTGGGTCAGCATCCCTCCGAGCAAGAGCCCGAGAGAGCCCCCCGCCACCGAGACCAAGATGAAGGCGTTGGTCGCCTTGGCCCGCTCGAGGGGGTCGGGAAACTCGCTCACCACGATGGCGAGGACGACCGAGGCCGAGAAGGCAGCCCCCATGCCTTGGGCGAACCGGGCGCCGATCAGCATCGCTTGGGTGGTGGCCAGGCCGCACAGCAGCGAGGAGACGGTGAACAGCGTCACGCCGAAGAGGAAGACCTTCTTGCGCCCGATGAGGTCTCCCAAGCGACCAGCGAGCAGGAGGAAGCCACCGAAGGTGAGGAGGTAGCCGTCGATCACCCACGCCAGGCTCACCTGCGAGAAGTGGAGGTTCCGCTGGATCGTCGGGAGCGCGACGTTCACGATCGTCTGATCGAGCACGTTCATGAGCATGCCGAGGCAGACCACGCTGAGCGCAATCCACCGCCGGGGGGAGGCCGCCGAGGACATTGGACCTCAGGTTAGCGAGTGGTTCCTGGCGCCCACGCGGGCCCGACCGACCTCAGTCAGCCCACGTGGCCGGTGAGGTACGCCAAGGTTCGCTGATCGTGAGGAGCGGTGAAGACCTCAGAGGTGGGCCCGACCTCGACGAGCTCGCCCACGCGGTCGTCACCGAGCAGGAACACGGCGGTCTGGTCAGAGACGCGCGCCGCCTGGAACATGTCGTGGGTGACCAGCGCGACGGTCACGTGCTTGGCCAGCTCGGAGATGAGCACCTCGATCTTGGAGGTCGCCACCGGGTCGAGGGCCGAGGTGGGCTCGTCCATCAAGAGGACCTCGGGCTCGACCGCAAGCGCGCGTGCGATGCAGAGCCGCTGCTGCTGGCCGCCGGAGAGCCGGGTCGCCGGCTCGTCCAAGCGATCCTTCACGAGATCCCACAGGGCGGCGTGGTGGAGTGCGGTCTCGCATGCCTCTCTGAGCAGCCTCTTGTCTCGGATCCCGTTGAAGCGGAGCCCGGCGACGACGTTGTCCCGGATGCTCATGGTGGGGAAGGGGTTCGGTCGCTGGAAGACCATCCCCACTCGGCTGCGCACCAGCTCTGGTGCGGTGGTGGGTGCGTAGACGTCGAGGTCGCCGAGCATCACGGTGCCCGTGACCGTCGCGCCGTTGTCGTCGTGGAGCCGGTTGATGGAGCGAAGGATCGTCGTCTTGCCGCAGCCCGAGGGCCCCACCAGGGCGGTGACCCGGTTCTCGGCGAGGTCCAAGGTGGCGTGGCGCACGGCGACGGTGTCGCCGAAGCTCACCGACACGTCGGTCAAGCTGATGGCGGCGGGAGCGCCGTGCGGAAGAGGTGTGCTGGCGTCGGCTGGCTGCTTCACGATGCTCGCGAAGTGGCCCATCGTCACCGAGTCGAGACCCGGCTCCGCTCCAGAGGTCACAGGTGGGCCGGCCATCTCAGCGTGCCTTTCCGTTCAGGTACCCAGCGATCAACCGCGCCGCGGTCGAGAGCACGACCACAAAGATCATCAGCACGAGGGCTGCGCCCCACGCCGTCTGCTGCGCATCGCTGAACGCCTGGTTGGCGTTGTCCAAGATCGTAAGCGGTAGGGCTGACATCGGCGAGCCGGGAGAGAGCACCAAGAACGAGCTGCCGAAGATGGTGAAGAGCAAGGGTGCGGTCTCGCCCACAGCACGGGCGGTGGCGAGGATGTTGCCAGAGACGAGCCCGGGCAGCGCGGTGCGAAGCACCACCGAGCGCGCCACGCGTCCGCGACGGGCACCGAGCGCGAGGCCAGCGTCCCGCAGATCCGTTGCCACAGCCCCGATGGCCGTCTCGTTGGCTCGCAGCATGATGGGCAACATCAGCACCGCCAAGGCCACACTTCCGGCGAAGCCCGAGTAGCCGAGCTGGGTGACCACGATCACGTAGGCGAACACGCCGATGGCGATCGACGGCGTCCCGGAGAGGACGTCACCTAAGAAGCCGATGGCGTTGGCCAGCCGGCCGGGACGCTCGGTGGTGAAGAGGGCCGCGGCGAGGCTGATCGGCACGGCCATCGCGATGGCGAGGGCCAAGATGATCACCGTGCCCACGATGGCGTTGCCGATCCCGTTGCCAGGGACGCCCTCGGGCGTGGGGTTCCCGGTCAAGAAGGTCCACGAGAGCGCCGGTGCGCCCTTGGCGATGACGTACGAGACCAGAGCGATCAGGGGCACCAGGGCGATGGCGACGCCCGCTCCGCAGAGCCACGACAGCGCGCGACCCTTTCGTCGCCGGGCTCGGAGCGAGCGGGAGGCCGACGCTCGGAAGTGTGCCCGGCGCTCCATGGCCTCGGGTCCCCAGCCCTCGACGGCGAGGGCTTCGCTGTCGATCAGGTTCCCGACGAGAGGAGGGTCCTGCGCTGGGTTGCGCTTGCGCAAGAGCAGCTGGCCACCGACGTTGACCAGCACCGAGATGAAGAGCAGCACCACGACCAGAGCGACGACGCCGCTGCGCTCCAGGGAGCCAGGATCAGCCTCGGCGAAGAAGCTCACCACCGCGGAGCCGAGCGTCGACGCGGGTGCGAGCAGCGAGTGAGGGACGGCCACGCGGTTGCCGATGACCAGCGCGACCGCGATGGCCTCGCCGAGGGCCCGACCCATGGCCAGGATGATCGACGCGCCCACCCCCCGGCGCGCGCTGGTCAGCACGACGCCGCGAGAGACCTGCCAGCGGGTCGCCCCCAGGGCTCGGCCAGCCTCGCGCGCGTCGATCGGCACGCCTCGAAGCGCCACCCGGCTCAGCGCCACGATCGTCGGCAGGATCATGATGGCGAGCACCACGCCTGCGAGCAGCAGCGAGGACCCCACCGCCTGACCGGTGGCCAGGTACTTGATCACAGGGATGTCTTGCAGCGCTGGCTCGATGGTCGACGCGAAGATCGGTGTGAGCACGATGAGACCCCAGAGCCCGATCACGATGCTCGGGATGGCGGCCAAGAACTCGATCGCTCCGCCGATGACCCCTGAGACCTTCGACGGTGCGAGCTCGGTCAGCCACAGGGCTGCGCCGACTCCGATGGGCACCGCGATGATCAGGGCGATGGCGGTGGTCATCAAGGTGCCGGCGATGAACGGTCCTGCTCCGAACTCGTTGGTCGCTGGGTCCCACGTCTTCCACAGGATCGACAGCCCCATGTGGGAGAACGCACTCGTGGACTGGCTGATCAGGGTGATGAGCAGCGCCACGAAGACCCCGGCGAAGACGGCGGCACCTCCCCAGCGAACGACACCGTAGGTGCGCTCAGCGGTGGAGCGACGCCGTGCCGACAACGCCGAACGGACCCCGGCTACCCGGGGTCCGTTCGGCGAGGTGGCACTGGTGACCTCTGAGGTGGTCACGTGGAGAAGAGTGGCTTGCCCGAGGCGTCCTCCATCGTCATGAGGGTCTTGGTCGTGAGCGCCTGGGCGTTCTTCGGCAGCGGTGCGTAGCCGAGGGAGGCAGCGGCCGACTGCCCGTCGGTGGCGATCCAGTCGAAGAGGCGACCAAGAGCGATGCCCTTATCGGAGGACGTCTGCTTCTGATAGAGCAGCGTCCAGCTGAAGTTGGCGAGCGGGTAGGTGCTCGCACCCACGCCGTTGACGATGTTGAAGTTCTTCGCGCTCAGGTCCTTGGCGTTCGCACCGGCGGCCGCGATCGTCGACGTGGTGGGCAGCACGTACTGGCCCGACTGGTTGAGCAGGGCTGCGTCGGTGAAGTGGTTCTGCACGGAGTAGGCATACTCGATGAAGCCGATCGAGTCGGGGGTCTGCTTGATGTAGTTGGCCACACCCGAGTTGAGCTGCTGGCCGACGCCGACGTTGGTGACGGGCCACGTCTTCGACGCCGTCGATGAGCCGGTCTTCGACACCCACGCCGGGGACGTGTCGATCAGGTACTGGTCGAGGTCGTAGCCCGGACCTGAGGAGTCAGCACGGTGGACGGCGATGATCTTCGTCCCCGAGGGGATGGACGAGTCGATCTGGTGCCAGTCGGTGATGGTGCCGAGGTAGATCCCCGCCAGCTGGGTGCCGTTGAGGTGGAGGCCGGCCTTGGCGCCGGGGACGTTGTAGGAGAGGGCCACGCCACCGAGGTCGACGGGGACCTGGAGGACGGGGCCGCCCTTGGCCGCCGCGATGTCGCTGGCGCTCATCGGGATCTCCGACTGACCGAAGTCGACGGTCTGGGCCTGGAGGCTCGAGATGCCGACCGAGCTGCCGGCCGGGTTGTAGGTGACCTGGACCTTCGAGTTCAGCTGCGAGTAGTCGTAGAAGGACCTCGTGAGGAAGGGCTGCGCGGAGCTGGCTCCGGCCCCGGTGAGGTTGGCCGCCGGGGTGACGGTGTTCGACGTGCCGCCGAGACCGGTGCTCGACCCTGCGGCGGTCGTGGTGGAGGTCGATCCGCTCGAGCCGCAGGCTGCCGCCAGCACAGCGGCGAGTCCGAGGGCAACAGGGACGAGCAGAGAGCGTCGGGCGTTCATGGGGGGAGTCCTTTCGTGACCGGTCAGCGCAAATGATGACCGGGATTCTCCGGACTCAAACCCTAGTGGGTCGATGGAATTAGTCAACTTCGCTGACCAGACCCCTAAAACTCGCGGCGAGGCACGTGGACCCGCGCCGCGCGGCGCGCAGGTCCTGGGGCCGGCGAGGGCCTCAGCTGTTGGTGGGAGCCCGCGGGACGTCGCGGAAGGGCACGTCTTTGTCCATCGTCTTCTCTCGAGGCATGCCGAGCACCCGCTCGGAGATCACGTTGCGCGAGATCTCGGTGGTGCCGCCGCCGATGGCCCCTGCTTGGCGCATCAGGAAGCCGACCCCGGCCTCGCCGCCGGCGTCGTTGCCCTCCTCCCAGGTGACCGCCGCTTGGCCCATGATCTCGAACTCTGCGTTCCTCGCCCGGATGACGGAGTCTGCCGCCATGACCCGAGTGATCGCCGCGGAGCTGTCCGGCAGCTTGCCGTTGCCGATGCCCTTGGCCACGCGAGCAGCCAAAGCCCGATAGCCGAGCTCCAAGGCGTGGACCTCGCCGATGACGTCTCGCACCACAGGATCATCCAGGCGGCCTGCGGCGCGCGCCTTCTCGAGGAGGGGGTTCTTGGCGTCGCTGGCCTGGTTCCGGGGGACCTCAGGCCGGACGGTGAGCGGGGAGATGCCGAAGCTCTTCTCGTAGAACATCCAACGGGTTCCCACGGTCCAGCCGTCGTTGACCTCGCCGATGCGGTCCCCGTCGGGGATCCGCACGTCGTCGATGTACTCCTGGCAGAACTCCTTGTTGCCGTTGAGCATCTCGATGCGCTGGACCTCGATGCCGGGCTGGTGGATCTTGAGCATGAAGACCGTCAGCCCACGGTGCTTCGGCACGTCCCAGTTGGTGCGAGCCAAGCACAGGCCCCAGTCGGACCACCACGCACCGGTGGTCCAGATCTTGGAACCGTTGAGCACCCACTCATCACCGTCTTGGGTGGCGGTGGTCTGGGCTCCTGCGACGTCCGAGCCGCCCGACGGCTCGGAGAGGAACTGCATCCAGATCTCCTCGCCCTTCAAGATCGCCGGCAGGTGCCGTTGCTTCTGCTCCTCGGTGCCGAACTCCAAGATGACCGCAGCGCACGGGGTGAAGGTCGGCACTTGGATCTTCGAGGGGAACTCGTAGCCGGCGATCTCCTCGTTGAAGACCTGCGCGTGAGCCGGGGTGAGGCCTTGCCCGCCGTATTCGGTGGGAAAGCAGATCCCCGCGAAGCCGCCGTCGAAGAGCTGGCGCTGGACGTCCCGGTTCCGCTGGACCTCGGCGAGCTCCTCCTCGTCGGTGCCGAAGTGGAAGCCCATCGACGAGCTGTCGGGACCCAAGGGTTTGAGGTTCTCGTTGATCCACGACTTGGCGCGGATGCGAAAGTCTTCGACGCTCTCGATGTTGGCTGCGGTGCTCGTCATGCGTGGACCTCTCTGCTTTCAAGGATGGTGGTCAGTCGGGCGCGGTGCTCGCCCACCGTGCCGTGGATGGCGGAGCCAAGCACGATGCGGCGGAGGTAGAGGTGGAGGTCGTGTTCAAAGGTGACGCCGATGCCGCCGTGGAGCTGGACGCACTCTTGCGCGAGCTCTGGGCCCTTCGAGCCGATGTAGGCGAGCGCCGCGCTCACCAGCTCTGCGGCGTCCGAGGCACCCTCTCCGACCGACGTGGCGGCCTCGTCGAGCAGCGCGTGGGAGGTCTCCAGGGAGATCTTCATGTCGGCGTAGCGGTGCTTGAGCGCTTGGTAGGACGCGATGGGACGACCGAACGAGTAGCGGTTGAACGACCACTCGAGGGTCAGCTCAAAGGCCTTGTCCATCGCCCCTACCATCTGGCCGAGCTCGAAGATCAGGGCTGCTTGGAGCTCGCGCTCGATCTCAGCCGCCGCGCCCTCGCCGATGGGACCGACCACCGCGCTGGCCTCCAGGGCGACCTGCTCGAAGGTGACGGTGGCGAAGCGCCGCGTCAGGTCCACACCGCTCATTGGCGTGATGGTGATGCCGGGGGCGTCGGCGGGCACCAGCAGCTGGATCAAGCCGTCTGGGCTCTCGGCGACGACCAAGAACCAGCTGGCCAGAGCCGCAGACTCCACAGGTCCCTTCTTGCCCGAGAGCACGTAGCCACCGTCGCTCGGCGTGGCCATGGTGGTCACGGTGCCGAGAGCGTCGTTCGGTGGCGGCTCGGCCGCGCACCAGCTGGCCAGCGCCTCTCCGGCCACGATGGCGTCGAGGGCAGAGCGCTTCTGCTCCTCGGTCCCGAGGCGCGAGAGCGCACCGGCGACGACGTTGGTCGTCGAGAGCGGTCCAGGGGCAGCCGCCCGGCCGAACTCGAAGGCCAGCAGCGCGGCATCGGTGAAGGGCTTGCCGCTGATGGAGCCGCCGCCGTCCTCCTCGCTCACGAGCAGCGACGTCCAACCGAGCTCGGCACCCTGGGTCCAGGTCGTGAGCTCGAAGCCGTCGGCGTCGTGGCGCCGAGCCCGCAGCTCGGTGACGGGCGCCTTCTCATCCAAGAAGCGCCTCGTGGTGTCGGCGAACATCTCCTGGTCGCTCGTGGTCTCTAGCTCCACCTGGTGGCCCTCCTCTGTTGATCCGATCACACTGGACCGGCTGTGGTCACGTCGCACTGGCATCTCGGTGACCATGACGAGTCGCCGTCTCTCGAGGCCGACCTGGTGGTCCCGAGCGCACCGCGCCTGGTTCACCAGGCTTGCCAGCGCTGCTCGCCGAGCGGTGATCGCCCGGCGTGAGCGCTGCCGAGCAGGCCCCCCATGATGCGCAGGTGTGGCTTCCCTGCATGACACTTGAACTGTCGCTCACCCTAACGCGCCAGAGCGCTTCGGCCCAAGGGCGCCGGTTGCGGTCCTGATCGTGGCGTCGACCCGATTCTGAGCGGTCGCTCAGGCGCGTGCGATCGCCGCTTCCATCGCCACTCTGACCGCCCACAGCCGCATGGCGAAGGTCATGTCGCGATCGTTGAACGTCAACGTCGAGACGTCGTGGCTCCTGAGCAGCTGACGGAACGCGACGTCCTTGTCGGGATCGATCTTCGAGAGGTCGTCCCACATGCCGAAGTAGGCGTCGATCGATGAGGTGAGGTGGGCGGCGACGAGGTCCTCGACGACGAAGAGCTCTGCTCCCTCGATGTTCATCCTCAGGAGCACGACATGGTCTTGGAACCAGGGGTAGTCCTCGTTGAGGATGGCGCTGAGGCGTGCGGCAGGCACCTCGACTGAGGCGTTGCCCCGCTCAGCGAAGAGCGAGTCCCCCTTGCCGTCGCCGGTGCCCACGTGGAGCGTGGCGGTCGGGGCCTCGACGTCCGGGCCCACCAGGGCGATCTGGCGGAGATCGAGCTCGGGGAGGTGGCCAAGGTTGGCGACGGCCTCTTCATAGGAAGCCGGGTTCGCCTCGAAGCCAAGGATGCTCAGCTCGCAGGTCTCGGCGAGCCACTCGTGGACCTTGAGGACCTGCTCGCCGCGCTTGTGCACGCCGCAGTCGATGTAGAGGACCTTCGGCGCCGCGCCGCGATTCCGGAGAAACCGGAGCCGCCGCGGGAGGAGGGGGAGCACCTGGACGACGAGGAGCAGCGAGTCGAGCTCGATCAGGGCTCGGATGGCAGCACGCTGGACGAAGGATCCCCCCGGGAGCTCCTTGAGGCGGGCCACGAGAGCCCAGTTCCACAGCCGCTGGTGCGGGTGCCACCAGAGGTGCTTCGATCCTGCGGTGGAGGTGCTCATGGCTCAGGTGGCCTTTCTCGGCGCGCCGCTCGAGGTTCCCTTGCGGCTTCGGGCGTGGAGCGAGGTCGCGCTGCTCGAGTGGGTCTGAACCTGCACGCGGCCACGACTCACGAGTATCGCTCGGCGAGCGCGGCAATCGGATCACCGAGGGCACGCATGAGGCGCTCTCGCTGGTCCCCGCTGAGGGTGGCCGTCGCCTCTCGAGGGCCCACGCCCGTGACGTTGCCGGCCGTCCCCTCGGGCCGGACGTTCGAGCGATCCCAGCCGGGAATCTCGGTGAGGGTCGTGTCGAGCAGCGCCCCGACCCGAGCGAAGAACGACGACACGATGGACGGACCGTAGGCGAGCACGTGGAGCGAGCCCGCGCCGAAGACCGAGGCAAAGCTGTCGGTCAGCTCCTCGTAGCGAAGGCAGAACGCCATGTCTCGAAGGTGGATCGAGCCACGTGAGACCGCTTCGTCGACGAAGCCGTCGAGATCGACGCTCAGCCCGTGCTTCGTGAGCTCGTAGTAGAGCGACTCGAGGTAGCTCGGCACCTCTCGGAGAGCGAGCACCACCTCGACTCGGTAGCCAGCGCTCTCAAGCCCCTCCTTGAGGCTTCGAGCGAGCGCGGGGCGCTCATAGAGATACTCGAAGCCCTCTGCCGAGAGCAGGACGCGAGGTGGCTGGTCCCGGCTGAGCTCCGTCACCAGGTCGGCGAAGCTTCCCGCTGCAGGGTCGAAGCGCTCATCGTTCAAGAGCTCCCAGATGAGGTTGTGGTGACCGGCCCCCACTCGAGTGAGCGTCGGATAGCAGAGGCCTTCGCTCGCGAAGTGGTCCTCGTTCCCAGCCAGCATCTTCTGGATCGAGGTGGTCCCTGTCTTGTGCGTGCCGACGTGGAGGACCACCACGGGAGAGAGCTGCCGTCGACGGCGCGATCGGAGCGGCACCGCGCCAGCGTATCGAGGGTCAGGGGCCTCGAAGTCGACGTCCGAACCCTGAGGTGGAGCGAGTCCTCTAACTTGAGAGGGCTCAGCGCATCATCAGAGGAAGGCGCCCGTGAACGACTCGACCATCATCTACACCCAGACTGACGAGGCTCCTGCGCTCGCCACCTATTCGCTGCTGCCCGTCGTCCGGGCGTACGCCGCCAAGGCTGGTGTGGTCGTCGAGACCCGAGACATCTCGCTCTCAGCGCGGATCATCGCCTCGTTCAGCGACCTGTTGCCTTCTGAGCAGAGGCTTGACGACGCCTTGGCTGAGCTCGGCAAGCTCGTGTCGTCGCCTGAAGCCAACGTCATCAAGCTGCCGAACATCTCGGCTTCGATCCCTCAGCTCAAAGCGGCGATCACCGAGCTCCAAGGTGCGGGCTATGCGCTGCCTGCCTACCCCGATGACCCGAAGACCGATGCGGAGCGTGACGCCCTGGCACGGTACAAGCGGGTGCTCGGCAGTGCGGTCAACCCTGTGCTGCGCGAGGGGAACTCTGATCGCCGCGCCCCTGCGTCGGTCAAGAACTACGCGAGGACCCACCCTCATCGGATGGGAGCGTGGTCGAACACGTCGAAGACCACGGTCGCCCACATGGAGGCGGGCGACTTCCGCCACAACGAGCACTCCGTCGTCATGGCGCACGCCGGCGAGCTCCACGTCACCTTGGTGGCCACCGACGGCACCAGCACGGTCCTGCGTGAGCCCGTGCCCGTCCTCGCGGGCGAGGTCATCGACGCCTCGGTGATGAACGTGGCCGCACTTCGCGAGTTCCTCACCGCTCAGATCGCCCGGGCCAAAGCCGATGACGTGCTGTTCTCGGTCCACCTGAAGGCCACCATGATGAAGGTCTCCGACCCCATCATCTTCGGTCACGTGGTCGAGACCTTCTTCCCGAAGACCTTTGCCGCGCACGGCGAGGAGCTGGCCGCGGCGGGCCTCAGCCCCAACAACGGGCTTGGGGCGATCCTCGACGGTCTCGACGCCCTCGAGCACGGTGCTGCGATCCGAGCGTCGTTCGAGGACGAGCTGGCCCAGGGGCCGGCCCTCGCCATGGTCGACTCGGACAAGGGCATCACCAACCTCCACGTGCCGAGTGACGTGATCGTGGACGCCTCGATGCCCGCGATGATCCGTTCCTCGGGCCACATGTGGGGACCTGACGGCGAAGAGGCCGACACCCTCGCGGTCATCCCCGATTCGAGCTACGCCGGTGTGTACGCCGTCGTGGTCGACGACTGCAGGGCCCATGGCGCCTTCGATCCCGCCACCATGGGCTCGGTGCCCAACGTTGGGCTCATGGCCCAGGCGGCCGAGGAGTACGGCAGCCACAACAAGACCTTTGAGATCCCCGTCGACGGCCACGTGGTGGTCGTCAACGACGCCGGCGACGAGGTCTTCGACCTCCCGGTGAGCGCTGGCGACATCTTCCGGATGTGCCAGACCAAGGACGTCCCCATCAAGGACTGGGTCAAGCTGGCGGTGACCCGAGCCCGAGCCACAGGGGACCCCGCCCTCTTCTGGCTCGATCCGACGCGCGCCCACGACGCCAACCTGATCACCAAGGTCCGCGAGGCGCTCAAGGATCACGACACCGAAGGGCTCTCGATTGAGATCGCATCGCCCGTGGAGGCGACGGCGATCTCCTTGGAGCGGATCCGTCGAGGGGAGAACACCATCTCGGTCACCGGCAACGTGCTGCGCGACTACCTCACCGATCTCTTCCCGATCTTGGAGCTGGGCACCAGCGCCAAGATGCTCTCGGTCGTGCCGCTGATCAACGGCGGTGGGCTCTTCGAGACGGGAGCGGGCGGCTCCGCACCCAAGCACGTCCAGCAGCTGGTGAAGGAGAACTACCTGCGCTGGGACAGCCTCGGTGAGTTCTTGGCCCTGGCGGTGAGCTTCGAGCACCTGGCCGGTGCGACCAGCAACGCTCGAGCCCAGGTGCTCGCCGACACCCTCGACCGGGCGACCGGGACCTTGCTCAACGAGGATCGGTCGCCGAGCCGAAGTCTCGGAGGTCTCGACAACCGGGGCAGCCACTTCTACCTCGCCCTCTACTGGGCCCAGGAGCTGGCAGCCCAGAGCGACGACGCAGAGCTGGCGGCCAGCTTCGGCTCGCTGGCTCGAGCGCTTGAGGACTCAGAAGCCACGATCGTCGCCGAGCTGCTGGCGGTCCAGGGCTCGCCGGTCGACCTCGGTGGCTACTACCGGCCCGATCCCGAGAAGGCGAGCGCAGCGATGCGACCGTCAGTGACCTTCAACGCGACCCTCGACACCTTGGACTGAGCGGGCCCCGGCCGAGGACCCATGAGCGCTCGAGGTGAACCGTCGGTGAGCATCACGCCGATCACGCGACCGGTCAGGCTCGCGATCATCGGGCTGGGTCGGATCTTCGACCTCAACAAGCTGGCCTATCTCGAGAACCCCGACGTCGACGTCGTCGCCCTCGTCGATCCGAGCGCCGAGCGCTTGGCGCAGCGAGCCGCCGACTTTCCCGAAGCTCGGCGACTCTCCTCCATCGAGGAGCTGGCAGCCAGTGGTCTCGAGGTCGATGCGGCAGAGGTCCTGGTGCCGATCGCGCTCCATGCCGAGGTGGCCATCGCTCTCTTGAGGCACGGGTGGCACGTCAACCTCCAGAAGCCCCTCTGCAACGACTTGGCAGAGGCCCAAGCCATCGTGGAGGCTGCCCGCGAAGCCGAGCGTGTCGTCCGTGTCATGGAGAACTACCTCTTCTACGAGCCACTCGTTCGGCTCAAAGAGATCGTCGAGCGTGGCGAGCTCGGCACCATCAGCGGCTATCACCTCAAGATGGTGGCCAGCGGCCGCGGAGGATGGGACGTGCCCGGCGACACTTACGCCTGGCAGTTCGACCAGGCGGCGCGGGGGCGAGGCACGCTGCTCTTCGACGACGGCTGGCACAAGCTCTCGACGATGCTCTGGCTCTTCGGCCCCGTGCGAGAGGTGCGCGCCTGGGTGGGGA
>Ga0181519_10000881_pt1 | contig 26831 bp, 19 predicted proteins | sample PEATcosm2014_Bin_26_FD_121102 | JGI IMG/M metagenome (GOLD analysis project Ga0181519, IMG submission 121102) | Peatland microbial communities from MTU Mesocosm Facility, Houghton, MI, USA - PEATcosm2014_Bin02_10_metaG | ecosystem: Environmental > Terrestrial > Soil > Wetlands > Peat | place...
GCAAACGGCCTGGCTCTTATCGTGACGAAGTGTCGCAACTGCGGCAGCGTCGCCGTGTATCTGAATGGCAATCTCCTCACGATTGTGAGCACTTATCACCGGACAATCGAGCACGGAGCAATCATTCACCTCCCTTCCTTTCCGCCTCGCAGGGTGACCATCGTTCTCCGGGCCGCCACGAAGGCGAAGTGGCTCATAGTCGAAGGGCTCGGCATCAGCCGCTAGGAACGACTAGACACGGCAAGCTGAGCCTCCTGCCGGCACCCCAGGATCCGGTCGTTCACGTGGAGGCATTGACCGGACGCTCCGAGTGATCTATCGGCTGCTTGAGGTGCTCAACGGGCGTCCGCAGTGGCACGCGGGGCCACCGGTTTTCGGCAGTCCGGCTCAGCCATTCTTCCGCAGAGGAGCTCCTTCAAGTAACCATCTGGCTGGTCAGGACGGCGCGCGAAGCTCCCCACCGACCTAGTCGTCTGATGACCCCGACAATTCGCAAAGCAGAGCGCGAATGATTGTGCAGCCTGCCCAAAGACGCCGCCCTGACGTGGGCAAAGACTAGCTGGAGCACTCGAAAGCGTTTGCTGCCAAATCAGAACCGCCACCGGATCGTCCGGTGCGGCGGGCGAGTGTCCGAGCCGGCACCCGAGTTCTCAGGAGACGGCGCGGGCGGACAAGATGCGAGGAGAACATTGTGCACAACAAGTCGCGGAGACATTCCGCCCTATTGCTGCTCGTGGCGCCTGTCGTAGCCATCGGCAGCAGCTTTCTGGTAGCCGGTAGCGCAAGCGCGACCGCCCAGAAGACGAAGAGCATCAAGCCAACCATCACAGTTTGCAAGTCCGTCGCCGGGGCGTTCCGATTCACGGTGAACGGCAAGGCGCTGGCGTTGCACGCTCAGTGCGCGGCCGTGACGGCGAAGGCCGGAGTCAACCACGTCACCGAGATCTCGGCGCCTGCTTCCTACAGGAACCTTGCCTCGATCTCTGTCAGCCCCAGCGCTGCTCGGGTTAGCTCGTCTCTCAGGACCGCCACTGTGACCGTGAAGCTCGCGGCCCATGGCGCGGCCACTGTGAGATTCGTGAACGCGAAGGTCGTGACCCAGGTCGTCACCCGTTCGTCCGGCAGCCCTCGCCAGGCCACGGGCTCGATCGAGATCTGCAAGTACGGCTACGACCACTGGGTCCCCGGTAACGGGACCAGCTGGCCGTTCACCTACACGGGCGGATCGGTGAGCGTCTCGTTCAACCAGTGCACGAGCCCGCTGACTGTCGACGCCGGAACGGTCACGATCGCTGAAGGCGACGTGTACCCCTGGGTCGTGCAGTCCGTGTCGACCTTCCCGCCGTACGCCCTCAGCTCGGTGAGCCTGGGCAGCTACGCCAGCATCGGCGGCAGCTCCGGTGGAGCCACGGTCACGGTGAGCGCAGGACAGGACGTAGAGGTGAACGTCTGGGACCAGACGCTTCCCAGCTACTTCAAGCTCTGCAAGACCCTCGCCAACAACCAGGGCAGCCTGGCCGGCTCGACCTTCGACTACAGCTACACCTGGTCGATCACGCCGCCCGCGGCCATCGTCGGCGCCTCGCCGATCACCGGTTCAGGCTCGACCGCGGTCACCGCTGTTGCGTCCCCCGGCTCTGTCTGCTCGTCCGGTATCGCAGCTCCGGCCGGCGCCACCATCACGGCCTGGGAAGGCACGAGTGTCCCGTACGTCAGCGTGACGAACGTCGCCATCTTCCCTGCCAGTGACAACGCCGGCAGCGCGAATGGCACCGCCGTCTTCACAGTGCCGACTGACGGTTCCGTGTCGTCCGCGACCTTCACCAACGACCCGCTCGGCTACATCGAGGTCTGCAAGAACTTCTACGAGACCCCGTACTGGGACAGCGTCAGCTACAACGGCAACAACTCGGCGCAGTTCTCGGTCAACGGTGGCCCGTCGTTCTGGGTCGCCGGCGGAGCTTGCTCGGCCCCCATCGAGGTGCCCGCAGGGACCGCCACGGTCTCCGAGATCATCGGATCCAACTTCTACCTCTGGAACGTCTCGACCTTCAGTGCCACCGACGTGTTCGGTACGCGCCTTCTCTCGGGTGACACGGTCAACCCGGCGTCGGTCGTCGTGCCTTACGGCGGCGTTGGCAACGAGACGGTCGTGACCTTCACGAACGTGGTGGACCCGACGCAGTTCAAGATCTGCAAGCAGGAGACCTCGGCGGACGCCAACCTGTCCGGTGGGACCTTCTACTTCACCTGGTCTTACTCGGTTGACGAGAGCGATTACAGCGGCGACGTTGCTCTGACGATTGCACCTGTCACTGCAGCCAACCCGACTGGCCTCGTCTGCTCCGGCCTGATCTGGGGCCCGCCGGTGGTTGACACCAGCGGCGACCCGATCCCGGTCGCGATCTCCGAGGACCCGACGATGCTTCCTGGCGTCCAGCTCGACAGCATCGGCTACCAGGGCAACGGCACGGTCAAGTACGACAGCACCTACGGCGGCACGGACCCGGTCCAGGTCAGCCTTGGTGACGAGGGCGGGTTCTGCATGGACCCGGGTGCCGGCATCAACGTGGTGACCTTCACCAACGGCAGCGTCGGCGCAAGCCAGACGATTTCCTAGTCACTAGCAACATCCCTTAACGGCCCGAAGTCCGGGCCGGCCGAAGTAGGGAGAGGGCCCTCGCAAGAGCGGGGGCCCTCTCCCACATCCGGCAGTCGTAATCTCGCATCTCCAGGCCGTCTCCCGACGGTTCGGCGGCTCCAGAGACGACGCTCGGCACCTTGCTGGGGCCGAGGACCATCGGGATGCAATGCGGTGAAACAGGTCACGAAGATGACAGGCACAGCAACAACACCAACGATCCGTCCGAAGGATGCGAGCGCGATGCGGGCCATGGTCGTGTGCGACGACCGTGAGGTGATGAGGCTCGGCCTCCTCGAGATGCTCCAGGCCATGCAGTGGGCTTCGGACCTGAAGGGCTTCAGCTCGCTCGCCGCGGCGTGGGGTCACCTCGCCGCCAGCTCGGCCCCGAGCGCGGTCGCCATCCTGGGCGGCAGCGCAGCTGCGATGGAGCTGGATGCCGCCGGCCGGCCGAAGGCCCCGGCCACCCAGATCGTCTTGATGCTGCGCGACAGCCAGGCGGCTCATCTCGCCGTCGCAGCCGGGCTCCCGGTCGACGGCTACTTCCTCGAAGAGGACCTCTCCGTCCCGACCCTGCGCTCGCTCCTCGCCCGCCTCGAAGAGCGCGAGTTCCCGATGCCGGCCCCGATGGCAGAATTCCTCCTCGGGCAGATGCGGGGCTCGACGAGCCTGCTCCCGGTCCGGCTCAGCAGCCGTGAGCAGGCCGTGCTGCAGCTCGTCGTCGATGGGGCCACGAACAAGATCATCGCCGAAGAGCTCGGGATCTCCGTGCACGGGGTCAAGCACCATGTGGCGAACCTCCTCAAGCAGTTGGGCTGCGCCAACCGGACCGAGGTCGCATCCACGGCGATGCGCCGGGGGCTCGTGCCGGCCGAACAGATGGGCCTGCGATGACTCTCGACGTCGAACCGGAGCGACTGCCCGCGCCAACGAGTACCGTACGGGACGTGGCAAGCTCCGATGCGAGGGGTCAGGAGTCGCTGGTTGGCCTGTTGCGCCAACCAGAGCTCGAGGATGTCGCGTCTCTTTTCCGCCAATTCATAGCCGCGGCCGGCAACGGGCACGGAGGCCAGGGCATCGCCAGGGTGCTGCAGCAGCACACCGGCAAGCCGGTCATAGTGGAGGACCCGGCCGGGCAGATCATCGCCTCGAGCGGTGTCGACGAGCTGGACCCGGCCATCGGCAATCCCCAGAGGCGATCGCTGCCCGAGTCGGCCGTCCACGCCGTCGCCAACTTCGACGTCGACAGATGGGTGGCGGTCGCCAGCCCGCGCGGAGAGGTGCTCGGAGCGATCAGCCTTCTGGACGCCGGTGGACAGGCGACGGGCCTAGACCTGTTCGAGCTCGAGCAGGCTGCCTCCATCCTCGGCTGGGATCTCCTGCACAGCCGTGACGTCGCGGAGGCTGAAGTGGCGCTGTGGGGCGATTTCGCCACCGAACTTCTCGAGAGCTCCGATGCGGATCGGGTGCGGTCGCACGCCGCCAGGCTCGGTTACGACCTCGACCAGCCCTACCGGGCCTTGCTCGTATCGCCGTCGGGCGAAGCTCCGCTCGACCTCCGGGACGTTGTCACTCGCGCGACAGCCCGGCTCGGAGTCAAGGGTCTCGCGACGGACCGTCCGAACGGGGTGGCGGTGATCGTGGCCGAGGAGCTCAGCTGGGCCGAGCTGGCGAACGCGGTGAATTCCGAGTGCGAGGGCAGGCTGAGCATTGGGGTCGGCGGCCGGTACCGCCTGCAGGAGATCACGAGGTCGCTTGCAGACGCCGAGTTCGCGCTCGCGCTCACGAGGTCGACCAGGGAGAAGCCGGTCGCGGTCTTCGACGACCTGGGCGTCTGGCGCCTCCTGGCGCGGCCGGACGCGAGCGACCTCAACGAGCTCGTGGACCACTGGATCGGGCCGCTCATCGACTACGACCGGGAGCACCGCAGCGAGCTGCTAAAGACCCTCATCGCCTACCTGAACGAGTTCGGGGCACTGGAAGCGACCGCGGCGAAGCTCTACGTCCACCGCAACTCGCTTCGCTACCGCCTGCTGCGCATCAACGAGTTGACCGGTTGGGACCTGAACGACCCGGAGCAACGATTCCATCTCGACCTCGCCTGCCGGGCATGGCTCGTCCGCCAGGCGCTCGAGAGCCCGTCGGAGACCGTCTCGAGCCTGGAGACCAACAGCAACGGCGTGGCGAAGGGATCCCGGCTGTTGACCCGCCGCGCCAGCGCCGCCCGCGTCGCGTTCGCCGGCAAGGGCACGAAGACGAAGCCGAGGCAAGCCGGCTTGATCTGATCAGTTGTCGGTCGCCGCCCTGGGGCATGCGCACTCATCTTTTGGTAAAAGCCTGGCTCGTGGAACGAGCTGCGGCTGGTCACTGGGCGAGGGGGTGACGCGGTAGCGTTTTGGAAAGAACGACTGGAGGACGAGGCACGTGGTGGCAGGGCGCCCAGACGCTGTGCCGGCGACGAGCCGGGCAGCGGTCACCTCACTAGAGCCAAGCACCGAATGGCCGAGCGGCGCGCCCGAAACTCGGGGTCAGACGGCCATCACCGCCGAGATCCCGGCTGTCCCGGTGTCCCCCGCCTATGGCGTGCTGCTGCCGGACGGATCGATCTGGTACCCGGGCTCCAAGCGCAAGCTTCCCGCGCCGACGTTCCTGCGCGTCATGGTCTGGGCTCTGGCCTTCCTCGTCGCGATCGGTGGTGCCGGCCTGATCGTCGAGCACTACCACCCGTCATGGCTGGACCCGATCCGTCACGTCGTAGGCCCTCCCGGAGTCCTCGCCGGCGGTGGGAGCCCTACCTCGACGACACAACCGGCAACGGGCAGCCAGTCGAACAAGATGGAAGTGACCGCCCGCGGCTTCCGTTCGGTCACCTATTCGGTTCCGGCCGCCCCGTTCGTGTTGACCATCAAGACGACGCAACGGTGCTACATCCAGGTCAAGTCGCTCGCGAGCGGATCGTTCCTGTTCAACAGCACGCTCGCGTTGGGCGCTGACCAGCAGGTCACGGTGCCGAGCGGCTCGGCCACGCTGGAGGCCTATGCCGGGGGATCGTCGTTGTCGGTAAGCGTCCAGGGCACCCAGGTCGGAACGGTGAGCAAGCTCGGCTACGCCGTCGTCTACAGGTTCAACCCGCCGAACGCGTGAGCACGAGCCCCCAGGCGGCCTCGGGCGCCGATCGCAACATCGCCCGCCAGCAGCGTTTCTGGACCCGCCGGGCGGCAAGCTGGGACCACGGCGCCGCCAACAACCCAGGACTCGTCAAGGTCGTCGAACAAGTCCTGAGAGAGGCCGATCCGTCTCCTGGCACCCGAGCGGTGGATCTCGGGTGCGGATCGGGACAGGTCACCCTCGCCCTGGCCAAGCGGTGCGAGAGCGTGCTCGGCGTCGACGTGAGCGAGAAGATGATCGCCCTGCTGCTTGAGAACGCCGCGCAACAGGGCATCTCCAACGTCGCGGGTCGGGCGGTGGCCATCGAGCGCCTCGGACTTGGCGAGTGCTCCGTGGATCTCGTGGTCTCCAACTACGCCCTCCACCATCTGCGCGACAAGGACAAGCAGGTGGCGGTGAACGAAGCCTTCAAGTGGCTGCGGCCGGGCGGCAGGCTCGTGGTCGGGGACATGATGTTCGGGCGTGGCGGCGATGCCCGCGACCGGGAGATCATCGGCTCGAAGCTGGCGCTGCTCGTCCGCAAGGGCCCCGGGGGATGGTGGCGGATCGCGAAGAACGCCGGTCGTTACCTCGTGCGCTTCCAGGAGCGGCCGGTCTCGCTGTCGGCCTGGAAGACCATGTTCGAGCGGGCCGGCCTCACCGAGGTGGAGGCGCTGCCGGTCGTGAACGAGGCGGCCGTCGTGAGCGGCACGAAGCCGGCCCGATAGGCATCCTCGCCGCTAGGCAGGAGAAGCGGCCACCAGCTCGGGCACGAACTTGGCGGCATTGACGGTGCCGACTCCCGTTGCGAGGTCGTAGCCCTTGAGCGCCTGGTAGCCCGTCACGGTCTGCAGCTTGGTGCCCACCGTCCAAGACACGGTGTTGTTGCCCTCCGTGACATCCACGATGCCGGGGGCGTGCTCAGCGGAAAGCGTGTAGAGGGCGGGGTTTATGACGCCGAGCGGATGGCCGGCGAGCTGGTCTGCCAGGGCCACGACACCGGCGAACAAGGGGGTAGCCTCGCTCGTGCCGCAGGTCGGGTACCACCCGGTTCCTTGGCCCGGAAAGCTCTGGTAGGTGTCGACCGCACCGTTGCACGCCGCGCTCATGGAGATGTCCGGCACGCCTCGATGGTCGCCCACGACCTTGGCCACGCCGTCCTGGAAGGGCGGGCGCTCGAAGATGATCGACTTGCCGCCGCCCCCGGCGAGGGGGCTCGGGCCGGCATTGCCGCCAACATATGCCTGGGCTGCAGGGTCGTAGGTGTCGTTCCACACGGTGTCCGGCGAGATGCGGTTACCGGCGGCGTCGAGGTGCAGCTGGGTACCCCCGATGCCTGTGACGACCGGGTCGCTGTCGGGCCAGGACGTGACCGGGTAGGTGTAGTAGGTGGTCCCGTTGTACTCGACGTCCGCGGCGCCGGAGTCACCCGCCGCTGCGAGTACCGTCACGCCGCTGCCTGCGGCGTCGAGGTATGCGGCACGCAGGTCGAGCAGGGACTGCGCCGTCGGGAACGTCTGCTCGGTCGCACTGAAGCTCTGACTGATGACGCCACCGAGGTCGTTGTTGATGACGTACTCCTCCGCGGTCACGATCTGGGGGAAACCCGTCGTGCCCTCGTTCTCCGAGGTCGGCGTCTCGACGAGCAGGATTGCGGCGCCGGGCGCCATCGTGTGCGCGTACTCCACATCCAGGGTCGTCTCGCCGGCCCAGCCCTCGCGATCGGAAGACGCCTGGTACGGAGGAACGGCTCCGGCCGGCTGGACCACCGTGAAGCTGGGCGGTGCCGGCAGGTTGAAGGTGGCGTCGAAGACCGCAAGGTCGCGCTTGATCGTCGGGGAGCCGAAGGAGTCGACGACGACGATCGTCTGACCCCTGCCCGTGATCCCCCTGCGGTAGAGGGGCCGGAGATTGTAAGCCTGCCGCACCTGAGCGGGCGAGTAGCAGGAGATGCGAAGAATCCTCTTGCACTCAGCAGTCGTGTAGGGGCTCGCGGTGGCCTTCCCGACATGGATCGCGTCAGGATGGAGCCGGACGGCGTCGGGCGGGATGGACCCGGCTGCCGACAGGGTGGTTGCCGAGCCACCGGCGGCGCCGCTCACGCCGCCGGCTGCAATGCCCGCTGTCGCCGCCGAGATGGCAGCAGCCGTCACCAGGACCACTGCCGCGCTGCGAACCCTCGTTCTCCTCATCGTTCTCCCTGTGCCCCTCGGTGCCCACGATCGGTAGGGCGATGGTAATTCACCGTGGGCGCGCTCTCGGGGGCAGGCGCGCCCGAGCCGGGGGCTTGCCCCGCGCGGCGGCCCGCTCAGCGCGGCGGGGAGCCCGGGGGGCCGGGAGCCGCCGCTAGCTCAGCCAGACGTTCTCCAGGCGGTAGGCGCCGCCCGGGTTGACCGCGAAGTTGTTCAGCCGCGGCTGCCAGGCGTAGATGTTCGGCGGGTAGTCGAGGGCGATATAGGGAGCGTCCTGGGCCACGATCGCCTGGATCCTGGCGTACAGGGCGGCCCGCTGAGCGGAGTTGAACTTGGTCTCGGCCTCACGGACGAGGGTGATCGCGGCCGGGTCGTTGTAGTAGGTCCAGAACGAATGCGATCCGCCGTTCTCGAAGTCGACCTGGAACGACGCCATCTCGTCGGGATCGCTGATGTCGTTCGTGGCCCCGTTGATCATCGCCTCGTAGTTGAAGGCCTCGAATGCCGCCGTATAGGCGGCGTTGTCCTTCTGCTCGATCGAGACATCGATCTTCAGCGGCTGGAGTGCCTGCTGGATGATGGTGGCGGCGTCGACGTACTGGGTATTGCCGCTCGGAACGAGGATGGAGGTCGAGAAGCCGTGGGGATAGGCCGACTTCGCGAGCTCGGCCTTTGCCGCCGCGAGGCTGTAGCCGAGGGTGGGGACCTTGGCGTAGTACTGCAGGCTGGGCGGGAAGAAGGAGTTCCCGGGCTGCGCGGTCCCGAACGTCGTCACCCTGGCCAGTTCGGGGATGTTGATGGCGAAGTTGATCGCCCGCCGGACATGGCGGTCCCGGTACTTGGCCAGCCTCTCGTTGAAAAAGAGCAGGTCGACAGCCCATGAGCCGAAGGCCTTGAGCGCCAAGGACGGGTTCGCCTTGAGCGATGCGACCTGGGCGGGGGGCACGGCCGAGATCACGTCGACCTCGCCGCCCTTGAGCTGCTCGACGCGCTGGGTGTCCTCGGGTATGTAGCTGAAATTGACCTCGTCGAGGTAGGGCTTGCCGGGTTGCCAGTAGTGCTTGTTGCGCGTCAGCACGGCGCTGCCGCCCTTCACGAACGACTTGAGGACGAACGGCCCGGTGCCGATCGGATTGGCGAAGAAGGCGGACTCGCTCTCGCCCCCGAAGTCCTTCGGCAAGATCGCGTTCGCGAACACCGAGATGTCCGAGAGAAAAGGTGCCCAGGGCTGGGAGAGCTCGAAGGTGACGGTGCGCGACCCGCTGGCCTTGATCGACTTGATGGCGAAGTCGAGGAAGCTGAGCGGTCCGGCGGAGTCGGTGGCGGCGCGGTGGATCGAGAACACGACGTCCGCGGGCGTGACCGCCTTGCCGTTTGAGAATTTGACGCCTGGACGAAGGGCGAAGGTCCAGGTCTTCCCGTCCGAACTGACCGTGTGTCCCTGTGCCAGCCAGGGAACAAGGGTGCCCTGCGGGCTCGTGATGTACAGGGGCTCGAAGATCTTGTCGAGTGTGTAGACGTCGCCTTCGACGATCGAGTTCGCCGGGTCGAGCTGGGTCGGGCCTGTCTGGCGGCCGAAGTTCAGCGTGCCGCCGGAGCGGGGCTTGGCGGCGGGCCGAGTGCTTGTCGTCGTCGTCGCCGAGCTGTCCGAGCTGCAAGCCACCAACAGCGGCGCGGCGCCGAGGACTCCGGCGCCGAGGGCGCCGAAACGGAGCACGTCGCGCCGGGAGTGGTGCCCGGTGCCGCTCCGAGCCGGCTCATCTCCTGCGTTGTCGCTGTTTGTCACGTCTCCGCCTCCTTCTTCAGCTCGCCCAGAGGTCTTCGGCGAGATGCCGATCAACCTATAAACCCGATGGTATTTATCAGATTAACCTGCGCGGGAGGAGGCCGTGCAGCCGGGGATGCGCCACGACAGGCACCCCCGCTTGGAACACGCCCGTGACCGTGCCCGGCTCTGCGATGCGCCCCAGGTCAGAAGGCTCTTCGTCGAGGACGACGGCGTCGAACTCGTAGCCCACTGCGATGCGCCCGAGGCGGTCCCTTACCCCGCACAGCTCAGCGCCTACAGCGGTCGCGGCGAGAAGCACCTCCTCGAGGCTCATGCCGGCGCGCTGCAAAGAGGCGAGCTCTGACAGGTTCCGCCCGTGGTCGTCACGGTGGCCGAAGTCTGACCCGAGGGCAACCTTGACGCCCGCCGCCCGGGCGATCCGCACGGCTTCGCCGAGGTGTCCCCCGACCTCGATCGCCCGCGCGGCGCGATCGCCTTCGAGCCCGCCCGAGCGCGCCATCGCCGCCAGATGCTCGTAGATCACCAGGGTCGGAACGAGAAAACAGCCCCGCTCCGCCATGGCGGCCGCGTCCCGCTCGGTGAGGAATATGCCGTGCTCGATCGAGCGCGCGCCGGCCTCGACGGCCGAGCCGATGGCTTCGCCGCCGAGGGCGTGCACCATGACAGGGCGCCGACGGCGAGCCGCCTCGCTCACCGCGACGGCGAGGTCGTCGCGCGTGAGCTCCGGGTCGAACCCCCCGGCGGAAGTGGCGAGAACACCACGAGTCGCGATGAGCTTGATCCAGTCGGCACCGGCGCGAAGGGCGAGGCGAACGGCCTTTCGCATCTCCTCGGGCCCGTCCGCCACGTGCGGCGGCCGGCCGGGATAGTCCGGCAACGAGTAGTCCACGGAGCATTCGAGGCCGGGACCTGCCAAGAAGCCGTCCCCGTGGCCCCCCGTCGACCCGATCGCCACGACCGAGACCTGCATCCGCGGGCCAGGCACATAGCCGGCTGCGACCGAGTCACGGACCCCGCTGTCCGCGATGCCGGCGTCGCGGACGAAGGTGACGCCGGCCTGCAATGTCCGGCGAAGCGCCTGGGCCGTCTCGAGCACTCGCCGAGAAAAGGGGGTCCGCAAGAGCTCGAGCATGTCGAAGCTGGGCAGACCCGTGTGGACGTGGCAGTCGAAGAGGCCCGGCAGCAGCCACAGCCCTTCGGCGTCGAATGCCGGATACGTCGCATCGCCCGGCAGGTCCGGACCGACCGCGGTCACCACGCCGCGCTCGACCACCAAGTCCAGAGGGCCGGCGAAGCCGCCCATCTCGTCGAGGACGTTGGCCCTGCGGACCACGAGCCCCCGGCCGAAGGCCCCCCCGGACCCCTGCGGGATGGGCTCCGACCGCCCGGCGGAGGCGGTCACGCCTCGAGGACCGACTCGGCGGTGCGGGCGAGGGCCGCGATGTGGCCATCGACACCGCCCAGCCCGAAGGTGATCGTGTTTATCGACAGATGGCTCGCCCCCGTCGCACGCCATCTGGCGGCCTCGCTCCCAAGGCGGTCGAGGTCACCGTCGCCGAATTGGAGGCGGCCCTCCATGCCGATCGCTCCCGGGTCCCGCCCGGCCTCGAGGGCGGCCTGCTCGATGACGACCCGGGCCTGCTCGAGCTCGGGCCCCGGGTCGACGAGGGGAAGCCAGCCGTCGGCAAGACGCCCGACACGCCGCAACGACACGGAGCTCGCTGCCCCGGCACCGAACCAGACCGGGATCGGCCGCTGCACAGGAAGCGGCGCAAGCCCGGCTGCGGTCACCGTCTCGAACTCGCCGGCGAAGCTCACCGACTCCTCGGTCCACAGCCGGCGCATGAGCGTCACCTGCTCGACGATGCGCCTGCCGCGGTTGGAAAAATCCTTCTCGAGAGCCTCGTACTCGACCTGGTTCCACCCGAGCCCGACCCCGAGACGGAGGCGACCCCCGGTGAGCAGGTCGACCTCGGCCGCCTGCTTGGCGACGAGGGCGGTCTGGCGCTGGGGCAAGATGACCACCCCGGTCACGAGCTCGAGCCGGGTGATGGCCGCCAGGTATCCGAAAAGGACGAACGGCTCGTGGAAAGTGCTGTGCAGGTCGTATGGGCCCCTCCAGCCGGTGTGGACGGTTGCGTCGGCGCCGAGGACGTGGTCGTAGGCAAGCACGTGGCTGTACCCGAGCGCCGAGACCGCCTCGGCGTAGCTGCGGACCGCCCCGGCGTCAGCTTCGATCTCGGTCTGGGGGAACACGACCCCGATCCTCATCCGGTCCCGACCGCCCTTTCGGCATCCGCCCGCGATATCTCCCGCAACCTCGCCGAGCGTAGCCCTGCGGTTCCCAGCCCAAAAGGACGTCTTCCGCCCTTTACCGTCGCGAGCGGGATCGGCGACCGCGGACGGCGGCCGTCCACCAAGGCCGGGAACTACCAGTTCGCATCAGGAGCACGCCCCAGTGAATGCCGGCCGCGGCACCCGGTATCCCCGCGCCTGGCCGACGGGCCGAGGGGTCCCGCGGCGCGTCATCTAGGTTCGTCCGGCGGCAAGAGCTCGTGCTGGCGGGCCTTGGCGAGCGTCTCGGCGCGAGTCGCGCCTCCGAGCTTGTGGTAGATGCTGGAGAGCTGAGTCTTGACCGTGTTCACGGAGACGAACAGCTCGTCAGCGATCTCCTGCCGGGAGGCCGTTCTGGAAAGGGCCTCCAGCACCTTCTGCTCGTGCCCGCTCAGGTCCACGAACGCCAGGGTCTCGGGGTACACGGGGGCTTGTCGGGCCAGCACAGCGGCGTCGTCAGGTTCCAGTTCCCGATTCGCGAGACTGAGCAATCGCGCCCGCTCCGCCGCTGGGATGGTGGCGAAGGGACGCACCAGCCCGGTCTCGGTGTACAGATCGAGGGCCTGGTTGACGAGGCGCCCGGCTCCCGCCAGGTCCGCTGAACGCAACGCCTCGACCGCGCCCAACAGGAGGATCTCGAGCCGGTCGCGCGTCGAGGTGGAGGAATCCCAGGCCAGCTGCTCTGCTTGGCCCGGCAGTTCCGGATGATCACCCAGCACGCGGATCCTGACCGCCGGCACCCAGTTCCAGGGCTTCTTGGTGATCCGGTCCCGGAGCACCTGTTTGGCCGCTTCGCCCCGTCCACAGGCGATGAGGAGGTCGCAACGGACGCGGCCCATCAGCGCGGCGGCTGCCCGCTTGGAGGCTTGACGGCCCTCGTCGTGCGCCGCCTGCAACTGGTCCAGACGGCTCAATGCCTCCTCGCACAGACCGGAGTGCAGCGCGTGCTGGGCTGACAAGTAGGCGATGAAGGGCCAGAACTCGACCGCAACCGAGCCGTCGCCGAGCTGGGCGAGCTCCGACCGGACGATGGCGTCGTCCAGGCGGTCCAGTGCGAGCAGCCCGGCAGCGACGTGGCCCGCGATGCCGATGACTTTGTCACCGTTCCACTTGCTGCGGTCGAAACTGCGGTGGCGTTCCAGCCATTCCCTCGCCGGCGCCGCGTCACCGGCGAGCGCATAGGTGAGGGCCAGGTTCGCCGACGATGCTGCCCGCAGGAAGTCGGCCGCGGACCCCGCGCCCGTGCAGCATTCCCAAGCCCGCTTGTAGGAGCGGATTGCGCTCACTTCGTCACCGAGCAGAGTCGAGGTGACGCCCCTGTGCAGGTGGAACCACGCCAATCGAACCTTGTCCGCCGGCTCCGTCCTCCCCATCGCCGTCACCCGCGCGTTCACGCGATCACCGAAGGCGTTGGACTCTTCGAAGTGGCCGAGAAGCCGCAGCTCGATCAGATAGCCGGTGGCAACCACGAGGAGCTCGTTCAGGGACCTCGTCTCCACATGCTCGTCGATCAGCCGGGCACAGGACTCGGCGTAGGCGCGCAAGGTCGCCCGGCGACCGTCGACGTCGGTGTCCGTAATCGCGATCCTCATGGTGTCGCGCAACACCTGCATGGAAGGGCGGGCCGCGAGCACATCTGTCGGAAGGCTCACGAGTCCCTCGAGCATGAGGGCTGCGTCCTGCCTGTGGATGGTCATGAGGCTCTCGGACCACAATTGGTCCATCAGAGCCCAGTCGCCCCCCGCGACGGAGTGGCGGAACGCCAGTGCAAGGTGCCGCTCGCCGTCGTGGCCCGCGTACCACGAGGCAAGCCGTCGGTGGAAGTCTCGTGCCTGCTCGGGCGAGCTCGTCGTGAACTGGTCGCGAAGCACTTGCCTGACCCGACCGGGCATCGTGAGCAGTACCTCCTCCCCGTCGATGCTGCGACGAACGAGCCCGGTCATTTCCAGATCCTCGAGAGCCTGGCCCGGGTCGGGGACGCGACACAGGTCACGAAAGAGCGGCCAGCTGAGAGCTTCGGCGAGCGAGAACCTCCTCAAGAGCCGCAGCACGGACTCCTCTTCGACGCCGCTCAACAGGTGGGCGTTCACGTACTCGTCAACGGCCGCGGCCCTCACGGTGAAGTCCTCGCCGCCCTCCAGCGCCACGCGGAGCATCGAGATGAACCCTCCCACGGCGTCGTGCAGGCGTTCCGCGGCGGCGGGTTCCAGGTTCAGGCCCATCGCCTGGGCGAGGTCCGCCGTCTCCTCGACGGTGAAGAGGAGCTCTCCGGGTTCTACGACGTTGATGTCGACCTTCCCGGTCGCCACTGACTCGATGGGGTGATGCCCGAGGCAGCAGACAACGACGTGGAAGTGCCGGAGGCGCTCGACAAGTCTTGTCAGCTCGGCGAGGAGCTGCTCGTCGCGGACGTGCTCGAAGTTGTCGACGACGAGCACGAACTTTCGGTCATGAGGCGCAGCCAAGAGCGCGGCCCGCAGCTCCGGGAGACCGCCGGTGCCTTCGTTCCGTGTCGTATCGCGGGGCGGGACAAGATCGTTGCGCAGAGAAAGGCTCAGCCGATCCTCGAAGCTCTGTACGTCCTCAGCCGTCGGCCCTGCCGAGACCCATACGACCGTGACCTGTTCCGGGCTCTGGTGCGCCAGCCACGCCGCCACCGCCGTGGTCTTGCCGTAACCTCGCAGTCCGCGGACCACGGTCAAAGGAGCCCACTCGCTCAGTCGTTCCTCCAGTCGAGGACGCGAGACGAGCAGCGCGGGCAACCGAGGCAGCGTATTCCGGCCCACAGAAGTCACCGAACCTCCAAGGGTCGAATGGACTCCGATCTCGGCGCACCTACCTATCTACTAAATGACAATCTAACCGCGCCGGCCGCCTCCTTGCATGCTCACTCGTACTTAATCGTTCTAAGTACAATGCGAGCCCATCGGTCCAGTCGAAAGCCCTGAGCTGGGAGGAGAGGCCCGCCGAGGCGCTGCCTGGCGTTAACGGAGCCACGGCGGCGGGACTAAGGTCGGCGGCGTGCGGGTGACACGGATGCTCGACGAAAGCGCAACCGGCGCCCGGCACGTCGTGGACAGCCGTCCGTGAGGCTGCCGGCGCGATCGGCTGCTGAGTTCGACAGCCTCTTCGGCCATCCGCCGGTCGGGACGTGGGCGGCGCCGGGTCGGGTCAACCTGATCGGTGAGTTCACGGACTACAACGACGGCTTCGTGCTGCCTCTGGCTCTGCCCTATTCCGCCCGGGCGAGCGTGGCGACCCGTGGCGACGACATCGTGCGAGTCGCCTCCGCGCAGCGCTCGGAGGCGGGCCGGCTCGTGATCGTCGAGGCCGAGCTCGAAGGGCTCCAACCGGGCGTGAGCGGCTGGTCGTCGTATGTCCTCGGAGTCGTGTGGGCACTTCGCGAGTCCGGCGCGGACTTGGGTGGCGTCGACCTCCTCCTCGACAGCGACGTGCCGAGCGGCGCGGGTCTTTCCTCCTCTGCCGCGCTCGAGTGCTCCGTCGCCTTGGCCCTTCGCGACCTGTACGACCTTCCGCTCTCGCTCCAGGAGCTGGCCCTGATCGCGCAGCGGGCCGAGAACGAGTTCGTGGGCGTCCCGACGGGCATCATGGACCAGACGGCTTCGATGAGGTGCCAGGCGGGCCACGCGCTGTTCCTCGACACCCGCAGCCTCGAAGCACGCCAGGTGCCCTTCGACCTCGCGTCTGCGGGCCTGAAGCTCCTGGTCGTGAACACCGGCGTGAAGCATGCCCTCGGCAATTCGGCCTATGCCGACAGGCGGCACGACTGTCTGCTCGCTGCGGCCGAGCTTGGTGTCGCCGCGCTTCGCGACGTCCCACCGGACGAGATGGACACCGCCCTCGCCCGCCTGCCCGATGCCGTTATCAGGCGCAGGGCCCGTCACATAATCAGCGAGCAGGGACGCGTACTCGAGGTGGTCCGCCTCCTCGAGGCGGGCCGGCCGGACATGGTCGGTCCCGTGCTCACCGCGGGGCACCGGTCGCTTCGCGACGACTTCGAGGTCTCCTGCGTCGAGCTCGACACGGTTGTGGACGTCTCCCTGGCCGACGGTGCCCTGGGTGCTCGCATGACAGGGGGAGGGTTCGGGGGATCGGCCGTGGTGCTGCTCGAGCTTGCGGCCGTCGCTCCCGTGACGCTCGCGGTCGTGGCGGCGTTCGCCGCCGAAGGCTTCGCCAAGCCCGAAGTCTTCGAGGTCGTCGCTTCCGACGGGGCGGCGAGAGTCGCCTGAGCCGGCCCGGGGCCCCCAGCGACCGGCCCGGGGCCATGCGGAGCCGGAACGTCCGCCGCGACAGGGAGGCTGACACGACGCGGCGGCGGATCGCGGACCGGGCGGGTGGGGCTCACGGGCGGAACCAGAGGTGCGGACTGAACCGGGAAAGTCCTGGCTGCCAGCTTGCGATTATCCCCCGAGGGGGCCGTCTTTATTACCCTTGCCCATAGCGAGTGTTGCTGTTAGGTTTCCACGTTGGACAGACAACTTGACACGGTCCAGTCCGAGCGTTGGCGCGGATGATTTCAACGTCAAGGGAAATGGGGACACCATGGCAAAAGAAGACCAGGACGAGATCATTGCAAAGCGCGAGTTGTCCCGACGGCGCTTCTTGCGCAACGCGGGCGCCGCGGCATCGATCCCGATGCTGGCAGGCGTTGCCGACATCCTGAGCTCTCAGGGCGCCGGTGCGCAGACGTACAAGCGCAACAACGACCACCCGTTCTTCGCGATGCACCCGAAGTACCACTTCGTGATGGACAACCACGTCACGACGAACTCGTTCTTCACGGCCACGATCTACGGCTGTCAGGACTTCTGCAACCTCACCGGCACCAGCTTCACATGGACCGGCTCGCAGACTTCGGTCGTGTCTCAGATGGTCTCGGCCATGCAGAGCGCGATCGCCTCGAAGGCGAACGGAATCGGCGTTCCCCTGATCGACAACACGGCGTTCAACGGCGTGACCGACCAGGCGCTCAACTCCGGCATCCCGGTCATCGCCTACAACGCCGATGTGGCTCCCGGCTTCGTCAACAACCGGCAGGCCTACGTCGGCCAGTCGAACCTCACTGCTGGCGCGGCTGTGGCCACCCACATCCTCTCCGGCGGTGTCCCGAAGCTGCACGCAGGTGACGTCGTTGCCGGCATCATCGCCACCCCTGGCACAGGCAACATCCAGCCGAGGATCGACGGGGCAAAACCAGTCTTCAAGGCGGCAGGCATCGACTTCATCGAAGTCGGCACCTCGGCCACCGAAGGCGCTCCCGAGCTCAGCGCGATCGAGTCCTGGTACGCCGGCCACAAGGACGTCAAGTTCATGATGACCGTCGACAGCGGTGACAGCAACGCGGTCGCGCAGTTCCTCGTCCAGAACCACCTGAAGGGCAAGATCGGCGGTTCCGGATGGGACACGGGCCTGCCCGTGATGGACGCCATCGAGACCGGCGTCCTCCTCCAGACGGTCGACCAGCAGGCCTACCTGCAGGGCTTCGACACCTTGATGCAGCTGTTCCTGTTCAACATCTCCGGCGGGCTGATGAAGCCGACGGACACCGACACCGGCACGGCTATCGTCGTCAAGGGAACCGTCGGACCGTACCTGACCAAGAACCGCTGGGAAGGCACTGCCGCCGGCGAAACGGTCAGCAAGCCGCCGAAGCCGATCCCTTACTAGGCCTTCGGCACCAAAGAAATGATTGAAGGGTCGCCGCCAAGGTGACCAACGACGTAACCAGTCCGGCCGAGCCTGCGGGCTCGGCCGGACCGCAGCCGAGCGCCGGTATCCCACCAGGGGTGCCGGCGGTTGGCCTGCGCCGCTACCTGTGGCGCGCCTTTGTGGCGCAACGCGAAGTCACGCCCGTCATCATCACCATCGGGCTCTTCATCTTCTTCACCGTGAAGTCGGCGAACTTCGCCACCTCCCTCAGCCTGAACTCCGCCGCCACGCTCGCCGGGCCCATCGGGGCGATCGCCGTGGGCGAGGTGCTCATACTCGTGCTGGGCGAGATCGACCTCTCCGCGGGCCAGGTGTTCCTGTTCACCCCGTGGGTCATGTACTGGCTGTGGACCCTCGGCGTCCCCGTCGGCTGGGCCATCGTCGCCTCGCTGGTCGTCGCCATCGGGGTCGGGGTGATCAACGGGTTGATCACGGTCGTGCTGAACGTCCCGTCCTTCGTCGGCACCCTGGCGACGAACTTCATCCTCTTCGGCCTCGTGCTCATCTTCTCCAACGACACCGAGGCGACGCCGGTCCCCGGCGCCCTTCCCCCGCAGACCGGGCCCGTGACGCCCCACGTGGGCTTCTTCGGCCAGGTGATCGGTGTCTGGGGCTGGTCGGAGATCCTCTGGGTCATCGCCATAATGTTCGTGATCCACTTCCTCTTGAAGCGAACCCGCTTCGGAGTACGGGTCATCGCCACCGGCGGCAACCTGCTCGGTGCCGCCGAAGCCGGTGTCCCGGTCCGCCGGGTGAAGATCTGGTGCTTCGTGATCTGCTCGTTCCTCTCCGGATTCGTCGGCATCATCGACGCGGTCAAGTACGGCAGCATGGACCCGGGCAACCCGGGGCTGAACTACATCCTCTATGCCGTGGGGGCATGCGTCATCGGAGGCACGGCGCTCACCGGTGGCCGGGGCACAGTGATCGGTGCCTTCATCGGCGCCATCCTCATCGGCATCCTCGAGGCCGGCCTCAACGTCATCGGGGTCAGCACGAACGATTTCTTCGTTTACATCGGAGTCATAATGGTCATTGCCATGACCCTCAACGGCTGGCTCGACCGCCTGGCCGCGCGCACCCGGTCGGGCTGACGGGGGACGAGACGATGAGCGACACCCTTGGACCCGCCGCTGCACCCGAAGACGGTGCGAAGTCAGACGTCGTGCTCCAAGTCCAGAACGTCACGAAGAGCTTCGGCCCGCTCAAGGTCCTGCAGGGGATCGACCTCGACCTGCACGCGGGCGAGGTGCTCGGCCTGGTCGGCGACAACGGTGCCGGCAAGAGCACCCTCGTCAAGATCCTGAGCGGCTACTCGCCCCAGGACTCCGGGCGGCTCCTGCTCGACGGCAAAGAGGTGCGCTTGCGTTCTGTCGAGGACGCTGCTGCGCACGGGATCGAGACCGTCTACCAGGACCTCGCCCTCATCCCGCAGCTGCCCGTCTACGAGAACCTGTTCCTCAACCACGAGCTGACGCGCTTTGGGCTGCTCAAGGTCCTCGACAAGCGCAAGATGCGCGAGCTCACCCGCCAGTACCTGGACGACATCAACGTCAACGTGCCGAGCATCAAGGCCGAGGTCGGCCAGCTCTCCGGAGGCCAGCGCCAGGCCATAGCCGTGGCCCGAGCGACAAGATCGGACGCGAAGATCCTGCTCCTCGACGAGCCGCTCGCGGCGATGGGCGCCCGCGAATCGCGGCTGATCATCGACCTCGTGCGAGGCCTCGCCTCCTCGAGGAGGGTGTCGATGCTCATCATCGACCACAACTTCGCCCACCTCTTCGAGCTCTGCGACCGGGTGAACGTCATGCAGAACGGCCGCGTGACCATCGACCAGCTGACCAAGGACACCTCGCTCGAACAGCTGACCGAGCTGATGATCAGCAGCTACCGCCGGCAGCTCGAGCAGGCCGCCAGCTCCTGAGGGTCGCCGTCGTCGGCTTCCCTCAACGGGCGAGGCCCTGGGCGAGCCTGTAGTAGGCCTGGTTCCAGCGCAGCTCGCGTCTGAAGCTTCTCGTCGTCGTCTCCTCGTCGATGCGGACGAGCTCGACTCCGGAGATGACAGCGAAGTCTTCGAGGGACTCCATGCCTACCGCCGTGGAAAGGGCGGTGTGGTGGGGCCCTCCCGCCATGAGCCAGGACTCCGTCGCGGTCGAGAAGCTCGGAGCCGGCTTCCAGACCGCCCTCGCCACGGGAAGTCGCGGCAAGGGAGCGTCCGGGGGCACGATCTCGATGTCGTTGGCGACGAGCCGGAACCTGTCGCCGAGGTCGAGGAGGCCGACCACCAGGCCGCGACCCGCCATGGCGTCGAAGACGAGCCGTACCGGGTCGGAGCGGTTGCCGATCCCGAGCGGGTGGATCTCGCAGCTCGGCTTACCGGCAGCGATGGAAGGGCATATCTCGAGCATGTGGGCGCCGAGCACCTTCGGCTCTCCCGGTCCGAGGTGATAGGTGTAGTCCTCCATGAAGGAGGTGCCGCCGGGCAGTCCGGCACCCATCACCTTCAGGAGCCGGACGAGCACCGCGCTCTTCCAGTCGCCCTCGGCGCCGAAGCCGTAGCCGTCCGCCATCAGACGCTGGACGGCGATGCCCGGGAGCTGGCGGAGCCCACCCAGGTCCTCGAAATTCGTGGTGAAGGCCGTGAACCCCCCCGCCCCGAGGAAGGACCTCAGGCCCGCCTCGATACGCGCCGCGTAGACGAGCGAGTCGTGGCGGTCACCGCCCGAGGCCAGCTCTGGCATGACCGTGTAGGCCGCCTCGTAGTCGGCGACGATCTGATCGACCACCCCGGAGGCTGCGCCCTCGACTGCGTCGACGAGCTCGTTCACGCTGTAGGTGTTGACCGAGACTCCGAAGCGGAGCTGGGCCTCGACCTTGTCCCCCTCGGTCACAGCCACGTCACGCATGTTGTCGCCGAAGCGCGCGAGGCGCAGGTGCTGTGAGGCGTGCCAGCCGGTCGCAGCCCGCGCCCAGGCGCCGACGCGTTGGCGGACGACCGGATCGCTGGCGTGGCCGGCAACGGTCTTGCGTCGCAACGACATCCGGGTCTCGATGTAGCCGAACTCGCGGTCGCCGTGGGCCGCCTGGTTGAGGTTCATGAAGTCCATGTCGATCTCGTCCCAGGGCAGGGAGAGGTTCACCTGCGTATGCAGATGCAGCAACGGCTTGCGCAGGGCGTCGAGGCCCGCGATCCAGGCTTTTGCCGGCGAGAACGTGTGCATCCAGGCGACGACGCCGATGCAATTGTCCGCCGCGCTCGCCTCGATGCAAGCCCGTCGTATCTCGTCTGCCCCTACGAGCACCGGCTTCCAGACCAGGCGGACGCCGATCTCCGGACCTTCGTTGAGCATGGCGACGATCTCGCCGGACTGCTGAGCCACCTGGCGAAGGGTCTCCTCGCCGTAGAGCGACTGGCTTCCGGTAAGGAACCAGCATTCGAGCTTCTCATCGGTCTCGAGCACGTGACGTCCTTCGTGGATGGTCCGGGGGCGACCCGGGCATTTACGCAGGCGAGCATAGTGAGCGGCGATCCGGAGCGAAGGAGGCGGACGACAGCGGACCTGGCCATTGACGATCCGCCGGGCCCCCGATTAAGTTCAACCTGTCAACAAAGTAACCGAGGAGGTCCTGCAATGCCGGCTCCAACCCGCGAAGATCGCTTCTCCTTCGGACTCTGGACGGTGGGCTGGCAGGCCCGGGACACCTTCGGGGACGCGACGCGAGATCCGCTGGACGCCGTCGAAGCTGTGAACCGCCTCGCCGAGCTCGGCGCCTACGGCGTCACCTTCCACGACGACGACCTCATCCCCTTCGGATCGGACGAGTCCGAGCGGGCCCGCCGCATCAAGCGCTTCCGCGACGCCCTCGATGCGACCGGGCTCGTCGTGCCGATGATGACGACGAACCTGTTCACGCATCCGGTCTTCAAAGACGGTGCTTTCACGAGCAACGATCGGGGAGTTCGCCGCTACGCCCTGCGCAAGGTGATGCGGAACCTCGACCTGGCCGCTGAGCTCGGCGCGACCACGTACGTGTTCTGGGGTGGTCGCGAAGGTTCTGACACCGACGCCGCCAAGGACATCCGGGCCGCTTTGGACCGGTACCGCGAGGCGGTGGAGCTTCTCGCCCAATTCGTCACGGACCGCGGGTATGCCATCCGCTTCGCCATCGAGCCGAAGCCCAACGAGCCCCGCGGCGATATCCTGCTGCCCACGGTCGGAAGCGCCCTCGCCTTCATCTCGTCGCTCGACTGCCAGGACATCGTCGGGCTCAACCCGGAGGTTGGCCACGAGCAGATGGCCGGGATGAACTACGTCCACAGCATCGCCCAGGCGCTTTGGCACGGGAAGCTCTTCCACATAGACCTGAACGGCCAGCGCGGCGCGAAGTTCGACCAGGACCTGGTGTTCGGGCACGGGGACCTGTTGAACGCCTTCTACCTGGTGGACCTGCTGGAGAACGGCGGACCGGGGGGCGGACCCTCCTACGACGGACCCCGGCACTTCGACTACAAGCCCTTCAGGACCGAGGACGAGGCCGGGGTCTGGATCTCGGCCGCGGCCAACATGAAGACCTACCTGCTCTTGAAGGAGCGGGCGGCCGCCTTCCGGGCCGATCCCGAGGTGCAAGAAGCCCTGCGGGCGAGCCAGGTCGCCGAGCTCTCCGTACCGACGCTCGCAGACTCGGAGTCCTACTCCGAAGTGCTCGCCGACCGGTCCGCCTTCGAGGAGTTCGACCTCAAGAGCGCGGCGGCTCACGGGTTCGGTTTCGCCCACCTCGACCAGCTCGCTGTCGAGCATGTGCTCGGCGCCCGCTAACCAGCTGGGGCCGTCGGCGCTCCCCCGGTGCCGCCGGGGCGGCCTTCGTGTTCGGCGACTCTCATGACCCTCGTCGCCGGAGTGGACTCGTCCACGCAATCGTGCAAGGTGGTCATCCGCGACGCGGCCACCGGCGAGCTCGTCCGCAAGGGCTCCGCGCCGCACCCCGACGCGACCGAGGTGGACCCACGGCACTGGTGGGAGGCGGCTCAGGCCGCACTCAGGGCGGCAGGCGGCCTCGACGACGTGGCCGCGATGTCGGTCGCGGCGCAACAGCACGGCATGGTCTGTCTCGACGAGGCGGGAGACGTCGTGCGCCCCGCGCTCTTGTGGAACGACCTGCGTTCCGGCCCGGCCGCGGACGCCCTCGTCGGCGAGCTCGGCGCCGAGGCCTGGGCCCAGGCCGTCGGGAGCGTCCCGGTGGCGTCGTTCACGGTGGCCAAGCTGAGATGGCTCGCGGAGCACGAGCCCGAGAACGCCCGCCGTACGCAGGCCGTGTGCCTTCCCCACGACTGGCTCACCTGGAAGCTCCTCGGCGTTCACGGGCCAGGTCCCGGGCTCGATTCGCTCACGACCGATCGGAGCGACGCGAGCGGCACCGGCTATTGGTCGGCGGTGAGCGGGGATTACCGCTTCGACCTGCTCGAGCGGGCGCTCGGGCGCGTCGTGGGGGTGCCGCGCGTGCTCGGGCCCGCGGAGAGCCCCGGACACCACGGCCCGATACTCCTCGGGGCCGGCGCGGGCGACAACGCCTCGGCTGCCCTCTTCCTGGGCTCGCGGACAGGCGACGTCATCGTCTCGGTCGGGACGTCCGGCGTGGCGTCGGCCAGCAGCGACGTGCTGATGCCCGACAGCACGGGGACCGTCGCCGGCTTCGCCGACGCTACAGGGCGCTACCTGCCCCTCGTCTGCACGGTAAACGCCTCCCGCGTCCTCGACGCCTTCGCCCGGATCCTCGGCGTGGACCAGGCAGGACTGTCCGCCTTGGCCCTGTCGGCCCCCGCCGGCGCGGACGGGCTGGTCCTCCTCCCCTACCTCGAGGGAGAGCGCACGCCCAATCTCCCCGAGGCGGCGGGGGAGCTGCAGGGCCTCCGCCACAAGACCTCCACGCCCGCGCATCTCGCCCGGGCCGCCGTGGAGGGCGTGCTGTGCGGTCTGGCCGACGGGCTGGACGCTCTCGAGGCCCGCGGCGTGGTGATCGAGCGCGTCCACCTGATCGGAGGCGGCAGCCGTTCCGAGGCCCTGCGCCGCATCGCGCCCACGGTCTTCGGGCGCCCGGTGCTGGTACCTCCTCCGGGCGAGTACGTCGCCGACGGCGCCGCCTTTCAGGCCATGTGGGCGCTCGATCCGGGCCGGCAGCCTGCTCCTTGGGCTTCCGACACCTCGCTGCGGTTCGAAGGCGAGCCCGTGCCTGCGGTGCGGGCGAGGTACGGCGAGGTCCGTGACAAGGTGATCGCCGAGGCACGCTTGGACAAGAGCCCGTCCCAGGTGAGCTAACCGCGTGGCCAGGCCAGCCTCCGGCTTCGCCCGCGGGGCGCCCCGCACGGCAAGCCCTCCTCCCGGAGTGCCCGCCCGCCAGCAGCTGTTGAAGCGGCACAACCTCGCCCTGGTGCTGCGTCAGGTCGCCGCATCGGGCAATTTGTCCAGGGCGCAGCTGGCCTTGCGCACCGGCCTCACGAAGGCGACCGTGTCCACGCTCGTGGACGCCCTGATCGAGGCTGGGCTCGTCGTCGAGAGCGACCCGGAGCGGGGCCTGATCGGCCGCCCGGGGAGCCCCCTCAGCCTGAACCCCGACGGCCCGGCGGGACTCGGCATCGAGATAAACGTGGACTACATCTCGGCGTGCGTCGTCGACCTCACCGGGGTCGTCCGCTACCGCCGCACGATCGCGGGCGACAACCGCCTCCTGCGGCCGGAGGTCGTGCTCGGTCGGGCGGCCCGGGCCGCAGGCCGCCTGTGGGACGAGGCCGAGGATGCCGGGCTCGCGGTCTGCGGCCTCGGCGTCGGCGTGCCCGGGCTGGTCGACTTCGACGGCATCTTGCACCGCGCCCCCAACCTGCTCGCCTGGCAGGGGGTCCCGGTGGGCGAGATCCTCGCCGGCTTGCTCGGCCGTCCCCTGCACTCGCTCTACTGCGACAACGAGGCCAACCTGGCCGCTTTCGCCGAACGGTGGTTCGGGAGCAGGAACGACTTAGAGGACTTCGTGTTCGTCTCCGGCGAGATCGGCGTAGGAGCCGGCATCGTCATCGCCGGCGAGCTGTTCCGCGGTGTCCGCGGGCTCGGCGGCGAGCTCGGCCACGTCACCGTCGATCCGGCTGGGCTCGTCTGCAGCTGCGGCTCGCGCGGCTGCCTGGAGAGCGTGGCCGGCCAGGAGGCCCTGCTCAGGGCCGCAGGACTGCCGACGCTTGGGCCTTTTGAGCCGGACGCGCAGGTTGGCGAACTGCTCCGGCGAGCGCTCGCCGGCGAGGCGGCTGCGCTACGCGCTCTCGAGAAGGCGGGAGAGGCGCTCGGGGTGGCACTGGCTGCGTTCTTGAACGTGCTGGACCTGCCGGCCGTCGTGCTCGGCGGCTTCTACGCCGAGCTCGCGCCCTGGCTGATCGGCCCGGTGACGGCCGAGCTGCACGAGCGCCTCGTGAACCACTCCTGGTTGTCCACCGAGGTGGTCGTGTCGTCCCTCGGCGCCGAAGCCTCGGTCAGGGGAGCCGCGGGCATCGCCATCAGGCGGATCATCGACGACCCGGCCGAGTGGTTCCCCGAGGTGCTCGCGAGGACCTGAGCCGGCCGGTGACCGGGCAGTCGCGGGCGCTCAGGAGGAGCCGTAGGAGCCGTGCGTCTTCGCCGACTCGACGAGGGCGTGGATGTTCTCGGCCGGAGTCCCCGGGGCCATGGCGCAGCCCGGTCCGAGAATGAACCCGCCTCCCGGCTTGCACACCTCGAGCAGCTCGCGACAGGCATCGTCCACATCCGCGGCCGACCCGAGAGCGAGCAGGCCGGTGTCGAGATTGCCGAGGAGACAGGTGGTGCTGCCGGCGGCTTGTTTCAGCCGGGCGGCATCGGTCTTGTGGTCGATCTCGAGCACCTGTGCCCCCGTGGCGATGAAGTCCCCGGTGATCTTCGCGGTGTCCCCGCAGATGTGCAGGTGCAAGATGATGCCGTGCCCGGCCAGCTCGGCCACCATGCGCCTCTCGTGCGCGAAGGCGTAACGGCGGTAGTACGCCGGTGAGATCATGGCCGGGCCCGCTATCGGCTCGCCGATCGAGGTGGAGCGCCCGCCGCACTCGATGAGGGCGTAGGCGTACCGTGTCGCGACCCGCCTCGAGTAGTCGAGGAGGGCGTTGACCAGATCCTCCTCCTCGCCGGTGGCGAGGTCGACCATGAACTCGCTTATGCCCCGCAGCTGGGCCGACAGGTCCATCGGCCCCTGGTCGGCCCGGGCACATATCCAGGCACGGTCGCCGATCTCGCCGGAAAGGATGCTGGTGGCCCTCAAGATCTCCGACATCGGGAACGTGACGTAGGGGTCCGGCACCTCGAGGTCGGCCACCTCGGACAACGATCGCAGGACGGGCCGGCCGGCCACAGGGGCGGAGTCCTCCCCGTAGTGGACCTGGGCTCCGCAGGCCTCGGCGTTACACGCCGTGCCGTTCTCGAGCAGGATCATGTCGTGGCCGAATTCCCGCCAGGCCAGGAGCATTGCCTCGGCGAGGAGCTCGCCGTCGCGGAATACCTCCGCCATCGGCAGGCCCGAGGCGAAGGCGGCCACCTGGAAGTTGTGCAGGTCGACAGGAACGCGGTCGGGCTCGCGGCGCTCGATGGCGGCCGCGACCCGCTCGACCGAGTTCATCGTCGGTGTCCGCACGCTGAGCCCGGGCGGGCGCGGCCGGACACGGCCTCGACCATGGCCCAGAAGTTCCCGAGAGGCGTGTCGAGCTGCAGGTGATGTGTCGGCGCCAGGATGAGGCCGCCGTCGGCGCCGAGCGTGGCGACACGGTCGAGCACCTCCCGGCGGACCTCGTCCGGCGTGCCGAAGGGCAAGGTGTACTGCTCGTCTATCGAGCCCCAAAAGCACAGCTCTTTGCCGTACTCGCGCTTCAGCTTGGCAGGATCCATGGCGGCAGGCTGGACCGGGTTGAGGACGTCGAGGCCGATCTCGATCAGCTCGGGGATGACCTCATAGACGC
>Ga0181519_10000883_pt1 | contig 26799 bp, 21 predicted proteins | sample PEATcosm2014_Bin_26_FD_121102 | JGI IMG/M metagenome (GOLD analysis project Ga0181519, IMG submission 121102) | Peatland microbial communities from MTU Mesocosm Facility, Houghton, MI, USA - PEATcosm2014_Bin02_10_metaG | ecosystem: Environmental > Terrestrial > Soil > Wetlands > Peat | place...
ACCCGCGCGCCCTGCGCGGCGAGCGCGAGCGCGAGGTTCGCGGCCACGGTGGACTTGCCGACGCCCCCCTTGCCGGAGGCGACCGCGACCACGTTCTTGATCGAGGGCAGCGGTTTCAGGTTCCCCTGCACGCCGTGTGCGGCGATCTCGGCGGCGAGGCCGAGCCGCACCCGGCCGCTCCAGCCTGCGGCCGCGAGCGCGGCAGCGACGGGCCCGGCGAGCTCCGCCGCGAGGCCGGCGACGGGATAGCCGAACACGAGATCGACGACCGCCTCGTCCCCGGCGATGGTGACCGCCCGCACGGCGTCGCCGAGCGGGCGGCCGAGAACGGGGTCGACGGCGCCGGCGGCAGCGGCCTTGAGGTCGCGACTGGTCATGTGCGGGGGATAGTCCGGGAAAACGCCTATTCTAGCCGTGGGTCGCCCCGGACGGCTGAGAGAATCAGCCGCGAACGGCTGGTCGAGCGGGGCCCTATGGCATAATTCGGCGGTGAAGTTTCTCACTTCCCTACGCGGCGAACGCCTCCTGGCGGAGATCAAGACCAGCGGCGACCTCGCCTCGCCCCGGTCGCGAAAAGCCGTCGAAAAGCTCATAGCGCTCGGCGGTGACGGCATTCCGATGGTCATCGCCGCGCTCGGCAACGCCGACAAGCGCGAAACCATGGCCTACGTCGAGGTCCTGACCGGCCTCGCCGACGCCAAGAACCTGCCGACCCTGATCGAAGGTCTCGCCGACAGCAACCCGCGCACGGTCGCGGCGGTCTCCTGGGCCCTGTCGAGCGCCAAGGGCTACCCCGCCGGACAGCTGCTCGATGCGCTCAAGAACCCGGACGTGTCGAGCTCGGCGCTCCTCGAGGTGATCGCCGCGCACAAGCACCGCATCCCGCTGCGCGACCTGCTGGCGGCCGCCTACAACCAGGAATCCGGCGACAAGGCGGCCCTGTTCCGGATCATCGGCGAGATCGCCGACCAGTCCTCGATCCCCGACCTGCTCGCGCGGCTCGAGGGCAAGGACGTCAGCGTCCGTACCCACCTGATGGAGATCCTGTCGCGCTTCGGCACGCCCGAGGTGCAGCAGGCACTCGTCGGCCAGCTCAAGGACCCGAGCCGCCTGATCCGCCAGGCGGCGCTCGCCGCGCTCCTCAAGACGCCGGCGCTGTCCTCGGTCGAGGCGGTCGCGCCGCTGCTCGCCGATCCCGACATGGAGGTCACCAACCGGGCGATCGAGCTCATGGTGCGCGCGCGACACCCGCTGACCGTGCGCTACCTCGTGCCGATCCTCAAGGACGAGTCCGAGTACGCCCGCCGCGCGGCGGTCGAGGTGCTGAACGAGGTGGGCGACGCCAACTCGATCAAGCACCTGCTCGAGGCGATCAAGGACAGCGACTGGTGGGTGCGCAGCCGCGCCGCCGATGCGCTCGGCAAGATCGGCGGCCCGCGCGTCGTCGACGCGGTGCTCGTGCTGGTGCGCGACCCGGACGAGGACATCCGCCGCACGGCGATCGAGATCCTGAACCTCACCAAGGACGAGCGCGCCACCGACTACCTGCTGCAGGCGACGCGCGACTCCGACTGGTGGGTGAGCGAGCGCGCCGTCGATGCGCTCGCCGAACTCGGCAGCCAGCGCGCCCTGCCGCGGCTGCTCGAGATGCTGAAGGGGCCGGCGCGCTCGGTGCCGTCGGCGATCCGCGCGCTCGGCAAGCTTGGCGATGCCCAGGTCATCGACCAGCTGCTGCCGCAGCTGCAGCGCCCGGAGAAGGAGATCCGCCTCGAGGCGATGGCAGCGCTCGCGCGCCTGACCGACGACAAGTCGGCCGACACGATCAGGACGCGCATCCGCTCGCTGGCCGAGAACGCCACCGACCAGTCGGTGAACATGGCGGCGCAGCGCGCCCTCGAGGAGCTCGAGGCGCGCTTCTCCACCACCCAGGTCGCGGCCAACAAGAAGGCCGACCAGATGGCGGCGCCGGCACGCACGATGCTGATCGAGAACGCCGACGTGCACGCGCTCGTCAAGGCGAACGAGGCAGCGCCGCAGCGCCTCGACATCTCGACGCTGACGCCGGGCGAGATCCTGGACGGCCGTTACAAGTACATCGAGAAGATCGGCAAGGGCGCGTTCGGCACGGTGCTGCTGATGGAGGACACCGTCGTCGACGAGCGGTTGATCCTCAAGTTCCTGAACCCGGCGGTGTCCACCGACGAGGAGATGATGCAGCGCTTCGTGCACGAGCTCAGGTACTCGCGCAAGATCACGCACCGCAACGTCATCCGGATCTACGACTTCCTGTTCATCCGCGGCAACTACGCGATCTCGATGGAGTACTTCCCGAGCCACACGCTCGGCGCCGAGATCGTCAACGAGCAGCCGATGCCGGTCACGAAGGCGGTGCGCTACGGCATCGACATCGCGACCGGCATGGCGGTGGCGCACCAGGTCGGCATCGTGCACCGCGACCTCAAGCCCGCCAACGTGCTGATCAACAACGAGGGGCTGCTCAAGATCGTCGACTTCGGCGTGGCCGCCGCGCAGCGCGAGGGCGACGTGCAGCTGACCAAGACCGGCTACGTCATCGGCTCGCCGAAATACATGGCGCCGGAGCAGATTCTCGGCAAGCAGGTGGATCCGCGCGCCGACGTCTACAGCACGGGCGTCATCCTGTACGAGATGCTGACCGGCGTCCCGCCCTACAGCCGCGGCGACCACATGGCCGTGATGTACCAGCACGTGCAGGGCAAGGCGCGGCCGCCGATCGAGGTCAACAAGGCCCTGCCGCAACCGCTGTCGGATCTCGTGATGAAGGCGATGGCGGTCGACAAGACCAAGCGCTTTCAGAGCATGGACGAGCTGCGCACGGCGCTCGAGAAGTACCTCTAGGCGCAAGGAAGCCTGAATGCCCCGCATCGACGCGTTTCTGAAGCTCGGCACGGCGCAGGGTTGCTCGGACATCCACCTCGCGGTCGGCGTGCCACCCATGCTGCGCATGAGCGGCGACCTGATGCCGATCCGCTTTCGCAACCTCGGCGACTCCGAGCTCGAGAGCTACGTCACCGAGATCCTCACCAAGACGCAGACCGAACTGTTCAAGACCGGCAACGACCTCGACTTCTCCTACGTGGCCGAGGATGGCGGGCGCTTCCGCGTCAACGTCTTCCGCAAGGAGACCGGCGTCGGCGCCGTGTTCCGCGCGATCCCGTCGCACGTTCCGACCCTCGAGAGCCTCAACCTGCCGGCGGTGGTCGGCAAGCTCCTCGACTACCACCAGGGCATGATCCTCGTGACCGGTTCGACCGGCACCGGCAAGTCGACGACGCTCGCCGCGATGATCAACCAGCTGAACATGACGCGGCGCCTCAACATCATCAGCCTCGAGGACCCGATCGAGTTCGTGCACCAGAGCAAGGAGGCGCAGATCATCCAGCGCGAATACGGCACGCACGTGCCGTCGTTCGCCGAGGGCGTGCGGGCCGCGATGCGCGAGGACCCGGACGTGATCCTGGTCGGCGAGATGCGCGATGCCGAGACGATCCGCATGGCGATGACCGCCGCCGAGACCGGCCACCTGGTGCTCGGCACGCTGCACACCACCGGCGCCGTCAAGACCATCGACCGGATCATCGACGCGCTGCCGATCGAGGAGCGCGAACAGACCAAGAGCTTCCTGTCGCAGAGCCTGCTGGCGGTCGTGACGCAGGTGCTCGTCAAGCGCGCCGACAGCCGCGCGCGGCGCGCGGTCTGCGAGGTCATGGTCATGAACCGCGCCATTGGCAAGCTGATCCAGACCGACCAGACGCACCAGATCGCGGCGCAGCTGCAGACCGGCAAGGATCTGGGGATGCAGCTGCTCGACCAGGCGCTGATCGCGGGCGTCACGGCCAAGGAGCTCGACCCGGACGACGCCTACGTGTATGCGCTCGACCGCAAGCTGCTGCAGCGGTTCGTCACCGACACCAGCATGCTGCCCAAACTCGACGTCGGCGGCTGACACCATGCCTAAGCTCGACGAATACCTGTCCGAGGTCATCACGCGCAAGGGCTCGGACCTGCACTTCCTGGCCGGCGATCCGCCGCGCCTGCGGGTGTTCGGCGAGCTGCAGCCGCTCCGTCCCGAGCCGCTCAAGGCCGACCTCGTCAAGGAGATCCTCTACGAGGTCATGCCGCCGAAGGCAGTGGCCCGCTACGAGGACAAGGAAGGCGCGGACTTCGCCTACGCCGTGCCCGGGCTGGCACGCTTCCGCGTCAACATCATGCGCCACCTGAACGGCATGGGTGCCGTGTGCCGCGTGATTCCGTCCGCGGCGCTGACGCTCGATGAGCTCAACATGCCGGAGGCGGTGCGCTCGCTGTGCCGCGTCAACAGCGGCCTCATCCTCGTCACCGGCAAGACCGGCTCCGGCAAGTCGACCACGCTCGCGGCGATGATCGACGACATCAACTCGCGCATCAAGGGTCACATCCTCACGGTCGAGGATCCGATCGAATTCGTGCACACGCGCAAGAATTGCCTCATCAGCCAGCGCGAGGTCGGCGTGCACGCTCCGTCCTTCTCCGCCGCCGTGCACTCGGCGCTGCGCGAGGACCCGGACGTGGTGCTGGTCGGCGAAATGCGCGACCTCGAGACCATCAGCGTCGCGGTCAGCGCCGCCGAAATGGGCATCCTGGTCATGGGCACGCTGCACACGAACGGTGCGTCAGCGACGGTCGATCGCATCGTCAACGCCTTCCCGGCCGACAAGCAGTCGCACGTGCGAACCATGCTCTCGACCAGCCTGCGCGGGGTGATCTCGCAGCAGCTGGTGCCGCGTGCCGGCCAGTCGGGCCGGGTGGCAGCGCTCGAGATCCTGGTCAACACCCCCGCGGTCGCGAACCTGATCCGCCAGGGCAAGATGGATCAGCTCGAGAACACCATGCAGAGCGGCGCGAGCCACGGCATGCGCACCATGGACATGGCGATCCAGCAGCTGCTCGACAGCCGCGCGATTACCGGCAAGGACGCCTTCCGCAAGGCCATCAACAAGCAGCGTTTCGAGCAGTTCCGCAACGACGGCTGAGCGCGGCCGGCCGGCCGCTGGCATACTTTGCGGCCGTCTGTCCCATCGGCCCGGTCCCATGCGCCGCATACTCGTCACCAGTGCCCTGCCCTATGCCAACGGCCCGCTGCACATCGGCCACATCCTCGAGGCCGTGCAGACCGACATCTGGGTGCGCTTCCAGCGTCTGACCGGCAACGACTGCCGCTACGTGTGCGCCGACGACACGCACGGCACGCCCATCATGCTGAAGGCCCAGGCCGAGGGCACGACGCCGGAGGCGCTGATCGCGGCGGTCGGCGCCGAGCACCGCGCGACCTACGCCGACTTTCTCGTCCATCACGACTTCTTCCACTCGACGCACAGCGACGAGAACCGCGAAATCACCGCGCGCATCTTCCGCACGCTCGATGCCGCCGGCTACATCGCGCGGCGCACCATCCGCCAGGCCTACGACGCCGAAGCGCGCATGTTCCTGCCCGACCGTTACGTCAAGGGCACCTGCCCGCGCTGCGGCGCCAAGGACCAGTACGGCGACAGCTGCGAGGTGTGCGGCGCGACCTACGCGCCGGCGGAGCTGATCGACCCGGTGTCGGTGATCAGCGGCACGCGGCCGGTGGAGCGCGAGTCCGAGCACCTGTTCTTCCGGCTCGGCGCCTTCGAGCCGATGCTCCGCGAATGGACGCGCTCGGGCGCGCTCGACGCCAGCGTCGCCAACAAGCTCGACGAGTGGTTCGATGCGGGGCTGCGCGACTGGGACATCTCGCGGGACCCGCCGTATTTCGGCTTCGAGATCCCCGGCCACCCCGGCAAGTTCTTCTACGTCTGGCTCGACGCCCCGATCGGCTACATGGCGGCGAGCCTCAAGCTCGCCCGCAGCGCGGGCCTCGACTGGAATGCCTGGTGGGGCAAGGAGTCGACTGCCGAGCTCTACCACTTCATCGGCAAGGACATCCTCTACTTCCACACGCTGTTCTGGCCGGCGGTGCTCGACGGCGCGGGCTACCGCCGCCCGACCGCGGTCCATGCGCACGGCTTCCTCACCGTGAACGGCCAGAAGATGTCGAAGTCCCGTGGCACCTTCATCAACGGCCGGCACTATCTCGAGCGCCTGCCGCCCGAGCCGCTGCGCTACTACTTCGCCGCGAAGCTCGGCCCCGGCATCGACGACATCGACATGGCGCTCGACGACTTCGTCAGCCGCTTCAATTCCGACGTCGTCGGCAAGCTGGTCAACATCGCGAGCCGCTGCGCCGGCTTCGTGGCGCGCGCTGGCGGACGCCTGGCGGGCGCACTGCCAGAGCCCGCGCTCTACGCCGAGTTCGCCGCGGCCCGCGAGCGGGTCGCGCAGAGCTACGAGCGGCGCGACTTCGCCGCCGCGGTGCGCGAGATCGCCGCGCTCGCCGACCGCGCCAACCAGTACATCGACACGCAAAAGCCGTGGAACCTCGCCAAGGACGGCACGCGCGGCGCCGAGGTCCTCGCGGTGTGCACCCAGGGAATCAACCTGTTCCGGGTGCTCCTCATGTACCTCGCGCCGGTGCTGCCGGCGATGGCAGAGCGCGCCGGGCGCTTTCTCAACTGCCCGTTCACCCACTGGGACGACGTGGCGACGCCGCTGCTCGGCAGCGAGCTGCTGCCGTACGAGCCGCTCGCGACGCGCCTCGACCCGAAGGTGGTCGCGACCCTGGTCGCGCCCGAGGCGGCACCCGAGGCAGCCGCGGTCCCGCCGGCACCCGCTGCGGCTGCGTCGGCGGCGGCTGCGCCCGCCGCGAAACCGGCCGCCCCGGCCGTGGCCACGGCGCCGCCCGCCGAGATCACGATCGAGGACTTCGGCCGCATCGAGCTCAAGGTCGCGCGCGTCCTCGACGCCGCCGAGGTCGAGGGCTCGGACAAGCTGCTGAAGCTCACGCTCGACGTCGGCAGCGAACCACGCACGGTCTTCGCGGGCATCCGCGGCGCCTACGAGCCGGCGGCGCTCGTCGGCCGCCACGTGGTCGTGGTCGCGAACCTGAAGCCGCGCAAGATGCGCTTCGGCCTTTCGGAGGGCATGGTGCTCGCGGCGGGCGGCGACGGCGGCCTGTTCCTCGTGAGCCCCGATGCCGGCGCCGTGCCGGGGACGCGCGTCCGGTAGCGCCGTGGGCGAGTCGCTGGCCGACCGGATCGATGCGCTCCTGCCGCAGACGCAGTGCACGCGCTGCGGCTACGCCGGGTGCCGGCCGTACGCCGAGGCACTCGCGGCCGGTGCCGCGAAGCCCGACCAGTGCCCACCCGGCGGTGACCACACCGCGGCCGCGCTGGCCGCGCTCCTCGGCCTCGCCGCAGGCGGCGTCGACCCCGCCTACGGCCGCGAGGCGCCGCCACAGGTGGCCGTGATCGACGAGGCGGCGTGCATCGGCTGTGCGAAGTGCCTGCCGGCCTGCCCGGTGGACGCGATCGTCGGCGCGCGCCGCATGCTCCATACCGTCATCACCGCCGAGTGTTCGGGCTGCGAGCTGTGCCTGCCGCCCTGCCCGGTCGACTGCATCACACTCGTCCCGAGCGCGGCGACGCCGCTGCCCGCCGCGACGCTCGCCGCCCGCGCCGGGCTCTACCGCGCGCGCTACGGCGCGCACGCACGGCGCGCCGCGGCGCGCGCCAGCGCGCGCGCCGCGCGCCTCGAGGCCCGCAGCCTCGAGCGCGGCACGCCATGACGCCCGCCCGGCGCCGGCGCTTCTTCGCCGAGCTGCAGGCGCTCGATCCCGCGCCGCGCACCGAACTCGTCTGGTCGACGCCCTTCGAACTGCTGGTGGCCGTGATCCTCTCGGCGCAGGCCACCGACAAGAGCGTCAACCTCGCGACCCGCGGTCTGTTCGCGGTCGCGAACACCCCCGCCGCGATCGTCGCGCTCGGCGTCGAGGAGCTGAAGCGCCACGTACGAACCATTGGCCTTTACAACACCAAGGCCAAGAACATCGTCGCCACCTGCCGCCAGCTGATCGAACGCCACGGCGGCGAGGTACCGCGCGAGCGCGCCGCGCTCGAGTCGCTCCCCGGGGTCGGCCGCAAGACCGCGAACGTGATCCTGAACTGCGTGTTCGGCGAGCCGACCATCGCGGTCGACACGCACATCTTCCGCGTCGCGAACCGCACCGGGCTCGCGCCCGGGCGCACGGTCGCTGCGGTGGAGGCGACGCTGCTCGAGGTGGTGCCGGCGGAGTTCCGCCAGCACGCCCATCACTGGCTGATTCTGCTCGGCCGCTACACCTGCAAGGCGCGCCGACCGGAATGCTGGCGCTGCCCGGTGCGCGCCGAGTGTGCGTTCCGCCCCAAAGCCAAGGCCGACGCCAGGGCGCTCAGTGCGGCGCGGGGACGGTGACGATCTTGACGGGCTTGACGCCGATGTCGTGCAGCGCGCGCCTGAGCTGGTGCACGCCGTCGGTATAGTGGCCCTGCTGGCAGGCGCTGTCGCCGGCATCGCGGCTCTTCTTCGCGCCGTCGGCGTGCGGCGAATCGTGATGCGCCGTGAACGCGACGTCGAACTGATGCATGAGGCTCTGGCAGTCGGCGGCGGTCGCCGGCCGGGTCGTCGCGTCGGCGCCAGGCGCCGGCGGCGCCGCCTGCCCGACCGCCGCTGCCGCGACCAGGCACGCAACGACGAGGGCGCGCCGCGCGCGGCCGCGCAGCGGCGCCTCCGGACGACGGCGTTCAGGATAGCGGTCCACGGACCCGAGACTAGCCCGAGCGGGCTCGGCTGCGCCTTACCCGAGCGTTAAGAGTCCTTAAGGTTGGGTTCTGCCGCCCGCCCCCACATGCCGTATCCTTGCCGTCCAGAGGCCCCCATGAAGATCCTCCTCGTCGAAGACGACCGGCGCGCCAGTGAGTACCTCGCCAAGGGACTCCGTGAGCTCGGTCACATCGTCGAGCAGGCCTTCGACGGCGAGGCGGGGCTCGCGGTCGCCGAGGGCGGCACCTACGACGTGCTGGTTCTCGACCGCATGCTGCCGAAGCTCGATGGCCTCGAGATCGTCAAGCGCCTGCGTGGCGGCGGCAACGCGGTGCCGATCCTGATTCTGAGCGCACTCGACGAGGTCGACGAGCGCATCCAGGGCCTCAGGGCCGGCGGCGACGATTACCTCGCCAAGCCCTACCATCTCGAGGAACTCGCCGCACGCCTCGATGCGCTCGCGCGCCGGCAGGGCGAGGCCGGACCGGCCGGGAAGCTCAAGGTCGCCGATCTCGAGCTCGACGTGCGGGCCCGCCGCGTGACGCGCGCCGGCCGCAAGATCGACCTCACGGCCCGTGAGTTCCAGCTGCTCGAGTTCCTGATGCGCCACGCGAGCCAGGTCGTCACGCGCACGATGATCCTCGAGGGCGTGTGGGACTACCACTTCGACCCGAAGACCAACGTCATCGACGTGCACATCAGCCGGCTGCGGCAGGCGATCGACAAGGGCTTCGAGCGGCAGCTGCTGCACACCGTGCGCGGCGCCGGCTACACGCTCACCGAAGACCCCTAAGCGCGCCGCGTGTCGCTTCTCACGTTCGCGCGCTCGTCGATCGCCCGGCTGGCGTTCCTGCAGGGCATGCTGCTCGCCGCGGCGATGGTCGCGGTGCTGGGCGGCGTCTACTTCGGCACCTCGCGCATCATTGCCACCGAGGGCGACCAGCTGATCGCGCTCGAGGCACAGGGCCTCGCCGAGGACTTCCGCGCCCGCGACCTCGATGCCTTCGTCACCGCCATCGCGGACCGCGCCGAGGATCCCTGGGTACGCGGCGGCGTCTACGAGCTGCGCGGCCCGCGCGGCGACTTCCTCGCCGGCAACGTCGTGGTGCTGCCCGACCTCGTGGTGCAGCCGGGCGGCTGGGCGGAGTTCGACGTCGCGGTGTCGCGCGGCGACGCCAATGCCAGCCGGCGCATCCGCTCGCGCGTCGTCGACCTGGGTGGCGGGTTCCGGCTGCTGGTCGGCCACGACGTCCAGGACCGCCGCGCCTTCCGGGACGTGATGCTGCGGAGCATCGCCTGGGCGGTGGTCGTATCGCTGCTGTTCGGACTGTTCGCCGGCTGGTGGCTCGGGCGGCGCATCTCGCGCGCCGCGCACGCGATCAGCGACAGTGCCGGCCGCATCGCCTCCGGCAGCCTCGGCGAGCGGCTGCCGCTGACCGGCAGCGGCGACGAGATCGATGCGCTGGTGGCGCGCTTCAACGACCTGCTCGGCCGCGTCGAGACGCTGACGACGACGATGCGCGCCGTGCTCGACAGCACCGCGCACGACCTGCGTGGCCATCTGAACAGGATCCGCGGCGCGGCCCAGGATGCGAAGCGCACGGTCAGCGCGCCGCCGCAGGTGGCGGCAGCCGACACCGTGATCGCCGAGATCGACCGTCTCGGCGACACGCTGCAGGGGCTGTTGCGGATCGCGCTCGCCGAATCGGGCACGGCGCCGCTCGAGGAGGTCGACCTGAGCGCGGTCGCGACCGATCTCGTCGAGTTCTACCAGCCCGCCGCCGAGCCGGCGCAGCTGTCGGTCGCGATCGAGCCCGGCCTCGTGGTGCGCGGCCACCGCCAGCTGCTCTCGCAAGCGCTCGCGAACCTGCTCGACAACGCGCTCAAGTACGGCGACGGCACGCCGATCGCCGTGACGCTGACGCGCGCCGGCGCGGCCGCGCGCCTCGAGGTGCGCGATGCGGGACCCGGAATTCCCGCGGAGCACCGCGAACTCGCGACGCAGCGCTTCCGCCGACTGCCCGGCAGCTCGGGGCTGCCCGGCTCCGGCCTCGGGCTGTCGCTGGTCGCGGCGGTTGCGCGGCTGCACCACGCCGATCTCACGCTGAGCGATGCGGCGCCCGGCCTGCGAGTCGTGCTGCAGCTACCGCTCACCAACGAACGTCCCGCCGTGCGGCACGCCGCCGACACCGAGTCGGCGCGCTCGGCGCCCGGCGCGTAGCACGCCCGCGCCGCGCAGCGGCCCGCGGCGCGCACACCGGGCAATGCCGCTGCCGTCGCCCGAGATTGCAGTCGTGTGACGCCGCGCACGTTGCGCGCATGCGGCGCGCCGGTGCCGGGCGGGATACCGCGCACATCACGAAACCGTAGCAAATGTCGGGCGTAATGCCCGACATGCGCGCCTCGCCAACCACGCCGTCCGCAGCGCCGCAGCGGTTCTCAGCTGCGACACGCGTCACGCGCACCGCCACGACGCGCACCTCGCCAGCAACGGAGGCAGCGCGAGCACCGATGTCGCACGGGAATCCCTGTTCCATGTCCAGCGGCACGCTGAGCGGTGCGCAGCGCGCGCTCGTGCGCGCGCTCGAGGTCCTGTCGGGTCAGCGCGCCCTGCAGCGGCAGTACGACGCATACCGGCGCCTCGCCCACCGACCGGGCGCACTGTGGACCGACGCGGCCGAATTTCTCGGCATCCGTGCCGAACTCGAAGCGCAGGCGCTCGCGCGCATTCCCGCGCGCGGCCCGCTCCTCGTGGTGGCGAACCATCCCTTCGGCATCATCGATGGCCTGCTGCTCTGCTGGCTGCTGAGCCAGGTCCGGCAGGACTTCAAGCTGCTGCTGAACGGCGGCCGCTACGTGCCCGAGATGGGCGGCTACGCGATCGCGCTCGACTTCTCCGGCACCAGGGAGGCCCGGCGCACCAACGTCGCGGCGCGGGCGGAGTCACGGCAGACCCTCGAAGCGGACGGCGTGCTGATCATCTTTCCGGCGGGCGGCATCTCGACGTCGAGCGATCGCTGGGGACGGATACCCGCGGTCGATGCGCCGTGGCATCCGTTCGCCGCACAGCTGGCGCGACGCAGCCGCGCGCCGGTGCTGCCGGTGTGGCTTGCCGGGCAGAACAGCCGCCTCTTTCAGATCGTTAGCCACTACAGCCTGGCGCTGCGCTGGGGGATGCTGATTGGCGAGAACATGCGCCACGTCCGCCGGCCCATCCGCATCGAAGTCGGCGCACCGATTGCCTTCGATGAACTGCCGGCGGCGCTCGACCGCAGCGCGCTCGCCGCCGAACTGCGCCGGCGCACCTACGCGCTCGGCGGCGTCGACGCAGCACTCCCGGGGCTGGTGGTGGACTGGCCGAACGCCGCACCTGCCGCCCCGCCCGAATCCGACGCCGGCGCCGACACGGGTGCGCGGGGCTTCGGCGAGCTGCTGCGCGAGCGCGGCTGAGGGCCTGCGCGCGGCTCAGCTCTTCTTCGGCAGGTAGAGGTCCGTGAGCGTGCCCTCGAAGGCCTCCGCCGCGAAGGCGACTGTCTCGGAGAGCGTCGGGTGCGGGTGCACCGTGAGACCGACGTCGGCGGCGTCGGCGCCCATCTCGATCGCGAGCGCAACCTCCGCGATCAGTTCGCCGGCGTTGCTGCCGACGATGCCGGCGCCGAGCACGCGATGCGTCTCGGGGTCGAACAGCAGCTTCGTGAAGCCCTCCTCGCGATTGAGCGCGAGCGAACGGCCCGATGCGATCCACGGGAACGCGCCCTTGCCGAACTTGATGCCGCGCGCCTGCGCCTCGGTTTCCGTGAGGCCAGCCCAGGCGATTTCGGGATCGGTGTAGGCGACCGAGGGAATCACGCGCGCGTCGAACGCCCGCTTCTGGCCGGCCGCGACCTCCGCGGCAACCTTGGCCTCATGCGTCGCCTTGTGCGCCAGCATCGGCTGGCCGACGACGTCGCCGATCGCGAATATGTGCGGCACGTTGGTCCGCAGCTGCGCATCGACGGGAATGAAGCCGCGTTCGTCGACCACGACGCCGGCCGTCTCGGCGGCGATCGCGCGGCCATTCGGCCGGCGGCCGACGGCGACCAGCACCTTGTCGTAGAGCTGCGGCGCGGGCGCCCCGCTACCGTCGAAGGTGACGCGCACGCCGGCAGCCTCCGGCGCAACGGTCGCAACCTTCATGCCGGTGTAGATCGCCTCGTACTCGGCTCGCAGCCGCTTCTCGAGCGGCCGCACCAGGTCGCGGTCGCAGCCCGGGATGAGCCCGGGTGAGAGTTCGACGACCGTGACGCGCGAGCCGAGCGCGCTGTAGACGCAGGCCATCTCGAGGCCGATGATGCCGCCGCCGATCACCAGCAGGCGCGCCGGCAGCCCGTCGAGTTCGAGTGCAGCAGTCGAATCCATGATGCGCGGATCGTCGGGCACGCCAGGCAGGCGCACGGGCTCCGAGCCGACTGCGACGATGCATTGCTCGAAGCCGACCACCGTCGTGCCCGCCTCGCCCTTCAGCTCGAGCCGGTGCGGCGAGAGAAAACGCGCCTCGCCGCGCAGCACCTCGACCTTGCGCTGCTTGGCGAGCGAGTTGAGCCCCGAGGTGAGGCGCGCCACGATGCGTCGCTTCCAGCCGGACAGGCGCGCGAGGTCGATGGCGGGGGCGCCGAAGCTGACGCCGAGCTGGGCCATCGCGCCGGCTTCCTCGATGACCTTGGCGGCGTGCAGCAGCGCCTTGGACGGAATGCAGCCGACGTTGAGACACACGCCGCCAAGCGTCGGCCAGCGCTCGATGAGGCCGACGCGCAGACCGAGGTCCGCGGCGCGAAACGCCGCCGTGTAGCCGCCGGGTCCCGCGCCCAGCACGACGAGCGGCAGCGTCACGTCGGCAACGGCTTCGGCGCGCGCCGCGGCACCCGGTCCGGGCGCGGTGTCGAGCTGGCGCAGGCGCACGGTGTCGCCGCTGCGCACCGGCGCCGCGGCCGGTGGCGTGGCCGGCGCCGCGGCCGCCACGGCCGCGGCGGAGGACGAAGCTGGCGCGACGCGCGCGACGAGCGCGCCCTCGCCGATGCGCTCGCCCACCTTGACCAGCACCTCGACCACCGTCCCTGCAAATGGCGCCGGGACGTCCATCGTCGCCTTGTCGCTCTCGAGCGTGACGAGCGGGTCGTTCTCCGCGATCACGGCACCCGGCTGCACCAGCACCGCGATGACCGGCACGTCCTTGAAGTCGCCGAGCGCCGGAACCCGGACCTCGCGCCCGGGCGTACCAGGATCGCTCACGGCACCACCGCCTCGAGGAGGCTGCGCACGTCGGCGAGCGCCGCGACGAGCGCCGCGGTGAAGCGCGCCCCGTCCGCGCCGTCCACCACGCGGTGGTCGTAGGACAGCGACAGCGGCAGCATCAGCCGCGGCACGAACTGGCCGTCGACGTACACCGGCTTCATGCTCGAGCGCGACACGCCGAGGATGGCGACCTCGGGTGCGTTGATGATCGGGGTGAAGGCGGTGCCGCCGATGCCGCCGAGGCTCGAGATGGTGAAGCAGCCGCCCTGCATCTCGGCCGCGGTCAGCTTGCCGGCGCGCGCCTTCTCGGACAGCGTCGCGAGGTCGCGCGCGAGTTCATAGACGTCCTTGCGGTCGGCATCGCGGATCACGGGCACCACGAGACCGTTCGGCGTGTCGGCGGCGAAGCCGATGTGCAGGTATTTCTTGTAGACCAGGTTCTCGCCGGCGGCGTCGAGCGAGCAGTTGAAGCGCGGCAGCTGCTGCAGGACGCGCGCGCAGGCGCGGATGATGAACGCGAGCGGCGTGAGCTTGATGCCCTCGTCGAGCGCCTTCTGCTTCAGGCGCGTGCGCGCCTCCTCGAGCGCCGTGATGTCGGCCTCGTCGAACTGCGTGACGTGCGGCAGGTTGACCCAGGCCGCGTGCAGCCGCGGCCCGGAAATGCGCTGGATGCGGGTCAGCGGCTGCACGTCGACCGGCCCGAACTTCGCGAAGTCGACCACCGGCACCCGCGGCAGGGCGGCGCCCGCGGCGGCCGAGGCCTCCGCGCCCGTCAGCGCGCGCTTGACCCACGCCTTGACGTCCTCGTGCCGGATGCGGGCCTTGGGGCCCGTGCCCGTCACGCGTGTCAGGTCGACGCCGAGCTCACGCGCGAGCAGCCGCACCGAGGGGCTCGCGTGCGCCCGCGAGAAGCCCGCCGTCTCGACGGGCGCAAGCCCGGCCACGACCTCGCTGCGGACCGGCGCGGGGGCCGCCGCCGGCAGCGGCGCGGGCGCCGCCGCAGGGACGGGTGGCGGGGTGGCCCGCGCCGCCACCGGTGGCGCGGCCGGCGCTGCTGGCGCGGCCGGCGGTGGCGGCGGCGGCGGCGGCATGACGAGCGCCGGGTGTCGCACCGTCGGGTCGATGGCGGCAGCGGCCGCCGCCGGCTCTATCTCGACCACGGCCGACCCGCTCGACACCTTGTCGCCCTTGCGGATCAGCACGGCCGTGACGCGCCCGGCGGCCGTCGACGGCACGTCCATCGTCGCTTTCTCGGTCTCGAGCGTCGCGAGCGGCGCATCCACCGCGATCACGTCTCCCACCTGCACCAGCACGTCGACGACGTCGACCGACTTGAAGTCGCCGAGGTCGGGGACGCGGACGGAGATCGCCGCCATGGTCAGACCGTCACCGGGTTCGGCTTCGCGGGATCGATGCCGAATTTCTCGATGGCCGCCGCAACCGTCGCGGCGTCTATCTTGCCCTCGTCGGCGAGCGCCTTGAGCGCGGCCACCGCGATGCTGGCGCGATCCACCTCGAAGTGGCGTCTGAGCGCCGCGCGCGCGTCCGATCGCCCGAAACCGTCGGTGCCGAGCACCACGTAGCGTCCGGGCACCCACTCGCGGATCTGGTCCGGCACGTTCTTGACGTAGTCGGTGGCGGCGATGAACGGGCCCTCGCGGTCACCGAGGCACTGGCGCACGTACGGCACGCGCGCCTTGGCGAGCACGCCGAAGCGCGCGGCGCGCTCGGCATCGAGCGCATCGCGCCTGAGCTCGGAGAAGCTGGTCACGCTGTAGACGTCCGCCGGCACGCCGAAGTCGCGCTCGAGGAGCTCCGCGGCCGCGAGGCACTCGCGCAGGATGGTGCCGGAGCCGAGCAGCGTGGCGCGCACCTTGCCGCGGCCGCCGATCGACAGCAGGTACATGCCCTTCAGGATGCCGGCCTCGACGCCGGAGGGCATCGCCGGCTGCACGTAGTTCTCGTTCATCACCGTGAGGTAATAGAACACGCTCTCCTGCTCGACGTACATGCGCCGCAGGCCGTCGTGCACGATGACGGCGAGCTCGTAGGCGTAGCAGGGATCGTAGGCGACGCAGTTCGGGATCGTGGTCATCACCAGCTGCGAGTGACCGTCCTGATGCTGCAGGCCCTCGCCGGCGAGCGTGGTGCGCCCGGCGGTCCCGCCCATCAGGAAGCCGCGCGCCCGCATGTCGCCGGCCGCCCACATGAAGTCGCCGACCCGCTGGAAGCCGAACATCGAGTAGTAGATGTAGAAGGGCACCATGTACAGGCCGTGGTTCGCGTACGCCGTCGCCGCCGCGATCCACGAGCACATCGAGCCCGCCTCGTTGATGCCTTCCTCGAGGATCTGGCCCTTCTTGTCCTCGCGATAGGACAGCAGCTGGTCGGCGTCCTGCGGCGTATACAGCTGACCGACCGACGAGTAGATGCCGATCTGGCGGAACAGGCCCTCCATGCCGAAGGTGCGCGCCTCGTCCGGCACGATCGGCACGATGTTGCGGCCGATGTTCTTGTCCTTGAGCAGGATGCCGAGGATGCGCACGAATGCCATCGTCGTCGAGATCTCGCGGTCGCCGCTCGCGTCGAGCACCGGCTGGAACGCCTGCAGCGGCGGTACCACCAGCGGCTCGGCACTGACGCGCCGCTGCGGCAGGAAACCGCCGAGCTCGGTGCGCCGGTCGCGCAGGTAACGCATTTCCTCGCTGTCGTCCGCCGGCCGCTTGAACGGCAGCTTCGCGATCTCGTCGTCCGACACCGGGATGTTGAAGCGATCGCGGAATGCCTTGAGGGCATCGTCGTCGAGCTTCTTCTGCTGGTGCGTCGGGTTCTGGGCCTCCCCCGCCTTGCCGAGCCCGAAGCCCTTGACGGTCTTGGCGAGGATCACGGTCGGCTGGCCGCGGGTCGCGCTCGCAGCGGCGTAGGCGTTCCACACCTTGACGAAGTCGTGCCCGCCGCGGTTCAGCCGCCAGATCTCGTCGTCCGACATGTTCGACACGAGCTCCTTGAGCTCGGCGTACTTGCCGAAGAAGTGCTCGCGCGTGTACGCGCCGCCCTTGGCCTTGAAGTTCTGGTACTCGCCGTCGACGCACTCTTCCATGAGGCGCCGCAGCAGCCCCTTCTGGTCGCGGGCCAGCAGCGGATCCCAGCGCGAGCCCCACAGCACCTTGATCACGTTCCAGCCGGCACCGAGAAACGCGGCCTCCAGCTCCTGGATGATCTTGCCGTTGCCGCGCACCGGCCCGTCGAGCCGCTGCAGGTTGCAGTTGATGACGAACACCAGATTGTCGAGCTTCTCGCGCACCGGCATCGTCAGCGCGCCCATCGACTCCGGCTCGTCCATCTCGCCGTCGCCGAGGAACGCCCAGACCTTCGCGTCCGACGGCTTCACGAGACCGCGGTGCTCGAGGTAGCGCGTGAAGCGCGCCTGGAACATCGCCATCATCGGACCCAAGCCCATCGACACGGTCGGAAACTGCCAGAAGTCGGGCATCAGCCACGGGTGCGGGTAGGACGACAGGCCGTCGCCGGTGACCTCCTGGCGGAACAGCCGCAGCTGCTCCTCCGTGAGGCGCCCCTCGAGGTAGGCGCGCGCGTAGATCCCCGGGCTCGAATGGCCCTGGATGAAGACCAGGTCACCCGGGTGCTGCTCGGAGGGTGCGCGCCAGAAGTGGTTGAAGCCGACCTCGTAGAGCGTCGCGGAGGAGGCGTAGGTGGCGAGGTGGCCGCCATACTCCGAGCTCTGGCGGTTGGCGGCCACGACCATCGCGAGCGCGTTCCAGCGGATGTACGCCTCCAGCCGCCGCTCGAGGGCGCGCACGCCCGGGTACGGCTTCTCCTGGGCCGGGCTGATGGTGTTGACGTAGGCGGTATTGGGCTTGAACGGCAGGTACGCGCCAGCCCGGCGCGTATGATCGATCAGCCGCTCGAGCAGGAAGTGGGCGCGCTCCGGTCCGTAGGCCTTGAGGACCGAATCGATAGACTCGAGCCACTCCTGCGTCTCCAGCGGATCAACGTCCTCGACTCGCGGAGTATCCGTCATGCGGCGCTCATCCTTCGTCGGAGCGACTCGCCCCGTACTCGAGTCCGATATGATCTGGCTTTGACCCTAGTGGGTCAAGGCAAACGAGTCCCCATGAAGCTGCTCCCCGAGTCGCGCAAGTACCTGATCGAGAACGCCGCAGCCGCCCCGAGCGCTGCGCTGCTGCGGCGGGTCGATGCGCTGCTGCTGCTCATGGCCGCCGGGTCGGCGGACCGGCTGGCCGCGCTGCCCCAGGGCGGTGCGCTCGCGCGCGAACGCGCCCGGCTGCCGCGCGCGGCCGGCAGCGTCTGGAGCACGGCGCTCGCGGGTCCGTCCGCGACGCGCGTGGTGGTCGGCGAACTCGCCTCTGACGCCGACGCCTACCAGCAGCTCGCGCTGGCCGCCCGCATGGTGCAGGTACTGGCCGCCGCCGAGCCCGCCCGCGTGGCGCTGGCGAGCGTCGCGGCGGGCGCCGCTGACCCGGCGCCGGTAGGCGCGCTGCTCGCCGCCCTGCTGGCCGCCACCGAGTCGCGACCCGCGCAGAAGAGCAAGCCCGTGCGCGGCTGGCAGCCCGCGAGGATCGTCGTGTGCGGGGCGGTCGACACCGCGACGGCCACTGCCATCGAGACCGGCGCGCACCTCGCCCGCTGGCTCACGGCGCTGCCGTCGAACGTGCTCTTCCCCGGCAGCTACCGCCGCGCTCTTGCGACCCTCGCGCGCCGCCACGGCTGGCGCATGCGCGTGTACAGCGAAAGCGCACTGCGGCGCCTCGGCGCAGGCGCCTACACCGCCGTCACGCGCGGCAGCCGCGACCGCGACGCCGCACTCGTGCACCTCGAGTACCGCCCGCGCGGCACGCGCCGCAGCGCCGAGCGCCCGGTCGCGCTCGTCGGCAAGGGGCTGTGCTTCGACACCGGCGGTCACAACATCAAGTCCGCCAAGTCGATGTTCGACATGCATACCGACATGGCCGGCAGCGCGGTCGCGGTCGGTGCCCTCGAGGCCCTGACGCTCGGCGCCTACCCGGGACCGGTCGATGCCTGGCTCGCGCTCGCGGAGAACCGTATCGGCCCGGACGCGTACACGCAGCAGGACGTGGTGACCGCGGTGAACGGCACGACCATCCAGGTCACGCACACCGACGCCGAGGGACGCATGGTGCTCGCCGACACGCTGGCGCTCGCCTCGCGCACCAAGCCCGCGTGCATCATTGACTTCGCCACGCTGACGGGCGCGTGTGTCTACGCGCTCACCGAGCGCATGTCCGGAGTGTTCACGAACCGGGCGGCGCTGCGGATGCTGCTCGAGGACGCTGGCACGCGCTCCGGCGAGCGGGTGTGGAGTTTCCCGATGCCGGCGGACTTCGACCAGGACCTCGACAGCCCGACCGCAGATGTCGTGCAGTGCCTGCTGGATGGCAAGGGTGACCACATCTACGCGGCACGCTTCCTGTCGCGCTTCGTCGCCGCAGGAATCCCGTGGGCGCACGTCGACCTGTCGAGCGCGTCGCGCCCGGGCGGGCTGGCACACGTGACCTCGACCGTCACCGGCTTCGGCGTACGCTTCGTGGTCGCGCTGCTCGCCGATCCCGACTTCCACCGCGCGCTGCGCTCGGGCGCGCGCACGTGAAGCTGACGCTGACGCGCCCGGACGACTGGCACCTGCACCTGCGCGACGGCGCGGCGCTCGGCGCCGTGCTCGCACATACCGCGGCACGCTTCGGCCGCGCCATCGTGATGCCGAACCTGAAGCCGCCGGTGACTACGACGGCGGCCGCGACGGCCTATCGCGAGCGGATCCGCGCGGCGCTGCCGGCGGGCACCGCGTTCGAGCCGCTGATGACGCTGTACCTGACGGCCGCGACGACCGCGGCCGAGATCACCGCCGCCAAGGCGAGCGGCATCGTGCACGCCGTCAAGCACTACCCCGCGGGCGCGACCACCCACTCCGAGGCCGGCGTCGGCGACCTCGGCCAGGCCGACGCGGTGCTGGCGCGCATGGAGGAACTCGACCTGCCGCTGCTGGTGCACGGCGAGGTCACGGACCCTGCCGTCGACGTGTTCGACCGCGAGCGCGTGTTCATCGAGCGCGTGCTGGAACCGCTCGTGCGCCGCTTCCCGCGCCTGCGCGTGGTGTTCGAGCACGTCACGACGCGCGAGGCCACCGAATTCGTGCGCGCCGCGGGACCGACCGTCGCGGCCACGATCACGCCACAGCACCTGCTGCTCAACCGCAACGCGCTCTTCCAGGGCGGCGTGCGCCCGCACCACTACTGCCTGCCGGTGCTGAAGCGCGAGTCGCATCGGCTGGCGCTCGTGGCCGCCGCCACGAGCGGCAGCCCGAAGTTCTTCCTCGGCACCGACAGCGCGCCGCACGGGCGCGCCGCCAAGGAGAACGCCTGCGGCTGTGCCGGCATCTACTCGGCGCACGCGGGCCTCGAACTCTACGCTGAGGCGTTCGACGCGGCGGGACGGCTCGACCGCCTGGAGGGCTTCGCGAGCTTCCACGGCGCCGACTTCTACCGGCTGCCGCGCAACACGACAACCGTGACGCTCGTCAGGGAGCCGTGGACGCCGCCGGCCAGCTATCCGTTCGGCGAGGACGTGCTCGTGCCATTCCGCGCGGGCGAAGCGATTGCCTGGCGCCTCGCGGCGCCGCAGGGTTGAACCGATGACCGATGCCTACCAGATGCGCGACCGGTTCCGCGGCTTCCTGCCAGTCGTGATCGACTGCGAGACCGGTGGATTCAACTCGCAGACCGATGGCTTGCTGGAGATCGCGGGCGTGCTGCTCAAGCTCGACGAGGACGGCGTGCTCCGGCGCGGCGCGACCAGCCGCTACCACGTGCAGCCTTTTCCGGGCGCGCGGCTCGACCCCGCCTCGCTGGCGGTCAATGGCATAGACCCGTTCCACCCGCTCCGGCCTGCGCTGCCCGAAGGCGATGCGCTCGGGCGGCTGTTCAAGGACGTGCGCAATGCGGTCAGGGAGAGCGGCTGCACGCGTGCCATCCTGGTCGGCCACAACGCCGCGTTCGATCTCGGCTTCGTGAATGCCGCCGTCGCGCGCGCCGGCATCAAGCGCAATCCGTTCCACCCGTTCAGCTGCTTCGACACCGCGACGCTCGCCGGCGTCGCCTACGGACAGACCGTGCTGTCACGCGCCGTGGTGGCTGCCGGGCTCAGCTGGGAGCGCGAGTCGGCGCACTCGGCGATCTACGACGCGGAGCGCACGGCGGACCTGTTCTGCGACGTCTGCAACCAGTTCCGGCCGATCTTCGCCGCGGCCCGCGAGCGCTCCGCCGCGCTCGCCTCGCTCGGTGACGATCCCGGCAACCCGATGGTGGAGCCGGCGCCGCTCGAGCCGGACGACGCCTGAACCAGCCGCGCCTCAGGCAGCGACGGCGCCGGCCTCGTTGAGGAGCTGCTTCAGCTCGCCGCTCCTGTACATCGCGAGCGCAATGTCACAGCCACCGAGCAACTCGCCCTTGACGTACAGCTGCGGATAGGTCGGCCAGTTCGAGTAGGCCTTCAGCGCCTCGCGCAGCTCCGGGTCCTCGAAGATGTTGACGGCGTGGAAGTCGGCATTGCAGGCATTCAGCGCGGCCACCGTCTGTGCGGAGAATCCGCACTGCGGGAAGTCCGGCGTGCCCTTCATGAACAGGACGACCGGAGCCGTCGACAGGTGGGTCTGGATGCGTGCGGCGACGTCGGAAGTGCTCATCGGTATCGGCCTCGTGATTGAAACGACTGTGACTCAGCTGCTGCCGGCGGCGCGTTCGGCTTCGCGGCGAGCATCGGCGGCACGCACCACCGCCCACTGCGCCTGCGGCGACAGGCGCACCCAACCGGCGATCTCGTCGAGCGTCCGGTAGCAGCCGAGGCACCAACCCTGCGGCCCGAGGCTGCAGATATTGATACACGGCGATTGTGGCGAGTTCGGTGGCATGCAGCGATCCGCCGGCAACTCGGTCGACCCTTGCCACAAGGGCCGGTTGAATTACACTGCGGGTAACACCTATTCTACCCGAGTCGCCCGCCGCTGCCCAAAGTCGCGGTGACCCGGCGCGGAATCGATCCATAAATTAAGGGGTTATCGCAATGAATCCACTCAATTCCGTCAAGGGAGCAATCACGACCGGAGTCGTGCTCGCGATCATCGCCAGCGTCGCGCTCACGTCGCTCGCCGGGACCGATCTCGGCTTTCACGGCGCGCTCCTCGGTCGCTGGCTGCACATCCTGAGCGGAGTGATGTGGATCGGCCTGCTGTGGTACTTCAACGTCGTGCAGACGCCGGGGCTCGCAGCGGCAGCCGCGGACAAGGGTGGCCCGGGGGGCGCCGGCGTCTCGAAGTACATCGCCCCGCGTGCGCTGCTGTGGTTCCGCTGGGCGGCGGTCGCGACCTGGCTCACCGGTGCCTACTACCTGCTGTTCGGCTACGGCTCGATGGAGACCATCCACAAGGCCTTCCTGCTGCAGGACGGCTTCCGCACGATCGGTGTCGGCGCATGGCTCGGCACGATCATGGCGCTCAATGTGTGGATCTTCATCTGGCCGAACCAGAAGAAGATCCTCGGCATCGTGCCGGCGACCGACGACGAGAAGGCGGCGGCGCGCAAGACGGCCGGCCTGGCCTCGCGGGTCAACTTCGCGCTGTCGATCCCGATGCTGCTGTGCATGGGTGGCCAGAGTCACGGACTGCCGTTCTGACGCCAGGAAGCGCGCCGGCGCGCTGAGCCGGGCGCATCGCACGACCACACGGGGCCCCGCGCGCGCGAGCACGCGGGGCCTCGCCTTGTGCGGGCCGCGGGCGCGGCGCAGACGGTTTATTTTTCCCGCCCGGCGTGCAACTCTCGCCGCATGAGCAACTCACTCCCCCCCGACCTCGCGGCGAGCGTCGCGCGCGCGCTCGCCGAGGACGTCGGCAGCGGCGATCTGACGGCGGCACTGGTCCCCGCCGAGGTGCGCGGCCATGGACGCGTCATCAGCCGCGAGGCGGCCGTGATCTGTGGCACGGCCTGGGTCGACAGCGTGTTCGCGCAGCTCGATCCGGCGGTGCGCGTCACCTGGCACGTCGCCGACGGCAATGCCGTTGTGCCGAATGCGCTGCTGTTCGAGGTGCAAGGTCCGGCGCGCGCCCTGCTGACGGGCGAACGCACGGCACTCAACTTCCTGCAGAGCCTGTCGGCGACGGCCACCGCCGCACGCCGCTACGTCGAGGCGATCGCCGGCACGGGCTGCCGGATCCTCGACACCCGCAAGACGATTCCCGGTCTGCGGCTCGCCCAGAAGTACGCGGTTCGCTGCGGCGGCGGCCGCAATCACCGCCTCGGCCTCTACGACGGGATCCTGATCAAGGAAAACCACATCGTCGCCGCCGGCTCGATCGCGGCTGCGGTGGCCGCGGCGCGCCGGCTCGCTCCCGGGGTACCGGTCGAGGTCGAGGTCGAGACCCTGGCCGAACTCGAGCAGGCGTTCGCCGCCGACGCCGACCTTGCGCTGCTCGATGAGTTCACGCTCGCCGAGCTCGCGACGGCGGTCGCGCGCAACCGGGAACGCGCCCGCCCGCTCGGACTCGAGGCGTCTGGCGGCATCGACTTCGACACGATCCGCGCCGTCGCCGCGACCGGAGTCGATTTCATTTCGGTGGGTGCGATCACCAAGCACTTGCGCGCGATCGACCTGTCGATGCGCCTCAGCTTCAGCGGCTGACGCCGCTCAGGACGGGTCGGCGCTGGTGATGCGCTCGAGCGGGCTGCGCTGGATCATCTGCGGGCGCGCGACGCCGTAGCCCTGCGCGTAGTCGACGCCGAGATTCCTCAGCATCGTGATGATCTCCTCGTTCTCGGCGAACTCCGCGATCGTCTTCTTGTTCGTCAGGTGCCCGATCTCGTTGATCGACCGCACCATCTCGCGGTCGATCGGGTCGTGCAGGATCTCCTTGACGAAGCTGCCATCGATCTTGAGGAAATCGACGGGGAAGTGCTTGAGGTAACCGAACGACGACAGTCCGGTACCGAAGTCGTCGAGCGCGAACTTGCAGCCGAGCTCCTTGAGCGCCTGGATGAAGCGGTTCGCCTGCGAGAAGCTCGCGATCGCGGCAGTCTCCGTGATCTCGAAGCAGATGCGGCGCGCGTCGAGGCCGGTGCGGTGGAACTGCTCGATGACGAACGGCAGGAACTTGTCGTCGCCGAGGCTCTGGCCGGAGAGGTTGATCGAGCACATCGCGAGCTTCTCGCGCTCGTCCGCCTCCGACACTAGCCAGCGCAGCGTGTTTTCCACCACCCAGCGATCGATCGACGGCGTCAGGCCGTAGCGCTCGGCGGCGGCGATGAAGTTGTCCGGCGTGATGATCTTGCCCTGCTCGTCGCGCATGCGCAGCAGGATCTCGTAGTGCAGGCCCGGTTCGTCCGACTTGAGTGGCAGGATGGTCTGCCGGTAGAGGTCGAAGCGTCCCTCCTCGAGGGCAGTATTGATGCGCGCGGCCCACTGCATCTCGCGCCGGCGGCGCATCAGGTCGATGTCGTTTTCCTCGAAGCAGTGGACGCGGTTGCGGCCCTGCTCCTTGGCGGCCTGGCAGGCGCTGTCGGCCGCCGACAGGACCGAGGCGACGTCCTCGTTCTCCGGTGCAATCGGCACGACGCCGATGCTGACGCCGAGGCGGAAGGTGCGGTCCTCCCACTGGAAGCGGCAGTTGCGCACCGCCTCGCGCAGTCCCTCCGCGGTCCGCAGCGCCTCGTCGAGGGAGCAGGCCTCGAGCAGCACACCAAACTCGTCGCCGCCGAGGCGCGACAGCGTGTCGCGCCAGCGGACCTTGGACTTCAGCAGCTGGCCCACCTGGCCGAGCAGCGCATCGCCCGCGCTGTGGCCACAGGTGTCGTTGACGATCTTGAACTGGTCGAGGTCGAGGTAGCACAGCGCATAGGACGTCTCGCGCGCCTTCGCGCTGCGCAGAGCCCGCTCGAGGCGATTCTCAAACTCGCGGCGATTGACGAGGCCGGTAAGCACGTCGTGGCTCGCGTGGTAGCTGAGGCGCCGGTTCAGCTCGCGCGACTCGCTGACGTCGTGGAACACGAGCACGCCGCCGGTGACCGTGCCGGACCCGTCGCGGATCGGCGAGGCGGTACTCTCGATGTAGATCTCGTTGCCGTCGCGGCGGATGAACAGCATCGGCCGGACGGACTTCACCGGGCGCAGGCGCCGGATCGCCGACGCCAGCGGATTCTCGAGGGGCTCGCAGGTCTCCTCGTGGAAGGCGCGGAAGATGTCGTCGAGCGTACGCCCCATCGCATCCTCGACGCGCCACCCCGTCAGCTCCTCGGCGACCGGATTCAGGTACTCGACCCGCGAGTGCTCGTCGGTGGTGATGACGCCATCTCCGATCGACTGCAGCGTGATCTGCGCGCGCTCCTTCTCGCGGAACAGCGCTTCTTCGTACAGCTTGCGCTCGGTAACGTCGAGCTCGACGCCGACCAGGCGCCGCAGGCTGCCGTTGTCCACCTGCGCCTTGGCGCGGCTGACGACCCAGCGCCACTCGCCGTCGCGGTGGCGCATGCGGTGCATGCTCTCGAAGATCGGTGAGCGGCCGCCGATGTGCTCGCGAATCATCTGCGACACGCGCGGCAGATCGTCCGGGTGCACGAGCTTGTTCCAGTCCGGTGCGCGGTTCAGCTCGTCCTCGGCGTAGCCCAGCATCGACTTCCAGCGCGGCGAGAACCAGGTGCGGTTGCTGGCGGCGTCGTAGTCCCACAGGCCCTCGTTGGTGCATGGCAGGGCGAGTTCATTGCGCTCGCGCAGGTCCGCGACCTCGCGCTCGAGCGCCACGCGGTCGAGGCCCGCGCCGAGGCTGTTGCCGACGAGCTTGAGCAGGAGGTGAAAGTTCACGTCCCAGCCACCGCACGGGGCGCCGGTGGCGAGGCCGAGGAAGCCGTACATCCGGCCGCGCACGCCGATCCCGACCAGCAGCACAGCGCGCATGCCGAGCTCGCCGAAGCGCTGCGCCTCGCCTGCATGCTCGCGCCGGGCACTCAGCGTGTCGCGGATTTCGAGGATGCGGGTGTGCGCGAGCCGCTCGCGGATCCAGCCGAAGTCGGCGAGCGATTGCCCGCGCAGCACCTCGGGTGAGCAGCTGACGAACAGTCCCTTCGAGACCTCGATCGACTGGATCGCCTCGCCCGCCGCGTCGTAGGTCGCCAGAAACACTGCGTCCGTGCCGGTCGCGTCGCGCAGCAGGTCAAGGTTCTGCCGCAGAACGGCCTCGGCCGTCGCGGGCTCGAAGTTCTGGAAATCGACCGCGATCTTGGTACAGGTGACGTCGAGCCCGAAGGCAAGACGACTTGAGGAGGGCGCCCACTGCTGGGGAGCCAGGATGTCGGATGCGGTGAAGTCCCGATCCTGCTGGTCTTTTACGATCGGCATTGCCGTCGCTACCCCCGGGTCCTGGTGGAAGTCTCGCAGTGAACACGGAGAGGGACCCGGACCTGTGCCACAGTTCTCCTACTGCCAGCTTCTAGGGACTTGCGACTGATTCTGTCATGTTTTTCTAGGATTGCAAGCTAAGCTACTGCCTAATATCGTTTTTTAAGTCTGTTGGCTTTCTGGCTCCCTCCCCCTAGAGTCTCGGTATGACGACCCACGACCACGACGCGCCCGGACCGGGCCGCTCGCACCGCCATTCGCACGGATCTGACGATGCTCACGAGCACGGGACCCACGGCCATGCGGAAAGCCATTCCCATGGCCACGCCCACGCCCATGACCATGACCACGACCATG
>Ga0181519_10000884_pt1 | contig 26796 bp, 27 predicted proteins | sample PEATcosm2014_Bin_26_FD_121102 | JGI IMG/M metagenome (GOLD analysis project Ga0181519, IMG submission 121102) | Peatland microbial communities from MTU Mesocosm Facility, Houghton, MI, USA - PEATcosm2014_Bin02_10_metaG | ecosystem: Environmental > Terrestrial > Soil > Wetlands > Peat | place...
CGCAAGAAAAAGTCGCGCGTCAGTGCAGCCCGTCCGGGACCTCGACGTTTTCGGGCTTGATGTCGAGGCCGGAATTCTTCGCCTGCTGGAAGATGAGCGTGGCGAAATCCTTGTCGGCATAACCCAGGCCGATGAGGTTCTGCACCAGCTCGCGCGTGGCGGCGGTAATCGGCATCGGCGTGCCGGTCTTGCGCCCCGCCGCCAGGCCCAGATCGAGGTCCTTTTTCAACAACACCGGGGTAAATGTGGGCGTCATGTCGAGATTGACCAGCGACGGGGTCTTGTAGGCGGTGAAGAGCGAGCCCATCACGCTCTTATTGATGAAATCGAGGAAGGCGTGACGTTTGACGCCGCTTTTTTCGGCCAGGATGGTGATCTCGACCAGGTTCTGGATCACCACGCCCAAGAGCACGTTGTGGCAGATCTTGACGATGCGGGCGAGTTCGCCCTCGCCGGCATAGGACGAGCCCTTGCCCATGGCGTCGAGATAGGGCCGGACCGCGTCATAGGTTTCCTTCGGTCCCGAGGCAACGATGGTGAGCTTGCCCACCTTCACCACCTTGCCGTTGCCCGAAACCGGCGCCGCCAGCATCTGGACGCCGCGCTTTCCGGCGGCGGCGCGGATTTCGGCCGAGGCCTCTTCCGACACGGTCGAGCAATCGACGAAAATCTTGGGCGCCTTGCCCGCGACCGAGAGCACGCCGCCCTGGTTCAGGGTCACCTGCTTCAAATCGTCGGATGTGGAAACCATGGTGAAGACGATGTCGCAGCCGGCCAGATCGGCGGGGCTGTCGACGATCTTGGCGCCGGATTTGGTCAGCGGCTCGGCCTTGGCGCGGGTGCGGTTATAGGCGGTCAAATCGCAGCCGGCCTTGGCCAGACGCTCCGCCATCGAGAAACCCATGCGGCCGGTGCCGATCCAACCGATCTTGTGCCGCTTCAAATCGCCATCCATGCCGCGCCCCGTTTTTCCTGATTTCCGCTATCGAATTGAGACAGGGGCGGAGCTTTAGCCTATTTGACCGCAAGGGGCAAACCCCACCCGGCAGGGCCCGGGCATTTTGCCCATGCAGGATGGGCCTATATGCTTGCAACTAAAAATCATTCGCAATATTATAGAGGACATGATCCAAGCGAAATCGATCCGCCTCGCCAGCCTGCTGCTCGCGGGCGTTCTGGCCGGCGCCATGGATTTGCCCGGTCCGGCGCGGGCGCAGGAACCCGCCAATTTCAATCTCGCCATCCAGGACCATCGTTTCGATCCGGCCGATCTCGCCGTGCCGGCCGGGGTGCGATTCACCATCACGGTGAAGAACCTCAATCCCAATGCCGCGGAATTCGAAAGCAGCGATCTCGACCGCGAAAAGGTGGTGGTGGGCGGCGGCAGCATCACGGTCTTTCTCGGGCCGCTGACCCCGGGCAGCTACGAGTTCTTCAACGACTTCGATCCTGTTGCTAGAGGCCACATTGTCGCCAAGTAAGATGCGCTTGCGGGGCGCATCCGTTTTCTTCTCGGCTTCGCTGGTTTTGATATTGGGCCATGCGAATAAGGCTCGCGCCGATTTCGAGATGCATTACCCGGTCATCGATTACCGCGAATTCGAGCTCGAACATAACGGCTCGACCAGCATCGACGGCCGCGGCGCATTCAACAACAACCAGAGCTATACGGTCGAGTTGGGCTATGGCGTGACCCCGTGGTGGGAGCCCGAGATCGAATTCGACATGGGCGCGGAACCCGGCCAGAACTGGACCTACAGCGCCACGACCTTTGAAAATACCTTTCAATTGACTGAACAGGGCGAATACTGGGCCGATCTCGGATTCTACGCCGAGTACCAGCGTTCGGCCGTGCGCGGCCAGGCCGACCAGATCAATTTCGGGCCGGTGGCGCAGAAGGCATGGAACGACGTGCTGGGTTCGGGCTTGAACACGCTGCACACGGTCAATCTTTTGTTCGGCAAGCAGGTGGGGGAAGCCCGCAACGACGCCACGCCGGTGGCGCTGTCCTGGCAATCGCGGCTGCGGCTCGACAATCTGTTTCAGCCGGGCATCGAGTATTACGGCAATTTCAACAACATCGCCGGACCCACGACCATGACCGACCCGACCCACCGCGCCGGGCCGGTGCTGGTGGGTTTCTACAACATGTATCAATACGGCAAGGTCAAATACGAGCTGGGCTATCTCGTGGGGCTCAACAACGCCACCGAGCGCGGCACCATCCGCTGGCGCTTCGAATACGAGAAATCGTTCTAGCGCCTAGTACGGACCCCGTGCGGGTTGCAGCCCGCGCCTAATACGGCCCCGCACGGCGAAACCGCGCCTAATACGGGTTAGCGATCGGCAATTCGTCGGCGGGATAGAGGGTGATGATCTTGGCGCCGGTGGGCGTGCAGACCACTTCTTCCTCGATGCGCGCGGCGGAGAAACCGTCGGAAGCCGGGCAATAGGTTTCGAGCGCGAACACCATGCCCTCCTTGATCTCTTGCGGATCGTCGAAGGAATTGAGCCGCGAGATGATCGGGCGTTCGTGCAGACCCAAGCCCAGGCCATGGCCGAAGAGCAGGCCGAAGCATTCCATTTCGCTGGAGAAGCCGATTTCCTCCGCCTTGGGCCAGCATTTGGCGATCTGGTCGGTGGTGACGCCGGGCTTGACCAGCGAGATCGCCTTGTCGATCCATTCGCGCGCCTTTTTATAGGCGTCTTTCTGCGGCTGGGTGGCGCGGCCGACGCTGAAGGTGCGGTAATAGCAGGTGCGGTAGCCGTTGACCGACTGGATGATGTCGAAGAAGGCCTGGTCGCCGGGGCGGATGAGCCGGTCGGTGAAATTATGCGGATGCGGGTTGCAGCGCTCGCCCGAGATGGCGTTGATCGCCTCGACATCGTCCGAGCCGAGTTCATAGAGGCGCTTGTTGGCGAGGCCCACGATCTCGTTCTCGCGGATGCCGGGCTTCAGGTTCTCGGCGATGGTCTGGTAGCAGCCATCGACGATCGCCGCCGACATGTTGAGAAGCGCGATCTCGTCATTGCTCTTGATTTCGCGCGCATCGAGCATCGCCTGCTGGCCGTCGACCACCTTCAAGCCCACCGCCTGGAGTCCGAACATCATGGCGGGCTCGACGATGTCGACGCCCACCGGCTGGTCGGCGACGCCGTTTTCCTTGAGGATGGCCTTGATCTCCTCGGCCGCGGAACGCATCAGCCCCATCTTGGGCGCGACCGCGCCGCGCAGCCCCAGCATGCCGGCGTGGCAATTATGCGGCTTCAACCAGGGCGCGTACATGCGGTGATGCTTCGCCGCCGAGCCGAAATCCCAGATATGCGGATCGCCATTGCCGGGCAGCAGGGCGTAGCGGGTATATTTGTCGCGCGCCCAATTGCCGATGACCGTCGAGGTCATGTAGCGGATGTTGTACTGGTCGAACACCAGGAGCGAGCCGAAGCCCGATTTGGTCAGCGCGTTGCGGGTGCGGCCGAGGCGGTAGCGGTGGAGACGGCGGAAATCGATGCGTTCCTCGAAATCGACCGCATTCGGCCCCCAATTCATAATCGGCTTTTTCCAATCATAACGCGGGTCAACATCCTCGGGCTTGACGATGCTGGGTTCGGCCGGTTTCTGGGGCATGATTCCTCCACCACTTTCCTTGGCGCCACTTTCTGCGGCGATAAGGGCATAGGGAAAGCGGCGCTGTCAATTGCAGGGCGCCCCACAAGTTAAACGCCGAGCTGTTTCGCCATCCAATCGGCAGTTTGCGGGCGGTAAAGATAGGGCCGGTTATTGGCGACATGGTTGCCGTCGGGAATGATCAGCAGCTCGCACGGACCCTTGACCTCGCGCGCGAGGCGTTCGGCCTCGCCGGGCGGCACGATGCGGTCGAGTTTTCCCGACACGATGAAGATCGGGCATTCGATCCGGTGCGCGATCCCCTTCAAAGACAGCGTCGCCGCGTTCTGCTTCGCCGCCACCTCGTCATGGGCGTGAGAGCGCACGCGGAAAGCCTCGCGGGTGATCTCGGGCAATTTGTCCCAGATGCCGAGCCAATCATAGGGCCCGGCCAGCGCGATGCAGGCCGCGATGCGTTTCTCGAAGGCGCAGGCGCGCGGCGCGTAATAGCCGCCCAGGCTCACGCCCCACAATCCTACGCGTTTCGAATCGAGATCCTTGCGGGTCTCGATCCAGTCGATGACCGCTTTCACGGCGATCTCGTAATCGCCGCGGATGGCGAAATCATATTCGCCCTCGCCCTGGCCCGGCCCGTCGAAGGTGAGCGTGGCCATGCCACGGTCGAGAAAATTGCCCTGATAGGCCAGCATTTCCTCTTTCGCACTGTCGAGCCCCATGGCCATGGCCACCACCGGCGGGCGGGCGATATTGGCGGGTTTGCGCAGCACCGCGGCCAGGGTCTTGCCCTCGTAAGGGATGCGGACATATTCGCCCGGAGGATCGAGATGCGGCAAAGCCAGTCTGTGGCATTCGACCGCCTTCATGTGCGCCGCTTTCATCTGGGGGATGTCGTCGGTGAAGAGGAATTTGGCGAAGTGATAGGTCACCGCCGCGCGGGAGAGATGCTCGGCCGCCGAGACGAAATGCTTATGATCCAGCGCCTCGCGGCCGAGTTTCTCGTGGCGCGCCGCGCATTCCGACCATTTCGCGCACCATTCGCTCCAGGCCTGGATGGAGGACGTGACCTCCTGGAAATCGGTGAGAATAATTCCGTTCGCGACGAAGCGCGGCGCCCAATGCCCCAGCGCCGATTTCACCCGCGCGTCCTGCGTTTGAACGCCGCCCTCGCTCATTCGGATTTCTCGTCGCGGCGGTACCAGGGCAGATATTGCCGCGTGCCCCAGGAGATCAGCATGTCGCAGCCGACACCGAACCCGGCGAGCAGGATCACGGCGACGAAGGCCTCGTTCTGGTGGAATGTCCGCGAATTGTAGAGGATGAAATAGCCCAAGCCCGGTATGGCGGTGAAGAATTCGGCCACCACCGCGCCGATAAGCGCGCGCCCGGTGGCAAGCCGCAAGCCCGCCAGCAGATAGGGCATCGAGGCCGGCAGCACGACCTCGAACATCATGCGGAAGCGGCCGGAGCGGTAGGACGTGGCCACCTCGATATAATCCTTGGGCACGGAGCGGGCGCCCTCGGCGGCGTTGATGATGACCGCGAAGATCGCGGCGAAGACGATGGTGGCGAAACGGGCATAGGTCGTATAGCCGAACCACAGCGACATCAGCGGCAGCACCACGATCATCGGCATCGCGTTGAACCCGTTGATCCAAAGGCGCAACGCCCGGTCGGCGATCAGGCTGCGCCCCATCAGCACGCCCAAGACCATGCCCAGGAGCAGCGCCACCACCAGCCCTTCGGCCGTGGCGGCCAGGGTGATCGATGTCGATTCGAGAAACGGGCCGCCGGATATGACGCCCGGCAGGACTTCCGCAATAGAGCTGGGCTTGGCCACGAAATCGGGCGCGAATTCGCGCACGACATATTCCCAGAGCCCCAGGATCGCGATCCCCGCGACCAGACGCGGGACGAATTTCCCGGCGAATATGCTGGCGCGTTGCGGCGATGAGACGGATGCGGCGAGGCTCATGGGATTTACCCGCGCCAACGCGCGAAATGGTTTTCGAGCATGAGGCCGGCGCGCGTCAGCGCCACGCCGAGCACGCCGATGATCAGCATGGCGGCAAAGACGCCGGCGGTGTCGAAGCTTTGCGAGGCGCCCATGATCAATCCCCCCAGCCCCGAAGAGCTGAGAAAGAATTCCGCCGCCACCATGCCCACCAGCGCGCGGGCGATGGCCTGGCGTACGCCGGTCATGGTGTAAGGCAGCGTGTAGGGCACCATGACCTCGCGCCAAAGCGCCCATTCGCGCGAACGATAGGACCTGGCCACCTCAATGAGTTCGGGCTTGATGCTGCGCGCGCCTTCGATGGTGTTGTAGAGGATGGGGAAGACGGCGAAGAGGAACACCACCAGCGCCTTGGGCACGAAGCCGAAGCCCATCAGCGACAGGATGAACGGGATCAGCGCCACCATCGGTGTGGCGTAGAGAATCATGATGTAGAGATCGAGCGCCTCGCGCAGCAACCGCACCCGCGCCAGGAGCAACCCCAACGGCATGCCGATGACCACCGCCGCGACGAATCCGGTCGCGAACAGCGAGGCCGAACTCAGGAACAGTTCGACGAGATGCCCGGTCTCGACCAGTTGCACCAGCCGCACCAGGGTGGCCGAGAGCGGCACCAGGAAGGCGGGGCTCGAATTGCGCCCGGCGATCTCCCACAACGCGAGACCGCCGAAGAGACTTAGAACGAAAGGCGCGTAGCGCTTGATATGCGCAAACATAAGCAAAAACCCGCGGTTACTTGCCCACCATGGCGTTGGCGTCGCGCCAGACCGAGGGATCGATCATTTGGTCGAATGTAGGCGGCGTCTTGCCATCCATGATGTTGCCCGCCTTGACCTGGGTCGCGATGAAGGCCTCGGTCTGCGCCTGGTCCATGCCGTCATTGTCGATCGCCCAGAGGCCGTATTTGAGATAATCCTTCAAGGCGCTCAAGGATATCGCGTGGTCGCGGCCGGTGACCGCGGCAATGGTCGCGACATGATCGGCATTCGCCGGATTGGCCATGTAGCGTCCCGCCGCGATGATTCCGGCCATCATGCGCACGAAGGCGTCGCGCTTGCTCGCGAGCGTATCCTTGCGCACCACGATGGTGAGGTTTTGCGACGAGGGACTGCTTTCGCGCACCGTCTTGATGATGGCGACTTTCTTGCCGCGGTTCTGGAGTTCCGCGACGTCGTCGAGATGCAGGATGCCGTAGGAAATCTGGCCGGCGAGCAGCGCGCTCGCGGTGTTGGAGCCGAGCGCCACCTGCTGCACGTCGTCGAGCGTCAGGTGACAGCCGCCGGCGAGAATCGCCTTCAACGCGATCGCGCGCGCGCCGCCGATAACATCGACGCCGATCTCCTGCCCCTTGACGTCGTCGCAGGTCGCCTTCGCCAGATTGGTGGTGCCGAGTTCGAAATCGGGCTTGGGGAAGCCGTAGATGCCGACCAGCGGCACGTCGGCATTGGCGATCTGGCTGATGAGCAGCGCGGTCGCCGACATGGAGGCGTCGATGTCGCCGGACACCACGGCGCGGGACGCGGCGGTGCCGTTGTCGAATTGACGCAGTTCGACATCGACGCCGTATTTCTTGAAGAAGCCCTGATCCTGCGCCACGAAGGCGATGATCGAGATAAAGATCGGCGGCACGCCCGGGGGCGCCAGCACGATCTTGGGATTATCGGCAAAGGCGGGCTGCGTCAGCGGCGCAACCAGGGAAGCGGCCAGAAACGCCACGGTCAACCCGGCGGTCAATACGGCTTTGCGGAACATCGATAATCCCTCCCTGTGAAACATCGCGACAGTGTTATCCGGGCTTCTTGCGTCCCGATTTGCGGCCCTAATCAGGGGCCGACCTGGAATTCCGCTTTTTTCGCCTCGGACATGAGCGTGCTCCAGACCCGCTCGCGCAACTCGGCGAAGCGCGGCAGAACCAGCGTCTCACGGCTGCGCGGACGAGGCAAGTCGACGGCGATTTCCTCGTGGATGCGCGAGGGCCGGCCCTTCAGCACCACGACGCGGTCGCCCATCAGCACCGCCTCTTCGATGGAATGGGTGACGAACAGCATGGTGGTGGGCTGACGCTCCCAGATGCGCAGCAATTCGAATTGCAGGATTTCGCGGGTCTGGGCGTCGACCGCGGCGAAGGGCTCGTCCATCAACAGCACGCGCGGCTCGATGGCCAGCGCGCGTGCCAGGCCGCAGCGCTGCTGCATGCCGCCAGAAAGCTGATAGGGATAGGATTTCTCGAAACCCGCCAATCCCACCAACTGAACAAAATGCGGCACCCGCCGCGCGATTTCGGCCCGGTCCAATCCTGCCATGCGCAGCCCGTAGGCGACGTTGTCGTAGACCGTCTTCCACGGGAACAAGCCGAAATGCTGGAACACCATGGCGACGCCGGGTTTCGGCTCGGTCACCGTCTCGCCGTCGATCAACACCTCGCCCTCGGCGGGGATCAGCCCGTCGATGCAGCGCAGCAGCGTGGTCTTGCCGCAGCCCGAGGCGCCGACCAGCGCCACGATCTCGCGCTCGCCGACGTCGAGATTGACGCCGTTGAATACGGAATGCTTGCCGTAACTCTTGCGCAGATTGCGCACCGTGATCTGCCCGCCATGGGCAGAGGCCGCGTCCTCGGCCGGGGAACGTTTTGTTGCGAGGTTCATTCGGCGGCCGGCGCGACCTTGCCCGGCCCGGCTTTCTGCTTGGCCCAGTAATCCGTCCGCGCCTTGCTTTCCTTCAAGGCGGTTTCGCTTTCGAAGCCCGGGGCCATCGAGGCCGATGTTCCGGCCAGCACCTGGTGATGCTCGATGTTGAGGGTGCGCAGCCAGCGCTGCTGGCCCATGGTGAGGGCGATGAAGAACCCGAGCTCGACCAGTTGCGGCTCGGTGAAATGCTTGTGCAGCCTTTCCCACACCGCGTCGTCCGAAGGCAGATCCCAGGTGATCATCTCGGCATAGGCGAGCGCCGCCTTCTGCCGGTCGTCGTAACGCGTCGATTGCTCGAAATTCAACAGGTCGCGGTAATCATCCTCGACCAGACCCTGTTTCTGCGACTTCACCGAACGCTGGTTGCCGCAATATTCGCATTTGACCGAATGCGAGACATAGACCCGGCACAGCTCCTTGATGCTGTGATCGGTGACGCCGTTGCGGAAGACGCCGTCCCAGGCATTGGCGAAGGCCCAGAAGGCGGCGGGAACATGGGCGCGGATCGACGAGCTTTCCGGCCGGGGCGTGCCTTCGCGCCGGCAGCGGTCAAGCTCGGCCAGCATGCGCTCGTCCTTGATCGTGCCCGGATCGACATAGCTGATGCGTTGCTTGGCCATCGATTCCTCCCTGCCCTCATGCGCCCGAAGCCTTGTACGACATTTTGCGGCAGGCGGTATCGCCGATCAACCAATATAGCTGGCGATAGCCATGCAAAAGCGACGTGGGCAAGCCCGCGCTTTCCGAGGGGTCCGCGGCGATGTTAGCCTCGGCGGCTCTATCGAGGGGAGAAGATAACAAGATGAAACGCAGCGAAACCCGCTTCCTGTGCACCCATACCGGCAGCCTGCCGCGGCCCGAACAGTTGATTCGCGACATGTACGCCAAGGAGGAGGGCGTGCCGGTGGACCGTGCCCAGTTGGGCGTCCATATACGGAACGCCGTTTCCGAAGTGGTGAAAAAACAGGCCGAGGCGGGCGTCGACCTGATCAATGACGGGGAGATGTCGAAGCCGAGCTATGCGACCTACGTAAAAGACCGGCTGGCCGGGTTCGGCGGCGAAAGCATCCCGGTGACCAATTACCAGGATCTGAAGGACTTCCCCAATCTCTACCGCAAGGTGTTCGGCGATCCGGGCAGGAGCCGGCGCAAGACCCCTTCCTGCAACGGGCCGATCTCGGTCAAGGACGCGGGCGCCGCCAAGACTGACGTCGAAAACCTGAAATCCGCGCTGACCGGGGTGAAATACGAAGGCGGGTTCATGAGCGCGGCATCTCCCGGCGTGGTCTCGCTGTTCTTCCACAACGACAATTACGTCAGCCACGAGCTTTATCTCGAGGCGATCTCCGAGGCGATGCGTCAGGAATATGAAACCGTGGCCGAAGCGGGTTTCACCCTGCAGCTCGATTGCCCCGATCTCGCCATGGGCCGGCATATCCAATTCGCCGATCTCGACCTGAAGGCGTTCCGCAAGATGGCGGCGTTGCACATCGAGGCCTTGAACCACGCGGTACGCAACATCCCGGCCGAGAGCCTGCGCATGCATCTGTGCTGGGGCAATTACGAAGGCCCGCATCACTGCGACGTGCCCATCTCCGACATCGTCGATTTGGTGTTCCAGGCCAAGCCCCAGGCGGTGTCTTTCGAGGCGGCCAATCCGCGCCATGCCCATGAATGGGAGGTGTTCAAGACCGTCAAACTGCCGGCGGGCAAGATCCTCATTCCCGGCGTGCTCGAATCAAAATCCAACTTCATCGAGCATCCCGAATTGATCGCCCAGCGCATCGGCCGTTATGCCGAGCTGGTGGGACGCGAGAACGTGGTGGCCGGAAGCGATTGCGGCTACGGCACCTGGGTGGGCCAGGCGGCGGTGGACCCGCAGGTGGTCTGGGCCAAGCTCAGCGCCATGGCCGAGGGTTGCCGCATCGCCTCGCGCCGGTTCTGGCGTTGACGCCCAAGATTTCTAAAGCATCGTCGCCGCCAGCATCAGCAGCAGGATGATTCCGGCCGCGCTGTTGAGCACCAATATGCCGCCCGCCGCCATGTCCTTGACCGCGCGGATTTCGCCATGCCGGTCAGGATGGAGGTGGTCGGCCAGCGCCTCGATCGCCGAATTGATGAGCTCGGCGGCCAGCACCAAGGCGATGATCAGCACCCCTACCGCCCACCAGACCAGGGCCGGGCGCAGATAGGCCATCAGGCTCAAGGCCAGCACGGCGCACAGGGTTTCAAGCCGGAAACTGCCCTCGCGCAGCCAGGCGGAACCGATGCCGTGGATCGCGAACATGGACCGTTCCGGCACCGACCGGTTCTTCCAACGCCCTTTATCGGTCTTGGCCGCTCTGGCCTTTCCGGCATTTCTGGCCGTCTTGTGCCGCACGAAGCACCTCCTCCGGCATTGATCCAATTCCGGCGGGCCCCTGCCCGGAAATCCCCGCCGGCCGAGGGCAAGGCTTAGGCATTAGCCGGGTTACCCGCAAATGTCATTTTTCCGTCGCAAAAGCTACCGCTTCCGGCATGGCATCGCGCGCCGGCAAAAAAGCCATGGCGCCGCGGTTTCGGCGCTTCCGCTGCCCGAGGGATTTGGGCTACATCAGGGGTGCATAAGGAACATGGGCGAAGGGGTCGGGAACGATGATGCAGCGATGGGGTCTCGTCGCTTGGCCGTCGCGGTTCCGCCCCAGTTTCTGGGACGGCGTGGCCCTGCCGCTGGTGCTCGGCGCGATCATGCTGTTCGCCTGGGCCAGCCAGCAAATGAGCGTGCCCTTCCAGCCGGGCGAGAAACTGACGATCTCGCTCGACCCGGCTTATTTGCCCGAATACGCGCTGCGCACCGTGATGCGCATGGCCGCGGCGCTGGTGGCGTCGCTGGTGTTCAGCATCGGCTACGCGGCGCTGGCGGCGAAGAGTAAGCGCGCCGAGAAACTGCTCATTCCGGTGCTCGACATTCTCCAATCGGTGCCGATCCTGGGATTTCTCTCCATCACGGTGACGGGATTTATCGCGCTCTTTCCCGGAAGGCTGCTGGGCTACGAATGCGCCGCGATCTTCGCCATCTTCACCAGCCAAGCCTGGAACATGACGTTCAGCCTCTATCAATCCTTCGTCAGCGTGCCGGGCGATCTGCGCGAGGCGTCGCGCATGTATCACCTGTCGCCTTGGCTGCGCTTCTGGCTTTTGGAAATGCCCTTCGCGCTGCCGCAACTGGTCTGGAACATGATGATGTCGGTCGCCGGCGGCTGGTTTTTCGTGGTCGCGTCGGAGGCGATCACGGTCAACGGCGATTCGGTCCTGCTGCCCGGCATCGGCTCCTATATCTCGGTGGCGATCGACCAGCGCAATCTGCGCGCGGTGGTCTACGCCATCATCGCGATGATCGTGGTGATCGTGATCATCGACCAGTTGCTGTTCCGTCCGCTCTTGGCCTGGGTGCAGCGTTTCAAATTCGAGGATACCGGCACCGACGAAGTCGATCCGCCCTGGTTCCTGGTCATGCTGGAACGCGCGCGCATTTTCCGCGCGCTGGCCGAATTGATCGGCGTGATGACGGCGTTGTCGCAGCGCGTGGGAACCCGGATGCCTTCCTTGCCGCCCATGAAGCGCACCAAGCCGCGCACGAGCAAGGCGATCGACATGATTTGGAGCGTGATTCTGATCGCCGGCGCGACGCTGGTCGCGGTCAAGGTGGTGTATTTCATTCGCGGCGAGGTCGCTGGCAGCGAGATTTCGCATGTGCTGCTGCTGGGCGCCATCACCCTGCTGCGCGTGCTGGTGCTGATCGCGCTGGCGGCGATGATTTGGGTGCCCATCGGTGTATGGATAGGGCTTCGGCCGAACGTCGCTCACCGCGTCCAGCCCCTGATCCAGTTCCTGGCGGCTTTCCCCGCCAATCTGCTGTTCCCGATCGCGGTGGTGACGATCCTGCACTTTCATCTCAACGTCGAGATCTGGATTTCGCCGCTGATGATCCTCGGCACCCAGTGGTACATCCTTTATAATGTCATCGCCGGCACGCTGGCGCTGCCGACCGATTATCAGGAGGTTGCCGCGACCCTCGGCGTCAAGAAATGGCTGTGGTGGCGGCGCTTGGTGCTGCCGGGGATATTCCCGGCCTTCGTCACCGGCGCGATCACCGCCTCGGGCGGTTCGTGGAACGCCAGCATCGTGGCCGAGGTGGTCAAATGGGGCGACACCACGCTTACCGCCACCGGCATCGGCGCCTATATCGCGCAGGAGACCGATGCCGGCGACTTCCCCCGCATCGCGCTGGGGATTGCGGTATTGTGCCTCTACGTCCTGCTGTTCAACCGGCTGTTGTGGCGCCGGCTTTACAGCCTCGCCGAAGAACGCTTGCGGCTCGATTGATAAAGGATCGCTGCCATGTCCGCTGACACCAGTATCGCCAATACCGGGGCCAATGGGTCCAATAATTCCGGCAACACTGCCGGAGGCGCCACGTCGCTCATCACCGCGCAGGCGGTGTGCAAGACCTATACGACCGGGGAATCCGCCGGCAGGCTGGTGCTCGACCATATCGATTTCTCGCTCCGCGAAGGCGAGATCGTCGCCATCCTGGGCAAGTCGGGTTCGGGGAAATCGACGTTTCTGCGCATTCTTTCCGGACTGACCGAGCCGAGCGGCGGCGAGGTTGATTATCGCGGCCAGCGGGTGGAAGGCCCGGCCCACGGCATCGCCATGGTGTTCCAGAGCTTCGCGCTCTTCCCCTGGCTCACCGTGCTGGGCAATGTCGAATTGGGGCTCGAAGCCCAGGGCGTGCCGCGCGACGAGCGCCAGAAACGCGCCGTGGCCGCGATCGATCTGATCGGTCTCGACGGTTTCGAATCCGCATATCCCAAGGAGCTTTCGGGCGGCATGCGCCAGCGCGTGGGGTTCGCCCGCGCGCTGGTGGTCAATCCCGACGTGCTGCTGATGGACGAGCCCTTCTCGGCGCTCGACGTGCTGACCGCCGAAACGTTGCGCGGCGACTTGATCGATTTATGGCTGGCCAAGCGGGTGCCGACCAAGGGCATCATCATCGTTTCGCACAACATCGAAGAGGCGGTGGAAATCGCCGACCGCATCATCATTTTCGGCAGCAATCCGGGCTGCATCCGCAACGAGATTCCGATCAACCTGCCGCGCCCGCGCGCCCAGACCGACCCGGCCTTCCGCCGCGTCGTCGACGAGGTCTATACGCTGATGACCACCGTGCCCGGCGGCACCGAGGCGGCGCGGCGGCGCGCGGAACCCATCGGCGTGGGCTATCGCCTGCCCGACGCGTCGATCCAGCAATTGGGCGGCTTGCTCGAAGCCTTGTCCAACCCGCCCTATGAGGGGCGCGCCGATTTGCCCAAGCTCGCGGAAAGCGAGCATCTCGGCACCGAGGAACTGGTGATCCTGATCGAGGCGCTGCAGCTTCTGGGTTTTGCCCAGGTGGGCGGCGGCGACATCGAGGCGTTGCCCGCGGGGCGCGAATTCGCCGCCGCCGATTTGCAGCGGCGCAAGCAGATTTTCGCCGATCATATGCGGCGCAACATTCCCTTGGCCGCGCATATCCGGCGGGTGCTCGACGAGCGGCCGGGCCATGCGGCGCCCGAGGGCCGTTTCCTCGCCGAGCTGGAGGATTATTTGAGCGAGGAAGACGCGGCCAAGGTGTTCGAGACGGTGATCAATTGGGGCCGCTATGCCGAGTTGTTCGCCTATGACTATGACAGCGGCATCGTCAGCCTCGAAAATCCGTCCTGAGCCGCATATTTTTTAAAGGTCGCATCTTGAAAGCCCCGTTTTGAAAGTTGGGCATTGAAAATCGGGCCGGAATCCCGCGCCTTCGTCTTTCTGCTGGGCGCGCTCACCGCATTGACCGCCTTGGCCATCGATATGAGCCTGCCGGCGCTGCCGGAATTGGGCCATGCCTTCAACGCCCCGCCGCATCAGGTGCAGCTCACCTTGAGCCTCTTCATCGCCGGCTATGCGGTGGGGCAATTGGTCGTTGGCCCGATGGCCGACCGGTTCGGGCGCAAGCCGATCCTGCTCATCGGATTGGTGCTTTACATGATCGCGGCCACGGCCTGCGCCGCGAGCCCCGGAATCGGATTCCTGGTGACGGCGCGGCTGCTGATGGGTTTCGCCGGCAGCGTCGGGCCGGTGCTGGCGCGTGCGATGGTGCGCGATCATTTCAGCGGCAAGACCGCGGCGCAGATGTTTTCCTCGCTCACCGCGGTGTTCGCGCTGGCGCCGCTGGTGGCGCCCACGGTCGGCGGCTGGCTCTTGGTGCGTTTCGGCTGGCAGGCGATTTTCGTTTTTCTGCTGGTCTTCGCGGCGGTGCTGGCCGCCGTGGTGGCGGCGTTCTTCGCCGAATCGCTCAAAACCCCGGATGCCCGGGCGCTGTCGCCGTCGCGCCTGTTGTCCAATTACGGGATTTTTCTGAGGAGCCGGGTGGCGCTGGGCTATGCCGTGGTCAACGGGCTGTGCTGGGCCGGCATTTTCGCCTTCCTGTCGGGTTCGCCTTTCGTGTTCATCGAATTCTACGGCGTCAACGCCGACCGCTACGGATTCTATTTCGCGCTGTCGGCGGCGGGGTTGGTGGCGGGATCGCTCGGCAACAAATGGTTGCTGCGCCGTTTCGGCTCGAGCCATGTGCTGCGCGCGGGCTTCGCCATCGTGCTCCTGGGCGGCGCGATCCAGTTCGCCGCCTGCCTCCTGCAATGGGGCGGCCCCATGGCGATCATGATCGGGTTCATGATCTATCTAAGCGGCCAGTCGATCGTGATGCCCAACGCCATGGCGGCGGCGATGGAACCGGTGGCGCATATGGCGGGCAGCGGTGCGGCGCTGATCGGCGTGGTGCAGATGATATGCGGCAGCGTGGCGGGGTACGCGGTGAACGCGCTTTACGACGGCACGCCGACGCCGATGGGCGCGGTGATCCTGGCGACGGCTTTGAGCACGGTGGCGATGCACTGGGCGCTGCTGCGGGCGCATAATAGCCACTAATGTCTGCTTTGGGTCAGGAGCAGACATTACGGACGCAGCCCTGTGACGGTGCCCGTACGCTGCAAGAGGCAATGGGTGCGTGTTACGGCGTGATGCCGAGACCCTTTAGATGGTCCTGCACTTGCTTAAAATTAGGGTTGAGCTTCAGCGCCGCACGGTAGTCGGCTATCGCGTGGTCGCGTTGGCCCTTCTTTTCATGGGCAAAACCACGATCGAAGTAGGCTAAGGCGTAATCGGGCTTGAGTGCTATCGCCTTGGTCTCGTCGGCAATGGCTTGGTCGTAGAGACCTTTTCCGATATAGGCGTTGCCGCGGTTGAGGTAGGCCACGACGTAATTAGGAATGAGCGTGATGGTTTTGTTGTAATCGGCAATGGCCTGATCGTAGAGACCCCTACCGAGATAGGCAGTGCCTCGATTGAGGTAGGCCTCTGCAAAATTGGGGTTGAGTGATATTGCTTTGCTGTAATCGGCAACCGCCTGATCGTAGAAGTTCTTGGCGATATAGACGTCGCCCCGATTATAGTAGGCCTGAGCAAAATTAGGGTTGAGTGATATTGCTTTGCTGTAATCGGCAATGGCTTGGTCGCTAAGTCCCTTGTTGTAATAGTCGCCACCGCGATTGTAGTAGGCTATGGCGTAATCGGGCTTGAGCGCTATCGCCTTGGTCTCGTCGGCAATGGCCTGGTCGTAGAGACCCGTCTTTTTATAGGCGCTGCCGCGATTGCTGTAAGATTTGGCGTCATTGGGATTGAGCGCGATGGCTTTGTTGTAATCGGCAATGGCCTGATCATAGAGGCCCTTGGCGTTATAGGCATTGCCGCGATTGTTATAGATGACGGCAAGCACCTCATTTGTCTCTCGACCCGACTGAATAAGAGCCGTGCAGCCAGCGATATTGAGATCGGGGTCGTTACCATTGCACCGGACTACGTTCTCGTCATTGGTCTGCGCCCGGGCCGGAAGCGCGACGAATATCACGGCCAATCCGATCAAAATCCACCGCATGATTTCCTCCCCTCCCATGCCGATAGATATAGATTAAGCATAGGCAAATCTCGGACGACCCAGCCAGCCTTACCTTGGGCGGCTTGCCAATGTCCGCCTTGGGTCAAAAGCAGACATTGGGACATGACATTGGAATGTCCGGTTTTCCCCCGCTAGCAGACATCGATCAGTAACTTGGATTCATCCTTTATGGTTGCGCCGTTATGAATCTTCTTCCTGCTTCTTGCTTCTGGGGCCTCAGCTCTTCGGCCACATGGTGGAAAAAGGCGATGATGTCGCGGATCGATAGGCTGTCGGTGAACGGCATTACCAGCCGGTCGATGCCGATGCAGGAACGCGGGTTCATCGGTCGAACTTCAGACGCGCCGGGATTGACCCGGCTGGAATAGCGCTTCAACATCCAGTCCTATAGTTGTCGAGCCGTCGCCATCGTCTTCACCATGCGGGGCCTGAGCAATGACCAAACCCAAGAACGAAACCCGCGTGGTCGTTTCAAAGGACGGCCCTTATCTCGTTTCGGGGAAAATCCCGCTTTCGCGGCAGACCATCGTCACGGATGAAGAGGGCGGTTCCGAGACGTGGAAGGAGGGCAAGACTTTCCCGGCGCAGGAGACCTATGCGCTGTGCCGTTGCGGTGAATCGAAGAAGAAACCGTTCTGTGACGGCACGCATGCGCGGATCAAGTTCGACGGAACGGAAACCGCCAGCCGCGAGCCTTATCTCAAGCAGGCGGAGTTGATCGAGGGCCCCGTTTTGGCGCTCACCGACGCGGAAGGCCTTTGCGCCTTCGGGCGTTTCTGCGATCCGCACGGCAAGGTGTGGAACCAAGTCGCGCGCAGCGACCAGCCCAAGATCCGGGCGACCTTCCTCCGGCAAGTGAATGATTGCCCGGCCGGCCGCCTGGTGGCCTGGGACAAGACGACGGGTAAACCGCTCGAGCCGGAATTGCCGGTCTCGATCGGCCTGATCGAGGACCCGGCGCAGCAATGCAGCGGCCCGCTCTGGCTGCGCGGCGGCATCGCCGTGATGGCCGCGGACGGATATGCCTATGAGATTCGCAACCGCGTCACGCTGTGCCGCTGCGGCCAGTCGAGCAACAAGCCGTTCTGCAACGGCGCCCACGCCGCGATCAAATTCCGCGGCGAATAGGCCCATGAAGGGGCGTCGACTGAAAGGGCGTCAACCGGCCGCCAAACCCGCCGCGGCCGCGGCGCCGGGCTCGCCGTGGAGCCCGTTCCGGCACACCGCCTTCACCGTGTTGTGGACCGCCGCCCTCGTCTCCAATGTCGGCAGCTGGATGTACAGCGCGGCGTCCGGCTGGCTGATGACCGGCCTCGACCCCGACCCCTTGACCGTGTCGCTGGTGCAAGTCGCAACCAGCCTGCCGATGTTCCTGTTCGCGCTTCCCGCGGGCGCGCTGGCCGATATCTTCGACCGGCGGCGGTTTCTGATCGGCGTCGAGATACTGATAACCGCGATCTCCGCGGTCTTCGCGTTCCTGGTCTGGATCGGCGATGTCACGCCGTTGACCCTGTTGGTCTTCACGTTTCTCGCCGGCGTCGCCGGCGCGCTGGAGGCTCCGGCCTGGCAGGCGATCGCGCCGGCGTTGGTGCCCAAGCGCGACCTGATGCCCTCGCTCGTCGCCAACGGCGTCGGCTTCAATATCAGCCGCGCCCTCGGACCCGCCCTGGGCGGCATCATCATCGTGGCCTGGGGCATAGCAGCGCCGTTCTGGATCAACGCCATCAGCAATATCGGCGTCGTGGGAGGATTGATCTGGTGGCGCCCGCCCCAAAAACCCGTGCGGCAATTGCCCGCCGAACGCTTCACCAATGCCAATCGCAGCGGCCTGCGCTACGCGCGGAATAATCCGCATTTGCGTGCGACCCTGATCCGGTCGGCGGGATTCTTCCTTTTTGCCAGCGCCTATTGGGCGCTTTTGCCGCTGGTCGCGCGCAGCCAGATCGGCGGCGGCCCCGAGCTTTACGGCGTCCTGTTGGGCGTCATCGGCGCCAGCGCCCTGGCCGGCGCCCTGGTTTTGCCGTGGCTGCGCAAACGGCTCGAAACGGACCAGCTGGTGGCGGCGGCCACGGCCGCGACAGCTCTCGCCACTGCGCTCTATGGCCTGGCGCGCGACCCCGTCACGGCATTGGCCGCAAGCCTTATCGCCGGAGTTTCGTGGATCGCCGTGATGGCGGCTCTCAACGTGTCCGCCCAGCTCGCGCTGCCGGAATGGGTGCGCGCCCGCGGCCTCGCACTCTACGTCACGGTCATGTTCGGCGCCTTGAGCCTCGGCAGCGTCATCTGGGGGAAGTTGGCCGGGGTGATGGGCCTGCCGGCCGCCCTTATCATCGCGGCCGCCGGGCTGTTGCTATCCATACCGCTCACTTGGCGGTGGAAATTACAGACCGCGCTGGGTGCCGACCTGACACCCTCCATGCATTGGCCCGCGCCGATCACCGCCCATGAAATCGAAAAAGATCAAGGACCGGTGCTGGTCTCGGTCGAATATCGGATCAATCCGAGAGAACGTTCGCGTTTCCTCGCGGCGCTGGAAATCCTTGGGCAGGAACGCCGGCGCGACGGCGCCTACCGGTGGGGGGTGTACGAGGATGCCGCCGTGGAAGGCCGGATATTGGAAACCTTCTTGCTGGAATCCTGGCTCGAGCATATGCGCCAACACCAACGCGTCACCAATGCCGATCGCGTGGCCCAGGATGCGGTTTGGCGTTTTCACGTCAAGGGCGCGCCCAAGGTCACGCATTTCATCGCCGCCAACCCCAATCGGCCGTTCAAAAGAAAAAATCCGGTTTGGCGCGGCTAAACGACGACTTGGTCGCGCGGCTAAGAATCCGCTTACTAGACCTTGGACCTCAGCTCTTGGGCCGCATGGTGGGAAAGGCGATGACGTCGCGGATCGACGGGCTGTCGGTGAGCAGCATCACCAGCCGGTCGATGCCGATGCCGAGACCGCCGGCGGGCGGCATGCCGTATTCGAGGGCCAGCACGAAATCGGCGTCCAAGGGCTGCGCTTCCTCGTCGCCCTTGTCGCGCGCCTGCATCTGCGCCTCGAAGCGCTTCAACTGGTCCAAGGGATCGTTGATCTCGGAAAAGGCATTGGCCACTTCCCAGCCATTGACATAAGTCTCGAAACGCTCGGTCAGGCGCGGATCAACGCGGTCCGCCTTGGCCAAGGGCGAGATGTCGCGCGGGAACCCCGTCACATGGATGGGCTGGATGAGGCTGGCTTCCACCTTGGCGGCAAAGGCCGCTTCGAGCGCGTGGCCCCAGGCGGCGCCCTTGGGCAATTCGGCGCCGAGTTTCCTGGCCGCGGCGATCGCGGATGGGGCGTCGGTGAAGGCCAGGAAATCCACCCCGGTTTTTTCCTTCACCAGCTCGGCCATGGTTTTTCGCGGCCAGGGCCCCTTCAATTCGATCTGGTGCTTGCCATAGGGTATGAGCGTGCCGCCCAGCGCCTCTTGCGCCACCGAGGCGATGAGATATTCCGCCATGTCCATCATCGCGGTGTAATCGACGAAGGCCTGGTACAGCTCGAGCGAGGTGAATTCCGGGTTGTGGCGCGGCGAGATGCCCTCGTTGCGGAAGTTGCGGTTGATCTCGAAAAGCTTGTCGCTGAGCCCGCCGATCAAGAGCCGCTTCAAATGCAGCTCGGGTGCCACGCGCATATAGAGTTCGAGATCGAGCGCATTGTGATGGGTGACGAAGGGCTTGGCCGAGGCGCCGCCGGGAACCGCGTGCAGCATCGGGGTTTCGACCTCGAGGAAGCCCCGCTCGATTAATAGCCGTCGCATTACCGCGATAATCCGCGAACGGCGGCGCAGGGTTTCGCGGCTTTCCTCGTTCATGATGAGATCGAGATAGCGCTGACGATAGCGGGTCTCGATGTCGGTGAGGCCGTGAAATTTTTCCGGCAATGGCAATAGCGCCTTGGCCAAAACCGCGATCTCGCGCCCGTTGACGGTGAGCTCGCCGCGCGGCGTGCGCCGGATCGGCCCGGTAACGCCGATGATGTCGCCCAAATCGAGCAGCGGCAGGATTTCCTGGGCCTGCGCCGAGAGATTGTCCTTGTGGTTGAACACCTGGATCTTGCCGCTGACATCGTGCAGGTCGATGAACATGCCGCTGTTGCGGATGGCACGGATGCGGCCCGCCACCGCCACATTATCCTGGGTTTCGGTTCCAGGGGGCATATCCTTGTATTTCGCGTTGAGCTCGCCCGCCTTGGCGCTGGCGGCGAAGCCGTAAGGGTATGGGTCGATGCCCAGCGCCTTCAACTTGGCGAGCTTTTCCAGCCGCTGGACGCGGTATTGATTGAGCGATTCTTCTTCCGGTTTTTCCGGCATGCTTACCCCTGGCCGTTTCTTGTAACGGCTTGGCGGTAAAGCGCAACCAGCTTGCGGCGGCACGCGCTATGATTTTGCCGGGCTTCGCCCGGCGGGGTCAGCCAGGCCTGTTCTTCAGTCAGCGCTGGCCAGCTTTTGCTGCATCGCCTGATTGAGGCTGGCGATCGAGCCGCCATTGCGCGAGATGATGGCGGCGAATTCGTCGCGCTCGGTCAACGCCATGCTGACGCCTTCGACCTCGATATCGACTATTTTGTATCCACCCGGCGTCTTTTCGACATGCCAATCGAGTTCGGCGGGCGGCGAATTATCGGGGTGGACAAGCTGGCTGGTGACGACGGCGCCGGAATCGCCTTCGGGATGAGATCCTGTGACTTTCACGGTTTCGCCGCTGTAATCCTTGAAGCGCGAGGAATAAACCCGCACCACCCATTTTTCGAACAGATCGTTGAAGGCCTTGACGTCGTCGGCGTTCGCCGTGGACCAGTAACGGCCGAGCACGAAGCGCGAGATATGCGGGATGTCGAAATTACTGTCGAGCAGCGCCTTGAATTGCTGACCGCGCGCGTCGTCACTGAGCTGCTTGCTGCGGATGAGCGCCAGCGCCTGTTGCACCAGGCCGCCGATCATGGCCTCGGGACCGGCGGACGAATCGGCGAAGACGAAAGATGGTGAAACCAAAGTAACCAGCAGCGCCAAACAGGCCAGCGAGCGACGCGAGATCGAGCCCATAAATCCCCCTTCGTGCAATGCAACCGGCTTTCGCCGAAACCAATCGTGAAAATGATAGCCGCCCGATTTCCGTCTGGCAATCGGCGGCGCTTTTTGCCGGGGAAAGACCGCGCCTAGGCCGGATTCGAGCTGGCGGCGGATTTGAACGCCGCCAGATCGACGACGCGATCGTGGAAAGCCTTGAGGCTTTCGCGGTGGCCGACGCTGATCACGGTCGGGCGCCAATCGCCCTGGCGCAGCTTCTTGTAGAAATCGCTTTCGGTGGCCTCGTCCAGCGCCGATGTGGATTCGTCGAGGAAGAGAAGTTCCGGCCTGGCCAGGAACACGCGCGCGAAAGCGAGGCGCTGCTGCTCGCCCAAAGAGAGACGTTGCGGCCAATCCTCCACATCGTCGAGCTTGCCGGCGAAGGCTTCGAGCCCGACGATCTTGAGCGCGTCGATCAGCCGGTCTGTGGGCGCATCGCCCGCTGGACGCGGATATGTCAGCGCGTCCCGGAGCGCGCCCAAGGGCAGATAGGGGCGTTGCGGCAGAAACAGGCTACGGCCCTCGCCCAAGCGGATCTCGCCCTTGCCGAAGGGCCAGATGCCGGAAAGCGCCCGCAGCAGCGTGGACTTGCCGATGCCGTTGGGGCCGATGATGAGGACATGTTCACCGGGCGCCACATTGAGCGACACCCCCGCCAAGAGATGAGAACCATCGGGCAGATCGAGGGCGAGGTTCTTGACCTCGAGACCCTTGCCCGAACGGGTTTCGCGGATGCCCTGCGGCGCCTTCAAGGATTGGGCGATATCTTCCATGCGCGCATCGAAGGTGCCGAGACGCTGGGTGACCGCCGACCAGGATGCGATTTCGGTGTACGAGCCGATGATGAAGGAAAGCGAGCCCTGCACCGAGCTGAAGGCGTCGATCACCTGCATCAGCCCGCCAAGCGCGATCTGCTTCGAGAAATAACGCGGCGCCACCACCAGCACCGGAAAGATCACCGCCACCTGGGCGTAGCCCGAGGTGAGCCAGTTCAACAATTTTCGGCGCTTCATGATCTGCCAAAAATTGTCGAACACCCGGTTGAAGCGCGCGCGGAAAATGCTCAATTCGGGCTCCTCGCCGCCATAGAGCGCCACGCTTTCGGCATTCTCGCGCAACCGCACCAGGCTGTAGCGGAAATCGGCTTCGAGGCGCTGCTGCGCAAAATTGAGCGGGATCAGCGGATGGCCGAATTTCATGGTGAGCCAGGTGCCCACCCCGGCATAGAGCAACGCCGCCCAGACCAGATATGCCGGGATATGGACGCTGCCCCAGCCGAAAAGCGGGATCTCGGTCGAGCCGGACAGGCCCCACAAGATCACCGAGAACGAAGCCAGCGACACCACCGAAGTGAGCAGCCCCAGGGTCAGGCTCATCACATAGGCCGTGAACTGGTTCAAATCCTCCGAGATGCGTTGGTCCGGGTTGTCGGTGTCCTGGCCGTGGAGCTGCATGCGGAAATACGTTCTATCGGCGAGCCAGCGCAGCAGATAACGCCCGGTGAGCCAGCGCCGCCAGCGGATCTGGAGCATCTGCTGGAGATAGAGCGCGTAGACCGACATCACGATGCTGATCGTCGCCAGGACGCAGAAGATGCCGAGCTGGCGGAAGAATTCGGGCGCGTCGAATTCCTGCAGCGCGTTATAGAAGGCGTTGTTCCACTGATTGATGCGCACGTCGATATAGACGTTGCCGAGATTGAGCGCGATCACCGCGATCGACAACGCCCAGGCGGATTTCGCTTCTTCCGAGGACCAGTAATGCTTGGCCAGATTCCAGGCGGCATGCAGCATGTTGCGCCGCACGGCGTTCACCGACGCGCCGGAAGGCGTCTCGTCCATGGCCGGACCGGGAGGGGAAACGATGCTGATTACCGGTCTCCGGAGGGGTTATTAGCGCAATGCCCGCGCGATGGTGGCGGTGGTGCTGTAACCCGCCACGAGATCGGCCAGCACGACCTTGCCGCCATAGGATTGCACCACATCGGCGCCCACCACCTGGTCGAGCTTGTAATCGGCGCCCTTCACCAGGATTTCGGGGCGCAATTCGCGGATGAGATCGATCGGCGTATCGGCATCGAAGATCACGACCAGATCGACATCGGATAGGGAGGCCAGCACCGCGGCCCGCGCCGCCTCGTTCTGCACCGGGCGGGTCGATCCCTTCAATCGTTTGACCGACGCATCGCTGTTGATGCCCACCACCAGCCGGTCGCAGGCTTTGCGCGCCTGTTCCAAGAGCGCCACATGGCCGGGATGAATGAGATCGAAACAGCCATTGGTGAAACCCACTTTCAATCCGTTGCGCCGCCAGCGCGCGGCCTGGTCGAGCGCCAGGGACAGCGGCAGCACCTTGCGGCTTTTCAGCGTGTCACGGTCGAGAATGGAAGACGCCAGTTCCTTGGCTTCGACCACCGCGGTGCCGACCTTGCCGACGACGATGCCGGCGGCGGCATTGGCCAGGGAAGCGGCATCCACCAGCGACGCCCCGGAGGCGAGCGCCGCGCCCAGCACCGCCACCACCGTGTCGCCGGCGCCGGTGACGTCATAAACCTCGCGCGCGCTCGCCGGCAGGCGGTGGATGCGGTCACCCGATTCAACGAGTATCATGCCGTCCTTGCCGCAGGTAATCAGCATGGCGGCGATGTCGTGACGTTTCATGAGATCGCGGGCGGCCGACACCATTTCTTCCGGCGTGTCGAGGCTCGTCCGGCCCGACGCATCGCACAGCTCGCGGCGGTTGGGCTTGACCAGCGTGGCGCCGCGATAGGTCGCATAATCCCGGCTCTTGGGATCGACGATCACCGGCCGCCCGGCATCGCGGGCGGCGGCGATGATCGCCGCCGCCAAGCCATCGCCCAGAACGCCCTTGGCGTAATCGGACAAGATCACCAGCTGGTAGTGCTTGAGCGCCGCCTTCAGCTGCGCCAGAAGATCGGCGCGGGTATCGGCGTTGAGCAGGGTGACGTGCTCCTGATCGGCGCGCAGCAATTGCTGATTATCGGCGACGTACCGGGTTTTGACCGAGGTGACGCGGTCGCGTTCGACCAGCAGGTGGGCCTCGGCATTGCCGAGCTTCGACATCATGCGCGCGATTTCGCGGCCGGCGGGATCGTGCCCGGTGACCGAAATGAAACAGGTTTCGCACCCCAGCGCCCGCAGATTGCGGACCACATTGCCGGCGCCGCCGAGACGGCTTTCCTCGCCCTCGATATGCAGCACCGGCACCGGCGCCTCGGGCGAGATGCGATCGACCCGGCCGCGGATATAATGGTCGAGCATGACGTCGCCGACGCATAACACCCGGGTGCGGGCGAGCGCCTCGACCAGGGACACCAGATCGCTCGGCGCAGGATCGGCCAAAGCTTTTTCAGGGGGTGCCATGGCGTTCCTCTTATGGCCTGGCATGGATGCTGGCAAGCAAAACCCGCCGGAAACCGCTATATTTCAAGCATGAGAGCCAAATTCCCGAAAATCGGCGGCGAGCGGCCCGCGCCCGCAACGCCGCCCGGTACCCGGCTTTACGCCATCGGCGATATCCATGGGAGGCTCGACCTGTTGGGCCGCCTGCTCGAACTCATCAAGGCCGATGCCGCCGCCAATCCGGCCGCGCGCCAGGCGGTGGTCTATCTCGGCGATTACATCGATCGCGGCCCTGAATCGAAGGGCGTGATCGACCTGCTGCTGAGCCGGCCGATGCGCGCGGCGGGGTTCGAGGAAATTCACGTCATGGGCAATCACGAGGATATCCTGCTGCAATTCCTCGCCGATGTGCGCTGCGGCCCGCATTGGTTCGCCTATGGCGGGATGGACACGCTGTCGAGCTATGGCGTGCGCCCGCCCGGGCTCATGGCCGCGGAGGCGGATCTGCTCCGCGCCCAGGCCGATCTGAAGGGAAAGGTGCCCCAGGCGCATCTCGATTTCCTGCGCCACATGACGCTCAGCCACGAAGAGGGCGATTATCTTTTCGTCCATGCGGGATTGCGCCCGGGGGTGAAACTGGACGAGCAGATCGGGCAGGACATGATGTGGATCCGCGACGAGTTCCTGCACAGCGACGCCGATTTCGGCCGGGTGGTGGTGCATGGCCACACCATAGCCGAGACGCCGCAGGTGAAGCCCAACCGCATCGGCGTCGACACCGGTGCTTATGCTACCGGCGTTCTGACTTGCGTGGTGCTGGAGGGAACGGGCCGACGGTTTATTCAGACCGCGGCGTTAAAACCCGAACTTTAAATATGCGGCTTTAAGAAATCCGGGGTTTTAAAAAATCTGCCGGGCGGCGAGATAGAGCACGGCCCAGGGCAGCAAAGCGGCGGCGAGCCAGATCGCGGCCTTGGCGAAATCGAAGGACGCGGCCGGTTTCGAATCGGCGATGTAAGGGACGCGGGCGGCCTTGGCGCTCATGGGAAACTCCTGATTTCCCCGAGCATGGCGGGATCAGGGTTAAGACGAAGTTAACGGCGGTTGGGCGCTGGTCGACTCGGGCGCCGGCGCGTGGGAGACCTCGCGCGGCTTCGAATGGCGGTATTTCTTCTGGCGCTCCAGCGAAAGATTGTCGCGGTGGCGGTAGCCCATGCGGAAACCGGCCCAATAAATTCCAGCGCCGATGGCGATCAAGATAAACAGGGCAAAAATATCGTCGGGCATCGGATGAGCCGGGGGCTGGAAAAGGGCGGGATTTCAATGCGGAAACGACAACGAAGCTTACTTAGCATATCCGATGTCGCAAATAATCCACAAATCTGCGTGAACGCGCCGAGGCGGGTTTTCGGCGGGTTTCCCGATTCGACTGGCCGGGATTTGCGACATAAAAAAACCCCGGTGCCGCAGGCGCCGAGGTTGTTGAGCATTTTATCCGGGCGACGCGAGCGGCGACGATTACAGGTCGGTGCCGACCGTGTTGAAGGTGACATTCAGACGGGTGCCGATGGTCGAAACGGCGGCCGCGATGACGACGGCGATGAGGGCGGCGATCAGGGCGTACTCGATGGCCTCGGCACCGGCCTCGTCGCGGAAAAAAGCCACCAGTGCTTTTACGGGATGCATTTTCTGGTGGCCGGTCAAATCGATTCCCATGAGATGGCTCACTGTTAAGGCGGTTGCCGATCCTTGCTTTAAAACCGGCCGGGTGACCCGTTTGCCGGCAAGAACCCCCGGCGCTCCAGGCGCCGGGGGATTCTCAGAACCTTAACCGTGAGACGCGAACGGCAAAGACTACAGGTTGCCGCCGATGGTGTTGAAGGTGGTGTTCAGGCGGGTGCCGATGGTCGAAACGGCGGAAACGATGACAACGGCGATGAGCGCGGCGATGAGGCCGTACTCGATGGCGGTCGCGCCGGACTCGTCACG
>Ga0181519_10000886_pt1 | contig 26786 bp, 21 predicted proteins | sample PEATcosm2014_Bin_26_FD_121102 | JGI IMG/M metagenome (GOLD analysis project Ga0181519, IMG submission 121102) | Peatland microbial communities from MTU Mesocosm Facility, Houghton, MI, USA - PEATcosm2014_Bin02_10_metaG | ecosystem: Environmental > Terrestrial > Soil > Wetlands > Peat | place...
CCCGATGATCACCGACATGGAGTAGTCGAGATAGGAGCGGCGCATCTCCTCTTCGATGTTGATGGGAATGAGGTTCGTGCCGCCGGGAGGGTTCGCTCCGTCGAGAGGAAGCTGAGGATTCTGGTCGTCTGCCATAGTTTTTTTAGGGCTTGCAGGAAGGCGGCAAAAAGTCCGGAAAAAGCAGGGCCGGATCCGCAGCTCTTAGCTTCTATTTTAGTGGTTCGAGGGGCCTTTTAGCAAGGTTGGAAGATCGAAATAACCCCTTATTTTGCTTCGATTTATGAGGGAGCTATGCCGCCCCGTCTCACGTCCAGCAATTCGTGCGCGTCCGGCCCGCTTTTTGCACCGGAAAAGGCGGCTCTTGAAATCCGCTTCTAGTGTTCTGTCTCCAAAGTTTGCATAAAACCACCCTGTCATCCTGCGCGAAGTTCGTCGCGTTTCAGGTTCCAAATTAGTGCGCGCCGGAGGCGCAATGGTTGTTAGCCCCGCGCTCCAGCGTGGGGACGAGGAGCGGAAAAAGATCACGAGCCCCGTAGGGGCGGTGCAAAAGTGCGCGCAAGACGCTCGAACACTCTTTATGCGATTACTCTGCATGGGGAGTACGAAAGCCTAGATCATCCCCGGCAAGCTCAGCACACACAACACCGCCTGCAACACCACAATGGCTCCCGCCGCGCCCAGCGCCCAGCGTCCTCTTGGAGCCTCGTACGCATCCGCCAACGCGCCGCCGATAAACGTGAGTAGAAACGGCTGTGCCCAGAGCCACGGGCTGCCCGGAGAGCCCGTCATCACGAGCACCATGCAAACCAAAGCGCAAAGCAGCGGAGCGGTGTTGCCGAAGTAGCGCGATTTGCGCGCGCTCAGATAAAACATCACCGCGGCGCACGTGGCAATCGTGATGCCGCCATTGGCGAGCGTGCTGAAGAACCGCCGGGCCGGATCCAGTGAGACCCATAGGAATCCTGCCGCCGAGCGGAAGACATAGCTCGCTGCGTCGGGCGAAAAGCCGTAACAGGCAAACACCAGCACCAGCGCGCCCACCGCGGCAACCAGCACCACGGGCAAGGTCTGGCTCCTGTGTCCTTCGGCGACCCAAAGCATGGCCGCCAAACCGAGCACTGCGGCCAGCGGCAAGGCCACAATGTGCGCCGCTGCCGCCACGCCAAAAATCGCCGTGAGCAGAACCATCCGCGGCCGCCACTTGCGCCGCGGGCCCTGCATGGCGTGGGCAACGCCAATGCAGGTATACACGCCGCCGAAAAGGCCCAGCGCCGCCAGCACTTCGGGATTGGGCGTGACGCAGGCGCGCAGCACCGCGGGCGAAAAGCAATAGAGCGCAAGGGCCGTATAGCCGCCCAGGTTGCCGTAGAGCCGCCGCGTGACCCACCAGATGCATCCGCCCAGCAGGAAACCGGCAAATAGGAACGGCAGGCGCAGCAGCAACAGGATGTGCGTCATTTGATGGCGCAGTTCCCATGTGCTCAACTCGCCGTTCTCTTGCACTACGCGATTCTCCGGCTTGCGCGCGAGATCCAGCCCGCGCTCGGCCAGAAGATTCAGCGTGAGCGGAAGCCCCGCCAGCCGGTACGCCAGAATGCCGTCGTGAATGTTGCCGCAGGAGGTGTAGTAGCCCGCCAGCGGCGAAGGCTTTTCCCAGGTTTCGCGTCCGCAGCGCGCGTACTGATAATCGATGTCGGTTAGCGTCTGGCGGCTCGTGAGCCAGAATCCCTGTAGCAGAAAGAGGGCCAGCAGTCCCGCCGCAATCCGTTGCGGCAGATTGAATTGAAAGCGTCGGAGGGCTTGAAACCGGTGGGTCATGCGAGTCGAGCGGCTATCTCCAGTCTAAATGGAGGCGCCGGGAGATGCGGGCATGTGCCTGACGCTGCCGCGTCGATTTCAACCGAAACCAGTGCTATGCTTGGCTTGAGTCTTCCATGAGTACCGTCTACACGATCGGCCATTCATCGCACGCTTGGGAGGACTTTGCCAAACTTCTGGCAGGCCGCCAAGTCGGCGTGATTGTGGACACCCGGTCGGCTCCATACTCCCGCTTTGCCCCACAATTCGACCGTGAAGTTATGCAGAGAAAACTGGCCGAGAGCGGCATCAAGTACATTTTTCTGGGCGGAGAACTCGGTGGCCGTCCCGATGATCCGGCATATTACGACAAAAACGGGCATGTGCTCTACGGCCGCATGAAGTCCGATCCGGCATTTGTGCGGGGAATGGAACGATTGGAACGCGGGATCGCCGCGTTTCGGGTGGCTCTGTTGTGCGGCGAGGAAAATCCTGCTCATTGCCATCGCCGCCTGCTGGTGGGGCGCGTTTTGGTCGAGCATGGCCACGAACTCACCCACATCCGCGCCGATGGACGTCTGCAAACGGACGCGCAGGTAACTGCCGAGTCCGGCAAGCCTCTGGAAAGCGGGCAACCTGCCCTGTTTGCCGAGTTGGACGAGGACCAATGGAGATCTACAGCATCGGTTTCACGAAAAAAAGCGCCGGCGAGTTCTTTGGTGCACTGAAGGCCGCTGGCATCGAGCGCCTGCTCGATGTGCGTTTGAATAACACATCGCAACTTGCGGGCTTCGCAAAGCAATCCGACCTCAAATACTTTCTCCAGGAAATTTGTGGCGCTGCGTACGAGCGCGAACCCCTCCTCGCGCCTACGCAGGAGATCCTCGACGCGTTTAAGAAACAAAAAGGCAGCTGGGAAACCTACACAGACGCCTATCTTGCGTTGATCGGGTCGCGAAAAGTCGAGTCGGCCATCTCTCAGGAAAGCTTCCAAAAGAAGACCGTTTTATTGTGCAGCGAAGCGTCCGCCGAGCACTGTCACCGCAGACTGGCGCTCGAATACTTGCAGCAACATTGGGGCGGCGTTAGAATCATCCATCTTTAATCCAAGGGATGATTTATGCGCGAAGTGCGATTCTTGTGCCTCGCCGTCTCAAGAAAGATGAATGGCTACTGCATTGCTGGGATCGATATCGATTCTGGCGAGTGGATTCGGCCAGTAAGTCCCCATAGCTACGGCGAATTCCTAGGCCATGAAATCACAGTCGAGGGCCACAAGGCGCGGAGCCCAAGGCTTATGGAGACGCTCGATGTGATTAAGCTGCGTCTCGGCAAACAAGCAGGCAGTGCTGGTCAGCCTGAGAACTGGGAACTTGATCTTAGTCCGAATTCGTTGCCTCATGCAATCATGGGACAAGGAGCCAATAACGTTTCGATTCTTGCGCAAATCAGGGATTTGGCCAAACAGTCGAGCTCATCGAGCCTACTACTGGGAACGCAGGGAAAAGAAATATCGCATCTCGAAATTCAAAAAGAGCCTCTTTCTCACTCCCTGTGTGTAATCCGCCCCAAGGGGCTGACCTGGGTCAGAACAACGAATTTCAAGAATAAGCCTCGAATTGAAGGATGGTTTGATTTTGGCGGGCGAAATGTTCGCTATTACCTCTCGTTGACGGACGTTGCTTGGGAGACAAAGCTCCTTGCTACGACCGTCAACGGTCAGAGCCTCGATGCCGCTGAAGTGCCCGGAGCTGATGCAAATTTAGAGATTCTGCTAACAATCAGCCTCGGGGATCTCTTTGAAAAGACGCAATGCCATTACAAGCTGATCGCGGGCGTTCTGTTACTTCCTAAGAAATGACTGTATTACCGCCTGTCATGGCGTGTGATCCTGGCATTCGGAGACGCTCCTTACGGTGAGCCTCAGCGAAGCGTTCGAAAACTTTCATTACAAACTGGTGGCGGGAGTCATCAACCTCCCGGCTTGAGCGGGTTCGCCACAGTCTCGCGAGACGCCTTTCCCGTCCGCAAAAAATGAGCCGCTCCGAAGAGCGGCTCATAACCTTACGTGCCGCAAACTTAGTTGAAGATAGCGCCGACGGATACGTTGGATTGGGTGCAAGAGTAGGTGCCGGTGGCGGATATGTAGGTGCAAGTTCCCCCGACCACAACCGAACACGAGTTTGGTCCCGTTGCGCTGTAAAGGGGTGCGGGCGGGACAATGGCAGGGCAGCTATTCGTGGTCTTGTCCAGGGTGCAAGGCGTGCAATTCGAAGACCATCCCCCGAAATTAACACCCGGCTCCGCTGGAGCATTCAAAATCACGGTTGTGTTAACGGGATAAGTGGCTTCGCACACAGACCCACCTGCCGATCCCTGCTGTGCCGTTCCTCCACAGTCGATTGCGAGCAGCGGATTACTCCAGGTACTTGTGGCCGAAGGAGCCTGCACCAGCCAGTTGGCCTGGTCCAGGCCAGTGCTAACCAGGCTTGCGTCGAAGACCGTAAGCGTCGAAAACAGACCGGTGCCAATGGTCAGCTCGTTGCACGTGCCAACGGTGAGAATGTCGTTGTAGTCCGTGGTGGTAGTGGTGGTGCCATTTGCATTGGTGACCGTGGTTGTGCCGTAGGTGGGCGCCGCGTACGGGCAATTGAAGGTTGCATACCCGGCGGTACTTGTGCCGTAAACCAGAGTGCCGTCTGGATTCGCCGCCACAGCATAAACCTGCTCACCGGTTCCGGACGATTCGGCCGTAATAAGCCCGCCGGAAGCTCCTGGGGCACCGGCGGAGTTAATCGGGAAGACGAGAGGTTCGGGGAGCGAAGCCCATGTGACCTGCGTAAAGGCGCACTGGGGGTTGGGGAGATTAGTCACCGGCATCTCGGAGGCAACATCCGTCTCTACAGCGAGGGCATCACCGGCGGCAAGTGCAGCCGTGCACTGGGAGGGAAGGTAGCCAGGACCGGGGAATCCAGCGTGGAAGAAGCCGTTTGTGACATCCAGCACTGTAGGCGCAGATGAGAAGGTTCCAAAAGCGAGAAATTGCGCGGTCTGCTCCAAACCGAAGACTGAAACTACTGCCGGTGCAACATTGATCGAAAGCAGAGGCTCCGCCGCAGGTGTGGTAGTGACTGAAACGGTGGCCGAACCCGTGACCACGTTGGACGGGGTCGGACCGACCGCGGGGTTCGTGTATTCGGCCGTGATGTTGGTTGATCCCGTACTGACGCCCGAGGCCTGCCCTGGCGTGGAGGGGCACAGCGCCGGAATGTTGGCGCCCGCTTGCGTGCAAATTGTGGCTACCGTGGTGTTGCTCGACACCCACGCAAGCTGCGGCGAATAGGTCACGTCTTCCTGCAAGCCGGTGGTTCCGGAGGTGCCAATAGCAATAAACTGCCCCGGCTGACCCGTAGCTGAGAGCGCCAGTGAGCTTGGAATGATGGTAAGCGAGGTCATCTGCTCCGCTGCACCATTCGTTACGGTGAAGGTGCCGACACCTGTCACCACGCTGCCATCGGGGTTCGACGCGACGGCCGTGATGGCGACGGTGCCCTGGGTAACCGCTGTCACGAGCCCAGGAGTGGACGGGCAATTGGCCGGCGTATTCGTGCTGGTATTTGCAGGCGTGCAAACCGTGGCTACAGCAGGATTACTGGAAATCCACGTGATCTTGTATTGTCCGGTGGTGGTGGTCAGATTCTGCGTTACCGGGGCTGCCGAGAACGTGCCGGTCGCGACCAGCTGGCTCGACTGGCCCGGATAATTCACCGTTTGCGTTCCGGGGTAGATTGCAATGGAAAGCAGAGGCTCGGCGGCTATGCCGTTCACCGTCAAGGTGGCGGACGCCGTCACCACATTGGCCGGACTGGTCGCCGTTGAGGGGTTGGTGTACTGAGCTGTGATGGTAGTCGTGCCTTGCGTCAGCGCCTTTACGGCCCCGGTAGTAAGATCCACGGTTGCAACCGCCTGGTTGCTGGAAAACCATTGGACCGAGGTCGTCTCTGGCAATTGCAAGCCGCTCCCATTAGTGCCGATGGCGACAAACGGGTTAGGCTGAGCGGTCCCTGCGACCAATGGCAAGGTCAATGTCTGCGCGCCGGGAATAATGGCGAGAGACGTGATCTGATTTGGCGTCGATCCCGTCACCGTGAAGGTCGCCGATGCCGTCACCGCGCTGTGATCTGTATTGTTGGTCGCGATGGCTGTGATGGCGGTGGTGCCCGGACCCATGGCTGTCACAAGCCCAGGCGTCGATGGGCAGTTAGCCACAGTATTGGTGCTGGCATTTGCCGGCGTGCAAATCGTGGCTACCGACGGGTTGCTGGAATACCAGGTCACCGTATAGCTAGACACACTCTCCATGTTCTGCTCGCCCGGCGTTGCTGAAGACGCAGAGAAATCGCCGATGGCAAGGAATTGGGCCGTCTGCCCCGTCCACGCAACTGTTTGCGAACCGGGAACAATCGACATGGAGAGCAGAGGCTCAGGAGTGGTTGAAAGAGCCACTGTGAGCGAGCCGGTTGCCGACACCACGGTTCCGTCGGGCGGATTGCCGTTGATTCCGGGATTGGGAACTTCGACTGTGATTGCGGTTACCCCGTTTGCGACCGCGCTGAATTCTCCGTTGCTGACTAGGTTCACCACGCCGTTGCTGTTGGCGCTCCACTTCACATTCGGCGCATTGGTCAGATCCACAGTAGCGCCTGTCCCGGTGGTGCCGATGGCGATGAAGCTGCCAGTTTGCCCAACCGCAGTGAGCGTTTGCGAGGCCGGAACGATGGCCACCGACACGTACGGCTCCGTGACGGTGGGTACCGACACTGTATAGACCGCGCTGCCCGTCACCACGGTGCCGTCGGGATTGGTCACCAGGGCTGTAACGGCGGTGGCGCCGGCGCCATTCGGCGTGGCAACTCCTCCAGTGGGTGAAAGGAAGCTGGCCACTGCCGGGTTGCTGGAAGTCCAGGCTGCCGGTTGGATATTCTCAGCAGGCGTCGTTCCCGGGACTGTATACGCCGAATTCGTCAAATTTACGGTAGCGCCGGATGCGGTGGTGCCGATGGCGATGAAGTTGACATTGGCCTTTGTGCCGGTTGCCAGGGAGGTTTGCGAGCCGGGAACGATCGCCAGCGAGACGATAGGCTCCGGCGTCGTCAGAATGTTCACGGTGAGCGTTGCTGCGGCGGTAACGATTGTTTTATCGGGGTTCTGAACCGTGGCCGTAATCACGGTTACGCCATTCACGGGGTTCGCGGCAACCGTGGCTAGACCGGGCGAAGTGATTGTGGCTACGGTCTGAATGCTCGAAGCCCAGGAAGCAGGCGGGATCGTTATCGTGCCATTCGTCCAACTTTGGCTGGTCAGGTTGACCGTCGTGCCGCTACTCGTGGTGCCGATGGCAACATACTGAGCGCTTTGATTGGCCGCAGTGAGCGTTTGCGAGGAGGGAATGATGGCCAGCGATGCAATCGGCTCACTCGAAGTGGTAGTCGTTGTCACGGAAAGAGTCGCCGTTCCGGTCACCACTGTACCGTCCGGATTCGTCGCGATCGCTGTGATCGTAGTCGTGCCGGCTCCAACAGCTGTAGCCACGCCGGTCGCAGCAACGACCGTGCTCACTGCGGGGACAGAGGAACTCCAAACCGCTGCCTTGATCGTCGCCGTGCCAACCGTGGCTGACTGATTGGTCAGATTGACCGTTGTCCCGGATGCGGTGGTTCCAATAGCAATGAAATCGGCAGTTTGGTTAATTTGGGCCAGAGATTGCGAACCAGGCGTAATCGTCAGCGAGACGATCGGCTCGGAGGAAACTGTACTTGCCGTCACGGTCAGGGTCGCGCTCGCGGTGATGGTTCCCGTGTAACCGTTCATGGTCGCCGTGATGATCGTGGTCCCGGCGGTGAGCGCAGTTGCCATCCCCGTGGAGTTGATGCTTGCCACCGCGGGAGTGCTCGAAGTCCAGGTCGCCGAATCGGTGTCATCCTGCGTCGTCGAGGGATGGCCGCTTCCGTGGCCGGTGGTTCCCGTGGCCGTGAACTGTAGGGTTTGGCCCACGGTAAGAGACTGGGAAGTGGGCGTCACCGCCAGCGAATCCACCAGAGAATTCGTGCAGCCCGCAAAGGGAAGCGCAAGAGCAACCAGGAGGAGTGCCCGTGGCGACAAACGATCAAGCATGATTGACCTCCGGAATCCGCAGCCGGTTTCGACGTCGACCATCGGCGTCATGGCAGACTCTCGCTGGCCTCTACGCCATCAAATATATGTCACTGAAACTCGCCTCCTTATGGCACGAATGTGTTACTTTCACTTTTCGCACCAAGTCAGTCAATAAGTCCTTTGACGCTGCTGCAAACAGGTGTGACTGAGGTAATCGGCGGCCTGTTTTCTGGCACAAAAAGCCCGGCCGCATTCCGGGGTTGAAGTCCCCTGGCAAGCGGCCCTCTGATTGGAATTTCTTGTGATCGAAATTTGTTGCTGCCGTTCTCCGGCTGTGTGCGCAGCGGGCGCCGTCAGTGGATGCGAATATCCCCTTCGCCAACCTGGAGAATCACGTTGTGCCCACCGCCGTTGATCTTGCCCGCGAGATGACGGGGATCGGAGCCGTTCGCGTCCTCAATCCGCAGGTCGCTGTGCACCAGGCCGGCGCCGGTCTGGGCATCCATCGTACAGGCCGCGCTGCCCAGCGTTACCTCAACATCTCCCTTTCCCGTCTGCACGGTCCAGTCGCCCCCAGGCACACCGGAAACCTTGATGTTTCCCGCGCTCGTCGCCGCGCGCAGCGCGCCCAGCAAGTTGCGCAGCTCCAGGTTGCCTGTGCCCGACACCGCTTTCACTTCGCCCCGCCCGTTCTGCTCCACTTCGATGTCGCCCTCTTTGGAACTGGCGTCAATGTATCCCCCGAGCCCAATCGCGTGAATGTTCCCTGACCCGGTGTTGAAATGTGCAGTCTGTCCAACCCCGTCGTCGAAGATATCGCCCACGCTGGAGCTGGCCTGAATGATGCTGTCGGCCGGAGCTTCAATCTCGTAATCGATGATGATGTGAGCCAACTGCTCCGAGGTGCCGACGCGGACAGTGTCCTTGTCCTGGAATATAGGAGGTCTCGCCGCGATATCGCGAAGCTGGTCGTCTGTCGGATGCCAGTCGTTCGCCTTCACATGGCCGGTAATGCGCAGCACGCCAGCCTCGCCCTCGCTGATCTGGATGGTCCCGGCGCCCGATAGGATTGTCAGATCCAGCCGATCCCGCAGATGGATGGTCTTGGTAAAGGTCTGCTCCGCTGGCTGCGCCCCGAGCGGAGCAAGTCCAAACAGTGCAAAAGTAATAAACACGAAAACTGGGATGCGGCCTATCATCGGGAGCCTCTTTGCCATTATGCATCCACACTGTCGCGGCACGCGCTTGAAGCAGATCGGCCGTTCATCGCGAAGCACTGGCTCCGCCATGAACGGCCATCCTTTGCGCATTTTCGTGAACGGTTAGCTTGCGTCGTGATTAGAAACGAACCATGATCGCAAGAATGGTTGACGTCTGGTTCGTGCGCAGGTCCGGCCACCAGATGTTGCTCAAGCTCGACGGTGAGAGCACCTGTGTATTTCCACCGACGTAAGTAGCGCTTGTTCCTCCGCTGCAAACCTTCACTGCCTCTGCCAGCCCTGGCCCGCCGTCGGGGCCGACATAGCCGATGCCGGAGTCCACCAGTCCCGCCGAACTGCTTCCGGAACAGATGTAGTCGGAGGGATTGCCCACGTTCGCGTGGATGTCTCCCTGGCCTGGGGCGTACGGCGTAATGCCGCCGCGGCCAGTCCAGTACGGCACATTGGAGTAGCGGTAACTTTCCTCGAGCCGGAAGGTGATGAACTGTGCCGGCATGTAATCGAATGTGATCGTCCCGTCGCGCATCTGCGCCTGGTCGCCGGCATTCTCCGTGAAGTATGGGGAACCTGTCGTCGCCGTCGCGCCGTTGATCGGCGGCAGCAGCGTCAGGTAGCGGCCGGGGTTGCTCATCTGGCCGCCGCCGAACGTCATCGCGTACTTGTCCTTATCGAACCAGACGCGCAGGTAGTCCATCCAGCCTTCGAAAGCCTGCTTCGGCTCGTTGCCCTTGTGGCTATGGCAATTCACGCCGCCATTGTAGGTCGACACACCGTTGCCCATCTCCGGTGAGGCGCCTTTCGGATTCAGCGTGCCGATACCGCCGGGGCCATTGCCTCCTTGGGTTACTCCGAACGACACTGGGCCGCCGCCCATTTCGCAGCCCAGGTCGCCCGTAACGGTGAAGGCGATCTTGTCCAGCGTCTTCTTGGGATTGTCGTAGAACTTGATCTGCGCTGAGTAGTCGGCGTGGATACGCGTGCGTCCCGGGAATCCGGCATCGTCCTGGCCCACGCCGTAATTGTTCCAGACGAAGTCGAGCCACGGCTTGGGACGATACAGAATCTGGCCGCCCAGTCCGGGCTTGCTGTTGTAGCGTCCGTACGTCTGCCATCCGTTGATGAACCACGGCTCAATCTTCAGCTTCTCCGTGGGCCAGTACTGAACCCGCAGCCCGGTAAAGAACCACGGCGTGTTCGACGACACGTAGGAAGGCTGGTACGCCCAGTTGTCGAAGTTGTAATAGCTGAACAGGCCGATGTACGAGACAAAAATGCCCGCGTCGGCGTTGAGCCCGTGGCCCACATCCCAGTGGTACCCGCCCCACGCCTCGGAGACGTACCGGTAGGCGTTATTGAGCTGCCATTGACCGCGACTATAGCTGCCATCGTTGCGAATCGTGGTCGTCGCGAACTCACCAAACATCGTCAGGATGCGCCCGCGCACGTTTTGCATGCGGAAGTCCCCGCCCACCGAGGCCTGCTCCAGCTGCCATTCATCGGAACGGAACATCTCGGTTGAGCCGCCCATCGAGTCGTCCGAAGGGTGGTTGTAATCCAGAATGTAGTTGGTGTCGAAGCGGACTTCCGGCGTGAAGTACTTGGTCGACATCGGAGAGTCCGAGTTGTGACCGCCGGAGTTCAGCCACGTCCAGTCTCCGGGGAACGGTGCCGACTTGGTCGTGGTTTCCGCGGAAATTTCAGGCGCGGCCGGCGCCGCAGCCGGCGCGGCGGCTTGCAATGACGGGCTGGACGCCACGGGATGGACGGCGCTCTTCAACGCGGCGACGTCCTGCTCGTACGCCTTGATCGCCTCCGACGAAAGCGCATCCGCATTGTTGCGCTCCCTCAACTCGGCCTTCAGTTCCGTGATCTCCGACCGCATCTCCTGCATGTCTTTCACCAGCTCGGTATTGCTGATCTGCGAGGCATCCGCGGGCTGAGCGCCGTTAGCCGCCGGCGTGGCCCGGCTCGTGTCTGCCGTGGTGGCGGGAGGACTCGACACCGGTTGAGTGCCGGGCGGGGGATCTGCGCGCGCCGTGAGCGCCGGCGTACCGCCCGGTTGATTTTGCTGCGCAGTCCCTGAAAAAGACAGTAGAGCAAGACAGGCCGCTGCTGCGGCGGGTACGAGCTTGCGATTCCTTTTCGTCATGTAGCCTCTCACTTTCGCATGTGGAATTTTTGGGTATCGAATCGACACAACTTCTGCTTCGAGCGTTTTGGGTACACGTCTCCTGCCTGCGGTTGCGCAGTGTTTTGAGGGTTCAGTTGTGGGCATACCTGAAAAAGACCGGCACGCGCGGGGCGCTCACGCACTCCGCGCATGCGCTGCGTTGACTAGTGGTACGGGCTCGCCGCTGGAGCGAATCCAACGTGAATTCTTTACATCCTGGGGGAATGCGAATCAGGAAAGCATGAAGATGATCCAAAACCAGGTGAAGAATTCATGTGCGGCGCAAATCCCTTATGAATCCCTGTCAAATCCTTCATTTGTACGGTTTTTCACGCGTTCTCTTTGCCGTCGCCGATAGGAACAGCTACACTTGCGGTGATCATGGTCATCGCGCACGACAACTCTCCCGAACGCTTAGTCAGCGCCGCGCGCGCCGATGAGGAACAGAATTTCGAGCTCAAATTGCGCCCGCGCTGGCTGCGCGAGTTCATCGGCCAATCCAAAGCCAAAGAACAACTGGCCATCGCGCTCGAGGCGGCCAAGTCCCGCGGCGAAGCTCTGGACCACGTGCTCCTCTTCGGCCCTCCCGGCCTGGGAAAAACCACGCTCGCCACCATCATCGCCAACGAACTCGACGTCGGTTTCCAGCAAACTTCCGGTCCGGCGCTTGTGATCCAGGGCGATCTCACCGCCATCCTTACCAATCTGCGCGAACGCCAGGTCCTCTTCCTCGACGAGATTCACCGCCTGCAGGCCGTGCTCGAAGAAAAGCTCTACACCGCGCTTGAGGATTACAAGCTCGACATCATCATCGGCCAGGGACCGGCGGCGCGCACCCACGTCATGGAGATCAGGCCCTTCACTTTCATCGGCGCCACCACGCGCCCTGGCCTGCTCTCGTCGCCCCTGCGCTCGCGCTTCGGCATTCTGCTCCGCCTGGAGTTTTACACCGAAGAAGAACTGCGCGTCATCGTCTCCCGCTCGGCCGAGGTGTTGCAGATCCCCATCGATGAGGACGGCGCGGCGGAAATTGCGCTGCGCTCCCGCGGCACGCCGCGCATCGCCAACCGCCTGCTGCGCCGCGTCCGCGACTACGCCCAGGTGCGCGGCTCGGGATCCATCGACCGCCCCACGGCCAATGCGGCCCTCACCATGCTTGAAGTCGACGCGCACGGCTTCGACGAGATCGATCGCCGCCTGATGCTCACCATCATGCAAAAATACGATGGCGGGCCGGTGGGCCTTGGCACCCTGGCCGCGACGCTCGCCGAAGAAGAGGACGCGCTCGAAGAAGTCTACGAGCCGTTTCTGATTCAAATTGGATTTCTGGACCGCACGCCGCGCGGTCGCGTAGCCACGCGCCTCGCCTACGAGCACTTTGGCATCGCAGCCCCCGGCCGCCAGACAGGATTGTTTTAGAAAACAGCGGAGCCAGTCTTTTGTAGCGCCGGTCTCCGGACCGGCTGTAGCACGGGTCTCCAGACCCGCGCTCGTCCGAGGCTCATTACGAAATCACGCGGTCAAAGCATTAAACTTTCCGTGCCCCATCCATTCGCCCGGTTTTTGGGCGAATGGGTGGGATAGCACGAACTCAACCAGTACGAAATCATACGGTCAGGGATCCAGATCGGTCGGTCCAACTCCGCTAACCCCGCCGACTTGCTGACTCGCTGACTCGCTAAAGGAGATTTTCATGTCCCTCACCGAATCCACCATGCTCGATCTCGGCACCATCGCGCCCGACTTCGCACTCACCGACGCCATCACCGGCAAGACCGTGCACCGCGACGATTTCCGCGGCCAGAAGGCGCTGCTCGTCCTCTTCATCTGCGCCCACTGCCCCTACGTCAAGCACATCGAAAAATCTTTGGGCCAGCTCAGCGCAGATTACGACGACAAGCCGCTCGGCATCGTCGCCATCAGCTCCAATGATGTGAATACGCACCCGGCCGACAGCCCCGCCGGCCTCAAGCAGCAGGCCGATGCGAATGGCTTCGAGTTTCCCTATCTCTACGATGAGTCGCAAGCCGTCGCGCACGCCTACAAAGCCGCCTGCACGCCCGACCCCTATCTTTTCGACGCGAATTTCAAGCTCGTCTATCGCGGCCAATACGACTCGAGCCGTCCCGGCAACGGCATCCCCGTCACGGGAAAAGATCTGCGCGCGGCCATCGACGCGGTGCTCGCGGGCAAGCCCGTTCCCGCCGACCAGAAGCCCTCCATCGGCTGCAACATCAAATGGAAGGCGCAATAAAGCAGTCGAAGGAATTGCCTGGACCGAGATGACGGTGTATTCAGAAAGGTTTACAGGAAAAGCCGCCCGCTACGCTCAATACCGGGAACGCTATCACCCGGATGACGTTCTGCCCTTGCTCCGTGACTGGTGCGGGCTCACTCCGACATGGTGCGTGGCCGATGTTGGCGCAGGCACAGGAATGGCGGGGGATCTCTTTCGGGCAAATGGGAACCGGGTCATCGCCATTGAGCCAAATTCCGACATGCGGGCGGTTTGTGCATCTCTTCATGCAAGCGACGCACAGTTCACCATCTTGGATGGTTCGGCGGAGGCCACCGGACTTCCCAGCGCATCGATAGATGTGATCGCCGTGGGCAGGGCCTTGCATTGGTTCAATGTCGAAGCGGCGCTCCACGAGTTCCGGCGCATTCTCAAGCCGCATGGATGGGTCGTGATTCTCGCCTGCGGACGTACCGAGGATGGCCGCGAGGAAAATCTTGCATACAAGAAATTCCTTCAAACCTACACGGGCAGGAGCCTCTTTCTGGAACCGCTTCTGCAGGTATACGAGCAACTGGACACGCTGTTTGCTGGCGGGCATTTCCTTCACGCCGAAGTACCCGGCGAAATGCATCTCAGTTGGGACGAATTGCGCGGCCTGACTTTATCGCTGTCGCACACACCCTTATCTGGCTCCGCTGCTTTCTCCGTGTTTGAAGCGGAGCTACGCAACTACTTTGACCGCTTTGCGCAACATGGCTGCGTCACAATGTCGACCCGTACTTGGATCAACGCGGGACAATTCGCGAGTTAGGGAAACGACCTGTCTCTATGCGCTCACCGGCGCGGGCGCAAGGTTGGCCAGCAATTCGCGAATCTCCAGCAGAACTTCGTCGGACCGCGAGGCCTTCAGCGGCAGCTTGAGCAGACCCTGCGGGGTAAACTGCGCGCCGCGTTTCGCGTTGCGAGCCACCAGCTTCATCAGATGCACGGGATCGACCGCGGCATTTTCGGTAAAGCGAATCTGCAGTTCGGCACGCTTGCGGTCGATCTGCGCCACGCCCATGCGCTCGCATTCCAGGCGCAACTGCGCCGCCTCCAGCAGGAACACCGTGGGGTCGGGCAGCGCGCCGTAACGGTCTTCCATCTCGGCGCGAATCTCCCGAATTGCCGCCTCGCTGGTAGCGCCGGCAATCTTCTTGTAGAGCCGCAGGCGCTGGTTTTCTTCGGGCACGTAGCTCTCGTCGATGCGCAATGCAATGCCCAGATTGAGCTGCGTGGCCGGCCGCTCTTCCGAGCCCTCGCCCTTGAGTTCCTTCACCGCGGCCTCCAGCATCGTCGTGTAGAGTTCGAATCCCACCGCCTCGATATGCCCGCTCTGCTCGCCGCCCAGCATGTTGCCCGCGCCGCGCAGCTCCAGGTCGAGCGCCGCGATCTTGAATCCCGCGCCCAGGTCCGAGAATTCCTTGAGCGCCGCCAGCCGCCGCCGCGCAATCTCTGTCAACTGACTCTCCGGAGGGATCAGAAGGTACGCGTAGGCTCTTCGATTCGACCGCCCCACGCGCCCGCGCAACTGGTAAAGCTCGCTCAGCCCGTGCCGCTCCGCGCGATTGATCAGAATCGTGTTCGCCAGCGGAATGTCGAGCCCATTCTCGATGATGGTCGTCGCCACCAGCACGTCGAATTCGTGGCGCATGAAGGCCAGCATCACCTTCTCCAGCTCGCTTTCGTTCATCTGCCCGTGCGCCACCGCCACGCGCGCCGCCGGCACCAGTTCCTGAATGCGCAAGGCAATCTCGTAGATCGATTCCACGCGATTGTGCACAAAGAACACCTGCCCGCCGCGTTCCAGCTCCACCTCCACCGCCGACCGGATAATCTTCTCGTCGAACTTCGCCACCACGGTTTGAATCGCCATGCGGTCCTTGGGCGGTGTTTCAATCACGCTCATGTCGCGCAGCCCCACCAGTGACATGTGCAGCGTGCGCGGAATCGGCGTGGCGCTCATGGCCAGCACATCGATCTCCTTGCGCAGTTGCTTCAGCCGCTCTTTGTGGCGCACGCCGAAGCGCTGCTCTTCGTCCACAACCAGCAAGCCAAGGTCCTGGAACTTGATGTCCTTTGAGAGCAGCCGGTGCGTGCCAATCAGAATGTCCACCTTGCCGGTCGCCACGCGCTCCACAATGTCCTTCTGTTCTTTTGCCGTTCGAAAGCGCGAAATCATTTCTACGTGGATGGGGAATTGCGAGAAGCGCTGCTTGAAGGTTTCGAAATGCTGGAAGCTCAGAATCGTGGTCGGCGTCAGCACCGCAACCTGCTTGCCGTCCTGCACCGCCTTGAACGCCGCGCGCATGGCCACTTCCGTTTTGCCGTAACCCACATCGCCGCACAGCAGCCGGTCCATCGGCGTCGTCGATTCCATGTCGTATTTCACGGCGCGAATCGCCGCCATCTGGTCGTCGGTCTCGCTGTAGTCAAACGCATCTTCGAACTCGCGCTGGAATTCGTTGTCCTTCGAGAACGCCGTGCCCTCAGCCGTATTGCGCTCGGCATAAAGCTTCAGCAGCTCCGCGGCCATGTCCTGCATGGCCTTGCGCACGCGCGTTTTGGTTTTGGTCCACTGCTGCGAGCCCAGCCGGTTCAACACCGGCGCAGGCCCCGTGTCGGTGGAACGGTACTTTTGAATCAAATCCAGCCGCGTCAGGGGAACGTAGAGCTTCGCGCCTTCGGCGAACTCCAGGATCATGAACTCCACTGAGAGCCCGTCCTGCGCAATCTCCTTCAGCCCCTGGTACTGTGCGATGCCGTGCTCCACATGCACCACGTAGTCGCCAACGCCCAGGTCGCGAAAGTCGGAAACAAACGCCGCGGTTTTCGATCGCTTCGGCTCGGGCCGCGCCGCCACGTCCGCTTCGTCCGACAAATCATTAGCCCCGAACACGATCAGATTCGATTCCGTGAACACCACGCCCGCCGCCAGCGGCGAACGCACAATCACCGGCACGCGCAGATCGCCCGCCAGGTAGCTGCCTTCGTCCAGCATGGTTTCGCCGGGCCGCGCCGCGCGGCTGCCCAACCGGTAGGGAACGTCGTAGTCGCGCAAAACTGTCGCCATGCGCTCCACGTCGCCCTGGTGCGGCGCGGCCAGCACGATGCGCGTTTCCGTCTTCATCAGAGTCTTCAGCTGATCGGTAAGCGCCGGAATCGATCCGTGAAAGCGCAGCGTGGGCCGCGTAGGCAGCTCGATCTCGCCCAGCGTCGCGTCCTCTTCCAGCACGTCCACCGCGCCCAGTTGATCCAGATCGAGGCCCATGTGCGCTTCGAGCGCGGCCCGCAGGATTTCCGGCCGCAGGTAAATGTCCTCCGGCCGCACCAGCGAGCCGATGCCCGACCGCTCATGCCGCTGTTCCACCTTGTTCCACCAGCGATCGATCTGGTTCTGCACCATCCCCGGCTCATCCACAATCAGCACGCTGCGCGGCACGAGACTCAGCAGCGATTGCTCCGCGCCCGCGACCGGCGTAAAGAATTCCCACCCCGGAAACACGCTCACGCCCCCGGCCACGGCGGCTTCCACAGCCATCGCATCTTCCGCGTCGACGCGCTGCCGGCTCAGCCGTGCATTCACCGCGGCCAGCAACGGCTCCGTCACCGGCGCCTCCGTCAACGGCTGCAGTTGCGTCTCATCCAGTCCCGATTGCGAGCGCTGCGTTTCGGGATCGAATTTGCGGATGGTCTCGATCTCGTCGCCAAAAAACTCAATGCGCACCGGCCGGTCGGATTCCGGCGAGTACACGTCCAGAATTCCGCCGCGCCGCGTGAACTGCCCCGGCATCTCGACGATATCCATCTGCGTGTAGCCCACGCTCGCCAGATGCGTGGTGAGCGTCTCAATGTCGACCTCTTCGCCGCGCTTGAGCGTCACCGCCAGCCCCGCATAATACTCGAGGTTGAAGAGCTTGAGCGCCGCCGCTTCCACGGGCGCAATCAATAGTTCCACGGCCCCGGTCGAGAGCTTCCACAACGCCGCCGCGCGCTGCTCCTGCACGTCCGGGTGCGGCGAAAGATTTTCAAAGGGCAGCACATCGTGCGCGGGAAAGCGCACCACGCGCGCCGGATCCACGGCGCCTGTCAGCTCGCATCCGGCCTTGAGCAGCGGCTCCAGTGCCTCGGCGGCCTTGTTGTCGGCCACCATCACGATCAATAGCTGCTTGGCGGCCTGCGCCATCAGCGGCAGGTAGAGCGCTCGCGCTGTCGAGGTCAATCCGGACACACGCCGACGGCCCGCACCCAGGCTTAGGTGCCTGCGAACGCGCTCAAATCCCGGGGCCTGCTCCAGCTCCGCGAACATTTCGCGGACGAACGGGAGGATCATCTCCCTCTAGTTTATCAGCGCAGGTACGAATGGGTTTTTGAACGGAAGAGACCGCTTTGCCGCAGCCGCGAGGGTCGGCACGCAGGCCTTCTTCAGGCCCCGCACTCGGCCATCAGTCGATGCGGGGCGTGCCCCGGCGCAGCACCAGTCCGGTGACGCCGAAAAACGCAATCAGCGCCAACGCAACGGCGAAGTAAATCGCCATGGGATGCATCCAGCCTGGCGAATAGCTCAGATCCTGCCCCACCCACAGCAGAAGAATGCTCGCGATCACCGCAAATTGCCCGGCGATGACCAGAAACGTGTGTCCCAGGTCGCGCCGCCTGTCCAGCGCCTCCACCTGGTTGGGAGTGAGAATGCGCTCTTCGGGGGGAAGCAGAGGATTGGCCATGCAATTTCTCCTTGCGGGATTGAACCGGACAAGCGCGGGACCTCCGGGTCCGGCGTTCCTATCGTCAATTGAATCACACGCCGCCCGCGCCGCGCCACCGGTGAAATGGCCCAGCCGTTCTCGCGGGGCGTCCGCCTTATTGCGGCGGAAACCCGACCGATTGCGCGTACAGCACCACGTGATCCGCGCCCAGCCCGAGCTTCGCTGCCACTTCCTGCGCGTGCACGGTGTAGAACCACGCGTTCAATCCGTCCGACGCCGCGAACAGGTACACATTCTGCGCGATGAATCCGCAATCCACCTGCGCGAAATCGTCCTTGGCCGGGGCCACATATACAATCGTCACCGCGGCATGGGCTGCGGGCGCCGGGCTGATGGCGCCGCGCACGTCGCCCCCCACCACCGGGCGCAGCAGGTTCTGCTCCGCGTCGTAAACGTACACGCCGTCGGCCAGCACCACCTCCAGCTGGATGTCCTGCGTGTTGCGCGCCGAGGGCGCCGTCCTGCCCATTCCGGGATGCACGTCACGCGCACGGTTCACGCCGAACGCCGCCCACAGCAGATCCGAAAGCGTCTGCAACGGCAGCGGCTTATCCAGAAATGCGCGCGTAGTCTTGCGTGCGCTCAACGCCTGCATCAGCGGCATGCCGCCGCTGACCGTTGGTTTGGGAAGCTGGATGGGCGCGAGCTCCGCAGCCCGTACCGGCGAGCTCGAGCGATGCATCCCGGCCCAGAACAGCGCTCCCGCCGTCAAGACAACGATGCCGAGCACCAGGAGCGCGGTGCGAAGGTGAGAACGCGAGAAAATGCGCATGAAGACACCTCGAAATCAGGCTGGGCACGCCCGCCTCCTGAGGTGTGCGAAAAAAGGGGAAGCAAAGATTCCGCTGCCCGCGCCACTCCGCCGCGGAGCCGGCAGCTTGGTCTTCCATCACTTCGGAAGGATGGCGGAGCTTTGCGGCCTGTGCCAAAGCCACAGGCATAAGCAGTAAACCGAGAAAGCCATGCAACAGCCGCCGTCGATCGCTCTTACCGTATCCCAGTCCAGCAGGCTGTGTTGATGCGCAATCCGCCAGCCCGCGGCGCCGATCGTGATGCCTGCCGTGCCGCCAAGAAACCTGGCGAGTTGTGTTTTCAGTACCACGTTCAGAGACCCCATTTCTTGGTTCCCAGGCTGAGACTTTGCCGCGCGCCTAATCCATCAAAAACGCCAGCGTCTGCAGCGTGGTCACTTCGAACTGCTTGCGACAGCGAATATTGGCGCATGTCAGTTTGTCGTCGCGCCGCACCATATAGGATTGCGCCTTGGCAAAGCGGGCGCGGTCGCGCTCGTCAGCCCCGCGCGGCAGTTGCGGGCGCTTGCGCCGCACCACCCACGTCACTTTGTATTCGCCTGCCTGCCCGCACTTGGGGCATACCAAATTGTGGCTGCGCTGCTCCACCGTCTCGATGAAAAAATCCCGCTCTTCCATTCCTGTGGCCCTCCGCTTGGGCGTGACGCAGGTTCCAACTCGGGCACTTCCGCCCGTGGCCAATCTACTCCATACTCGTTCTTGCCATGGCGAAACGCAAGCCAGCCCGTTTTTCGGCCACAAAAGCCGTAAAAGCCAACGCCCGCGAGCGCGTGGGCCAGCCCAAACCCTCGCGCGTGCTGCCCGGCGCCCCGCCCACCGGCCGCCAGGCCAAGCACAAGCCCAAGCTCGAAGATCTGCTCCGCGAAGAGGGCTAGCCCGCGGCCGACCGTTCGCAAATAATGCTTGCCCTCTTAGCCGAATTTCTGATAGCTGTTAGCTGACCCCTGACCCCTGACCCCTGACCCCTGACCCCTGAACCCTGACCCCTGACCCCTGCAACCCCAGGAGCTGTCTTTATGGCCAAAGCAGTCGGCATCGGCGGCATCTTCCTCAAGGCGCGCGACCCCAAAGCGCTCTCCCAGTGGTACGCCACGCACTTCGGCATCCCGGACCAGGGCGGCGGATCGCTCGGCTTCGACGGCCCCGAATCCACGGGCATGACCGTCTTCGCCCACTTCCCGCTCGACACGAAATACTTCGGCGAGGGCGCGCAGCCGGCCATGGTCAACTTCCGCGTCGACGATCTCGACGCCCTTCTCGCCCAATTGGAGGCGGCGGGCGTGCGCATCGATCCCAAGCGCGACGACGCCCCCTACGGCAAATTCGCCTGGATCTGGGATCCCGAAGGCAACCGCGTCGAACTCTGGCAGCCCCCGGCGGAGTGAGCCTGGCGTGCCTGGCCGGCATCTTGGAGCGGTCTCATGATTGTTGTACCTCAGTGCTCCGTGCCCCATCCTTGCGACTTTGTTCCGTCGCAAGGGTCGGAGACCACTAGCGCCGGGTAGAGCATCTCTGGTTCCGACCCAGGCAGGCAGAGGCCCGCGTAAGACAGTAAGACGCGAAGCCAAACCACTCCCCGTCCGTCCCCGCGCTTGTGTCTTACATGTCTTACGCCGCGTCATACAAACGTAAGACACCGTTAGACACCGCCCGACACCCACCCCCCGCCCCTCGCTCCCCTGCTCCCTGTCTTCCCGCCCCCGCCGTGCCCCATCCTTTTCACAGCCTCACCGTGAAAAGGGTGGGAAGCACCATACCATGCCCTGTATCAGGGCATGGCTTTACAGCTCGCTGGTGAACTCGGTTTTTCGTATGTCGGAGGGAGCCGGAGGCTCCAGCCTTCCGAATAAAGGTCCTCGATTCAGCGCGGCTTTAGCCACGGGCCATTCTCTTGAGGACGCCGGAGCGACTTTTTCAGCAGGCTGTTGAGCCATGCCGCAAACCGCCCATTTTTCGAAAAATCAAGTACGCGGCCAAGCCGCGCCAGAAAGGGTCGCGTCCGGGAAATCGCCTCGAAATAGCACAAATCCAGGCCCCCGGGCCCCCGACGTTGGACCGAGTGCAAAAAGATTGCGACCGGGGTTCACTGCTGGTATATTGTTCCGCAACAGGTCGGCAAAAGAGAATTTCCGGCAGAAATCCTTCCTCCAACAATTCAGAGGGAATTACGAATGAAGAAGTACGCGTTGATGCTGGCGCTTCTACTCGTGAGCATTTCCTCGAATGCCCAGGTTCTGGCAGTAGGCATTCCCAGCTTCGTTTTTAGGCCAGCCTCACAAGCCGAGGACGAATGGTGCTGGGCTGCGTCAATCCAGATGATCTTGAACTTTTACAACATACCAGTGAACCAGCAGATGATCGTAGCAAGGGTACATGGAAATCTTCTTGATCAACCCGGCAGCGACGAAGATATCAGCAATGGACTTAGCGGCTGGGTGGCGGCGGTCGACGGTACAAAATGGGTCGTCAGCTCCGCAACGGAAAGCGGCCCTCCGCCGGATGCAACAGTGGTCCAGCAGTTGAGTGAAAGTCACCCGATCTTGCTTACTTTTGCGACCGGTGTGTATAGCGGTCACGCCGTTGTCTTAACAGGGGCAACTTATATAAACACTTTCAGCGGACCCAGAATCGTGTCTCTGATCATTCGTGATCCCTGGCCGTCAAGTCAGAATATCCAAAACAGTGGGAGAGTAGAGATCGCCGGGAATGAACTCGAAAATTTTGCACATGTAATTCAGAGTTACTGGTTGGTTTCCGTTACAAGAGGACAGCCGGGCGACCCAAGCCCGCCAGACATTGCTGTGAGCTCCTCTGATTCAGACATCCCCCCAAGTCCTGACGATACCCCGCTGCTTAATATCTTTACGGGCGACCCACTTCCGCCGGACGACTCTGCCAGCCGCCCTAACTCAGATACCCCTCCACGCCCTGACGACAATCGACCGGTTAATATTTTTACGGGCGACCCACTTCCGCCAGACGACTCTGCCAGCCGCCCTAACTCAGACACCCCTCCACGCCCTGACGACAATCGACCGGTTAATATTTTTACGGGCGACCCACTTCCGCCAGACGCTTCTGCTGGCCCACCTAACTCAGACCCCCCTCCAAACCCTGACGATAATCAACTTGTTAATATTTTCTCGGGCGACCCACTTCCGCCGGACGCTTCTGCGGGCCCCCCGTAACTCAGACAGCCCCCCAAGGACGGACGATTCTTCAAAGCAACCACGCTGATTCAGGTGCATACACGCTACTCCCACACCCAACAGGACCCAACCCCCAAAAAACTTTTCCCCGCCGATTTGCAGATCATTTCCTCCAAATCGCTACACTTCTAGTAGTAGCGAGAACAACACGGCGGATGCATCGTGCACCCCGCGCGTGCGAACTCCGGGACACCCGCTTTTTGGACCCGCGCACCACATCGCGAGACGACTTGCACCCAAAACGGTGCAAACTCGCTCAAAGTCCCTGGTTTGACGATCTTGTCTACTAACCTCTTTACTTTCAATCGCTTACGGGAGACCCCTCAAACAGCTAACTTGCCTGGAATGAAGGCTTTAGCCAAAAAGGTAGGGGGGGGGTGGGTACTGATAGGTACATGCACTGCCGCCGGATCAAGACCAACGGACCCCTCCGTACGCCGCGCGTTCTTAATGCTGCACGCTGTACGGTCCGGGCAACAACGGCGCATCGGAGGTCTGTTCGGGAGCGGGCTTCGATTCCACGGCCGTCCGCTTGGAGTAGATGCGGAACTCGACCACCATATTGAGCATCACCGGAACCGGCTTGCCGTCCTTCACGGCCGGTTCGAAGCTGGCTTTGCGTATGGAATCCACGGCGCTCTCGTCGAGCCCGAACCCGATGGGCCGCGCCACGGCGATCTCGCTGGGCTTGCCGTCAGCGCCCACCACCACGTGATACTCCGACATGCCGGCCACGCCGTAGTCCTGCGCGAACTGGTTCGACGCGGGCTCGAAGGTGGACTTGAGACGCGCTTTTTTGTCGACCATGTTTTGCCGCAGCACGTTGGGATCCGCGGGCTGGTAGTCGGCCTTGGCCGCGACGGCATCGTAGTAGAGCTTCCAGAAGCCCGGCATCGTCGCCATCATGCGCGCGTCGAATCCTTGCGCGAACACGTTGCCAAGCGCTTCTTCCAGAACCTGGTTGGCGTGCGCCGGCGAAAGCGTGGTGGTCACGCTCTTGGCGTCGGCGGGCCGTTCGGCCTCGGGCGCCTTGGCCATCTCGGCCTGCGCCTCCTGGGCATCGGTCGGCTCTGCATTCGGCGCGGGGCCCGGGGCCGGATGGGTCGCGGAATTTGGAACAGGTGCGGCCGCTACCGGCGCAGCCGCTGCGGGAGCGGGCTTCGCGGGGCTTGCAGCCGGCTTGCCCTTTTCCTTTTCCTTTTTGGGCCTCACCACCAGCTCGCGATCGATCGTGATCCGCACTTCTTTTTTCTTGGGCGTCACGTTCACGCGGTCCACGGCCTTGGTGGGATCCTCGGAGGGCAGCGCGCCTAGAAAATGCAGTGCGTAGCGCGCTCCCGTCAGCTCCACCTTGTGCTTCATGAGGCGCACCTTGTCGATGCGGATTCCGCTGAGCGTATACGAGCCCTGCGGCGAGTGCCCGATCAGCGCGCCGTGCTCGTTGAAGGTGAGCGTGTTGTCGAGGTAGCCGCCGCGCAGGAAAAGATCCTTGCCCTCGAGCTGCCTTCTCAACTCGTCTTCCGTGATGCTTCCCGGCGCTTCGGCCTGGCTTGCCCGGTTTGGCGCGGCTGCAGGCGCTTGCGCCGGCTGCGGCGTTGCGGTCGAAGAAGGCGTCTGCGCTGGGATCTGGCTGTCGGTCGCGGGAGTGGACGCGGCCGCGGGAGTCGCTTGCTGCGCTCGCACGTTTATTGTGGCCAGCGCCAGCAGCAGCGCCGACGCGCAGCAGATCCATATGGAAGTGAACCTAAGCACGCGGAGTTGGGCCACAGGCAAAGCAAGAGACAAGACACGGGAACGAGTCATGGGCAGAATCATGGGGCCTATGAACGCCACTTTAACAGGAATCGCGAACCTGCCGCGGTGAAAAACCTGCCGTTGGTAACCTGCCGCCCAGGACGGCGCACATTCACTGCTTGAGCCGCCACAGAACCCGCCGGAAGAGTCCCAGAATCCGCCGCGCGTCGCGCCGGGTGAGCCTGAGCCGGCGCAGCAGCAGGTTCAGATCATGATCGTTCGCCTTCTGCATCGCCGCAGGGGAGTAGTTCGCGGCCTGCATCGTCTCTTCGACAACCGCAGCCAGCAACTCCAAGTCTCGTGCGCACGCGGGATTGTCCGATGCAGGCGCAGCCGCATCGTCTGTGCCGGAATGCGCAGGCCCGGATTCTGTGCACGTGTCTTCCGCTTGATTCTCCTGCGGAATGTGCCGCGCTGCCAGCTCATACAGGCACACGGCAACGGCCTGGCCCAGGTTCATCGAGGGCTGGCGAGGATCGGTGGGAATCTCTACGAGAGCGTGGCAAAGAGCGAGGTCCTCGCGGGTGAGCCCGCGCTTCTCCGATCCGAAGACCAGCGCCACGCGCCCGCCGCGCGCGAGCTCGGCGTCGACCATCGGCGTCAACTCCGGGAGCGGAATCACGGGCTGCTCGGGCCTGCGATGCTCAAGCGTTCCCGTGCCAATCACGAGTGTGCAATCGGCCACAGCGTCCGCCAGGCACTGCGTGCAGCGCGCGTCTTGGAGCAGATCTGAGGCGCCAACAGCTGACTTCGCTTCGCGCCAGTGTTCCTCGTAAGGCGCGACCACGGCGAGGCGGGAAAAGCCGAAGTTCGCCATGGCCCGCGCCGCCGCTCCTATATTGAGGGGATTGCGCGGCGAAACGAGAACGACGTTGAAGCGGTCGCGTTGGGGGTCGATGAGCAAGAGTTGATTTTAGTGCAGCCTTGCCCTTTCGGCTCCGCGATACACTGGCACTGGTTTTGCGATAGCCTGAAGCGTGCTCTTCTCCAGCTCAGCCGCGGATGCTCTGAACGAACTCAGCCAGGCGCCCATCGTGCGCTTTTCGCTGCTGGCGCTCAGCTCCATCTTCTTCCTCGTCGATCCGTTCGCCGCCATCCCGTCGTTTCTGGCCATCACCGAGAGGGCCGATGCGCCGCGTCGCAAGCGCATGGCGCGCAAGGGCGCGTTCACCGCATTCATCGTGCTCACCAGCTTTGCCATTGCCGGCCAACTCATCTTCCGCATGTTCGGCATTACGCTGCCGGCATTCGAGATCGCCGGCGGGCTGATTCTGCTGCTCATCGGCCTGGACATGCTGGAAGCCCGCCGCTCGCCCACGCAGGAAACCCACGGCGACACCGAAGAAGCCACGACCAAGGAAGATGCCGGTATCGTGCCCCTGGGCATTCCCATGCTGGCCGGCCCCGGCGCTATTTCCTCGGTCATGGTGCTGGTAGGCCAGGTGCCGACGCTTTGGCATTGGGAGATGGCCGCGATCCTCGGATCCATCACCATCACAGCCGTGGTGGCATACTTCGTGCTGGCCGCAGCCAGCCGCGTGCGCCAGGTGATGGGCGAAACCGGCATCCGCATCCTGGTGAGGATTATGGGCCTGCTGCTGGTGGCTCTGGCCATGCAGTATTTCGTGAATGGAATCACTGACCTGGGGCTGATACCGCGGCGCTAGCGCGCTAGGTGTCAGGTTTCAGGTGCCAGGTGTCGGCTTCAGCGTGCGCGGATCGGCAGCCGGAAAGGTACATAGCACCTTTCCCACAGAAAAGGGCGGCTTTCCACAGGCTGTTGGGCTTGCTTCTAACCCCTTGATATTGCTATTCTTGCCGAGTTGCAAAGGGCAAGCTCTGGTAGAGCCTGATCATTTGCATCCTGGAGTGGCCTGTGCTACTCTAACTAAGTTGTAGTGAGCAGTGGAGCCTCCCGGTGGCCTTGTGGCCTGCCCGTTTGAGGGAATTGGGAAGCTGGTTCGTTGGGTCTGGTCGAGGCTGGTTGAAGCCCTACCGCAAGCCCCTGTAGGGAATCCCTAGAGAGAACCCATTGCAGGACCGGGAGTTTATCTCCCACGAGCCCTAGCGGCTCGAGCATTTTATGCTGGTCGATGTTTGATATTTTGCGCAGTGCGAACGGGTTATTTAAGTAGGTTCCGGGCGAGTTTTAGCTTGACCTGGTGCTGGTACTTTGATAACTTTAGAAGGTTCGCGCCAAAACGCCGTATCCTGCTGGACAAGCGGAAACAATCAGCGTTGCGCATCAAGTTCGAGGACAGCCGGACCAAAAGTTCGGACCTCGATCCCAAGGGGTCTCGCTCAGGCGAATCGCCCTCAAGGATCTTTGACAAATTGGTTGAACGTGCCAGTCGTGAGATGCGATCAGGTTTGGCTTGATCATCTCACAAGGTAAGGTGCCCCGTTCCTTTCGCGAGAAAGTTACGGGTGCACGGTCGACCCAACCGACCTCCGTCGGGGTGGGAAGACATCAGGCTTCAAACGAGAGTTTGATCCTGGCTCAGAATCAACGCTGGCGGCGTGCCTAACACATGCAAGTCGAACGAGAAAGTGGTAGCAATACCATGAGTAAAGTGGCGCACGG
>Ga0181519_10000891_pt1 | contig 26631 bp, 20 predicted proteins | sample PEATcosm2014_Bin_26_FD_121102 | JGI IMG/M metagenome (GOLD analysis project Ga0181519, IMG submission 121102) | Peatland microbial communities from MTU Mesocosm Facility, Houghton, MI, USA - PEATcosm2014_Bin02_10_metaG | ecosystem: Environmental > Terrestrial > Soil > Wetlands > Peat | place...
CGCTCATGGCCGGGCGCAAGGTGCCGGACGCCATCGTCATCGCCGATGACGGTTCGCAGGACGGCACGGTAGCCCTGCTCACCGGGCAGTACGGTCTGAAGGACCCCGGCGTAGGAGGGCTTAGCGCACCGAGCACACGCCATCCGAATCTGCGATGGCTGCGCGTGCCGCATGGCGGCAAGGCGCGCGCGCTCAATGCGGCACTCGTGGGCATGGATACCGACATCGTGATGACGGTCGACGCCGACACGCTGCTCGATGCCGACGCGTGTGCGGCCATGCACGATGCGTTTGCCCGTCGCCCCAAACTGGTGGCGGCTACCGGTGTGCTCACGCCGGTGTGCGGAGACACGTTGAGCGGGCGCGTGTTGCAGTTTTTCCAGACTTACGAGTACATCCGCAACTTCATTTCGCGCTTCGCCTGGATGCGGGCAGATGGGTTGCTGCTGATTTCGGGCGCGTTCGCCTGTTTTCGGCGCGAGGCGGTGCTGACGGTGGGCGGGTTCGATCCGGCGTGTCTGGTCGAGGACTACGAACTGATCCATCGCCTGCGTCGGTACTCGGTCACGCATGGGCTGGGCTGGGACGTTCGCGTGGTGGGCGGTGCGCAGGCGATCACCGATGCGCCGGGCACGCTCGCGAGTTTCCTGCGTCAGCGTCGTCGCTGGTTTGCCGGTTTTCTCCAGACGCAATACTGGTATCGCGACATGGTGGGCAATGGCCGTTACGGCAACCTGGGGCGCTGGATGTTGCCGGTGAAGGCGTTCGACACCCTTCAGCCGATCTACGGTCTGGCCGCTTTCGCATTGCTCGTCACGTTCGTCTGCGAGGGGCATTACGGCGTGGTGCTGCCGGTCTCGGGCATCATCCTCGGCAAGATCGTGATCGATCTCGGCTTTCATCTGTGGTCGGTAAATGCCTACCGACGCTGGACCGGACACCGCACGGGCACGAGCCTCGGACTGGCGTTCGTCGCGGCCGTGCTGGAGCCGTTTTCGTTCCAGTTGATGCGGCACACGGGGGCGGCGCTGGGCTGGGGCTACTTCCTGACCGGACGTCAACATTGGGGCGCTCAGGTGCGACGCGGTATTCTGTCGGGCGAGCGCGGGACGCAGGGGTCCCGCGACAGATGACTTTCCGGCGGTGTCCTTTTCCTGATGAATCGATCTTTGACGTGGTTGGCGATGGTGTGCGCGCTCGGCGGTGTATTGAGCGCAGCCGGGTGCAGTGCGCCTGAGCAAAGGCCGTCCGGTCCCGACTATGCTGCGCTGGGTGGTGCGGCGGAAGTGCGTGGCGACTGGGACAGCGCGCGCCGGGCCTTCGGGCAGGCGGTACTCGTGGCCGACCAGTCGGGCTGGCCGGCGTCGCAGCGCGCGGCGATCCACTTCGACTATGGCCGGGCGCTGGGGGTGACGTGCTACTACACCGAAGCCGAACGTGAACTGAGCCTGGCGTACGATCTCGACATTCTGACGGCGCGCTATCGCTATCCGGCGCTGATCGAGCTGGCCCGGCTGGCGCTGGTGCAGCGGCAGTTTGCGCAGTCGGCGAGGTACTTCGGCCGGGCGGTCGGTTCGCTCGATCGGATGGAGGCGGCGCGCAAGACGCCACTCGCCTATGCGGAGCTACTCGACGACTACGCGTTGGCGCTAGGCGGCGCGGGCGACGCCGAAGCCGCGACACGCATCATCGACCGCGCGGCCAAGGTGCGCGCCGACCTTGGCGACGAGGCGCTTGGGCAGACGACATCGCGCACGCCGTACGGCACGCATTGCGGGCAACTGGCGGCGGGGGCACGATGAACTTTCTGCGTGTTCCCCTGGAGAGTGCTGGTGACTTCGACGACATCATCGACGTTCGCACGCCGCTCGAATTCGCCGAAGACCACATTCCCGGCGCCATCAACGCGCCGGTGCTCAGCAACGAAGAACGCGCCATCGTCGGCACGATGTACAAGCAGGTGTCGCCGTTCGACGCCTCGCGTGTGGGCGCGGCCATGGTCGCGCGTAACATCGCCGCCCATCTCGACACGACGTTTGCCGACCGGCCGCGCAATTGGCGCGCGCTCATCTATTGCTGGCGGGGCGGCAAGCGATCCGAGTCGATGACCGTCATGATGAACATGATCGGTTGGCGGGCGCGTCAGCTCGAGGGCGGCTACAAGTGCTACCGGCGCGACGTCGTGGCGTCGCTAGACACGCTGCCGCCGACGCTCGATTACATCGTGCTGGCGGGACACACGGGTAGCGGCAAGACCCGCCTGCTGCACGCGTTGGCCGAGGAGGGTGCCCAGACGCTCGATCTCGAAGCGCTGGCGATGCATCGCGGTTCGTTGCTCGGGGCCATGCCCGACACGCCCCAGCCGTCGCAGAAATCGTTCGATACGTCGTTGATCGGCGCGTTGCGCAGCTTCGATCCGAAGCGGCCGGTGTTCGTCGAAGCGGAGAGCCGCCGCATCGGGCTCATTACGCTGCCGGCGTCGCTGATGACGTCGTTGCGGGGCACGACGACATGCGTCGAGCTGAGCGTTTCTCTCGAAGAACGTGTCGATCTGTTGATGCAGGAGTACGGTCATCTGTTGGCGGCGCCGGAGCATCTTCGCACGCAACTTCTCCGACTGGTGCCGCTTCACGGACGCGCGCTCATCGATCAATGGCTGGCGTTGCTCGATGCCGGGCAGCAGCGCGAGCTGTCGGAAGCCCTCATCACCCGGCACTACGATCCGGCGTATTCACGCAGCGCTCGCAAGATGTTGCAGGGGCTGACCACGGTCATCCCGTTCGGGTTCCATCCGGGGGCGCAAGACCTGCGCACGCAGGCGCGGGCCTTGCTCGCGCTGACTTCACAGGCAGGCCGCTCCGGGTTTGCCACTGCGCCGGCGACGTTCAACGCCCGTTCTCGCGGGCGTCCTTGAGCGCGGCGAGCCGCGTGGCGATCTTCGCGGCGTAGGCGTCGCGCAGCGCAGGCGTCGCCGAGTGATACGCACCGATGGCGGCCCACGTGTTGCCGTACTTTGCCATCTGACGTTGCAGATGCCACGCCGCGATGTACACGCTCTTGCACGGCACCATGAGATCGTCGGTGCCAATGCCGAAGCGCGCGAGCGTTTCCAGATGCACCGAGTTGATCTGCATGAGACCGTAGTCGACCGAGCCGTTGGTGTTCGTGCGGCGCGCGTCCGGCCGGTTGTGCGACTCCTGCCACGCGATCGCGCGCAGCACGTCGGCATTCACGTGGTGATACGTGGCGGCGTCGTCGAAGCAGTCGGCCAGGGCCGACTGGCTCGCCGCGAGAGTGGCGAGCATCGCCCCGGCGAGGACCATCGTGCGCAAACTCGCACAGCGCGAGGCGAATCGACGCAGCGACCGATTGGCGTTATCAAGGCTCTGGCGCATGGTTCATCAGAGAGTTGTCGAGCGGCGCGCCCGGCCGCGAGGCGGCCAGCGGGGTGGTGGGGACGACCACTGGCGTGGCCGTCGCAGCCGAGAAGCGCCAGTCGTAGTAGTGCGTTTTGCCGGAGAATGCGCCGAACTGCTCGTCGAAGTGGCCCACTTTCAGGGGCGTGACCGACGAGCGACTGTAGACCTCCAGCACACCTTTGTTGGTGGAGACATACGTCACACCCCAATCGGTATTCCCGGTCATCGGGTCGGCGTAGATCTTGCGCAGATACCGGCGCGGCGTGGGAAAGCGCGGGTCGAGCAGCAGCGCTGCGAGATTCGGCGGTTGCGGTAGCTGGCCTGCGGGCGTGGCATCGGCATAAGCCCGCAGCGCGTCGCTGAACTGGGCGCCGATGTCGAGCAACTGCGCCTCACGCGCGGCGCGCTGCCACAGCGCGCCGACCTTGATCGTGAGCGCGGCGACCAGTCCCAATACGGCGATGAGAATCAACAGACCCACGTAAGTGAAGCCGCGTTGTGCGTGAAGTCTTCGCGCGCCAGGCGTGGCGTACACGTTGCGCTCAGTAGTCCGCATATGCCTTGCCTGCCGGATCGGCGCCGGTTGCGCCACTCTTCACGCAGCAAATGCCTTTATCTTCGACGACCGGTATCGCGCCCGGCGGCGGCACGGGCGCGGACGATCCGAAGCGAAAGGCGTCTTGCGCCGATGGAGTCGTCGCCAGAATCACCGCACTCGGGTCTTGCGCGGCGTTCTCCACGGAAGTGAGCGTGATCCATGTGCTGTCGCTGCCGGTCACGGGGTCTTGCGGAATCGCGCGCAAATACTTGCGTTGCACCAACTCGGCGAGATTGACCGGATAGCGGCCGGTGTCGTCGTAATACTGATCGATGACTCGGCGCATCGTGCGAAGGTTCTCGGCGAGCACGATGTGCTTCGCCTTGGTGATGGCGGGCACGTAGTTCGGCACCATCAGGGTGGCAAGCGTAGCGATGATGCCTAGCACCACCAGCAGTTCGATCAGCGTGAAGCCGCATTGGGCGCGACGTTCGCGAGGTGTCGGGGCGAGGGTCATGACCGGATTCACCAGAAGCGGTACGGCACGCCGTTCAGACTTACGCCTGTCGAGCGTGTGTAGACGTCGTAGATGTCCTCGCCTTCGGCAGGCGAGTCGGGGGCGCTGGCATAACTGCGCTTGCCCCACGTTTGCGAGGCCGTGAGCGAGTCGTCGTTATTGAACGGGTCGCGCGGCACACGGCGCAGAAAATACTGGCGCTTACGCTTCGGATCCCGCATATCGGGCACCCCTTGCACCAGCAATTCCAGCGATGGCGGATAGCCGCTTTCCGTCGCCTTCTTTTCGATATGGCCGGTGTCCCATGCGCGCTTGTAGGCGTCGATGGCCTGACGAATTTCGCGCAGGTTGCGGGCGAGTTCCTGCTCCTGACGACGTTGCACCGCCACCTGCGCGACGGGCACCGCCAGGCTGGCGAGCATCGCCATGATGGCCAGCGTGACCAGCAATTCGATCAGCGTGAAGCCGCGCTCACGCCCGCCCGGCAGACGTTGTCTGGCCTGACGTGAGCGGCGGCTTACCGGGCGCGCGTTCATTAGCGAGTTAGTGACCGCGTTCATTACCGCAGCGCGGCGGCGCCGCCAACGGGCACCGGTTGTTGCGACGAGAGCGGCACCGGATCGCTCGTTGGGCCAAGCGGTGCGGCGGGCGCACTGGGCGGCGGCACAGGGTTGCCCGGCGGAGGCGGTACGGCGCCACCGGGTTGCGGCGTGGCGCCCGGCGGCGGCAAGGGCGATGGCGATGGCGCAGGCGCGCCGTTGGCGGGGGCCGCGGCGGCCGGTGCGCCACGCGTCGATTCGTACAGTGAGAGTCCGTTTGCCGACACGGCGGCGCCGCCGACCCCGGAGGTGGTCATCACGACGCCCGGCACCGTTGTGCCTTGCGCGCGTGCTGCGGCGGCGGGCGTCGCGTCCGGCAGGGCGGGCGCTGGCCGGCGGCGGAAGTTGCCTTGGGTGCCGGACAGGAACTCGGTGGTGTTTTCCGAGGGACGGGTCACGTTGCGCACGATGTGCGGCGTGATCGACAGCACGATTTCGGTCTTCTGATCGTTGTTGGTCGTATTGCCGAACAACCGGCCGAGAATGGGGAAGTCGCCAAGCCCCGGAATCTTGTTGCCGGACGTCTGCTCCTGATTGTTGAGCAGACCGGCGAGCACCTGATTCTCGCCGTCCCTGAGCTGCAATACCGTCGACGCCTGGCGTGTGCCGATCTGGAACACCGTGCTGCCCGACTGGGTCGTGGTCTTCGTACCAAGGCTGCTGACTTCCATCGAGATGCGAATGCCGACCTGATCGTTCATGTAGACGGTCGGCTCGACGTTGAGTGTGAGGCCAACGTCGATATAGCTGACCGACTCCGACGCAAACGCGCCCACGCCGGCGCCGACGGTGGCGGAAATGACCGGCACCTTGTCACCGATCAGGATCTTCGCCTTCTCCTTGTTGCGCACGCGAATGCGCGGATTGGCGAGGATGTTGGTGTCGCCATCGGTCGCGTTGAGATTGATCGTGGCCGACGGGCTGCCAACGCCAAGGGTGTTGCGCGTGGGCGAGAGCAAGTCGGCCAGCGTGACGGCCGCACCGCTGCCCCCCGAGGCGAGCGGCGAGAGCGACACCGTGGAAGGCCACTGGATGCCCAGATTCTGCAAGCGATTGCGCGTGATCTCCAGCACTTCCACCTCGAGCACCACTTCCGGCTCGGCGCGATCCTGCAACGCCACGATCTGCTCGGCCACGCGGATGGCTTCCGGTGTGTCGCGCACGATCACCGCGTTGAGCTTTTCGTCGATGACCACGTCGGTCGATTTGGTGATGGTCTTGAGCGCGGCGGCGACCAGCTTGGCGTCGGCATTGTTCAGGAAGAACGTTCGCACGACCATTTCCTTGTACTCGCGCACTTTGGCCGGCAGGTTCGGGTAGATGAGCAACGTGTTGTTGTCCATTACCTGCTGCTCAAGCTGATTGGTCACGAGCAGGAAGTACAGCGCCTGCTCCACCGTGCTGTTCCTGAGCGCTATCGAGACCTTGGTGTCGGCCTTCAGATCCTTGTCGAAGACGAAGTTCAGCCCCGAGCGCTGGGCGATGACCTGAAACACCTGACGCAGCGGCGCATCGCGAAATTCGATGGCGATCGGTTGACGGAACGCATCGGACAGTTCGGTGCTGAGCGCGGGCTGTGCCGCTCGCGCTTCCAGTTCGCGCAACATGCTGCGCGCGGCGTCGTTCTCGGGACGCTCGCGCAGAATCTGTTCGAGAGATTTGCGCGCCGTCTCGAAGCGCCGTTCGTCCATCGCGGTGGTGGCGAGCGAGAGCAATTGCCGATGCCGGGACAGCGCTTCGATCGTCCGCATGCCGGCCTTTGCCTTCTCGTTGTTCGGATCGAGATCGAGCGCGCGTTTGAACCATGGGCGCGCGGCATCGAGCTTGCCGGCGGCGATTTCGCGCTCACCGTTCGAGATGAATTCGAGCAGCGTCTTGTCGCGCGCATTGAGATAGATCAGCCGGTATTCGCCGTTCGTGGGTTCGCGATTACTCGCCTCCTGCAACTTCTTGAGCCCGGCCTCGGGCTGATCGTGGGCGATCAGGTCGCGCCCGTCGCGCAGCGCCAGTTGTGCGGCACAGCCTGACAAGGCGACGAGCGCCATCATGACACCGCAGCGAAGCACCAGCGGGGCGGGGCGACGAGGTGCGCGGTTCGACGATACGGGCAACTTCACTGCGTAGCTCCGATATCCAGCGATTGCTGCTGGTTCAAGGGGATATAGATGAGCGACAGGCGCGGTGGCTTGATCGACTCAACGCGGTAGACGTCGTCGACCACCGAGTTGTCATGCACGATGAAAGTCTTGTCGCCGCGCGCCAGATAGACCTCCCACGTGTCCCCTGCCTGCGCCTTGCCGAGATAGGTGAAGGGCATGGGCGGCGCGCTCGGCGGCAGCGGGGTGGATGGCACGGGCGTGGATGACGGCGGCGGCGGCGGTGGCCCCCAGTTCTGGCTGACGAACAGACGCTGCTGTGCGGGGGTGCCATCGGCGTCGATCAGGGTCTCGCGCGGTGTCGGCACCACAATGGCGCCATCGCCAACCGTAGGCCCGCCGCCCGTCACGAATGCGCGCGCTTGCGCGAGCAGTTCACGCCGCGCCGCAGCGCTGTCCTGACCTTCGACACCGGCCGAAGCTTCCGACGCTTCCGAAGCCACCGATGGCCCCGCCGATGCCGTTGCCTGACTCGCTGCCACCGCCGGGTGAGCACGGACGTTCGGGGCGGGCGCGACCGGCGCCGAGATCGAAGCGGTCGGCGACATCGTCCACGGCAGCCATGTCGTGTCGACGAGCGCCAGCACCACGCTCGTGACGAGCGAGCCCCACAAGAGCAGACGACGGCGCGTCATGGTGTGCGCACCGGGGCGTCCCGGAGATAGAGCGTGAAGCGCACTTGTGCGGTGACGGCCTCGTCGCCGATGGCGTCGCGCTTGAAATTGATGTCCTGAAGCGCGGCGAAGGGCAACGTCTTCAGGACTTCGAGTACGAAATGCCAGATCGCATCGTAGCGACCCTTGAGCGGCAACACGATCTGGCAGGTCGACACGCGCGCGGCGGCGTCATACCCGTACAGGTATTCGCCCTGCTTGAGCGTTAGACCGTTTTGCCTGGCCAGATCGAAGAGCAGCTTGACATGCAGATCGTTCTGACGCCGGTTGCCGAGCGTTTCGAAGAACGCCAGCAGACGCGCGTCGGCGGGGGCTGCGGCGGTGGCCGCCGCGGGCTGTTTTCCCGGCGTGGAGAGATGCGCGGGTGCGGCGTCGCCTTGCCCGAGGGGGCGCATGAGCGCCGTGAGCGTCACAAGCGTGAGGAGCGTGCAGGCCAGCAAGGCGAGCACCGTCGCGCGGGCGGCGCCGAGCCGCGCGAGGGCGACGCGGGTGATGAGCCACGGCGAGGCGGGCAGACGTGCCATCAGTGCGCGACCCATACGGTCTCCAACTGAAAGCGGATGGGACGATTGATGTCCTGTTCGTTGATTTCGTGATGCGTCAATTGAACATCGGAGAAGAAGGGCTGCTCACGAAGCGTGCGCAGGTAGACGATCATGTCGTCCGGTGTCGTCGTCTCCGCCGTCACGCGCACGGAATGCCGGTTCACATCGGGCGCGAGCGAGAGCAGGGCGACGTTCGGCATGGCGCAAGCGTCAAAGGCATCGCGCAGTTCGCGCCATGGCAGATTGAGCGTGTGGGCGATGGCATTGATGGCGTTCGCCTGCGGCACGGGAATGGCAATGGGCTTGACCGGCGGGTTGGCACGCGCGCGCGCCGCTTCCCGTTGTTCGATGCGCTCGGCCAATGCTTGCCGCGCGTGCTCGTGCGCGTAGACCCGGTAGCCGAGTACGGCTGCGGCGAGCGCGATGATGCCGCTCAGTCCAAGCAGCACGTACCAAAGCGGGGATAACCGGCGCAGCGTGCGTTGCCAGCCGCGCGGTGCGAAGTCGATGGCGATGCGTGTCATGCGAGGGCACCTCCCGTCGCGAGAATGGCCGACGCGTGCCAGTCCTCGGCATGGCGCTTGGCGAGGGGCGCAAGCGCGTGGACCTTGAGTGACGCCGCGCCGGCGGAAACCGCTTCGGGCATGTCGCCACTAAGATGCAGTGTGGTCGCAGGGGCGACGCCCAGCAGCACCGACGTTTGCGAGACGGTTTGCGACAACCAGCGCATGTCAGCCACCGGAGGCACCGATATCTCATGCATCGCGCGCAGATGCATGTGGGCGCCGTGCGTGATGCCGAGTCGCATGCGCTGTTCATGCCGCAGGGCAAACCAGCCGGGCGTTCGGCACTGCCGCTGCCAACGATTCCACGCGCTGACGAAATGCGGTGCGATGCCGATCACCGGGATTTGGCACGCCTGCGCTGTGACGACCAGCGTATCGACCCACGCGCGAGGCAGGGCTGCCGTACAGAACGGATGTCGAACCTGCCAGTCGCCCACGATTTTCCATAGGGCCGCCGTCTCACCGAACAGGGTCGCAAAACGTAGCGCGGCGGCGCCCTGAATGTCAGACAGGCGCGTCGCGCCCACCGGGGGCGTGGTCATCCAGAGGCGAGCAAGCCGGTCGTCGAACACGACATCGAGCGTGGCGCGGCGCGGGGCGTGCGCACTCAGCAGGTGATGCACGGCATCGCGCACCGCCGGCATGAACGCCTCGTCTTGGTGTTCGGGCAGTGACGTCGTGCCAAGCACACGCCACGCGGCCGAGCGCCGGTCATGCAACACCAGACTGAGCGCGTCGCGCGATACGCCCAGATGCAGTGCGTGGGTGCGCCACTCAAGCATTCGTCGTCACCCGCCGGACTTCATCGAGCGTGCTGTCGCCCGTGCGCACCAGCATGAGCGCGGCATGGCGCAGGCTGCGCGTGCCGTTCGCATGGGCGGCCGCCTTGATCTGGCGGATGGGACGCTTGTCGACGATCAGCTCGCGGAGTTCGTCGTTGAGCATCAGGATTTCGGCAATCGAGCGGCGACCCTTGTAGCCGGAGCCACGACAATGCGCGCATCCGGCACCGCGCATGAAGCGGAAGTCGGCAACGTCCGCCCGTGTGAGGCCGACAAGGGTCAACTCGGCGTCGTCGGGCGCGGGGGCGTCTTCGCGGCAGTGCGGGCAGTTCACGCGCATGAGCCGCTGGGCCCAGATGCCGTTGAGTGCCGAGACGAAGGCATAGGGATCGATCCCCATGTGGTTGAACCGCCCGAACACGTCGAACACATTGTTCGCATGGACGGTAGTGAGCACGAGGTGGCCGGTCAGTGCCGACTGCACGGCAATCTCGGCCGTTTCCCGGTCGCGAATCTCGCCGACCATGATCTTGTCGGGGTCGTGACGCAGAATCGAGCGCAACCCTTTGGCGAAGGTCAGCCCCTTTTTCTCGTTCACCGGAATCTGCAAAATGCCGGGCAATTGGTATTCCACCGGATCTTCAATGGTGATGATCTTCTCGCGTCCATCGTGAATCTCGGTGAGCGCGGCATACAGCGTTGTCGTCTTGCCCGAGCCCGTCGGGCCGGTCACCAGCAACATGCCGTAGGCCTCGCGTGCGAGCGATCGCAGACTCACGAGCGATGTCGGGTCGAAGCCCAGCGCCTCGAGCGTGAGCGCGCCGTAGGCTTCGATCATGGCGCGTTTGTCGAGAATACGGATCACGGCGTCTTCGCCGTGAATGCTCGGCATGATCGACACGCGCAGATCGATATCGCGCCCGGCGGCTTCCACACGGAAACTGCCGTCTTGCGGAATGCGTCGCTCGGCGATGTCGAGTTCGGCAAGCACTTTGAGACGCGAGATGGCATGCTCCGCGAGATCGGTGCCGCGCGCCGACGCCGCGTGATCGAGCACGCCGTCAACGCGATACTTGATCGCCAGCCCGGTCGCCGTGCTCTCCAGATGAATGTCCGATGCGCCGGCCTTCAGCGCGTCGTAAAGCGTCGAGTTGACGAGCTTGACCGCCGGGCTGGCGCCCTCGGCCACACTGGCGAACGACAGGCGCGTCGACGTGCGGTCGTGGCTCGCATCGTCGCCATCAGCCGAGACCACGTGATCGATGGCCCGCGCCGTTTCCTCCTGCTTGGCGAGGTAGGTCTGGATGTCGCCGCGTAGCGCCAGCGCGAAGGGCAACGGGGCGGATGAGGAGGACACCGACCCCGACGCCCGCGCATTCAGCCACACGCGTAGATCCAGATCGAACGGGTCGCTCACGACCCCCACGACTACGCCGTCTGCCTGCGAGAGCAAGGCGCAGTGGCGCTGCAACGCTTGCGAGAGCGGCACCGCGTCAAACGCCGGTGTCGCCGCGAGCATGTCGGCGACATTCATCACGGGCAGTCCGAGCTGCGCGCCAAGGGCATGCACAAGGTCATGCAGATTGCCGCCTGCGAGCGAGTGCAGTGCGCTTACGAGATCCTGGCCCGTGTCGCGCTGGACGTCACGCGCGCGAGCGACGAGCGATGCGTCGATGAGGGGTGCCATCTGATCGTCAGGTGGCGCGAGGTCGATGAGGCTCACGAGAGATCTCCGGCCAGATCGAAGATCGGCATATAGAGCAGGATCACGATGGCCCCCACGACCAGGCCGATGGCCGCCATGAGCACCGGTTCGAATGCGCGGGTGAAGCGATCGATCCAGCGATCGATCTCGCCGTCGTAGAACGCGGCCGACTGTGTGAGCATGGGCCCCATTTCACCGGTGCGCTCACCCACGCGCAGCATGCGCAACGAGATCGGTGTCGTCAGCCCGGCGGCTTCGAAAGCCGTGGACAGTGGCGTGCCGGCGTCGACACTCGCGGCGGCGGCACTGAGCGCTGCGCGCAGGTTGGCCGAGGCCATCGGCTGCACCGTGCCGAGCGCACGCAGGATCGTGATGCCGCCTTCGAGCAGCATGCCGAGCGTCAGATACACACGGGCGAGTTCGTAGATGCGAACGCGCTCGCGCAGCACCGGCACGCGCGAGAGCAGCAGAACAACGCCGCCCCGACGTTGCAGCCGCCGCCAGAGCGCGATCAGCGCCAGCACGCCGGCCGCCTGTGCCGCGAGAAAATACGGGGTGTGGGCGCTGACGAGTTGACCGAAGTCGAGCATGAGTTGCGAGGCGAACGGGAGTTGGCGTCCCGCACCGTGATAAACCTCGGCAAAGCGCGGCACCACGTACATCATCAGGAAAAAGCTCACTGCACCGCCGACCGTCATGAGAATGCACGGGTAGATGGCGGCGCTCACGACCTTGTTGCGTACGCGGTCGACCCGTTGTTGATAGTCGACATAACGGGCCAGCGAGCGTGGCAGGTCGCTCGTGCCCTCGGCCGCTTGCACGATGCCGACATACAGCGGCGGGAAGATGCGCGGTTGCTCCGCGAGGGCGGCCGAGAAGCGCTTGCCTGAGGAAAGACTCTCCAGCAGACGGTGCAGGCATTCCCGCACGCCCGCGTTGCTCTCCTTTTCGTGCAGCGCCTGGAGCGATTCGACTACGCCCAGCCCGGCGTTGATCAGCGCGAGCAGTTCCTGGCTGAAGAGCACCAGCGAGAGCTTCCTGGTTGCGGCGTCTCCTTTGCCACGACCGAGACGCGTCAACATGTGCACCGCACGCACCTCGCTCACGAAGCGCCCGCTGTCTTGCGCGCGACGTCGGGCGTCCTCGGGGCCATCGGCCTCGATACGAATCGTCTCGATCGTTCCTTGCGCACCGATCGTGCGGACGTCGAAGAGCATGGGCGGGTGCGCGCTACAGCGTGAGCGGGATGGCTGCGCTTATTGCGACACGATGTCCGCGTCGTCGCCCGTGCCACCGGGCTGACCGTCGCGGCCATAGGAAATCACCTCGTAGTCGCCTTTCGCGCCGGGCGAGTGGTACTGGTACGCATGCCCCCACGGGTCGAGCGGAATCGCCTTTTGCAAATACGGACCATTCCAGCCGGGACCGGCGGACGTGGGCGCGACCATCAGGGCGTTGAGGCCTTCGGCCGTGGTCGGATAGCGACCCACGTCGAGCCGGTAAGCGTCGAGCGATTTGGTGAACGCGTCGATCTGCGCCTTCGCCACGGTGACTTCGGACTTGCGCAGTTGCGCGAAGTACTTTGGCCCCACGTAAGCCGCGAGCAACCCGATGATGACGACCACCACGAGCAATTCCAGCAGCGTGAAGCCTCGCTGAGCGCGACGTTGGCAGGTAGCGGGAGAGCGGCGGCGGGCGGGCAGACAGAGTTTCATGACGCGAGGGCTCTAAGCGAAAAAGACTGCGGATCGTTTGCCGGAATAGAAAACGACGGACGAATCCGGGCCGGGCAGAGTGCGGCCGCACGCATCATCGTGGAATTGCCAAGGAGCGGGAAGGTGCGAAGCGCTCAGTAGAGAATTGAAAAAATCTCAGTGCGGACCGATACGAAGAAGACAGTAGTCCGAAGGGTGGTGTGCATTTACCGGAAGGTGGGTGGTTTTTCCTACAGGGCAAATTTGAGGATTGTTGCACCGCATCCAAATGCGCCCTGTCAGGACTGACGTAGCGGGAATCTCACGCTGTCCTGGCTGGCGAAAAACGCATGCCGGAAGGTTTTTCGAGTGAAATCTGCTAAAGACACTCGTGAAAATTCCGCCACGCAAAGCCCACTTAGTATTGCGCCCGAAGTGGGTCAGTCCACTGAAACTCGTTCGGAGTTCAATCTAACCGGCGACGTTCTCCTGGCAAGGTTCCGGTAGTCCCGGAACTGCCTGGGACGAATGTTGCGCGGGAATATTCGGAACCACAATGACGAAATGAGAAATAAACACTCATTAGCGTGGACATGCACCGGGCTATTGCTCATGTGGATGTTCCTGATGGCGAGCACAGCGACGCCTCAGACGAACGCGGGAGCGACGCCGGTATCTGTACCGGCGTCGGGACGCGTAAAGATCAACCTCGGCGCAACCCCGTGGAAGTTCCTTCCCGATGCCGACCCGGCAGGCGCTTCGCAGCCTGGCTTCAACGATTCCGGCTGGAAGTCGGTCGCCGTTCCGCATTCGATGAACGAGAACGAAATGTTCTCGAACGTCGAAGGCGGGGGGGATACGCCGCACGGGCAGGGCTGGTATCGCAAGCACTTCACCCTCGACAAGTCCAACGCCGGCCGCAAGGTGCTCGTGGAGTTCGAGGGCGCCCATACCGGCGTGCAGGTGTACGTCAACGGCAAGCTGATCAAGGGCAGCAGCGTCAGGAATCCCGACGCCACGCACGTGATCGGCTTCTTGCCGTTCGTGGTCGACATCACCGACATGGTCACGGCCGACGGCAAGACCGATAACGTGATGGCTGTGAAGGTCGCCTCGAACGGCGACTTTTTCGAGAACCCCGACTTCTCGCAAGCGTTCCGCTTCGGTCAGGGCGATACGGGGATCTTCCGGCCGGTGTACATGTACATTACCGATCCGGTGCATATCCCGCTGAACGTCTATCCGGTGCTCAATACCTGGGGTACGCACGTCTCGACCGTGAGTGTGCAGGACCCGGCCACCGACGGCTCGGGGACAGCGGCTTCGGCGCAGATCCAGATCGAGACCAACGTGCTCAACGAGTCGGGCGCGGCGAAGACGGCGCAGGTCACGACGCAGATCGTCGACGCGACCGGTAAGGTCGTGGCGCAGGCGAAAGACGATCTGGTGCTGCCGCCGAACGCCGGTCCCGGTCTGCGTCCGACGCTCGTGCGTCAGAACCTGACGGTCGATCACCCGACGCTCTGGTACCCGAACAACGTGCCGCGCGGCCGTCCGTACATGTATCGCGTGTTCCATCTCGTGAGCGTGGATGGTGTGGTGGTCGATGCGGCGGAAAGCCCGTTGGGCATTCGCATGATCACCTGGGACAACAACTTCCCGAGCATCAATGGTTACGCCACCCACTTGTGGGGGGCTTCCGGGCGTTACGACTATCCGGGGCTGGGCACCGCCGTGCCGGAAGAGCAGCAATGGCGCGATCTTCGCTTGCTGGCCGACGCCGGCGGCAATCTCTATCGACCGGGGCACTCGTCGTCGAGCACCGAATTCCTTCAGGCGGCAGACGCCCTGGGCATTTTCGTCGTTCAACCGAGCGGTGACGGCGAAAACGGCTTTATCGACTGCTATCAACTCGATGCGCCGACCAAGGACTGTCCGCAGAACAAGATCGACAAGTACGCGCTCAAGCTGGAGATGCATCGCGACATGATCGTGCGCGATCGCAACAACCCGTCGGTGCTCGCCTGGGAAGCGGACAACGGCATCACGAGCACGCTGTTCGCGCCCAAGCTCGCCGAGATCGGCCGCATCTGGGATCCGGTCAACACGCGCGCGCAGTCCGACCGTACGCCGAACTCGCTCAATGGCGACATCCTGAGCTGTTCGCGTCAGGGCTGCGAAGTCGGTGTGAAGAATCAGTTCCCGAACAAACCCGCCTGGTCAGCCGAATACTGGGGCCGGGGAGAGTTCCGCGCGAACTATGACTTCGAGATGGACATGGTGGCGTCGTTCATGACCGATTGGCGCGCCGGGGTGCTGGCCAATGCGTTCGGTATGGCGCACTGGTATCTGGCGGACACGCCGGGCGAAGTCGATTACTACTGGAACGGCACCACGTACGACAAGGATCTCAATCCGAACGGCGTGAAGGTGCGCTCGCTGGCCGACTCCATGGCCGACGGCAACCGCTTCCCGCGCTTGCTCTACTACGCCTATCAGGCGGCGTGGACGCCTTTCTCGATCAAGCCGGTGGTGCACCTCGCCCACACCTGGAATCGCAGCGGTCTGGTGCGCGTGAACGCTTTCAGTAACTGTCCGGCCGTGCGCCTCGTGGTCAACGGCGTGGTGCAAGGTGCGGATCAGAAGCCCAATTCGCTTGCCACGTCGACCGACAACGCGGCAGGGACCACGACCGGTCTGGTCGGTCAGGTCCATTGGGACAACGTGCCCTGGGTGCCGGGTCGCATTCAGGCACTGTGTGTCGACCCGTTCGGCGCGCTTGTCACGGCCAACGGCGTCACGGTGATGGACGAGCAGGTCACCGCCGGGGCACCGGATCACATCGTGCTGTCGGTGGTGCCGCAAGTCGTGCGCCCGGACGGGCAGTCGTTCCAGGTCACGGCCAATGGGTCGGACGCCGTCTTCATCACGGCGGCTGTCGTCGATGCCAACGGTGTGGTCGTGCCGAGCGCAACGAACAACATCACGTTCTCGGTGGACAACACCGCCGTGGCCAACTATCGCGGCGGTTGGAATCACGTTGTGACAGACGGCAAGCCTGCCGGTTATCACGCCCCTGGCGATCCCGAACTTGCCGCCGAGGGGGGGCTGACGCGTGTGGCCATCCGCAGCACGTTCCAGCCGGGCCGCGTGACGGTGAGCGCCACGTCGCCGGGTCTGGGCAGCGGCAAGGTCTCGTACGAAGTCAAGCCGGCCGTGGTGGTTCCGGTGCAGGCCGCCTCGTCGGCGCCGGTGATTGTGGTGCAACCCGCAAGCCAGACGGTCAGTGTCGGTCAGCCGGCGCATTTCGATGTGCTGGCCTCGGGGGCCGCGCCCATGACGTTCCAGTGGCAGCGCGACCATCAGGATATTCCGGGCGCGACCGGCAGCAGCTACGACACGCCTGCCGCCGTCGGCACGGACAATGGCCATGTCTACGGTGTGCGGATTCGCAACGGCGCCGGTGTCGTCACCTCGAACGACGCCGTGCTGTCGGTGATCCCGGCGCGCGCAGTCACGATCGACACGCCGCCCGCAGCGCAAACGGTGTTCGTCGGTCAGACAGCGACGTTCAGCGTGGCGGTGACGGGCTCGCCGGTGATCGAGTATCAGTGGTTCCGCAACGATGTCGCCATTGACGGCGCGAAGTCGGCGACCTACACCACACCCGTGGTGTCGGCGCAGGACGACGGTGCACTGTTCAAGGTGACGGTCAAGAACCCGCTGGCTCAGGTGACGTCGACGCCGGTAGCGCTCAAGGTCAACGCGGCAACCACGCCGAAGATCACGCGTGGTCCCGCAAACACGGTGGCCATGCTCAACCAGAGCGCGACCTTCACGGTCGAGGCCGACGGCTCGAAGCCCTTGCATTACCTGTGGAGCGGCCCGTCGGGCGTGGTGGGCGGCGACTCGCCGACCTTCACGATCGATGCTGTCGCACCGAAGGATCTGGGCAAGTACACCGTGACCGTCTCGAACGCCTCTGGCGTGTCGGTGACAAGCGACCCCGCGACGTTGAGTCAGGCAGCACCGGGTGTGAACCTGGCGCAGGGCAAGCGGGCTTTCGCGAGCAGCTATGAAGACCCGCAAGGCATGCCGGCGGGCAATGTGACCGATGGCAACGTCAGTTCGCGCTGGGGCTCGGATATCAAGGCCGGCGACGACGCATCGATCACGGTCGACCTCGGGGCGCCGATGCCGATCAACCGCATGATCCTGCGTTGGGAAAACGCTTATGCGAGCTCGTACCGCGTCGAGGTGTCGAACAACAACATCGACTACGTCAAGGCGTACGAGTCGCCGGTCGGTTTTTCCGGTGGCGTGGATGACTTCACCTTCCCGATGGTCACCGCACGCTATGTGCGCATGGTCGGCCAGAAACGCGCAACCCAGTACGGTTACTCGCTCTACGAGGTTGAGGTCTACAACGTGCCGAACTGTAACGACGGGGGGCTTTTCACCAACGAACGTTACACGGTGCTCAATCCCGGCGAAGTGAAGGATACCGGCAGTACGCTCGTCTGGAACCGCAAGCAGTACACGCTGACGGAGGCGGGCGCGCAGTTCACGCAGCAGGCCGCGCAGGCCTGGTGCGAAGCGCAAGGCAAGCGTCTGCCGACGCGCGACGAAGCGCTGTCGATTGCCGGCAACAACAGTGCGGCGTGTGCGTTCCCGGCAAAGTGGACGACATGGACGTCGACGCTGCTGCCGACGGATTCGCGTCAGGCTTACCTGATTACGTCGGCCGGAGAAGACCAGCAGGGCCTGATCGACAATGCCCCGGGTTGGGTGCTATGCGTTGCCGGTACGGCACAGGTGACGCCGCCGACGGTGACGGTGCAGCCTGACGACCAACAGGGTACGGTCGGCAAGTCGGCTCACTTCAGCCTGGGCATCAACGGCTCGGCACCGCTCACGTTGCGCTGGTATCGCGCGGCCAGAGCCGGTGAGGCGGCGGATACGCTGGTGTACACGTCGTCGGCCCCGGTCTACGACACGCCGCTGTTGAAGAAGGAAGACGACGGCACGCAATACTACGTCGTGGCAAGCAACGCGTCGGGCAGCGTCACGAGCCGGAAATTCAAGCTCAGCGTGACGGCGGCGCCGGACCCGGGTAATGGCAATAACGGTAACAACGGCAATAACGGCCAGGTGCCGCTGCCGGTGATCGCGGCGCAGCCGGTGAACCAATCGGCCTCGATTGGCAAGACGGCGACGTTCACGATCAGCGCGACCGGCAATGGCACGCTGTCGTATCAGTGGTATCGCGATGGGCAGCCGATCGACGGTGCAACGTCGGTGAGCTACACCACGCCGGCCGTGAAGCTCGACGATAACGGTGCGCAATTCACCGTGTTGGTCAGCGCGGGTGGCGCCAGTCTGTTGAGTCAGGGTGCGACGCTCAACGTCGTGGATGGTGTGCCGTCCAACGACCAGAACCTCGCATTGGGCAAGACGGTCACGGCCTCGGGCGTTGAAAATCCCGGGTTCGGCGCGGCGTCCCACGTGGTCGATGGGGACCTCGACACGCGCTGGTCGTCGAACTTCGTCGATCAGGCCAACATCACGATCGATCTGGGTAAGTCGCAGGCAGTCAACCTGGTGCGCCTGAAGTGGGAACGTGCTTACGGCAAGCAGTATGTGATTCAGGTCTCGGACACGGGCAACGACGGTGACTGGACGCCGGTGTACACCCAGAATTCGGGCCGTGGCGGTACGGAGAACCTGTCGTTCCAGACGGTGACCGCACGCTATGTCCGTATGCAGGGTGTCAAGCGTGCGACCGAGTACGGCTTCTCGCTGTTCGAGTTCGAGATCTATGGTCCGAAGCTGAGTTTCGATCGTCAACCGCAGCCGCAGACCGTGCAGGTGGGCCAGTCGGCGCACTTCTCGGTGTCGGTGATCAGTGCGGCGAAACTGCAATACACGTGGTTCCGAAACGCTCAGCAAGTGGCCGTGACCTCGGAGCCCGCGTACGACACGCCGCCTGCGACGATGGCCGACAACGGTGCGCAGTACGCCGTGGTGGTTGATGACGGCCAACTGAACATCACCAGCACGCCGGCACAACTGACGGTGACGTCGGCGCCGACCGGTGGCACCCCCGGCAATCCCGATAATCCGGGCAACCCCGGCAACCCCGGTAATCCGGCGCCAGGCGGGCCCGGCGACAACGGCAACGGCGGTGGCAATGGCAACGACGGCACCAAGCCGATAAATCTGGCACTGGGCAAGCGCGCCTACGCCAGCGGTGCGGAGAACCCCGCAGGTACGCCGGCCAGCAATGCGGTCGACGGTAACGGCGACTCGCGTTGGTCGTCGGACTTCAACGACAACGCCTGGCTCGCGGTGGATCTGGGGGCACCCACCCAGATTTCGCAAGTGGTGCTGCGTTGGGAGCGTGCTTACGGTGCGGCGTACGAGATTCAGGTCTCGGACGACGGCAACACGTGGCGCAAGGTCGGTGGCCAGTCCGCCGGTCAGGGCGGTACGGAGCAAGTGCCGTTCGCTCCGGTCACGGCGCGCTATGTCCGCATGGCCGGTATCCAGCGCTCGTCGCCGTATGGTTACTCGCTGTTTGAGTTTGAAGTGTATGGCCCGGCTGGCGGCACCCCGCCGCTGACCAACCCGGTGGGTGGCGATACCGGTGGCGGTGGTGTGACCAACGGCAACCTTGCGCAGGGCAAGCCCGCCTTCGCAAGCGGTGCCGAGGGCCCGGGTACGGCGGCACGCTTTGCGGTCGACGGCAAGCTGGATTCGCGTTGGTCGTCGGATTTCGCCGATAACGCATGGCTCTCTGTCGACCTGGGCGCTCCGGTGCCTGTGTCGAGAGTGGTGCTGCGCTGGGAGCGTGCCTACGGAGCTGCTTACGAAATTCAGGTGTCGAACGACAACCAGAACTGGACCCGGGTGGCGTCGCAGCCGAACGGCCAGGGGGGCGTCGAGACCCTGAAGTTTGCCGTGACGACGGCCCGCTATGTCCGCATGGCAGGTATCAAGCGCGCTTCACCTTATGGTTATTCGCTGTTCGAGTTCGAAGTGTACGGTCCGACGGACGGCGACACGCCGCCGCCGACGCCGCCTGCGCTGCCCGTCATCATCGGCCAGCCGGCCAATGTGTCGGTGCAACAGGGGCAGAGCGCACATTTCGCCGTGGCGGTCTCCAACCCTGAGGGCGTGACATATCGCTGGCGCCGTGGCGGCACCCTGATTCCGGGCGCCAATGCCTCGACGTACGACACGCAACCGACGACGGCCGCCGACAATGGGGCCACGTTCACGGTCGATGTGAGCAACTCGGCGGGCGACACGGTGACGTCGTCGGCGGCAACGCTGACGGTGACGCCGCCGCCGACGACGGAAAACCCGGGCGACAATCCCGGCGGCAATCCGGACGACGGCAGCATCCCGAACTACCCGATCTATCAGAATCAGATCGGCGTTGAACTGCGCAACAACACGAACGGTGCCTATCGGGACGACCAGATCTACGTCGCGGTGATTGCACACGATCCGGCGAAGGACGGTCAGTTCGTCTACCTGAAGCCGGATGGCACCACCGTGCTGATGTCGGCTGCCGATAACGATGCGCCTGGGCACCTGACGAAGAACGGCCAGAACTACAGCAACTACTTCTTCACGCTGGCACAGGCGAAGACGCTGAAGTTCCCGAAGCTCTCGGGCGCACGAGCCTTCGTGGCATTGGGTTCGCCGCTGTACATCAAGACCCTGAAGGATGCGAACAATCAGATCGGCTTTGCCGGCCCGGATGTGCGCAACCCGACGGATCCCAACATCGACGTCTATTTCGACTGGTACGAGTTCACGTATGGCGACAACGGCCTTTGGCTGAACAACACGCAGGTCGACCAGTTCGGCTTCCCGCTGACGCAGGATGTGTACGGCAGCAACCGGACCACGCACGTGCGCTCAGGTATCACCGAGTCGCGGGCATCGATCTTCGCGGCTTACCAGAAGGAAGTGCCGCCGGAGTTCCTCCCGATGAACCCGTCGCCGTATCGCATCATGGCGCCGAGCAAGGGGAGCTTTGACGAGGGACAACCGAACGGCAAGTATTTCGATGCTTACATCGCCAGCATGTGGGATTACTACCGCACCCACACGCTCACGCTGTCGATGTGGGGGAATGCACGCAAGTTCCTCGGTCAGACGGTGGGCGATCAGCTCGTGTTCACGGAAGTGGATCAGGGCAACGGCGCGTATGTCGGCGGCAAGTACTACGTAGGCCGCCCGAGCACGCAGGACATGCTCGAAGCGCGCGGCACGCTGGCGACCGGTAATTCGACGGAACTGGCGATTGAAGCGCAGGTGGCCGCCGCGTTGAACCGGCACATCATGGAAGACGACACGCAGTGGGCAGCACCGTCGCCGGCCTGGTATGCCAAGGCGCCTTACAACGCCTACGCCAAGTTCTGGCATGACCACAGCATCGATCGCAAGGCTTACGGTTTCTCGTACGACGACGTGGCAGACCAGAGTTCCACCCTGGTCTCGCCGTCGCCGGAGCATGTAGTGCTGGGAATCGGCTTCTGACGACTTGAGGTTGTGTCGCGAAATGGCGACGGGATGCGCAGTCACGGCATCCCGTCGTCATTCCGTCGAACGGCGGTATGCCGCATGGTCTGGCGATCTACGCGTGGATGAGCGGTATTGCGGCCGGTATTGAGGCGAATTTGGAGCGATTTATATTCTTTGCATACCTCGACTTGTGAATAATGCGGTTTTTTCGGCCTGTGGCCGCAGTGGCGAGTGATCATGATGCAGTTCGAGCACGATTCGGGGTTTGCGCGTTTGCTGCTCCCCATGTTGCCGAAGCTGTGGACGTTCGCGTTGCGGCTGACCGGCGACCGGCATGACGCCGAAGACCTCGTGCAGCGCGCCTGCGTGCGTGCGCTCGAGCGTGCCGATGCCCAGCTACGGCCCGACAGTGCGCCGCTGCACTGGGTTTATGCCATCGTGCATTCCCTGTGGCTGAACGAACTGCGCGCACGCAACGTGCGCAATCGCGGTGGTGTCGACTGGGACGATGCGCTTCTTGAAAATATTGCCGACTGTGTGTCGGGATTGCCGGACGAACACGTTGGACACCGCCAGATCGTCGATGCCGTTGAGCGCTTGCCAGCGCCGCAACGCGTGGCGTTGCTGCTGGTGGCCGTCGAAGGCTTCAGTTATCGCGAAGCCGCTCAGATTCTCGATGTTCCCATCGCTACCGTCATGGGACGCCTTTGCGCTGCGCGTGAGCGCCTTGGCGCGCAATTCGACGTGGCGCCACGCAGGCGACGCAGCGCCGGACTCGGCGAAACTGCGACGTGACCACGCTTGCCCTTGATGTGCCCCTCGTGATTCGACGTAATTCGATCGAATGCTGATCTACGACCAGACCCTCTTGTCCTACCTCGATGGCAGCCTGAGCGACGACGCTCGCGCGAAGGTCGCGGCCGAACTTTTGCGCTCGCCCGAACTGGCGGCGCGCCTAGCCGCGTTGCGTGCCTCCGACGTGCCTTACCAGCAGGCATTCGACACGCTGGTCGCTCCCCCGGTCCCCTCGACGCTGATCGCAACCGTGCGCACGCTGGAGCGCGCGCACGCTGCGCCCGAGGTGCCGTCGCACGCGGCAAGTGCGAACGACGCACGCTTCGCGGGTGCGCGCTATCGTGCCCGTGCCCGGCTGTGTCGCGCTGGCGCGGCAGGTGGCCGTATCCGGGCGGATCACCAGCGCGCCGCCGTGTGGTGGAAGGTCGGTGGCTTCTCTGCCGGGGCGGCGGTATTTGCCGTACTCATCGCTTGTGCCGGGGCGCGTTTTCTGACGGAAGAACCCGCGCCGACGCCGATGCCCGTGACGGGGAGCGTGGCTGGCGAAGGCCATGCCGATGTCGCTGCCGTTTCCGCCGCGTCGCCGCCGGAAGAGCGCAATGCGTGGCATGGCTCGTACGAGCCTTGGGTGCGTGCGTTCGTGTCTTATCAAACCCTGTATGCCCGTGCAACGCTGGAGCCTCTGGACGACGAGCCGGCCGAAGTGATTGCCACGGTGCGCGCCATCCGGCTGCGCGACGATATTCCCATCGCCGTTCCCGATCTGCGGCGTGCCGGCATGGCGTTCAAGCGTTTGCAGCGCTTGCAGTTCGACGGCCGCGCCGTAGTGCAGATGGCCTATTTGCCGCGCGAGGGACCGCCGGTAGGACTCTACGTGGTCAAGGACACACGCCTTGACCACGGGCCTTCTGCACAGACGATTCCCCCCATGCAGACCGTGACGTGGCGCCGTGAAGGACAAATGTTCGCGCTGGTCGCACCTTCCGGGTCAGTTGACCTGCTGCCGATTGCGCGTGCGCTGGCCAACATGGTCGTGCCGGTGCTGTACGACGGCGCCAGGACGCTGCCAGCCACCGACGCCGCCGAGTCTTCCTTTTCTGATGCTCATGAATCTCGCTGATTTTTCAACCCCGGCCTTCTTCGACGATCCCTATCCTGTCTACGAGCGTCTGCGTCGGGCGGGCGATCTTGTAACGATCGGCCCGTCGCTGATGATGACGGGCCGCTACGATCTTATCGAAGCCTTGCTGCACGACCGTCGTATGGGCAAGGCGTATATGCCGAGCGTCATCGCGCGCTATGGCCCGCTCGCGGTCGAGCAACCGGTCTTTCGGGCGATCAGCCGCATGTTCCTGATGGCGAACCCGCCGGAGCACACGCGGCTGCGCTCCCTGCTGATGCACGCGTTCAACGCGCGTCGCGTGGAAGATCTCTCGTCGGTCATGCATGAGCAGGCCGCCCGACTCGTGGAAGCAATGCCCGCCACGGGCCCGGTCGATCTGATACCGGCGTATTGCTTCCCGCTGCCGTTGCGCGTCATCTGCCGCATGCTCGACGTGCCGCTCGACGACGGATACATGCTCGGAAAAAGTGCCGCCGCGCTGGTGCGGGCATTGGATCTGGCGCCGCTCGACGACGCCGGGCTTGCCGACGCGAACCAGGGCGCGCTCACGCTCGAAGCCTATTTCGAGCGGTTGTTGCACGTGCGACGCCGTCAGCCGGCAGAGGATCTGCTCTCCGCGCTGGTCGTGGCCACGAGCGGCGAGGGCGGCCTGACCGATGAGGAAATCGTCGCCAACATGTTGCTGCTCTTCGTGGCGGGTCACGAGACAACGTCGAACATGCTGGGCAATGCGCTGATTCACCTCTATCGCGACCCCGTGCAGTGGCAGCGTTTGCGCAATGATCCGTCGCTCACGCAGGCCGCTGTCATCGAAGCCATGCGTTTCGACAGTTCGGTGCAGATGGTGGCGCGCACGGCGCTCGTGCCGGTGCGAGTGGGCGATGTCGCCATCGAGACGGGTACGACGGTGTTCATGCTGCTGGGCGCGGCCAACCGCGATCCGGCGCGCTTCGAGAACCCGGATCGCTTCGATATCGGACGCCATAATCACGGTCGTCTGATTTCTTTCAGCGCGGGGATTCACCATTGCCTGGGTGCGCGGCTTGCCACGGCGACGCTGCAAATCGCGCTGGACACGCTGCTCAGGAGCTTTCCGCAGTTGCAGATCACCGGGCTCGACACGCTGCGTTGGCACCGTCGGCACAGCCTGCGCGGGGTGGCGTCGCTCATGGCGACGTATTGATGCCGCGTTGATACGGCATTGAACTGGCATTGATCCGGCATCAAGGCAGGATGAACGAAAACGGCCCGCATGACGGGCCGTTTTCGTTGTGACGGCGAACAGGCCGTGTGCTGTCGCTTACTGCCCGATATGTGCGGGCGCTTCCGGATCGTAGACAGCGTAGAGCTTCGTGTAGCCGTTCGACTCGAAGACACCCGTCCAGCCCTTCGGCAACGTGACGGCTTCGCCCGGGCCGGCTTCAACGACATTGCCGTCGCTCGACGTGAACTTTGCCCCGCCGCTCAGGAAAACGAGCAATTCGGTATACGGATACCCGGGCGCGGAACGAATCTCCTCGCGCACGGGGCCGGACTTGAACACGCCGGTCTGAAAGGCCTTGTCGCCTGAGGTGAACGTGCTCACGTCGACCGTCTCGTTGCCATCCTCGCTGTCGTGCACGGCGTCGGCGCGATCGAACACCGGTCCGGCCAGTTCCTGTCTGGACGTCTTGATAGGGTGGAGCGCTTCGGCGTTGGCGTTGGCGCTGGCGCTGGCGTGGGTGACGCACAGGGCGAGCGTCGTCAGTGCCATCAGGGCGGCAGCGGCAGTGCGTGCCGTTCGGTGAGTCCTGCGTTGCTGCATGCTGTTATCTCGCTATTGTCGTGTGCCGGAAGACGGCAGGACGCACGGTGGCCTCGGCGCGTCCGGTCGTTGGCCGGCCGAGAGCTTATCAATTGCGCGGTGCGCCAGGCAAGGCCTGCGCGCGCGGGAGCGCTCGTGCGACGCGTCGGACACGAGCGGCGAGGCAATAGCCACCGCCGTACACGGCGCGCAGTACGAGGCCGTGCTCACCGCGCAGGCCGAGGCGATTTCGCAACAGATAAACGTGCTGTTCGATGCTGCGCGCGGCCGCCGTCTCGTCGCTGCGCCAGATCAACGATGCAATGCGGGCGCGGCTCACCCGGACCTCAGGGGCAGAGAACATCATCCACGCCAGCGCGAACTCACGCGCGCTCAGCGCCACTTCGATGCCATTGACCGCCACCGTGTCACGGCCGCGGTCGAGCAGGTAGGCGCCGACTTCGAGAATTTCGTCGCTGCGCGCGGCGTTGGCCGAGGCGCGCCGGTGCAGCGTGAGCGCCAGACGCATCCGAAGCTCGGCCATGTCGACCGGTAACGGCAGCACATCGTCGCAGCCTGCCCGGAACGAGAGGTCGAGCATCCATAACGGCGTGCCAACGCCAATGACGGGCGCCCCGGCGCTTCGCGTACCGCGTCGTCGGGCAAGCACGCCCTGCAAGTCGAGGGGGCCAAGCGCGGCGTCGACGAGCACCGCGGCGAAGGGCACGCGCGAGGCGGCAACGAGATACTGAGCGGCGTCGTCGAAACGCTGACAGTTGCCATCGGTGCGCAGGTGGTGATCAATCGCGTCGTAAAGCCCGATGTCTGACGTTAAAACTGCAAACTTCACTTCATGCTCCTGTTGCCGAACTCGAATTCGTTTTTCCATGCTCATGCCGTGCCCGCGAACTCATTTGCCGGGAAGCACGCTGTCATAGTTAAAACACTTCAGTTCGAACAATGAAACGTGAGGATTTTGCATTGAACTGTTGAACCCCTCTTGAAAATGAGAGGGGGTGCCGGTTGACTGGCTCGCACGCGCATGCCTGCAACGCCGCGGCGATTGACCGGGGTCAGGCCGCCGGCTCAGTCGCCGAACTGGGCGATCATGCGCTGCTTCGTATAGTCGACGAACGCCTGCGCGAGTTGCGAGGGCGGGTGCTGTGTGGACGTCACGAGCGAGAAGCCCGAGAGCAC
>Ga0181519_10000892_pt1 | contig 26617 bp, 24 predicted proteins | sample PEATcosm2014_Bin_26_FD_121102 | JGI IMG/M metagenome (GOLD analysis project Ga0181519, IMG submission 121102) | Peatland microbial communities from MTU Mesocosm Facility, Houghton, MI, USA - PEATcosm2014_Bin02_10_metaG | ecosystem: Environmental > Terrestrial > Soil > Wetlands > Peat | place...
GCCACCATGGTCATCGCGGTGCCGACCGGCATCAAGATCTTCTCCTGGATCGCCACCATGTGGGGCGGCTCGATCGAGTTCAAGACGCCGATGCTGTTCGCCGTGGGCTTCATCTTCCTGTTCACCGTCGGCGGCGTGACCGGCGTCGTGCTGGCCAATGGCGGGCTCGACGTGGCGCTGCACAACACCTATTACGTCGTCGCGCATTTCCACTATGTGCTGAGCCTGGGCGCGGTGTTCTCGATGTTCGCCGGCTTCTATTACTGGTTCGGCAAGATGTCGGGGCGGCAATATCCGGAATGGGCCGGCCAGCTGCACTTCTGGACCTTCTTCATCGGCGTCAATCTGACCTTCTTTCCGCAGCATTTCCTGGGCTTGGCCGGCATGCCGCGGCGCTATGTCGACTATCCGCCGGCCTTCGAGGGCTGGAACGAGGTCTCGTCCTACGGCGCCTATATCTCCTATGGCTCGACGTTGTTCTTCGTGGCGATGGTGCTCTACACGCTGGTCGCGGGCCGCAAGGCGGCGGCCAATCCATGGGGCGTCGGCGCGACGACATTGGAATGGACATTGCCTTCGCCGCCGCCCTTCCACACCTATGAGGAATTGCCGGTCATCAAGTGACGGCCGGAATGACATTGTCGAAGCGGGGTCGCAGCCGTGACTGATCTGACTTCCGCTCCGCTTGCAGGCGGGGTGCGGCCGAGTGTCGGCGGGGTTGCCGATTATTGGGCGCTGCTCAAGCCGCGCGTGATGTCGCTGGTCGTGTTCACCGGCTTTGCCGGGCTCTGGCTGGCGCCGGGCCATCTGCACCCGGTGCTGGCCGCCGTCGCGGTTCTGTGCATCGCCGTCGGTGCCGGTGCCGCGGGCGCCATCAACATGTGGTATGACCGCGATATCGACGCGGTCATGAGCCGTACCCGCTTCCGGCCGTTGCCGATGGGGCGGATCAATCCGAGCGAGGCGGTGGGCTTCGGCGTGGTTCTGGCGGCCGGCGCCGTCATCCTGATGGGGCTGGCGGTCAATCCCGTGGCGGGGGCGCTGCTGGCCGCGGCGATCGGCTTCTACGTCTTCGTCTATACCATGGGGCTGAAGCGGCGGACGCCACAGAACATCGTCATCGGCGGTGCTGCCGGGGCGTTTCCGCCGGTGATCGGCTGGGCCGCCGTGACCGGCGACGTCGGCCTGCCGTCCCTGCTGCTGTTCGGCCTCATCTTCTTCTGGACGCCGCCGCATTTCTGGGCGCTGTCGCTGTTCCGCTCCGGCGACTATGCCAAGGCCGGCGTGCCGATGCTGCCGGTAGTCGCGGGCGCTGCCGCGACCAAGCGGCAGATGCTGTTCTACACGGTGGTGCTCTGGCCCTTCGCGCTTGCGCCCTTCTTCCTGGGCCTGGCCGGAAGCGTCTATCTCGCCGTCGCCCTCCTCCTGTCCGCCGTCTTCACCGGACTGGCCTGGCAGGTCTGGCGAGATGACGGCGACCGTCTGCCGAAGCGGATGTTCGCCTTCTCGATCCTCTATCTCTTCCTGCTGTTCGCGCTGCTGATCGCCGATCACGCGCCGCGCTTGGGGGGCTGACGCCATGGCGCGCGTGCTCGACGAATTCCAGCGCCAGCGGCGGGCGCGCAATCTGGCGCTGGCCGGCGTTCTGGTCGGTTTCGTCGCGCTGATCTTCGTCATTACCGTCGTCCGGCTGAGCTTGTTGCGATGACCGACACTCCGCTCTCGCGCCGCAATGCGCGCACCGGCCTGGCGCTGGCAATCGTGCTCGCCGGCATGATCGGGCTGTCATTCGCCTCGGTGCCGCTCTACCGGGCTTTCTGCAAGGCGACCGGCTTCGGCGGCACCACCCAGACCGCCGCCGCGGCACCGGGCGCCGTCGCCGATACCTGGATCGAAATCCGCTTCAACGCCGATGTCGCACCCGGCCTCGCCTGGCGGTTCGCGCCGGAACAGGCGTCGATGCGCATCCATCCGGGCGAGCGGAGCCTGGCCCTGTTCCGGGCGACCAACCGCTCGGATCACGCGATCACCGGCAACGCGACCTACAATGTCACGCCGGACGCCGCCGGGCTCTATTTCGACAAGATCCAGTGCTTCTGCTTTTCCCAGCAGACGCTTGAGCCGGGCGAAACGGCGGAATTGCCGGTCAGCTTCTTCGTCGATCCGGCGATGCTGGCCGACCGCAACGCCCGCGACATCGCCGCCATCACCCTGTCTTACACGTTCTTTCCGGCAAAATCCCAACCGGCCGAAGCGAAGGTCGGGCTGCTGCCGAGTGCCGAGACCCCATCCGAGAAAGAGTTTTCCCGATGAGCGATTCCTCTGCCGGCCATCCGAAGCACCAGTATCATCTGGTCGATCCGAGCCCATGGCCGCTGCTCGGCTCCCTTTCCGCCGGCGCCATGTTCTATGGCGTGGTGCTCGGCATGCACGGCAAAGGCTGGTGGCTCGCCGGCGTCGGACTCGCCTTCGTGCTGCTCACCATGTTCCTGTGGTTCCGCGACATCGTCAAGGAAGCGACCTTCCAGGGCCATCACACGCCGATCGTGCAACTCGGCCTGCGCTACGGCATGACCTTGTTCATCGCTTCCGAAGTGATGTTCTTCGTCGCCTTTTTCTGGGCGTTCTTCGCCTCCAGCATCCATCATCTGGAAGCGCCGGGCGGCACCTGGCCACCGGCCGGCATCGTGCCCTTCGCCGCCTTCCATCTGCCGTTCCTGAATACCTTGATCCTGCTGCTCTCGGGCACGACGGTGACCTGGGCGCATCACGCGCTGCTCGAAAATGATCGCCGCGGGCTGCTGGCCGGTCTGGCAATCACGGTGGCGCTCGGCCTCTCCTTCACGACCTTGCAGGCGATCGAATACAGCCACGCCCTGTTCCATTTCTCGGGCAATATCTTCGGCGCCACCTTCTTCCTGGCGACCGGCTTCCACGGCTTCCACGTCATCGTCGGCACGATCTTCCTGGCCGTCTGCCTCTATCGCGCCTATCTCGGCCATTTCAAGCCGGACCATCATTTCGGCTTCGAGGCCGCGGCCTGGTACTGGCATTTCGTCGATGTGGTCTGGATCTTCCTGTTCGTCTGCGTCTATTGGTGGGGCGGCAGCGGGGCGGCCATCACGGAGTAGTCCGCGCCGCCGCCCGGCCGCTTCGGAGACAGGCATGGGTTTTTTGCGGCAGCGCTTTCACTTCACCCTCTGGCCGACCTTGTTCACCATTCCGGCCGTGCTGTTCATGCTCGGCCTGGGGACCTGGCAGGTCGAGCGCCTGTCCTGGAAGACGGCGCTGATCGCGGCGCGCGACGCGGCGCTGGCGGCCCCGGCCGTGCCGCTGCCCGAGAGTTCGGACGAGGCACTCCCGCTCGACTTCCATCATGTGACGGCGCACGGGGCCTTCGAGCACGACAAGGAACTCTATATCGGTGCGTTCGACAGCCGGGATGTCGAAGGGTTCCAGATCGTGACGCCGTTCCGCCTCGACGATGGGGCGGTCCTGCTGGTCAATCGCGGCTTCGTGCCGACCCGCCGCAAGGACCCGTCGACGCGCGAAGCGGGGCAGATCGCGGGGCCGGTCGATATCACCGGCATTCTGCGCCATGCAGACCCGCCAAGAGGGCTGGTCGTCCCGCAGAACCGGCCGGGCGATAATTTCTGGTTTTATGTCGACATTCCGGCCATGGCGGCGACCCGCGATCTCGACCGTGTCCTGCCCTTCTATCTCGAGGCCGGCCCGGCAGCGAACCCCGGCGGTTTCCCGATCGGCGGCCAGACCCGCGTTTCGCTGCCCAATGATCATCTGCAATACGCGATCACCTGGTATTTATTCGCGCTGACGCTCACAGTCATTTATTTCATCTACCACTATCGGAAACCTCAGGGGGAAGAACCCGCCTCATGACGCCGTATCGCCGGCTGGAAGCCCGCTTTGCCCGGTTGGGCGCGCTGCAAGACGCCGTTTCCGTCCTGAATTGGGATAATTCCTCGATGATGCCGGTCGGCGGCGCCGCCGCACGCCAGGCACAGATCTCGACCATCGAGGTGATTCGTCATGAGCTGCTGACCGATCCGGCGCTGGGCGACGTATTCCCGGCGGCCGAGGCGCAGAACGACCTCGATGATTGGCAGCGGGCGAATCTGAACGAGATGCGGCGCTGCTGGCTGCATGCCACCTCGGTGCCGGGCGATCTCGTGGAGGCGCGGGTCAAGGCCAGCCTGGTCTGCGAAATGGTCTGGCGCGAGGCGCGGCCGGCCAATGATTTCGCCCGGGTGAAGCCGGCGCTGCAGACTCTGCTGGATCTGACGCGCGAGGCGGGGCAGGCCAAGGCGGCGACGCTCGGCAAATCGCCCTACGAGGCGCTGCTCGACGAGTATGAGCCGGGCGGCAGCACGGCGGAAATCGACCGGCTGTTCGACGCGCTCGGCCGCTTCCTGCCCGGCACGATCGCCGCCATTCTCGAGCGCCAGGCGGCACGCCCGGCGCCGCACGCGCCCGCCGGGCCGTTCCCGATCGACGTCCAGAAGCAGATCGGGCTCAAGCTCATGAAAGCGTTGGGTTTCGATTTCGACCATGGCCGGCTCGACGTCAGCGCGCACCCGTTTTGCGGAGGTACGCCGGACGATGTCCGGATCACGACGCGCTATCGCGAGGATGATTTCGGGCGGGCGCTCCTGGGCGTGCTGCACGAGACGGGCCATGCCCTCTATGAGCGTGGCTTGCCGGGAGATTGGCGGCGCCAGCCGGTCGGCCGGGCGCGCAGCATGAGCCTCCATGAGAGCCAATCCCTGCTGATCGAGATGCAGGCCTGCCGCTCGCCGGAATTCGCGCAGTTCCTCGCGCCGATTCTGCGCGACGCCTTCGGCTCGCACGGTCCGGCTTGGACGCCGGAGAATATCTACGCGCTGAACACGCGCGTATCGCGCAGCCTGATCAGGGTGGACGCCGATGAAGCGACCTATCCGGCGCATGTCATTCTGCGCTACCGCCTGGAAAAGGCGCTGGTCGCGGGTGATCTGACGCTGGACGATCTGCCCGGCGCCTGGCGCGACGGCATGATCGAGCTGATCGGCATCGCGCCGCCCGATGATACCGACGGCGTGCTGCAGGATATCCATTGGTATGCCGGGCTGATCGGCTATTTCTCGACCTATACGCTGGGCGCCATGACCGCGGCGCAGCTCTTCGACGCGGCGACCAAGGCGCGGCCGGAGATCCGGCCGGCGATCGCGAAGGGCGATTTCGGCCCCTTGCTCGGCTGGCTGCGCAGCACTGTCCATGGCCGCGGCTCATCAGTCTCGACGGCGCAGATCGTCACCGATGCGACCGGGCGACCGCTTGAAGTCGAGGCGTTCGAGCAGCATTTGACGGCACGCTACCTACAAGACGCGTGATCCTCGATTTCGGAGAGACAAATGCGCCTATCCTTACTGGCTTCGCTCGCCCTCCTTCCCGTCCTGTTGACGCCAGCGGCGCGCGCCGCCGATGCCGCGCTCGAAAAGGCGGTGGCCGATCCGCAGCGCAGTGCCGATTTCCGTGCCCGCGACGCCTTCCGGCATCCGGTCGACGAGCTCGAATTCTTCGGCATCAAGCCGAACGACACCGTCATCGAGATCTGGCCGTTCACCGGCTATTGGACCGAAATCCTGGCGCCCTATCTGAAGGACCAGGGCAAGCTCTATACCGCCAACGTGCCGGGCGACACCGGCCGCGAAGGCACCACCAAGATGTATAATGCGTTCAAGGATATGCTTGACGGCGATCCGGCCCGCTTCGGCAAGGTCACGCTGACCGCCTTCGGCAAGGATCACTACGATATCGCGCCGCCGAACTCGGCCGATCTGATCGTCACCTTCCGCAACCTGCACAATTGGATGCCGGGCGGCTATGCCGATGATGCCTTCGCCGCCTTCTTCAAGGCGCTGAAGCCCGGCGGGGTACTCGGCATCGAAGACCATCGAGCGCCGGATTCGATTCCGCAGGATCCGAAGGCCGCCAATGGCTATGTCCGCCAGGACTATGCCATCGAACTGGCCAAGAAGGCCGGCTTCGAATTCGTCGGCGCGTCGGAGATCGACGCCAACCCTAAAGACACCAAGGATTGGCCGAAGGGCGTGTGGACCCTGCCGCCCAGCTACGCGCTGGGCGACCAGGACAAGGACAAGTACACGGCGGTCGGCGAGGCGGATAATTTCGTGCTGAAATTCCGCAAACCGGCGGCCTGAGGCGAGCGGCGATGCCGCGGGTCGCGACGAAGGTTGCGATCTGCGACCCGCGGCGATAGGGTGCGCGAGCATCCCAGCGATCGATATCGGCCTTGAATTATCTCAGCACGCGCCAGGCCCCCGGCGCCAACGCGAACCGGTCCTTCGAGGACGTCCTGCTCGCCGGCCTGGCGCCGGATGGCGGGCTTTTCGTGCCCTCCAGCTGGCCGGTGCTGGCGACGGCGGAGATCAGACGGCTGGCGCGGCTGGATTATCCGGCGCTGGCCGCCGCCGTGCTGGCCCCCTTCATCGGCGAGACCCTGGCGCCGCCGGCACTGGAAGATCTGCTCCGGGATGCCTATGCCGGTTTCGACCACTGCGCCGTCGCCCCGCTGAAGCAGATCGGGCGCGACGAATGGCTGCTCGAGCTGTTCCACGGCCCGACCTTGGCCTTCAAGGACTATGCGCTGCAGGTGCTTGGCCGGTTGTTCGATGCGGTGCTCGGCCGCCGCGGCGAGCATGTGACGATCGTCGGTGCGACGTCGGGCGATACCGGTTCGGCCGCGATCGAGGCCTGCCGCGACCGGGCGAACCTCGACATCTTCATCCTCTACCCGCATGGCCGGGTCTCGGAGGTCCAGCGCCGCCAGATGACGAGCGTCGCGTCCGGCAATGTCCACACGCTCGCGGTCGAAGGCAATTTCGACGATTGCCAGGACCAGGTGAAGGCGCTGTTCGGCGATGCGGCGTTCCGGGACGCCTATCGCCTGTCCGCGGTGAATTCGATCAACTGGGCGCGCATCGTCATCCAGTCGGTGTATTATTTCGCCGCCGCAACTGCTTTGGGCGCGCCCGACCGTGCCGTCTCCTTTGCCGTGCCGACGGGGAATTTCGGCAATGTCTATGCCGGCTATGTCGCCCGGCGGATGGGGTTGCCGATCGAACGCCTGGTCATCGGCACCAATCGCAACGACATTCTCTACCGGTTCATCCAGACCGGCGAGATGCGCGTCGGCGCGGTCGAGCCCAGCCTCAGCCCGAGCATGGATATCCAGGTTTCCAGCAATTTCGAGCGTTTGCTGTTCGAGGTGACCGGCCGCGACGGCGCTTGGCTCGCCCGCGTAATGGCGGAGTTCCGCCGCACCGGCGCACTCGATTGCGGCGCGGATGCGGTCGAGAATATCCGCGGCCTGATCGCGGCGCATCGTGTCGACGATGCGGCGACCTTGGCGACGATCACCCGGATCTTCCGCGAGACCGGCGAAGTGCTCGACCCGCACAGCGCCGTTGCCGTCGCGGCCATGCGCGCGATCGGCGGCGAGCCCGGCATCCCGCGCGTGGCGCTCGCATGCGCCCATCCGGCCAAATTCCCCGAAACCGTCGAACGCGCGACCGGTCGCAGGCCCGCGCTGCCGCCTCATCTGCAGGATCTGATGACCCGTCCCGAACGCATCAACATCGTCCCGAACGACCTGACCGCCATCCGCGACTTCATTGCTGCGCGCGCCAGGATTGGGGCCGTATCGTGAGCGTGCCGCAGGTCACCACCCTGCCGAACGGGCTGCGCGTCGTCACCGACCGGATGGAAGGGGTCGAGACGGCATCGATCGGCGTCTGGGTCGATGTCGGGACGCGCAACGAGCCGGCCGAGATCAACGGGGTCGCCCATCTGCTCGAGCACATGGCGTTCAAGGGCACGGAGCGCCGGTCCGCCCGCGCCATCGCCGAGGAGATCGAGACGGTCGGCGGCCATTTGAACGCCTATACCTCGCGCGAGCACACGGCCTATTACGCCCGCATCCTGCAGGCCGATGTGCCGCTCGCCGTCGATATCCTGTCCGACATCCTCCAGCATTCGGTCTTCGATGCCGAGGAACTGCAGCGCGAGCGCACGGTCATCCTGCAGGAGATCGGCCAGGCGCTGGATACGCCCGACGATCTGATTTTCGATTTGTTTCAGGAACAAGCCTATCCGGATCAAGGGCTTGGCCGGCCGGTTCTAGGCCAGGCCGAGATCATCCGCACGATCGGGCGCGGCGCCATCGCCGATTACATGGGCACGCATTACGGTGCCGCGCGCATGGTGCTGTCGGCGGCCGGCGCCGTCGAGCACGACCGGATCGTGGATCTGGCGGCGGAACGCTTCGGCGCGCTCCGGAACAAGCCGGCGATCGCGCCCGAAGCGGCGCGCTATATCGGTGGGGAGCGGCGCGACGACAAGGACCTCGAACAGGTCCATCTGGTGCTGGGCTTTCCGTCGGTGGGCTATGCCGATCCGGATTATTACGCCGCGTCCGTGCTTTCGACTCTGGTCGGCGGCGGCATGTCGTCCCGCCTGTTCCAGGAAATCCGCGAAAAACGCGGGCTGGTCTATACGATCTACGCCTTTGGCGCCGCCTATGGCGATGGCGGGCTGTTCGGCATCTATGCCGGTACCGGCGAGGACGAAGTCACGGAGCTGATGCCGGCATTGTGCGACAGTCTGGTCGAAACCGCCGACAGCCTGACCGAGGCGGAGATCCTGCGTACCCGGGCGCAGCTCAAGGCGAGCCTGTTGATGGGGCTGGAAAGCAGCTCGTCCCGCGCCGAGCATTTCGCCAACCATATGCTGATCTACGGCAGGCCGCTCTCCAGTGCGGAAATCGTGCGGCAGATCGAGGCCGTCGACAGTATCGCGGTTGCGCGCGTCGCGCGCCGAATCTTCCAGGCACCGCCGACCTTTGCGGCGCTCGGACCGATCGGCAACGTCGAATCCTATGACCGTATCGTCGGGCGGCTGGCGCCGTGACCGACCCATGGACATGACCGCGATATGGGGCTGAGCGGCTGGCTCGCGCCGCAGCCGCCCGCGCTCAAGCTTCAGGGCGAGCGCCTCCATCTCCGGCCGCCCGTGCCCGGCGACTGGTCGGAATGGGCCGGACTACGCGCCGGCTCGCGGGAATTTCTCAAGCCTTGGGAGCCGAGCTGGACGGAAGATGCCCTGACGCGCGGCGCCTTTCGCCGCCGCCTCGCCCGCTATGCGCTCGATTGGCGCGAGGATGAAGGCTACAGCTTCTTCATTTTCCGCAATACTGATGCAAGGCTGCTCGGCGGCATCGGCCTGTCCAATCTGCGCCGCGGTGTTGCCGAAACCGCCAGCCTCGGCTACTGGATCGGCCATCCCCATGCCCGCCAAGGGTTTATGACCGAGGCGGTCGCGCTTGTCCTGGCCCATGCCTTCGAGCGGCTGGTGCTGCACCGGGTCGAGGCGGCCTGCCTGCCGTCCAACCTGCCCAGCCGCACCCTGCTCGCCAAGCTGGGATTTCGCGAAGAGGGCTATGCCAAGCGCTATCTGTGCATCGATGGGCGCTGGCAGGACCACGTGCTTTATGCGCAGCTGGCCGAGGAATGGCAGGCGGCTGCGGCCGGCCGGCCGCTTCAGGCCTCGACCCGCGCCTGATCGAGACTGGCCAGGATCGCCCGCAGCTCGGGCAGGCAGGAGCCGCAATTCGTCCCGGCCCGCAAGGACTTGCCGATCGACGCGGTGTCGGTCAGGCCGTGCCGGCGGATCGCCTGGGTCAGGGTGTCGATGCCGACCGAGAAGCAGCTGCAGACCACGCGGCCGCCCGAGGCCGCTTCGGCCAGGCGGCCGGAGAGCAGGCCCGGACGCGCGGTTTCCGCCACCGTTTCGCCCAGCAGCGGGCCCAAAGCGGCGCGCTCCGGCAAGACCGTCGCGGCGGAAGCGGTGATGAAGACGATCGCGTCCAGGACCCCGTCGATCAGCGCGGCGAAGCGCCAGAGGCGGCGGCCGGGATCGGCCAGTTCCAGCCGCTCGGCGCCCGGCGGGGCCTGGAGCAGGGCGGCGGCGAGGGCGGCGGCATCGGCGAGACCGGTCCAACCGGCGAGGTCGAAGCCATGGCCGTGATCGAGCGGCACGCGGGTCCAATAGCAATCCGCCGGCGGCCGGACCCGGCGGCGATGAACGAGCACCGCCCGCCATCGTGTCGGCAGCGGAATGATCTCCGCGGCCTCGGATTTGAGGGCCGGCTGGCCGGAAATCGGGTCGACGGGGCCGGACAGCAGCCGTCCGACCGGGCCGGCAGAGCTGAAATCGTCGGTCCAATGCATCGGAACGAAGATCCGGCCCGGCGCCTGGCTCGGCTCGACGGCCACGCGGAACACGGATTCCGCTTGTTTTGTCAAGAGCTTGGCCAGATCGCCCCCGACCAGTCCGAGGGCGGCGGCATCGGCCGGCGCCAGCGCCAGCAGCGGCGCGTCCTGATGGGCCAGGAGGCGCGGCACGAGCCCGGTCCGGGTCATCGTATGCCATTGGTCGCGGATCCGGCCGGTGTTGAGATCGAACCGCGTCTGCGGCGCGGGCCGACTCGTTACGGCTACGAAACGAGCCTTGCCGTCGGCGGTCTGGAAGCCGCCTTCGGCGAAGAGCCGGCCGCCCGCCGGCACCGGCCAGACCTGCGGCGTCATGCGGTCATAATCGGCCGCGACGAGGCCGCCCAGATTGAAGATGCGCGTGCCGTCATTCTCGAAGGCGGACAGGGCGGCGTGCTCCCGGAAGATCGCCCCCGGCCCGTCCCAAGTGAAATTCTCCTTCCAGCCCAATCGCTTGCCCAATTCGGCCAGGGCCCACCAATCGGGCTTGGCCTCGCCCGGCGGCGGGCGGAAGCGGCGCTGGCGCGAGATCCGGCGTTCGGAATTGGTCACCGTGCCGTCCTTCTCGCCCCAGCCGGCGGCCGGCAGCACGACATCGGCGAGTGCGGTGGTGTCGGTCGGCCAGCACTCGGAGACGACGACGAATGGGCAGGATTCGAGGCCGGCGCGCACCGCTTCGGCGCGCGGCAGACTGTCCGCCGGATTCGTCGCGATGATCCATAAGGCTTTGATCTTACCGGAGGAAACCGCATCGAACAGGTCGATCGCCTTGAGCCCGGGCGTGGTCGCCAGGGCCGGCGCCTGCCAGAAGCGGCGCACGCGGTCGCAGTCGTCAGGGGTGAAGCGCATATGCGCCGCGAGCTGGTTGGCGAGGCCGCCCACCTCGCGCCCGCCCATCGCGTTGGGCTGGCCGGTCACGGAGAACGGCCCGGCGCCCGGCTTGCCGATGCGCCCCGTGGCAAGGTGGCAGTTGAGGATGGCGTTGACCTTGTCGGTACCGCTGACCGACTGGTTGACGCCTTGCGAGTATACCGTCACGGTGCGCGGTGTCCCGGCGAACCAGGCGTAGAAGGTTTCCAGGTCGTTCGCGTCGAGCCCGGTGCGTTCGAGGGTCAGATGCGCCTCGGCCGAGGCTGCGCCGAGGGCATCGCCGAGCCCGGCCGAGTGGGCGCCGACCCAGAGCCGATCCATGGCCGACCGACGGTCGATCTCGGCCAGGAGCCCGTTGAACAGCGCCACATCGCTGCCCGGCGCCAGCGCCAGATGCAGGTCGGCATCGTCGCAGGTCGCGGTCCGGCGCGGATCGATCACGACGATCTTTGTGCCGCGTTTTTCGCGCGCGGCGAGCAGCCGCCGATACAGCACCGGATGGCACCAGGCGAGGTTGCTGCCGACCAGCACGACCAGGTCGGCCTCCTCCAGATCCTCATAGACCCCGGGCACGATATCCGCCCCGAAGGCGCGGGTGTGGCCGGCGACCGAAGACGCCATGCACAGGCGCGAATTCGTATCGATATTGGCGCTGCCGATGAAGCCCTTCATCAGCTTGTTGGCGACGTAGTAATCCTCGGTCAGGCATTGCCCCGAGACATAGAAGGCGACCGAGTCGGGCCCGTGGGTCAGGATCGCGTCGCGGAAGCGGTCGGCGATGAGGTCGAGCGCCTGGTCCCAGGACGATCGCCGCTCCGCGATCATCGGGTGCAGCAGCCGGTCGCCCAGGCCCAGCGTCTCGGCCAGGGCGGCGCCCTTGGAACAGAGCCGGCCGAAATTGGCCGGATGCTCGGGGTCGCCGGCGATGCTGCCGTCGGGCTGGGCGATCACGCCGCAGCCGACGCCGCAATAGGGGCAGGTGGTGCGGATGCCGGCGCTCATCCGGCCCGCCCCGCCTTGAGGTACAGTCTCCCGGCCTCGAGCCGGATCGGGATGTGCCGGACGCAGCCGCGATCGGGGGCGGCGGCTTGGCCGCTCGCGAGATCGATGACCCAATTGTGCAGCGGGCAGGTGACGGCATGCCCGTGCACGATGCCCTGGCTGAGCGGCCCGCCCTTGTGCGGGCAGCGGTCGTCGATGGCGAAGACCGCATCGTCGAGGGTACGGAACACGGCGATGTCGCCGGCGCCCGTCGTCACCACGCGGGCCCCCTGGCGCGGAATGTCGTCGAGCCGGCCGATATCCCGCCATTCGGTGCTCATGATCGTGCCGTCCATCTCACGCCACCGTCGCCAGCGGGCGGAATTCCGCCCCGTCCGCGGCAGCGCGTTCGGCCCAGGGATCGGTCTGGGCGAAACGCTGGGCGAAGAGGAAGCGCTGCTGCAGCGCCTGGCGGTTGGCCGCATCCTCGACCACGAGACGGCGGACATGGTCGATGCCGACCCGTTCGACCCAGGGCGCCGTGCGCTCCAGATAGCGCGCCTCCTCGCGATAGAGCTGGAGAAAGGCGGCGCAATATTCGAGCACCTGCGCTTCGGTCGTCACCTTGCACAGGAAATCGGTTTCCCGCAGCTTGATGCCGCCATTGCCGCCGATATGGAGTTCCCAGCCGCTGTCGACCGCGATCACGCCGAAATCCTTGATCGTGGCTTCGGCGCAATTGCGCGGGCAGCCGGACACGGCGAGCTTCACCTTGTGCGGATGCCAGGAGCCCCAGGTCATGCGTTCGAGTGCCACCCCCATCGCGGTCGAATCCTGCGTCCCGAAGCGGCACCATTCGGAACCGACGCAGGTCTTGACCGTCCGCAGCGCCTTGCCATAGGCGTGGCCGGAGACCATCCCGGCCGCGTTCAGGTCGCGCCAGACATCCGGCAGCTGCTCCTTCTTCACGCCCAGGAGATCGATGCGCTGGCCGCCCGTCACCTTGACGGTCGGGATCCGGTAGCGGTCGACGACATCGGCGATGGCGCGCAGTTCCTTGGCGCTGGTGACGCCGCCCCACATGCGCGGCACGACCGAATAGGTGCCGTCCTTCTGGATATTGGCGTGCATGCGCTCGTTGACGAAGCGCGACTGCGCATCGTCGCGATATGTCGCCGGCCAGGCGCAGAGCAGGTAGTAATTGAGCGCCGGCCGGCAGGCATGGCAGCCATCCGGCGATGCCCAGTCGAGCGCCTGCTGCACCGCGGGGATGGTCTGCAGGCGTTGCGCCAGGATCTCGCTGCGGACCGCTTCATGGCTGAGATCCGTGCATTTGCACATCGGCTTCTCGCCTTCGGCCGGGGCGTAATCCTTGCCCAGGGTGAGGGCCAGCAGCGCTTCGACCTGGCCCGTGCAGCTGCCGCAGGAGGCCGACGCCTTGGTCGCGGCGCGCACACCATCAAGCGTGGTCAGGCCTTGGGCGACGATGGCGCCGGTGATGGTGCCCTTGCACACGCCGTTGCAGCCGCAGATCTCGGCCGTGTCCGGCAAGGCCGCGACGGCGGCGCCGGCATCGGCCCCGGGCGCAAAGCCCTGGCCGAAGATCACCGTGTCGCGCAGGCTCCCGAGCTTCTGCCCCTCGCGCAGCAGCTGGAAATACCAGCCGCCGTCGCGTACATCGCCATAGAGCACGGCGCCCACGAGCCGGTCCTCGCGCATGACCAGTTTTTTGTAGATATTGCGCGCCGGGTCGCGGAACAGCACCTCGTCGGTGCTTTCATCGCCCAGGAACTCCCCGGCCGAGAACAGGTCGATGCCGGTGACTTTGAGGCGGGTCGCCAGCACGGTGCCGTTATAGTCGGAGACCGTGTCGGCATCGCCGGCCAGATGGTCGGCGCAGACCTTGGCCATGTCCCAGAGCGGCGCGACCAGCCCATAGGTCTTGCCGCGGTGCTCCACGCATTCGCCGACCGCGAAGATCGCGGGATCGGATGTGCGCATATCGTCGCCGACGAGGATGCCGCGATTGAGGTCGAGACCGGCGAGGCGCGCCAGATCGGTATTCGGCCGGATGCCGATCGCGAAGACGACGAGATCGCCCGGCACCGTGCGGCCGTCGGCGAGGCGCACGCCTTCGACCCGGGTTTCGCCCAGCAGCTCCTCGGTCTGGCCGTTCATGAAGAAGCTGATGCCGCGCTCGTCGAGCGCCCGCTGCAGCATCTTGGCGGCTTCGCCGTCGAGCTGCCGCTCCATGAGATTGTCCATCAGATGGATGACGGCGACGCTCATGCCGCGCTTGGTCAGGCCGTTCGCGGCTTCGAGGCCGAGCAGGCCGCCGCCGATGACGATGGCGCGCCGGTACTGCCCGGCGGCGGCGATCACCGTCTCGACATCGGCGATGTCGCGGAAGGCGCAGGTGCCCGGCAGCTCCAGCCCCGGCAGCGGCGGCACGATCGGCCGCGAACCGGTGGCGATGAGCAGCGCGTCATAGGGCTCGACCCGGCCGCTTTCGGCCGTCACGGTGCGCGCCTGCCGGTCGATCGCGATGACGGGATCGCCGGTGAACAGGCGAATGCCGTGTTCGGCGTACCATTCGCGCGAATTGATCTCGATGGCGGCAACATCCTTCTCGCCGGCCAGTACCGAGGACAGCAGGATGCGGTCGTAATTCACATGAGGCTCGGCGCCGAAGACCGTGATGTCCCAGCGTCCGGGGGCGCGCTTCAGCAATTCTTCGACCGTGCGCATGCCGGCCATGCCGTTGCCGATGACGACCAGGCGGCGGATCAGGGGGTGCAGCATGTTCATGGCGCCGCCCTCCCTCAGATCCGGGCGGCGGCGAGCGCCGCGCCCCAGGTGGCCCGCCAGCGATGCTTGACGCCGTTGAGGCCGGCGAGCGCCGCCAGCGCCAGGAAGGCGAAAATCAGCAGCCCGGCCTGGTAGCTGCCGGTGAATTGCTTCGAATACCCCAGGCTCGAAGCCAGGAAGAAGCCGCCGACCCCGCCCATCATGCCGACGAGGCCGGTCATGACGCCGATCTCGCTGCGAAAGCGCTGCGGCACCAGTTGGAACACCGCGCCATTGCCCATGCCCAGCGCCAGCATGGCGACGACGAAGACGAGGAGGCCCATCCAGGCCTGGGCCAGGCCGAAACTGGCCAGGGCCAGGGCGGCGGTCGCCACCAGATAGACCGAGGTCAGTGCCCGCACGCCGCCGATCCGGTCGGCCACGGCGCCGCCGATCGGGCGGACCAGCGAGCCGGCGAAGACGCAGGCCGCGGTGAAATACCCGGCATTGACCGGGCTGAGGCCGTATTGATCGTTGAAGTAGATCGTCAGCGACGAAGCCAGGCCGACGAAGCCGCCGAACGTGACGCTGTAGAAGAACATGAACCACCAGGCGTCGCCGATCTTCAGCACCTTGAAATATTCCGGCAGGGTCTTGGGCGCCGGGCATTCCGGCGAATCCTTGGCGAAGAGCGCATAGACGGCGAGGGTCGCGAGCAGCGGCAGCACGACCAGGCCCAGCACGTTGTTCCAGCCGTAAAGCGCGGCCAGGCCGGGCGCGAAGAGCGCCGCGAATACCGTGCCGGAATTGCCGGCCCCGGCGATGCCGAGCGCCGTGCCCTGATGTTCCGGCGGATACCAGCGCGAGGCCAGCGGCAGGGCCACGGCGAAGGACGCCCCGGCGATGCCCAGCACGGCGCCGACCAGCAAGGTCTCGGCGAAGCTGTGCACGCCGAAATACCAGGCGGCCGAAAGGCCGAGAATGACCGCGACCTGGCTGATCATGCCGGCGAGGCGGGGTTTGAGATGATCGACGAGGATGCCGTTGACGATGCGGAATCCGGCGCCGGCCAGCACCGGCACCGCCACCATCAGGCCCTTTTCGGCGGCGCTGAGGCCCAGATCCTTGGCGATCTGCACGGCCAGGGGGCCGAGGATCACCCAGGCCATGAAGCTCATGTCGAAATAGAGAAACGCCGAAAACAGGGTCGGCAAATTTCCGGCCTTGAAGAAATCTTTGGTCATCGACTTCTGCCTCCCAAACACGGGCGCACCCTTGCCGGCGTCAAAGGCCGGACCGATCGACAGCACATCGTTCGACGTCACAAGGGAAAACGGCACCGCCGGGCATCACGCCCCTGGCAGGCCGCCATTGGCCCACCGGTCAGGAAATCGGAACGCCGGGGCGTTCCCATGGGTCAGGCCGCCCCGCCGTTGGGACTGCCCGGCGCACAAGGCCGATGAGTTCGGCGATGCGGCGGTGCAATAGTGAATGCAAGGAGCGGGCCAGGGATGCTGCGGTGCGGGAGGGGGCGGGGCGAGGGCGGCTTTGTCGTTCTGGTTCAGAGAGCTGAGGCCCGTAGCCCGGGTGCGGCGCCAATGTTTCGCGGTGCTGGGCGGGATACGCCAAGGCGGCATTTGGGTATATATTAGGCAGATCGGTGCCCATTTTGAGGTCTGGTCAAATTATGAGCAATTAACAAAAGACAAGCGCGGCGGGCGGCTCGGCCTTCGGCGCTAGGTTAAGCGTCTTAGGACGGCCACATCAATAAATGCTGCAACGCCGACCGTGTTACAACTGGCCGCCGTCATTGCGAGCAAAGCGAAGCAAACCAGGTGTCCCAGCCGCCGGCTCTGGATTGCTTCGCTTCGCTCGCAAAGACGGATATTGATATCAGGATCGACCTCGATTGGCGCTACGCTGCCGCGGCAGCCAGCCGATGCGATTATTGATGTGGCTGTCCTTAGTAGCTCCTTCTCCCCTTGCGGGAGAAGGTTGGGATGCGGGGTATTACGCCGGAACGGCGGATATGAATTGCTCGGTTAGGCTTGTCTTTCACCTGCCGCGCTCGCCGAGGCCGGGTGCGAGGCGCCAAACCCGGATCTGCCGGGCGGCGGCACCGCCGCCGCCCGTGTCACAAGCTTAGAGCGACTTCAGATATTCGAGCAAGGCGCGCTTCTCTTTCTCACTCAACTTCGTGCCGTAGTCATGGCCGCAGCGGCTGTTGCCGGAATTCTTCTGGTCGCAGCCGGTCGTCGTCAGGACATAATCGAATTTGGTCTGGACGGCGGCCAATCCGACATTGTCGATGTCGTAAGCCGGGCCGACCTTGAAGCTCGCGACCCGATCCTCCGGCCGTTTCAGCAATTCCGCGAGGCTCGGCACCGAGCCGTTGTGCAGATAGGGCGCGGCCGCCCAGATGCCCTGCAGCACGCGCGATTCATAGGCGTATTTCGGGGCTTCGGCGGTCTTCCCGGGGGTCTGGAAGGCCTGCTTGAGGTCGACTTCGTCGGGGGTGAAGCCGGATTTGTCTTCGCCCGCGTCGCGCTTGGCCTTGGCCCCGCCGCTCTGCACCATGAAATTCGAAGTAATCGGCAGGTAATGCTGTACGATCGAGCCGAGCACGGATACCGAGAGGATGTTGAACGCCGTGTCGACCGGCTTCAAGGTCACGACGAAGGGAATCCCGGTGCCTTTCAATACGCCGGTTTCGGCCTTCCAGTTCAGGATGTCGTATTCCCGCGTATCGGTATCGACATTCAGGATCTTGGTTTCCCAGGTCTGCTGATTGGGGAAGCGGGTGGCGCCGGCCGGCACGTTCGGCGGTACGGCGTGGCAGGAGACGCAGCCGTCATTGTCCTTTCGCTCATAGATCGCCTTGCCTTCGGCCACCAGCGCCGGATCGAGCGCCCACGGCCATTTCGGCGGGCTGAGTTTCTTGATGAGGTCTTCGAGCGCGCCCAGACCCTTGAAATCCGCCGAATTGTTCTTGATGAAATTGGCACCGAACAGGATGTTCAGGAAGTTCTTCTTCGGATGGAAGGTCGCGAAGACGCCGTAGACTTCGCCCAGATTGCGCGCCAGCCCGAGGATGTCGCTGCCGTTTTCGGCAAAGCCCGGCCATTGCGTACGGTCCTGAATCGGCGCGTTCCACAGGAACGGGTAGCGCACCGGCGCATCGGCCTTCTTGATGTTGGCCGGGATGAGATAATCCGACGAGGTGCCGATATCGAGGCCGGTCAGCCGGTCGAAGATCATGCCGACGGCGTCGAGGCGCGACGGGCCCCAGGCCGGCTGCGGCAGGGCTTTCCTGACCAGCGTGTCGAAGCGCAGTTCCCAGGCCTTGAGATCCTTGTGCAGCTTGGCCACGGCCGCCGGCTTGGCGCCGTCGCCCAGCACCGCATCCGCGAAATCCTTGAACGCGGCGGGGCTGGCCAGCGCCCGCTTCACCGCGGCGTTCAGATCTTCGAGGAAGGGCTGGAAATCGACGATGGCGGGGCCGCCATCGATGCGGTAGGGCCGGCCGGCGACGTCGATCTCGCGGGTGTGGCAGGCCGCGCAGGTCATGCCGAACTGCTCGGATCCGGGCGCCCCGGCGGCGGTGAAGCCGACCGGCAAGCCGGCCGCGCTGTCGGGGTTGGGCAGATAGCCGTAGCGGCCCAGATTGCCGGCAAGGAACGGCGCGCCGTCCGCCTGTTTCAGCGCCCGGACCCAGCTCAGCAGCATGACTTCCGAGCCCTGCGGCCCGGCATAGAAGGCGTCGCGCTGACCGCTCTGCCAGCCTTGGTCCAGATAGACCAGGCCGGTCTCGACCGGCGGCTTCGGCGGCTCCGTGATCACCGGCGGCGCGGTGTTGTTCTGGGCGCAGCCGGCAAGAATCGCGCCCGTCAGGGCAAGGGCGATGGTACCGGTCCGCATTGTCGTCGATGTTGTCATGCTCTTGCCTCCGTATCGGGCGTAAAACTCTACCGTTGGTCGAGTTATGTTATGGGCTTCTAACACAATCAACCGTAGGCGCAAGCCGGGATTTAGCCCTACCAGCGGGTTTTTCGCTTTTTAAAGGAAGGAAGCGGAGAGCGCGGCGTCAGGCCGGGAATTGTGCCCCGTCGCAGAACGGGTCGGGCGGCATGGCGATCGGCGCCGGCTCGGCGTCGATGGTCCAAGGCGCGTCGTGGCCGCCCTCCTGCTTGCGGTCGGCGCGCGGCACCGGCAATCCGAGCGCGCGCGCCGCTTCGGTGTGGAGATCGGGGCGATAGACCTGCATCGCGGCCGCCGCCCGATCGATGCCGGCCGGCAGATCGCCCCAGCGCGCCATCTGGTCGAGGAACCAGCGCGCCTGCGAGCGCCACGGATATGTGGCCGCACCGGCGAAGAACACCGAGCCGCCGGGGCCGCCGCCCGGCAAGGACGCGGCGATCGCCTGTTCCGGCACGCCGATATACCGGGCTTGCGCGAGCAGGGAAGCGAGATACGGCGCCGCCGCCGGCTCGTCGCAGCGTTGCGCCGCGCGGATCAGGGCGCGCAGCAGCGCCTGGAGCGCCGGCGGCGCCGCGGCGGCCCAGTCGGCGCGCACTGCCAGGCATTTCTCCGGATGGTTGCGCCAGATGCCGGCGCTCGGCACCGCTTCGCCGCCGAGGCCGGCGCGCGCGGCCATCGCGCCCCAGGGGGCGCCGGCGCAGAACCCGTCGATCCGGCCCTGCGCCAGGCTCGCCACCATCTCGGCCGGCGGAATTACACTGATTTCGACCTCGCGCTCGGGGTCGATGCTGCTCGCCGCCAGCCAATAGCGCAGCAGCAGGTGGTGGGTCGAGCGCGCATGCACCACGGCGAGGCGCGGGCGGGCGCCCGCGACGATCAGCGCCTTGAGCCGCCCGCCGGCTTCGAGCGGCGGCGGCGCCGCGCCGGCCGGCGCGATCCGGTCGAAGAGCGCCCGGCCCAAGGTCACGGCATTGCCGTTGCGGCTCAGCCCCATCGGCACCAGCAGCCTGGTCCCGGCCTCGCGCAAGCCGAGCGCCACGGCGAGCGCCAGCGGCGGCAGCATGATCGCGGCGTCGAGCAGGCCATAAGAGAGCTTGTCGGCGAGATTGGCCCAGGACGGTTCGACCGAAAGGCGCACATCGAGCCCTTCGGCGGCGAAGAACTTCGCTTCCGCGGCCAGCACGACCGGTGCAGCATCGGTCAGGCGCAGCAGACCCAGGCGGATCGGCGGCATCTAAGCGCCCTCCGCTTCGGCGACGAGGGCGGCGGCGATCTCGGCGATGCGCTTGCCGCGATCCATGGCGCGCCGGCGCAGCAGCGCGTAGGCCTCGGGCTCGGTCATGTTGCGCTGCCGCATAATTAGGCTCTTTGCGCGATCGATGAGCGCGCGCTCCTTCAGGCTTGCCGAGGCCTTGTGCAATTCGCTTTCGACCTGGCGATAGCGGCGGAACATCGCCACGGCGGCCCGCACGATCGGCTTCACATCGGGCAGTGCGGCGCCCACGACATTATACGAGCTGACGCCGGCGTCGATCGCTTCCTGCATGAAGGAGTCGTCTTCGCGATCGACGAACATCACCACCGGCCGCGGATCATGGCGCGCCAGATGGCGCAGATCGTCCAGGCTGTCGCGATCGGGCCGCGCCATGTCGACGATCACGAGGTCGGGCGCGGTCCGCGCCACCGCATCGCGCAGATTCTCGCCCGGCAGCGGCCGAACCACGGATTGCGCCCCGGCCGCGCCGAGCTGCCGCTCGACACTGTCCGCGCGCTCCGAATTCGCATCGGCCAACAGAACCTTCACCGCACCGGCCCATCACCTGCCCGATGCGACCGGTGCAAGCGGCGCGCCAGGGCGTGCGGCCGGCGCGCTCGCGCGCACGCACCATATCGGTCTACAATCCGGGTTGATCGCTGCGATGGCGCGGGAACCGCGAGGAGAGGGAGCATGAATTACTCGGTTTCGATCGACGTTCCGCTGCTGGACGAGGGCTTGCGCTTCTATCGCGACGCCTTGGGCCTCGCCGAACTCGCGCGGCCCGTGGCCTCATACGTCATTCTCGAATGCGGAAACTCGCGGATCGGCCTGATCGAGAAAGCCGCCGGCAGCAAGCCGGCCCAGGGCAGCGACGATGTCCGGCGCTACGGGCGGCACTGGACGCCGGTTCATATCGACTTCCATGTCGACGATTTCGAGGGCTTCCTGGCCAAGGCCGTGAACGCCGGCGCGATCTGCGAGCAGAAATACGAAGGCGGCGGACGCCCGCCCATCGCTTTCTGCAGCGACCCGTTCGGCAACGGATTCTGCGTGGTGGGAACCGGCGCCTGATGCCGGGCGACGGACTCTCGGTGCGAGGAAGGGCTCCGTTGCGATGGCGATGACCCTGCTTCCGGCGGCTTGGAGCCTTTCTCCGGCCTATGCTTTGGTAAATTTATGACGACGCTTTTCGATCAGGCGCTCGACGCGGCAAGAAACCTGCCGCCGGAAGAGCAGGACGCCATCGCTCACCCGATGTTTCACCTCGTCGGCGCGATGGATGGCGCGTCGCTTCCCGCGCTGACCGATGACGAGCGCGCCGCCGTCGCCCTGTCGAAATCCGCCGCCGCCCGCGGCGAGTTCGCGAGCGACGATGAGGTGCGGAGGGTCTGGGCCGGGCACGGCTTGTGACTCTGCGCTACACGCGTCCGGCGCTGGCCGGCGCGGTCGAGACGGCGCCATCCAAACGCATTCTCAAGCTGATCCCCGGCTATCAGAATTCTCTGATTATTGAGGGTGATTTATACTGGCCGCTCGAAGCACCGGCCGTTGCCCATCCGCTGTTCCCGTGAGCCGATTGAGCCGGTCGCGATGAAATCGGAGCAGGGGGCTTGCCCGCCCTGCTGCTTGATTTCCGGTCACGCGTGGCCGGCTTCGCTCGACAGCATGCTGGCGTCGAAGCCGAGGCGGCCGATCGCGCGTTCCCATTTCGTGTCGTTGTTCGCGTCGAATACGATGCCCTCGTCGGCGCCGACGCTGAGCCAGGAATTGGCCTGGATCTCGGCGTCGAGCTGGCCCGGCCCCCAGCCGGCATAGCCCAGCGCCAGCAAGGTGCGGCGCGGCCCCTCGCCGCGGCCGATGGCGCGCAAGATGTCGAGCGTCGCGGTCAGCGCCAGCCCGTTGCCGACGACCAGCGTGCCGTTGTCGGAATAATCCGTGCTGTGCAGGACGAAACCGCGCGCGGTTTCGACCGGGCCGCCGAAATGGATCTTCTTCGGCGGCATCGGCGCCTCGGTCGGCACTTCGAGATGGGCCATCAGCTCAGGCACGGTCAGACTGTCCAATACCTTGTTGATGACCAGGCCCATGGCGCCGTCGGCCGAATGGGCGCAGAGATACAGCACCGATTTGTGAAATCGGGCGTCCTGCATCTGCGGCATGGCGATCAGCAGTTGGCCCGTCAGGTAGCCGTTGCCCGCGCCCTTCTTGCCTCTGCCCGGTGTTCTGGATGATGCTGCTCGTGTCATGACTCATCAGATAGACGCGCCTGACCCTGCCTGCAAGCCGCGTGCGACCGAACGCGGCCCGTTGGCCTTCGCGCCTGCGTCATGGTATCCGGCTCGCGACAAGTTGTTCATGGCTTTTATTCGCGCCCGGTGTAGATATGCCGCCATGATGCGCCGCACCGCTCTCCTGCTCCGTCTGTTCGCCGTGCTGCTGCCGGTGGTCCTGGCGCTCGGCGCCGCGCATGCCGCCGAGCTTGCCTCGGATTGGGGCAGCACCAAGCAGGGCCGGGTTCGCCTGCTGGCGGCCCCCAGCCCCGGCGGCGCCCTGCGCCTCGGATTGCATTTCATGCTGCAGCCGGGCTGGAAGATCTATTGGCGCTCGCCGGGCGATGCCGGATTGCCGCCTTCGGTGGATTGGGCCGGGTCGGAGAACGTCACGGTCGGCGCCACCGGCTGGCCGGCGCCGGAGCGGTTTTCCTATTACGGCCTCGAGACTTTCGGCTATGAGGGCGAGGCGGTGCTGCCGATCGATGCCCGCGTGCCCGACCGTTCCGCCCCGGTGCAGCTGCGCGCGGCGGTCAGCTTCCTGACCTGCGCCGCGGTCTGCGTGCCGAACGATGTGACCCTGAGTCTCGATCTCCCGGCCGGCGCGGGAGCGTCGCCCGAGTCGGCGGCGCTGATCGACCGGTTCATGCGCAGCGTGCCCGGCACCGTCGACGCGGCTAAACTCGCTGTCCACAACGTCACCATTGCCGCGGCCGGCAAGGACGCGCTGCTGACGGTCGAGCTGGACGGCACGCCGCCCTTGAAGAAGCCGGATCTGCTGGTGGAAGGGGCGGCGGGCGCGAGCTTCCTCGCGCCTCGGGCCGAGCCGCAGCAGGGTATGACCGTGCTGACCGCGATTGCGCCGGGGGCCGCGGGCGAAGTGGCGAAGCTCGCCGGCGCGGAACTGCATCTGACGGTGATCGATCGGGGAAGCCCGGAATCAACGCCGCGCGCCGCCACTTTCGACGCGCTGCCGACCAAGGCCGCGCCGCCGCAGGCGGCGGGGCTCGGCCTCGTGCCGGTACTGGCGCTGGCGCTCTTGGGCGGCTTCATCCTGAATTTCATGCCCTGCGTGCTGCCGGTGCTGTCGATGAAGCTGATCTCGCTGGTCGCTCATTCCGGCCAGGGGCGGCGCATGGTGCGGTTCGGCTTCCTCGCGTCTTCGGCGGGCATCGTCGCCTCGTTCCTGGTCATGGCGGCGCTGCTGATCGTGTTCCGCTCGGCCGGCATGGCGGTCGGCTGGGGCATTCAATTCCAGGAACCGATCTTCCTGGCCGCCCTGGCCGCGATCGTCACGCTCTTCGCCTGCAATCTGCTCGGCTGGTTCGAGATCACCTTGCCCTGGTGGCTGGCCGGCATGGCGCCCGGCGGCGGCCCGTCGCTCGGCGGCAATTTCCTGGCCGGCGCCTTCGCGACCTTGCTGGCGACGCCGTGCTCGGCGCCGTTCCTCGGCACGGCGGTCGGCTTCGCCCTGGCCGGCTCGCCCGGCGACATCCTGCTCGTGTTTCTGTGCCTGGGGCTCGGCCTGGCGCTGCCCTATCTCGCCGTCGCCGCCTTCCCCGGCATAGCGCGGGTGATGCCGCGGCCGGGCAAATGGATGCTGGCGCTGCGCCAGGTGCTGGGTCTGCTGCTCGCCGGCACCGCCGCCTGGCTGATCTGGGTGTTGGTCGACGAAGCCAGCACCGTTGCAGCCGTCGCCGTCGCCGTCCTGGCGCTCGCGGCCGTCGCCTGCCTGGCGCTGCAGTCGCGACTGGAAGGGGCGCGGCCGAAACGGCTGCTGGCCGTCGCGGCGGCCGTGCTGCTGATCGCCATGCTGGCGCCGCCGCTGGTCACGGAGCCGGTGGCGATGCCGCTCAACATCGCCGCCGGCGATGATTGGGTGGAGTTCGACCAAGCCGCGATCGCCGGCGCGGTCGCTTCGGGCAAGACCGTCTTCGTCGACGTCACGGCGAGCTGGTGCCTGACCTGCCAGGTCAATGAGCGCCTGGTGCTCGACGCCGATCCCGTGCATCTGCGGCTGAGCGGTCCCTCGGTCGTTGCGATGCGCGCCGACTGGACGCGGCACGATTCGCGAATCGGCGATTTCCTCAAGACCTATGGCCGGTTCGGCATTCCGTTCAACGTCGTCTACGGGCCGTCGGCGCCGACCGGGGTACCGCTGCCGGAATTGCTCACCGAATCGGCGGTTCTCGATGCGTTGCGCCAAGCTTCGGGCCAGGCCTCCTGAACTCCCGCCCCGTTTTGACCGAACGAAAAGGATAGCGAGCGATGACCATTAAGGTTGGCGACAAACTCCCCTCGATCAAGCTTCGGCAGTTGACGCCGGAAGGGCCGAAGGAAATCTCGACCGACGAATTGTTTGCCGGCAAGAAGGCCGTGCTGTTCGCCGTGCCCGGCGCCTTCACGCCCACCTGCTCGGCCAAGCACGTGCCGGGCTTCGTCACGCATTTCGACGATTTCGCGAAGCACGGCGTCGATTTGATCGCCTGCGTCGCGGTCAACGACGCCTTCGTCATGGGCGCCTGGGGCCGGGACCAGAAGGCCGATGGCAAGGTCGTGATGCTGGCCGACGGCAATGCCGAATTCACCAAGGCGATCGATCTGGGCTTTGACGCCAGCGGTTTCGGCCTGGGCTATCGCTCGCAGCGCTACGCCATGGTGCTCGAAGACGGCGTGGTGAAGCTGCTCAATGTCGAAAAGCCGGGGACCTTCGAAGTGTCGAAGGCGGAAGCGATCCTCGAAGCGCTGTAAGCGGCATTCCGTGGATGTCCGGACCTCCTCTCCGCCGGAAGCCGGGCGGAGAGAGGGGCCGCGCGACGGGAGCTTGCGTCAAATGCGCCGGGACGTGATTGGATCGGGCCGTCCGGCGAGCACCTGCCGAGGGATCAGCCGCCGGGACCTCCTCTCCGGCGCCGGGGCGCTGGCCTGGTCCTGGGCGGGTGCCCCGAAGAGCGAGGCCGCCACTGACACCCCGGCGCTCGCCGTCACAATCGATGATTTCGAACTACGCGACACGCCGGGCCTCGGCGGGGCCGCGCGTCACCAGGCCATTCTGGACGCGCTCGACCGCTACAAGATCAAGGCGTGCGGTTTTCCGGCCGGAAAATACATCGACAACCGAGAAGGGGCGGATCACCTTCGCGTTTGGGCCGGACGCGGTCACCTGCTCGGCAATCACAGCTACACGCATCCCTATTTCAGCGGCAGCAATCCGCCGGCGCTGGCGCCGGAGTTGCAGCAAGCCGAGTCCTTGCTGACGCCGTACCCGACGTTCCGGAAATTATTTCGCTTCCCCTATCTGGCCGAGGGGAAGATGCGCGAGAGCCGCGACCGGATGCGCGATATCCTGCGGCAAACCGGCTACCGAAACGGGTACGTCACGATCGATACGTCCGATTGGTATATTGCCGCCCGGCTCGTCGCCCGCCTGCAGGCCGACCCCGCGGCGGATCTGGCGCCCTACCGGAAATACTATCTCGATCATTTGTGGAATCGCGCCGAATACTATGACGGGCTCGCCAAGCGCGTCCTGGGACGATCGATCACGCACACCATCCTGCTGCATCACAATCTGGCCGGCGGCTTGTTCCTCGCCGACGCTCTCGCCATGTTCGGCGCGCGCGGATGGCGGCTGGCCGACGCCGCCGATGCCTTCGCGCAGCCGCTATTCGCAAGCCAGCCGGACATCGTGCCGGCCGGTCAAAGCCTGATCTGGGCGCTGGCCAAGGAGCAAGGCGGCTTCGAGGCCAAACTCCGCTACCCGGGCGAAGACGACAGCTACGAGAAGCCCGGGATGGACGCGCTCGGGCTGTAAGGGCTACGCCACCGCCCGCTTCGGCAGCTTCCAGCCCGGCCGCACGAAATGGCAGGTGTAGCCATGCGGAATCCGCAGCAGGTAATCCTGGTGCTCGGGCTCGGCCTCCCAGAAATCGCCCGCCGGCGCCACTTCCGTTACCACCTTGCCCGGCCACAGGCCCGAGGCATCGACATCGGCGATCGTGTCCTCGGCCGTCAGCCGCTGCGCCTCGCTGGTGTAATAGATGGCCGACCGATAGCTGGGTCCTAGGTCGTTGCCCTGGCGGTTCCGGGTCGAGGGGTCGTGGATCTGGAAGAAGAATTCGAGA
>Ga0181519_10000895_pt1 | contig 26583 bp, 18 predicted proteins | sample PEATcosm2014_Bin_26_FD_121102 | JGI IMG/M metagenome (GOLD analysis project Ga0181519, IMG submission 121102) | Peatland microbial communities from MTU Mesocosm Facility, Houghton, MI, USA - PEATcosm2014_Bin02_10_metaG | ecosystem: Environmental > Terrestrial > Soil > Wetlands > Peat | place...
CATCATGTGGCCACCGATGATCCGGTAGTCAGCGGGCGGGCTTGCATGGAGGGCACGCGACAGGTCGGCCAGTGCCACGAAGCCGAGGTCGTCAGCAACGGACGTGGCCGAGAGGCGCAGATCGGTCAGTGGCGTGCCAGGATCCATTGACGCAGCTCCCCCGCAGCTTCGAGGCGATCATCGCCGCCGAGGTCTTCGAGATCCCAGATCATCTGGGTTGGGTCGGCGAGCGGAACTTCGACGCCGTCGACCTGAGCGACCAGCGACGGGGTGGGAAAGACCGAACGGTCTCGCGGCTGGCGGACGATCACGTTGGCATCGGCGATTCCCTGAGCATTGGTGAGGCCGAGTCCGTCGATAGGCAGATCGACCGCGGCGTAGATGATCACCACACTCGGTCGCCGCCACGGTGCCACCAGGTCGGGACCCACGTCGGCCGAGATGGCGAAGGAATGGGCTGCGTCGCGTCGAGCGAGACTGACGGCAATTGCCGAAGGCTGGTCGAGGGAGTACAGGTAGTGCTCCGTGCCCCCGGGGCCCGGATACTCGTTCAGAAATCGGTCGAGAAGGGCGGGTCGGTCGGGACGCCACCGACCCCGGCGCGTGCGCTGGACCAAGTCGAGCTGAGCCAGGGCGCCCAACACCTGCGAAGCGCGCGGTTGGCTCACCCGGGCCTGGTTGGCAAGGGCAGTGGCGTTGGGCTCCTCCGCTTCGCCGCCACTGAAGGCGACGAGGTATCGAATGATGGCCCACGACCCCGAGCCCGCTGGCAGCAGTCGGCGATCGGGCTTGGGAGGCGAGTTGGTGCGACGCTGGCTCAGTCGGATGCCTGGGCCTCGGATGTCGTAGTTGCCCTGGTGATCAGCCCAGGACCAGCCAGCCTCGGTCAGGGCATGGCCAAGGGGCATTGAGACGTAGGGCACGACGAGCAGCGGGTGACCGATTGGCTCGAGGTTGCGACGGTGGTGGTCCAGATGCCCGAGCTCGTTGGGGTAGGGGGCTCGCAGCTTCTCCTCGACGGCGAACCGCACCGGCAGTCCGTCGGCGCTGATCTCAACTACGGCGTCGACTATCGCCTCCGACGCTCGGTGCTCGCCGGCGAGAACTGAGACGGACACGTCGGCGTCTCGCAGTTTGTCTAGGGCGCCCGTAATCACAGTGCATAGTATAAGCACAGTGCTTATGCCAACCGAAGCGCTTACGTATCTGGCGAGACCGCACCGGATCTGAAGCAGACGGGCGCTACGGGCGTCAGCGGCATCGTGCTTGCCCCGCGAGTCCGGGGCCAGTACTCCACACCGGCTTCCATGAACCACACCATCTAGTTCGGTACGCGAGGCTCGCAGCCGACCGGCGATCCCCCTGGTGAGCACAGCGCTCGAGCCGAACTGACTACGGATCAGAAGGTTGGGGGTTCGCATCCCTCCGAGCGCGCTGCCTGAACTGATCCATCGACTTCGCCCTCGTCGACGCGGTCCGTCAATCGGTGGCGATGTGTTGATCCCGCGCCCACGCCGGCAGCGCTGGGAGAACCCGCAGATCCTGTGGCCGGCCCGCCGCCTCCTGAGAGCGAATGATGTCGCCCAGATCAGCCACCCTGACTTCAGCCTTCCCGATGACCACCCGGTGGGCCCGTTGCTCGAGATCGGGCGACCCACCCGAGCCCGCCGGAATGACGACAAGATCGAAGTCTCCGTATCGGCACGTCAGCTTCAGCATCGACAACTTTGGCCAGCGCCTCCGCGTCGTGATCGAACGCCAAACCTCCATCCAGAGCGCCCACTCGGATCTCCGCATCGAGCGCTCCTAGGGCCGCCGAGAGCCGGACCAGGTTGTCGTGATCCCAGGCGGTGGTGAAGTCGACATCAGCCGTGGGTGCCAGCGGCGCGCCCTGGGCGATCGTCGCAGTCGCAGCGATCACCACGAAGTGAACACCGTGCTCATTGAGGGCTTGAATGATGGCCGCTTCCCAGAGCGGGGGGCTCGCCCGAAGAGAGAGGTGTGGCTGGCACCACGACGGCTGACCTGCTCCCGCCCTAGGACTCGACTCCCTGGTGTGGCACAACTGTTGAGTATGGGTATCGAGGAGCCCGCTGCCGAAACGACCATCGACGTCTTCTTGGCCGATGACAATGTCATCGTGCGCGAGGGGGTGCGCACGCTCCTCGAGCGGCAGTTCGATCTGCGGGTTGTGGGCTCCGCCGAGGACTACCAGGGGCTGATCGAGGGCGTGCTGGCCACGCTGCCTCATGTGCTGGTCACCGATATCCGCATGCCGCCGACCTTCCGCAGCGAGGGCATCGAGGCAGCACGCGAGGTGCGCCAGCGATGCCCCGGCACCGGGGTGGTCATCCTGTCGCAGTACGACGATCCCGAGTATGCCGTCTCCCTCCTGGCCGAAGGTGCGGCCGGCTACGGGTACCTGCTCAAGGACCACATCGCTCAGGGGAACCAGCTGGTCGACGCCGTGCGGGCGGTGGCCACCGGGGGGACCGCCCTCGACCCGTCCATCGTGGATGCGCTGGTCGCCCCGGTCACCACTCACGGCGGTCTCACCGGCCCCGAGGAGACACTGCTCGGCTGGGTGGCCGAGGGCAAGCCGATCAAGGCCATCGCCGCCGCCGAGCGGACGACGCCCGAGGCGGTCGACGCGCGGGTTGAGGCGCTCTTCGTGAAGCTGGCCCAAGGAGTCTCGGCGGGAACCGAGGGGGCCATTCGCCGCCTGCGCCTCCTCCACCAGTGCATCGTCGATCGGGAGGAACAGGGTGAGTCGCTCTCCCGGCTCCTGCCTGGGGGCCTCGTGGAGAAGCTGCGGCGGGACGGACGCGAAATCGGCAAGACCGAGGTGGTCGAGGTCACCGTCCTGATGAGCGACATCCGGTCGTATTCGACCATCGCCGAGCACGCCGATCCGAGTCAGCTGGCCGGGCAGCTCAACGTCCATCGGGCGGCCATGAACCAGGCCATCCTCGGCCACGGCGGCACGATCATGCAGTTCGTGGGCGACGCGGTGATGGCCGTGTTCGGGGCGCCCTTCTCCCAGCCCGACCACGCCGACCGGGCTCTGCGGGCGGCGGCCGACGCGCATCGCCTGCAGGCTGAGGTCAACGACTCGTGGGAGCAGGACCACCTGCCGCCCTTTGGCCTGGGGATTGGGCTGTCCACCGGCGAGGCGGCCGCCGCCCTGCTCGGGACCGAGGAACGGCTCGAGTACACGCTGGTCGGCGACACGGTCAATCTCTCGCAGCGGCTGCAGCAGTTGGCCGAATCGGGGGAGACTGTGCTGAGCCAGGCCACCATGGACGCCCTGGCCGAACCGGTGGAGGCGACGCTCTTGCCGGAGCAGCTGGTCAAGGGAAGAGAGACGCCAGTGCGGGTCTGGCTCATCGCCCGTCGGGTGCCGAGGGTGGCGGTCATGGTCCCCGCTCCCGACGGCGCCGCCAATCTCGGAGGCTGATGCTCATGGGCGGGGACGACAGCACGCAGATAGGCGGCGACGTCCTGGTCGTCGAAGGCGTGCGCAAGACCTTCGAGGCTGAGAGCGCGCCGGTACGGGCGCTACGCGGCGCCAATCTGCGGGTCCCTTCGGGGGACTTCGTGGCCCTCATGGGACCGTCGGGCTGCGGCAAGTCCACCCTCCTCAATCTGGTGGCCGGGCTCGACGTGGTCGACGAGGGGACGATCAGGGTGGCCGGCCAGCTGGTGACCGGCCGCAGTGAGGACGAGCTCTCCCTCATCCGGCGCCAGCACATCGGGGTCGTCTTCCAGTTCTTCAACCTTTTGGAAGGTATGACCGCACTGGAGAACGTGGCCCTGGCCGCCATCATCGCCGGCACCAAGCGGCGGCCGGCCGAGAGCCGGGCCCGCGATCTCCTCGACCTGCTGGGCGTGGGCGACAAGGCCGGAGCGGTGCCCGGAGCCCTCTCCGGTGGCCAGCGCCAGCGTCTGGCCATCGCCCGGGCCCTGGCCAACCAGCCCACGCTGCTCCTCGCCGACGAGCCCACCGGTGCCCTCGACTCGGACAGCGGGCACGAGATCGTCGAGATGCTGTCCCGCTTGCATCGTGGCGGCCAAACCATCGTGCTGGTCACCCACGATGACGGCGTGGCCCAGGCGGCCAACCACGTGATCACCATGCGCGACGGTCAGATGGTCGACGAGCCCGACCGGCAGCCGGCGGGTGTGCTCGACGTCCGGTGACCACTACGCCCACCACGTCCGACGGGGGCACGGGCCCGGCCCCGAAGGCGCCGTTTCGAGGACCCGGGGATGCCCGGGCCCCTACCGGTGAGGTGGGGACCGATGGGAACCGCTCTCCCACCGGTCCAGATCACCGGGGCGGGCGGACCCCCTGGGCGCCGGCCCTCCTCTGGGTGCTGCCGGCCCTGGCCGTGGTGGGCGTCGGGTTCGCCAAGACCGTAACGGCCGGTGTCACCTCGGCTGACGCCATCGCCTTCGGACTGGTCCTGGGCTGGGTGGCGGCCGCGCTCTGCCTCCTGACCCGATCTGGATTGCGCCCGCTTGGCCGGCTGGTCTCGGTGGGCACGCTGTTGGGCGCGGCCGGCCTCCTCGCCGCGGCGAGAAGCCGGTCCAGCTGGCCGGGCACCGGGCACGATGCCCGTCTGGCCGCCAGCGTCCTGTCCGGCGCGTTGATGGCCGTGGGCTTTCACGTTCTGGTCTCGCTGCCCAATGGTCGACTGGTGGTGGCGTCGCGACGGGTGGCGGTGGCGGCGGGTTATGCGGCCGGCCTGGGCCTCGGTCTGTGGGCCTGGTCGGAAACGGGACGGATGACCGACGGCGCTGCCGCCATCGGGTGGACGGTGGCCGTCGTCGTCGGTGTGGCCGCCGCCGGCCACCGCTACCGCGGGGTTCCCGGTATCGATCGACGGCGTATGCAGCTGTTCGCCGCCGGCGCCGTGGGCGCCCTCGAACTTGGTCTGGTGGTCGGCGGCCTGGCCGTGCTGGTCAAGTGGCCAGCTCACCCCTGGGCCATCGCCGCCGGCGGGACGGTGCTGCTGCCGGTGGGGGTGGCTGCCGCCACCTTCCCCCGCCCCCTCAACAAGTCGGATCGGGTGCTGGTCTGGTTGTTGACCGCCACCGGGCTCTCGGCGGCGGTGCTGGCGGTCTACCTGCTGATCATCCTGGGCTTCGGCCACGACCCTGGGCCGGCCGACCGGCAGCTGCTCGGGCTTTCCATCCTGGCCGCCGCCATCGTCGCTCTCGGGGCTTCCATCTCTCACCAGCGGGTGCAGCAGTTCGCTCAGCGGCTCGTCTACGGGACCGACGCCGTGCCGGACGACGTCGTCAAGACGTTCAGCACCCGGCTGAGCCGGGCGGTGAGCATGGACGAGCTCCTGCTGCAGTTCATCGAGTCCCTCCACAAGGCGATGCCACTGACCAGCGCCGAGGTGTTCACCGGGTCCGACGAGATTCTCGAGCGCAGCGCCTCGATTCCCGATCGGGGCCCTGGCGTGTTGCACCTCGGACCGCTCGAACGGCCGGTGGTGGCCCGGGCCGGCGTGTCGGGCAACGCCTGGACCGCGGTGTGGGTGCCTTCGGTGATCGCCGGCCGGGACGACACCCAGCTCCGCGTGTGTCCCATCACCTACAGCGGGGACCTGCTGGGACTGGCCGTGCTGGAGCGACCGGTCACCGAGCCGGCTTTCACCGAAAAAGAGGATCTGGTCCTCGTCGAGCTCTCCCGCCAGGTCGGATTGGCCCTCTACAACGTGCGGCTGGACTCCGCACTCCAGTCCACCCTCGATGAGGTTCGGCGACAGGCCTCCGAGCTCCGAGCTTCCCGGGCCCGCATCGTGGCGGCCGCCGACGCCGAGCGCCGTCGGGTGGAGCGGGACCTCCACGACGGCGCCCAACAGCACCTGGTGGCGCTGGCCGTCAATGTCCGGCTGGTCCGTGACCTGGTCGCCGAGGATCCGCAAGCAGCCACCGAGGCCCTCGACGAGATCGCCGGCGAGATCAAGGCCACCGTGCAGGAGCTGCGGGACCTGGCCCACGGCATTTATCCGCCCCTCCTCATGGACAGCGGACTGGCTGAAGCCCTCCGGGCAGTGGCCGGCCGCAGTCCGCTCGATGTCGAGACGTCGGCCGAGGGCATCGGACGCTTCCCGTCCGAGATCGAGGCGGCCGTCTACTTCTGCTGCCTCGAGGCGCTCCAGAACGTGGCCAAGCACGCGCCACAGGCCCACGTGGTGCTGCGAGTCTGGGAGGAGGAGGGCGGGCTGCTGTTCACCGTGTCCGACGACGGGCCCGGGTTTGACCCGAAGACCGCCCGCCCCGGGCACGGCTTCATGAACATGAGCGACCGGCTGGGTGCCATCGGCGGGTCCGTGCGCTGGGACTCCCAGCCCGGCTCGGGCTCGGTGGTCAGGGGCTCGATCGCGATCGCCTGACCGGCCACCGCGGGCCACGGTCGAGCTCCGGTCAGATCGCCAGAAACTCGATGGTCTCCCGCTCGGCCCAGATGCGCGCCAGCTCGGCGGCGCCGAACTCTTCTTTGTTGACGTAGGTCAGGGCGCCGCTGGTCGAGGCGCCGGGGGGCAGGTCCTCGGGGTCGTAGGTCGAGCACAAGATGACCACCACATCGGGATCGGCGGCCACGATCCTCCGGGTGGCCTCCACGCCGTTGATCCCCGGCATGTTGATGTCCATGAGCACCAGAGCGGGCTGCAGGGCGGCCACCATGTCGACCGCTTCCTCGCCGCTGGTGGCCTCTCCGACCACGTCGAAACCGTGCATGCGACGGACCAACGCCTTGACTGCCGAGCGGAACGGAGCCTGGTCATCGACGACCAGCACCGACAGGGTCGCTTCCATGCTGGGCAATTCTTCCACGGTCGCCGGGGCGCAAACAGTGAGCTGGCACGCCAACGTGGTGTGGCTAGCCGCCGCTTTGGCCTCCGAGGTAGATGAGCACCGCCTTGACCCGCCGGTTGACGTCCGCCTCCTCGGTCAACCCGAGCTTGGAGAAGATGGCGTTGATGTGCTTCTCGACCGCCCGCTCCGACAGGAACAACGAAGCGGCGATGGCGGCGTTGTTCTTGCCCTGGGCCATCTCGGCCAGGGTCTCGGACTCCCGCGACGTGAGGCGATCGAGATCCGACGGTCGTCGGGGCGCAGACGCGGCCACCAGCGAGTCGACCACGAGCGGGTCCACCATCGAGCCGCCATCGGCCACGGTCCTGATGGCCCGCACCAACTCGTCGACGCCGGCGACCGACTCCTTCAGGAGGTAGGCCCGGCCGGCCGAGCCGTCGGCGAGCAAGGCCAGTGCATACTCGGGGTTGGCGTACTGGCTGAGCACCACCACGCCGAGGTTGGGTCGATGCTCCCGGAAGTGGGTGGCCGCCTGCACCCCCTCGTCCGTGCCCGTGGGCGGCATGCGGATGTCGGTGACCACCACGTCGGGCCCGACCTCGTCCACCATGGCCAGCAGGCCGGGGAGGTCGTTGGCCGTGCCCACCAGTTCGAGGCCGTGCTGGAGGCCGATGAGCTTCTCGACGCCCTGTCGCAGGAGAGCGTTGTCCTCGGCGAGCACGACCCGGACCGTCTCCATGGCCGACCACCGTACCCCGCCCGATCCGCCGACCGGCCGGGTATCCGATGCGTTACTCGGACCGCAGCACCGCGGCGGTGGGCGTGCGGGCCGCCCGCCATCCGGGGATGGCGGCCACCACGTTGGCGAGCACCATGGCGACGACGACCACGATGATGACCGACAGCACCGACACCGTCGGCTGGGGCACCGCATAGAGCTCCTCGGCGAACAGCACCCACAGGGCGCGACCGAAGGCGATGCCCAAGGGCACCCCGATCACCGTCGCCATACCCACCGACACCGAGGCCTGCCAGGCCACGGCCGACGCCAATTGCCGGCGGGTGAACCCGAGGGTCTTCAACAGGGCCAGATCACGTCGTCGCCGGCGGACCGAGGCGCTGAGGGTGAGTCCGAGGGCGATCACCGCACCGAGGGCCAGGGATCCGGCCAGCACGGCCGGCGTTGATCCGATTGACCGGTAGTTGACGATCTGGGCCGGGTGCTGCACCCCCGAGACCATGACGGCGTCCGGTTGGCCGGCGGCCGTCGAGATCCCGTTGGCCACGTTGTTCAGCGACCTGGTCGCCGCGGCGGAGCTCACCCCCGTCCTGGTGCGGACGAAGTAGACGTTCGGTCCGTTGCCCTCTTGTTGGATGTCGACATCGGCGAGCGGAATGAGGTTTTGGTCGAGCACCGCGCCGGTGCCCATGGACAGGTGCAAGCCGTGGCCGACGCCCACGGTCGGCATGGTGGCGGTGCCGACGATGGTCAGCTGGGCCGGTCGGCGACCGGTGTCGACCGTCACCGTGTCACCGACGCGCTTGTGGAGGCGCTGCAGGGTCTCGGTGCCGAGCACCACCTGGTCGGCGGCTTCGAACCCGTGTCCCTGCAAGATGGACGGTTGCACGACCCCGGCGGGCTCTTCGCCGAGCACCGGCACGCTCATGCCGTCGATGTTCTCGTAGGAGTAGTAGGCGCCGGTCCAGGCGCTCACCTGGTGGTCATGGGCCAACAGCGCGTCGCTGGCCTTGACGGGCATGGCGCCGTAGCCGGCATCGGCCTCGAGGATGTAATTCCAGTTCCATCCGTACAGCGCCGGATGGGAAATGAAGTTGTCGAGGCTGTTGCCGAAGGTGAGCGAGGCGACGACCACCACCACGGCCAGCAGGGTCCCGAGGATGGACGAGCGCACCGGCACCGCCGACCGGCCCCGGCCTCTCTCAAGCGCGAAGCGGATGCCCACAGTGGCCGGCGCCGAGAAGCCGGCGGAGGCGGCCGCGCTGACCAGCGCCGAGCCCTGCTGCGGACCACGCCGGCGGCGCACGGCGACCAGGTGGGGCGCGTCCCGGTACGACAGGAGGAGAGCGATGGCCAGCAGGATCACGAAGAGCGCGGCGGCACCCGCGCCGAGGACCGTCCAGTCGAAGGACACCCCACGGTGAGGCTCGACTTCGCGGACCGGCCCCAAGGGGGCCAGGGGGGAGAGGGCGATGGCGACGACGACGGCGAGCAGGGAGCCAAGCAGCAACGCCCCACCCAGGCCGACCGTGCCGTCGAGGACGGTGTCGGCCGGATCGGCGCCCAGTGAGCGCAGGATCTCGCGTTCGACGGACAGCCCGCTGACCAGCCGGGCGATGGCCTGGGCGGCGATGAGAAGCACGGCCAACCCGGCGATGAGCCCGAACACCCCGAGGGCCAGGGACTCGGGCTTGACCGACTGCTCCGCTTGCTCCTCGATGACCGAGGTCACGTGGTAGTAGGCCAGGCTGCTCAGCGGGAAGTGCTTGGCGTAGGCGTGGAGGAAGGGTTGCACGCCGGCCGGTCCCCGGGACAGCTTGATGCCGGTCCAGGCATAGCTCACACAGCACGCAGTCAGCCCATCCGACAGGGCTGGACTGACCACCATGCGGGGAATCCGGTCGACGTCGTCCTGCACCACCTCGTCGTTGAAGATGCCGATGCCGACGACCTCCAGGGTCAACCGCTCCTTGGCCGCGGCAGTGGTCACCCCCGCCCCGTTGAGCTGGCTGTTGGAGAAGATCCCCTCGTGGATGCGGTCGCCGACGCGGAGCCCGGTCACATCGGCCGCGAATTTGGAGATGACCACCTGGTCGGGGTTCTTCGGATTGAGCATCCGCCCGGCGACGATGGTGACCTTGTCCTGATCGATATAGAGACGGTGAAGCGTGCCGGCGACTTCGACATCGCCGATCGGGGTCTGGAAGTTCGGGGTCCCGTTGGGGTAGATGGGCGAGAGGTTGAGGGCGACATAGGTCTGCAAGGAGGTCACTCCGGGGAGGTGGGCGACCTGACGGAGCAGGGAGGGGTCGTAAGGGCCGTTGTCGATGTCGATGTCGGAGGGGTTGGTCGACTGCAAAAAGGCGGGGAAGGCCGACTGGGTGGCGCGGGCGCCCGCCATGCTGGCCAGGGACACGCCGCCGACCAGGGCCACCAACAGCAGCAGGCCCAGGTAGCCCCCCCACCGACGCCGGAACTCGCGGCGGAACCGGTACCAGGCCAGATGGGCGTGGCGGTCGTTCACCACCTCACCGGCCGCCGTTCGGGGTCAAGCCCGAGTCGTCCATGCCACGCCGATCATTCCTCTGTTCTCCCATACCGCACCTTGATCCGCCAGGGCACGAGCACCTCTTCGGAGGTGGTGCCAGCCTCCCGGCGCCCCTCCCGCCCGGTCCCGGTTGGCGGGCACCTGAACGCAAGCTCGTCCTCGAGGACGACAGGCGACTCTCTGACGAGGACCGCGTGGACGGGCGGCCCGGCGGACTAGGTGTCGGCCCATCCCTGGTCGCGAACGTTCTTCCCACGGCCGTGGCGCTCATCGTCAAGACACGGAAGTTCGATGGCCCGCAAGTTGTCCGCCGACGTACCCCAGTTGGCGGTCCCGCAGGCGATCATCGGACAGCTCGACCGAGATCGCGGATCGGGTGTTGCGATCGCTTACCAGCACCTCAAGGCCATCTACGAGTCAGGCGCGTTCGATGGCGGCGTGCAGTTGATCCCCGTCAACCGCTACCGGGAGATAGCAGTCCGGCTGGAGTCGCTGCTGTAGGCGCCCGCCGAGGGCGGTAGGCGATCGCCGGTCCCCGTCGAACGCTTCGGGGGCTGGCCCATTCCCATGCTCCTCGTGACGCGGAGCCTCCGCGCTCACATCCCCGGCGTGTGACTGCCCACCATGGCGCATGGAGGGCACCCACGTCGCGTGCGGCCCGACGCGGTGCGTAGTCGGTGGCCATGGGCTCACGGTCGTCCGATGCGTCACCAGCCGTCAGGATCCATCGGTCGTCAGGATCCATCGGTCGTCAGGATCCATCGGTCGTCAGGTTCCATGTCGGCAGGTTCGACGCAACGGGAAGGGATTGTGGGCGAGGTGGGTGTCGCCCCGGAGGACCTGGGCTGGGGATTTCGGTGAGGTCACAGCCACGAGACAGAATTCCACGGTGATCGTTCTCCACACCGCCTGGGCGGCCTCGGTGGCCCGACTCGTCCTGTGGGCCGAGGACGGTGGCCGGTCTCGAACCGCTCCGGTCCGTCGAGGGCGCCCGCCGAGCCGACCACGCCCGAGACGCCACCCCTTCGCCCTCGACGCGGAGGGCGTCCAATCGGCCGTCACCGGGCTCGGGGGTTCGGTCGTCGCGAGCTCGGCGGGGACGAGGGGGATCGACCTGCTGCTCCGGTTGCCCGACGCCGGCGGAGGGCCGGTCGCCTCCCCCTGGCTCGGGGATGACGAGCGCCGCGATTCGGTGGTCGACCCCTCGGTCCCACCTGCGCCTCTCGCGTGGTGGACCGTGTCGGGCCTACCGATCGAATGGCCGGATGCCTGGCCCGTCCTCTCGAGACTGGTTGCCGTCGCCGGCGACCCGGCGAGCACCTCCACCACCGATCCGTCCGGCATCGCTGTAGCCGCCGATCTCCGATTCGCCGCACGGGCGGCGGAGATGGTCCTGGAACTGACCACCCGCGGGCGGGTCTTGCCGTCCCTCGAGCAGACCAGCGACGGATGGCGGGCCCGCTGGCGCCCGCTCATCGATCAGCCCGACCGGGGTCGGATCGAGGCGCTGCGGTGGTCATGTCCCGCGTCGTTCCTGACCGCCAGTGGGCCCTGGCCGGGGCAGCACTCGGCCCACGATGACCCGGTGCTGGAGAGCCCCGACGAGGCCCTCCGGTCCCTGATGTGGGGCTTCACCGATGCGCTGGCCCGCCGCCTTGCCTCCGATCGGCCACCTGATGGCGGCCGCCGCGGACGAGGGGTACCGGGTTCGGTCGACCGGTGGCTGGCCGCCCTGGCCTCGCCCGACGGAGCCGTGGAGGCCGATGACGACGGGCTCGCTGTGCTCGCCGGGAAACTCGATGCCTGGCAGGCCACGGCGACCACCCTGGCCGAACCGGTGCGGACGTGCTTTCGCATCATCCCACCCGCTGACGGGGTGGACGACGTCGGGGGTGAAGAGGGCGATGGAGGGCGCCGGCGCGGTCGCCGCCCCGCCGGTCAGGGCGGCCCCATCGACGAATGGCGGATCGAGTTCGCCCTGCAGGCCGTGGACGACCCGAGTCTGCTCGTCTCCGCCGCCACCGTGTGGAGTGACGGTCCCGAGCTCACTGCTCTGGAGCGCCACGTGGCGCACCCCGACGAGCATCTCCTCCGAGGCCTGGGCCGAGCGGCCCGGCTCGTCCCCACGCTCGGCCCGGCGCTGGCCGACGTCGCCCCCTGCGACCTGACGACCGACGCCACCGGCATCGTCACCTTCCTCCGTGACGGTGCCCCGGTTCTCGAGGAGGCGGGATTCGGGGTGACGGCGCCACCGTGGTGGCGATCATCGAGGGCGCGCCTGGCCCTTCGGCTCAAGGCACGGACGTCGCCGAAGATCGCCGGCTCGGCTGGGACCATCGGGCTCGAGGGCCTCTGTGACATCCGATGGGAGGCGGTGCTCGGGGACGACCGGCTCGGGCTCGCCGAGCTCCGGCAACTGGCGCGCCTCAAGCAACCTCTCGTCCGGCTGCGCGGGACGTGGGTCGAGCTGCACGAAGAGGATCTCGCGGCGGCCATCACCGCGGTCGGGCGGAGGGGCGCGAGCGCAGAAACGCTGTCGGCCGGCGAGGTCCTGCGTACGGCCCTCGGGCTTGAGCAGGCCCCGGGTGGCCTGCCCGTGATCGCCGTCGAGGCGGACGGATGGCTCGGCGACCTGCTGGCCGGCGCCGATGACCGACGCCTTCGGGCGATCGCCACACCAGACGGGTTCGCCGGTCAGCTCCGTCCCTACCAGGAGCGTGGACTCGGGTGGCTGGCCTTCCTCGGTGACCTCGGACTCGGGGCCTGCCTCGCCGACGACATGGGCCTCGGCAAGACGGCCCAGCTCCTCGCCCTGTTGGTGGAGGAGCGCACCCCGGCCGCCGAGATACCGGCGGGCCGGAGGGCTTCCGCCGGATCGAAGCGGCGGACGGTGACGCCCCGACTGGGCCCGACCCTCGTGCTGTGCCCGATGTCGCTGGTCGGCAACTGGCAGCGGGAGGCCGCCCGCTTCGCGCCGAAACTGTCGGTCTATGTCCATCACGGACCGGATCGGCTCGACGGGGACGCCTTCACCCGACACGCCGGCACGGTGGACCTGGTGCTCTCGACCTACGGGTTGGCCGCCCGCGACCAGGAGCTGCTGGCGACGGTCCCGTGGCGCCGGATGGTCCTCGACGAGGCCCAGCAGATCAAGAACAGTGCCGCCCGTACCACCCAGAGTGTCCGGGCGATACCGGCTGATCGGCGGATCGCCATGACCGGCACGCCGGTGGAGAACCGCCTGTCCGAGCTCTGGTCGATCATGCATTTCCTCAATCCAGGCATGCTGGGCTCGGAAAAGGCCTTCCGCGAGCGTTTTGCCCTTCCCATCGAGCGTGACGGTGATGACCAGGCGGCCGCCCGGCTCCGCCGCATCACCGGTCCGTTCGTGCTCCGCCGCCTCAAGACCGACCGGTCGATCATCGCTGACCTGCCCGACAAACTCGAGATCAAGGAGTTCTGCAACCTGACCCGCGAGCAGGCCACCCTGTATCAAGCCGTCGTCGACGACATGTTGGCCCGGATCGATGAGGCCGAGGGCATCGAGCGGCGGGGGCTGGTCCTCGCCACGATGATGAAGCTCAAGCAGGTCTGCAACCATCCGGCGCACTTCCTGGCCGACGGCTCGTCGATCGCCGGTCGGTCGGGCAAGGTGTCACGGCTCGTGGAGGTGCTCGAGGAGGCGGTGGCCGAAGGCGACCGGTCCCTGGTCTTCACCCAGTTCACACAGATGGGGGACATGCTGGAGCGTCATCTGCGCAGCCGGCTGGGCTGCGAGGTGCTCTGGCTCCACGGGGGGGTGCCGAAGAGGGCGCGCGACGCGATGGTCGAGCGGTTCCAGGGCGCCGGGGGGCCTCCGGTGTTCCTGCTGTCGCTGAAAGCCGGTGGGACGGGCCTGAACCTGACGGCGGCGACCAACGTTGTGCACTTCGACCGGTGGTGGAATCCGGCTGTTGAGGACCAGGCGACCGACCGGGCCTTCCGGATCGGTCAGACCCGCAACGTGCAGGTGCGCAAGTTCGTGTGCGGGGGGACCCTCGAGGAGCGGATCGATGCCATGATCGAGGCGAAACGCGCCCTGGCCGACCGCATCGTCGGGTCGGGTGAGGGGTGGATCACGGAGCTGTCCACCGAACAGCTCCGCCAGGTCGTCGCCCTTTCGGCCGACGCGGTGGGGGAGGACTGATGGCACAGGGCCGCCCGAGTTCCCGTCGTCCGATGGGCCGCCCCGGACAACCCGGCGGCGGTTGGTGGCCCCCGCCGTCCGCGCCGATCGCCGTCGAGGGCGGTCTGCACGCTCGCAGCCAGCGGGGACGTATCGGCGACACCTGGTGGTCACGGCGCTTCATCGCCGTGCTCGAGACGATGGGAATGGGCAGCCGGCTCCAGCGGGGCAAGCGCTATGCCCGGACCGGCCAGGTGCTCGCCCTGGAGGTGACCGCCGGGCAGGTGAGGGCCTCGGTGCAAGGGTCACGGGCCAAGCCCTACCGGGTGTTCATCGAGACCGACGTGCTGGCCGGGTCCGAGTGGGATGCGATCGAGTCCGTCATGGCGTCGAGAGCGGTCTTTGCCGCCCGGCTTTTGGCCGGCGAGATGCCCGAGGAGATCGAAGAGGCGTTTGCCGCGTCGTCGACCTCGTTGTTTCCGACCTCGGCAGATGGGCTCGACTCGGCCTGCTCGTGCCCGGACTGGGAGAACCCGTGCAAGCACATCGCCGCGGTGTACTACCTCCTGGCTGAGGCTTTCGACGTCGACCCGTTCCTGATCTTCGCGTGGCGTGGGAGAGCAAAAGAGGAGCTGCTGACGGGCTTGCGGGCCCGCCGGCGTGGATCGGACCCGAGTGACCGCCGCCAATCCGATGTCGCGACCGAGCCCGCGGCCACCGGACCGTTCGGCTGGCCACGGGCCGACGCCGAGGGCGTCGGCCCGGGGTGGGGCGGTGACCCGCGCTACGTGTGGGGAGCCGACGCCGACGTGGCGGCCATTCAGGCCAGGCCTCGCCTGGCCGTCGCCCCCGACCTGCTCCTTCGCCAGCTCGACCCCGCTCCGCTCGGCCCGGACGGCCAACGAATCACCGAGGAGCTCCGTGCGCTCTACATCGTGATCACGGCCGGTGGGGCTTCCCTGGCCCTTTCCGAGGAGCCGGAGTGACGCTGCGGGGCGGTTCCTGTGCGGTTGTCCGGGCGGCGGGAAACCACGTAGCTACCGACCGCCGGGGCACTGGCGACGTACGCGCCCCCCGTAGGCTCGGCCCCGGGAGCCCGGTTGCCCCGGACACCTGGGGACCGTTGGTCGTGACGGAACATCCAACGCGGATGGCCCACGGCATGCCGGCCCGACTAGTGACCCGACGTGGTCCGGACGGTCCGATCCCGAGGCGCGTTCTGGCTCGGCTCCTGCTGGTCGGGGGACCGGCGTCCAGAGTCACGGTGAGACGGCGTGGGCCGTTGGTGGCGCCCCGGCCGCCCACCACGGGGACCCGTGGCCCCCCCGGCCACCCTCGGGGCGCCAGCGTCAGTAGCCGACGATGAGCGTGTCGCGAGGCCCGGCGCCGATCAGCACACACGAGGTGCCGGCGCAATCCACCTGACCGACGTCGGAGAGGGCAACCGGCTCGCCCGGGTCGGTCCATGACTGTCCACCGTCCGACGAGCTGAGGACGGCCGTTCCCGGGGTGCCGGTCTCGCCCACCGCCAGGCACAACCCGGTCGCCGCACAGGACACCGACGTCGGATCGACCGCTCCGGAGAACAGCACCGCCGCTCCCCAGAGGCGCCCCCCGGTGGTCGAGGTCGTGGAGGCGAAGCGGCCCCCGGGACCGGTGCCCACGGCCACGCAGTCGGTCGCCGAGAGGCAGGCGATGTCGGCGACCGCCATGCCGGCCGGCTCGGCGATGGCCGACCAGACCGCCCCCCGGTCCGTCGTTCGGAGGATCACCGGACCGGCCGGGCTAGAGGCGGGCACGAGACAGACGGCCGACCCCGGGCAGGTCGGGAGTCCGGTTGCCTGGTCACCGGAGGGGAGCGGCTCGTCGGTCCACGTCTGGCCGAGGTCGGTCGTAGTGGTCAGGATGTCCGACCCAGCACCGGCGGTGGCCGCGCAGAGAGCCGGCGAGCACGCGAAGGCCCCCGTGATCGTCGCTGGCGGTGTGGTCGTCGCCGACCATGTCGCCCCGCCGTCAGAGCTGAAGATGGCTCCGGCCGCGTCGGTGACCGGGTTCCCGCTCGATGCCAGGCACCGCGCACCGGCGCACGACGCCCCGGACACCTGGGTGCCCGATCCCGGAACTGCGGCCTCGTGCCAGGTGCTCCCGCCGTCTGAGCTCCGGATGAGCGGCGTCGGCGAGCCCCGGCCGCCGGCCACACAGGTGGTGGCGTTGGCACAGGCCAGGGTGGTCCCGCCCAGCACCGGAGGGACCGAGGCGGCCGTCCACGGGCCCCCGTCTCCGGCCACCCAGATCCCGGGCTGATCGCCCGGCTCCTCACCGGTCAGCACGCACAAGGACCCCTGGCAGGTGCCGGAGACAAGGAACCCGGACGTCGTGGGGCCAGTCGACGGGGACCAGGTGGCACCGCCATCCTCCGAGGTGGCCAGGACGGGATGACCGCTGGCGTCGCGGCCGGCGGCCGTGCAGGCCGTGGCCGAGGCGCACCAGATGGAGCTGATCGCCCAGGGCGGGGGCGAGCCGGTCACCCATGTGGCGCCGCCGTCCGTGGTCGCCGCGACTTGGGAGCTGCTGTAGGCGATGCAGTGGTTCGTCGAGGCGGCGCAGGTGACCCGGCTCGTCGAGACCGCCGGGGGGTGTGCGGCCGGCCCCCAGGTGGCGCCGGCGTCCTTGGAGACGAGGAGCCCGGCGTCGCTCGGGGCGAGGCACAAGGTGGCCGCCGGGCAGGCGATGTCGTAGACCACGTGGGCCGGCAGATCCAACGCCGTCCAGTGGCGACCACCGTCGGTGGTGCGGGCCCCGTTCACCACGGGCGTCTCACCTCCGGCGCCGACGGCGACACAGGTCGACGCCGTCGCACAGGCCATGGCGCGGACGCTCCCGAGGCCCGACGGCCCTCCCTCCGACGTCCACGACGTCCCACCGGTGGTCGACCGGTCCAACGAGGTCTCTCCGGGGTCGCTCAGTCCGGCCACGCACAGCCCGCTCCCGCAGGCCACCACGGCAGAAGCGTCGCTGCTCGCCGGGAGCCCGGTGGAGGGCAGCGGTGCCGCCTGCCACGTCGTCCCGGCATCCGTCGTGGACTCCTCGGTGAACACCGCGTCGTTGTCGTCGCCGACGATGGTCAGGCCTACAGCCACGCAGGACGAGGATGACTGGCACGAAACCGACTCGGCCAAGAACGACGGGAGCTCGGCGTGGAGCACGACCGCGCTCTGGGCTCCCAGGGCTGGTGTCGCCATCCCGATCATGACGACCAGCGGGGCAAGACTGAGCGCCGTCAGAGCGCGGCGCCATCGCGTCGGGAATCGGCAAGCCTCGACCCGCCCGTTGGCCACCACCGACCACGATACTCAGGGACCGACGCACCGCGCTGGGCCCGTGAACCCGGGGGCGGTGGCCCCCTCGGAGTGATCTTCGCAGCGCTGCCACGCTCTGGGACCGCCCTGCGCGTGCTGGTCGGTCGGGGCCGGCGGTGGGGTCGCCACGAGAGGCGTCAGGCGGCCCCAGGACGGTCCCATCGGGTTGGGACTCGGGCGCACATCTCGGGCAAGGCGGCTGACGGGCCGGGCCCGTCCCCCGGGTCCGGCCCAGCCCGGCGGACGCCAGGAGCCATCACGTCGGTCACGGTGATCGGCCCGCTCGATGGCTGGCCGTCGATGTCAGGCCGTCGATGGCTGGCCGTCGATGGCTGGCCGTCGATGTCAGGCTGTCGATGTCAGGCCGTCGATGTCAGGCCGTCGATGTTCCCGATATCGCCGCCGGCTCCACCGACGTCTGGGACCGGAGGCGCACCACGGCCACGGCGTTGACGACGGCCACGGCGCAGAACAGGGGCAGCGCCTCGGCCACGTGGACGAACGGCAGAGCCCAGCAGACCACTCCGACAACGACGGCGGCCCCGGCGGCCGCCGTCCTGGCGGCGGCCAGCGGGCGCCATGGGCGCCGCCGGGTGCAGGCGCCCACCACGGCCAGCGCCAGGAAGGTGACGGCCAGGGGCACCATCAGCTTCAGGATCTCCGTGTGCGGCAGTCGGACCGACGAGTTGAGGTCGACCAGCTTGGAGGCCCCGACGCCGGTGCCGGCCACGCCGATCTGGGCCACCAGGTGGGCCACGGCCCACAGGGCCAGACGTCGCTGGTTGAGGCCGGCCGCCGGTATGTCCTCGAAATACGAGGTGAACAGGGCGAAGACCAGCACGAACTCGAAGATGAGGGAGACCACGTCGATCCCGGTGATCGTCTCGTGACTGGCCGTGACGGCCACCTCGATGAAGGCCTCACCGCACACGATGAGGGTGAAGAGCCCCATCCGCTCGACCAGGTGGTCCTCGTCGGTCGCCGAGAGCCGAGCCAGGAACCGCAGCGAGAAGAGCGCCCCGGCCACCAGCGCCCCGAAAGCGACGCCGGCCACACCCAGTCGCCACGGTTCCGGCATGGGCACCGTGGCCAGGAACACGACCGCTCCGGCACCGCTCATGGCGGCCAGGCGCCGGGCGTACGAGCGGTCGCTCGTGTGGCGCCGGGCTGCCCGGACGTGCATGACGGCCAGCGTGGCCAGGAGCAGACCGAATTCGGCGCACAGGAGCGTCGAGTGCCCCGTGACCGAGACCCGGGACTCCATGGCCATGAGAACGATCACCAGCATCTGGAAGAGGAGCAGGAAGCGGTGGGCGAAATCGGTCATGTGGAACCGGTTGGCGCAGACGCTGGTGGTGAACCAGACCCACCAGGAGGCGGCGAACACGAGCACGATCCACAGGGTCCCCGAGAAGATCCCCAGGTGGGAGGCGGCCGAGCTGAAGATGAGGAGGGCCGCCACGTAGACGAGGTCATAGAAGAGCTCGATCCACGTGGCCATGTGCTCGGAACCCGAGGGGGTCCCGCTCCCCGGCGACTCCGCTCCGCTCATGCTCCTCCTCGACCGCCGGGGCCTTCGGTGCCCGGGCCAGCCGACTACGCCGGCTCAGGGCCCGTCAACCTCGAGCCACCCGACGACGGCGCTTCGGTCGGCCAACCGGTCCACTGGTCCGGCGATCGGCGGCTCCCGACCGGCCGGAGCCGTCGGGAGCCGACAACGCGGCCCCCGGACAAGGGCGTCTCGGGGAATCGGGCACGGCGATCTGGCGGGTGGCTGGGTGCGGGGCCGGTTCATCCCGGCCCCTGCACCACGCGAGCAGCATCCCCCGTTGCCTGGAGGCCGGGTGGCCCGTCGGCCAGGCGGCCGGGACGGTGGCGCCACGGCCCGCCTCCGGGGGGCCGGTGACCGGCCCGGACCCGACGACGCCGGTTGATCTCGGCGCCCCACCCAGGGCCGACCCCGCCTCATGGCGGCGCTAACTTGGCGGGCACCGGGACCGCACCCTGGGCCGATGTGGGAAGGCAGTCATGCTCAACTACGACCGTCTCTACGGGTTTCGCTTCCGCGACGTCGACCAGTCAGCTCGACAGGACGTCTGGAACGTGATCGCCCAGGACATCTATGGGCGGATGGAGCGCCCGGCCATCGTGCTCGACCCGGCGGCCGGGCGCTGCGAGTTCATGAACGCCATTCCGGCCCAGGAACGCTGGATCATCGATCACTTCGATCACGCTGATGTGCGCGATCCCCAGATACACGCCATCATCGAAGATGTCTTCACCGCCGATATCCCTCAGAAGTACTTCGAGGGAGTCTTCGTCTCCAACTTTCTGGAGCATCTCCCCTCGCCGGACGACATCGCCCGGTTTCTGGCCACCATGCACGCCGCCATGGTGACGGGCGGCCGCATCGCCGTCATGGGACCCAATTTCAAGTACTGCGCCCGGGAGTACTTCGACTGCGCCGACCATGTGCTCGCCCTCACCCACGTCTCGGCCGAGGAGCACCTCTTCGCCGCCGGCTTCACGATCGGGTCGGTCCAACCCCGGTACCTGCCGTTCTCTTTCCGGGGTCACCTCCCGGCGTCCCCGGCGCTGACGGCGCGCTACCTGAAGACGCCGGTCCTCCAACGCCTCCTGGGCAAGCAATTCCTCATCGTGGCGACGAAGGGCCCCTGACCGGTCGCCGCCCCGGCCTCCGTCGGGCCGAGTCGTGGTCAGAGGGCGTCGAGAGTGGCGATGGCCGGTCCTTCGGACCCGGCGCAGCCGGCCAGCTCGGGGGCCGGGGCGTCGGTGGCCACGGTGACCGACCCGGGCGGTCCGAGGAGCGTGCAGACCAGGCCCGACGAGGTGGCCATCACGGCGACGAACCACCACAGGTGGTGGAAGTTGGTCAACGCGGCGTCGGCGCTGGTCGGGGTCCCGAGGATGACCACCAGCACGGCGATCCCGAGCGCGCCGCCGACCTGGCGGGCCGTCTGATTGACGGCGCTGCCGACGGCGAAGCGGTTCGGGTGGAGGCTGGAGACGGCGGCCGCGCTCAGCACCGGGAAGGTCAGGCCGATGCCCAACCCGACGATCAGGGTTCCGGGCAGCCAGATGGCGAGATAGTCGGCCCGTATGCCGACCCGCAGGGCGTACCAGACCAGGCCCAGGGTGAAGATCGCGAACCCGGTGAGCAGGACCCGACGGAAGCCGTAGCGCCCGGCCATCTTGCCGGCCGGACCGGCCACCACGGCCACCACCAGCGGCCCGGGCGTCACGGCCAGGCCGGCCCGGAGGATCGAGTAGTGCCACACCGAGGTCAGGAACAAGATGTTCCCGAGCAGCATGGCGAAAAAGCCCATGGCGTAGAGCAGGGCGGCCGAGTTGGCGACGCTGAAGGACCGGGAGCCGAAGAGGGTGAGGTCGAGCACGGGCTGGGCGTGACGCGACGAACGCCGCACGAACACCAGGCCCAGACCGACGGCCACCACGAAGCCGGCCAGGATCCGCGGGCTGGACCACCCCCAGTCCGGGCCCTGCGAGATGACCAGGACCAGGGTGGCCAGGGCGCCGCTCAGCAGGACCACGCCGAGGTAGTCGGGGGAGGCCCCGCTGGTGTCGCCCCGGAGCGACGGCAGGACGCGCCGACCGACCAGCCAGGCGGCCATGCCGATGGGCAGGTTGACGAAGAAGGCCGCCCGCCAGCCGAAGCCGGTGATGAGGAGGGCGCCCAGCGACGGACCGGTGGCCACGGCCAGGGCGCCGATGCCGCCCCACAGGGCGACGACCTGGGACCGGCGCTCGGCCGGGAAGGCGGCCAGCAACAGCCCCAGGGAGGAGGGCAGGAGGGCCGCCGCGCCGATGCCCTGGACCACCCGGCCGGCGACCAGCCAGGGCAGGGCCGGGGCCAGACCGGCCACGGCCGAACCGAGGCAGAAGGTGACCAGGCCGGCGAAGAACACCCGGCGGCTGCCCACCCGGTCGGCCGTCCGCCCGGCCACCACCAGCAGGGAGCCGAACACGATGCTGTAGCTGGTGATCACCCAGGCCAGCGAGGCCGACGACTCGCCCCGGAACGCCCGTTCGAGGGCCGGGAAGGCCACGTTGACGATCGACAGGTCGAGCGAGGCCATGAAGGCGCCCAGGGCGGTCACCACGAAGACGACCACCAGACGGCGGCGGGCCTTCGGGTCGACGTCGGGCGCTGCGGGAGTCAGTTCTGTCATGAAATGTACTGTACCGAGTTGAGTTGCATGATGCAACCCACTAGTCTGACGGGCATGGAACGCAAGAGCTTCGCCGGCATGGACTGCTCGGTGGCCCAGTGCCTCGAGGTGGTCGGCGAGTGGTGGAGCATGCTCATCGTCCGCGACTCGTTCCTCGGCGTGACCCGGTTCGAGGACTTCCAGCGGCGTCTGGGGATCTCCCGCAACATCCTCCAGCAACGGCTGAGCACACTGGTCGAGGCCGGCGTCTTGGTGCGCGTCCCGTACTCCGAGCACCCGCCGCGCGTCGACTACCGGCTGACCGACAAGGGCCGCGACCTCTGGCCGGTGCTCACGGCCATGCGCCAATGGGGTGACCGGTATGCGGCACCCGACGGGCCGCCCATCGAAGTCACCCACCTCGGCTGCGGTGCCACCGCTCCGGCGGTCCTGGTGTGCGGGGCGTGCGGCGAGCCCGTCGGCCCCCGGGACGTGCGGGCCGCCCCCGGTCCCGGGCGGGGCGCCCTGCCGACCCGGCGGGCCCCGGCGGCCGCTGCCCCGGCCGACATGTCCCCGGCGGCCCCGGGGAGGTCCGGGCCGCCGCCCGCCGGGTAAGCGCGGTCTGGGCCGGCCCGGCGGAGCGGGGAGACCCGGGCCGACCGCGCCCTCGCTCAGGCCGACGTGGCCCGGCGCACCGCTCCGGCGGCCCGGTCGATGACGCCGGCGATCGCTCCGACGGCCAGGTTGGCCGGCGGCTCGTCGGGGCTCCGGGGGTGGGGTCGGGTCGGGGCGACCCGGCGGGCCTCCTCCAGGCGGTCTCCCAGCTCGAGGAGCTCCTTGCGGCCCAGGGCGGCCCGCACCGCCGGGAACAGCGACCCCTCTTCCTCGGCCACGTGGTGGCGCACGTTCTCGATGAGGACGGTGACCTTGGCCCCGAAGCGCTCGTCGTCGGGGTCGAGGCCGTCGAGCTCGGACAGCTCCCACTTGACGATGTGGTGCTCCTCCATGGCCTCGAGGACCGCCCGGTCGGTGCCCTCGACCCGGGCCCGCACCGCCGGGTAGAAGACTTGCTCCTCGATGGCGGCGTGGACCGAGAGGGCCCGGATCATGGTGGCCACCAGCTTCTGTCGGGTCTTGGCCGCGCTGTCCCGGGTGCGCTGGTATTCCTTGAAGACCTTCTCCACCGATCGGTGGTCGTTGCGCAGCGTGGTGATGGCGTCGGGCACGGCTCCTCCTCGAGCTGGGCGGGGTCAGCGGTCATGTACCCCCCGGCCCGGGCCGTCAATCCGCCTCCCTGGTCGGTTCCCAGGACGACCGCCCGGGCCCCGGTAGGGTCATGGGCCGTGTCGTACGAGGGCGGGAGGCACGGCGGCGGCCCCGGTCGGCCTGTTGGTCGTGCCCCCGGTGACCAGGCATCCATCGTCGGTTCGCGGCGGGCGTCGCCCGGCGGCGCGGCGACCCCGGCCGACGTGGTGACGACCTCTCGCACCCTGCGGCCCCCGGCCCGGGCCTGGGTCCGGACCCACCTGGGCCTGGTGGTCCTGCTGGTCCTGCCCTTCGTGGTCGTGGGCATCCCCCGGCTCTTCGGGCTGGCCTTCTTGACCGGCGACAACTTCATCCAGAACTTCCCCATGCGGGTGCTGGTCGGTCGGGTCATCGACCACGGCTCCCTGCCCCTGTGGAACTCGTACCTCTTCAGCGGGACCCCACTGCTCGGTGGCTTCAACGCCGGGGCCGCCTATCCGTTGACCTGGCTCATGGCCGTGCTGGACATCTTCACCGCCTGGGCCCTCACCCTGGCCGTGGCCTACGACGTGGCCCTGCTCGGGATGTACCTGTTCCTCCGGCGCCAGGGCATCTCGGGCCACGCCGCCACCTTCGGGGCGGCCACCTTCGCCTTCGCCGGCTACCTGACCGGCCAGATGGTCCACATCGACCTCATCGAGGGGGCCATCTGGGTGCCCTGGATGCTGTTGGCCGTCCAGGGCCTCACCGAACGGCCCGGGGCTGGCCCGCCCGGGCAGCCGGCGGCCCGGCCGCTGCGCCTGTGGGCCGGCCTCCTGGCCCTGTCGGCCGGCCTGTCCGTCCTGAGCGGCGGGGTCGAGGCGTTCATCGACGGCCTGATCGTGGTGGGCGTGTACTTCGTGGCCCGGCTGGTGTCCATGGACTGGCTGCGCCGGGACCACCGCCGGAGCCTGCTGGCCCCGCTGGCGGCCACCGCTCTCGGGGCGGCCGGTGGGGCGGCCCTGTCAGCGGCCCAGTGGCTGCCCGGCTTGGCCTTCATCTCCCAGTCCCAGCGGGCCGTGCGCTCCTACGGCTTCTTCACCAGCGGTTCCCTCGAGGCCCGCCTGATCACCCTGGTGGCCTCCCCGTTCGTCGAGGGCACCAACCGGAGCTGGGCCGCCTACTTCGGCACGTACAACTTCCCCGAGGTCACCAGCTACATGGGGATCCTGGCCCTGATCGCCGCCTGCTCGCTCCTCGGGCGCCGCTACCGGCGCCGCCCCGAGGCCCGACACTGGTGGGTCTGGTACCCGGTGATCGTGCTCGGCGTGCTGTCGGCGTGGGGCCGACAGACCCCGTTCGGCCACCTGCTCTACGTCATCCCCGGGGTGAACAGCCAGCGCCTGCTCAACCGGAACCTGCTCCTGGTCGACGTGGCCCTGGCCGTGCTGTTCGGCTGGTGGTCCCATCTCGTCCTGGGTGACCAGGCCCAGCCCGAGCCCCACACGGCCGGGCTCCTCAGCCGCTGGCGGGCCGGCCCCCGGTCCGAGCTGCTGGTGCCGGCCATCCCGTTCCTGGTCGTGACGGTGATCTGCCTGGCTCTGTGGATCGACGGGCCCCTCCTCTACCGGTGGCTCGAGGTGCCGACCACGGTCGGCGTCGGCACCCGGGTCCAGCTGGCCCTGCTCCTCACCGGAGGGGTGGTGCTGGCCGGTGCGGCGACGTGGATCGTGCTGAGCCAGCACCGGTTCTCGGCCCGGCTCTTCCGGCACCTGCTGGCCGGGGTGCTGGCCGTCGACCTGATCGTGTTCAACCTCTTGGCCATCGTCCCGCCCATCACCGAGGCCCAGGCCCAGGCCCAGACCGGGCCGGCCGCCGCCCTGCGGACGTTGACCGGCGACGGCCGGTTCATCATCTACGACCCCGACGAGATCGACATGGCCCAGCTCTACGCGGTCGGCCAGACCGACCTCAACATCTTCACCGGGGTGCCCAGTGCCCAGGGGTACACGGCGCTGACCGACGGGGCGTACTACCGGGCGACCGGGTCGCACCTCCAAGAGACCCTCAACCCGGCGACCCTCGGCGGCTCGGTGTGGGACGGGCTGAACGTGACGTCGATGCTGTCCCTGCCCACGTACTTCGTGGACCGGGTGCCCGGCCCGGCCAACCAGCCGACCGCCCCCCCCGGCGCCGTGGTCTTCGTGCCCACCGGCCCCGCCCACCCCGCCCCGGCCCCCGCCGTCATCCTGGCCGCCGGGCGGGCCCACGACTGGTACTTCGGCGGCCTGCTCACGGTGAGCCGGGCCACCGTCCCGGTGGACCCGGGCTCGAGCACCGGTCTGCGGGTGGGGCTGGTCACGGCGTCGGGAACCGTCAGCTGGGTGCCGGCGGGCCAGGTCAGGCTCTCGGGAGGACCGTCCGAGCGATCCCTCGAGGTCGAACTGGCCCACCCGACCCGGGCCGGCGGGCTGGTGGTGCGGGCCGGACCGGCCGGACTGGACGCCGTCGGTCTGCCGACCGTCGGCACGGCCGAGGCCGGCACGGTGCGCCTCAGCGGACCGCTGCAGAGCGTCGTGCAGCCGCCCCACTGGCTGTTCGCCGGTGACCTCGGCGGCTTCGGGGCCTTCGTGAACACCCGGGCCGGCGGCTGGGCCCGGCTCCGGACCCCCGCCGGCCGCCGGCCGCCGGCCGGCAGCTCGGTCGGGGTCGGGCCGACCGGGCCCGACGGCGGCCAGAAGATCACCGTGCGCGCCACCGCCCCCCTGGTCCTGGTGCGCAGCGAGTCCTACAGCCCGGGGTGGAGAGCGACCGTCCGCACCCGGTCGGGGGGCTCGGGGTGGGGGCCGGCCCGGTCGGTGCCGGTCCGCCCCGACGGCATCGTCCAGCAGGTCAGCCTGCCCGGTCCGGGGACCTTCCTGGTCACGTTCTCCTACGCCCCCCGCTCGGCCGTGGTCGGGGTGGCCGTGTCCTCGGCCGCCGGCCTGGCCCTGCTCGGCTGGGCGGCCGTCGAGGCCGTGGGGGCCCGGCGCCGGCGCCGGCGCCGGCCGGCCCCCGAGGCCGGGGCCCGGACTACTTGACCTTCCCCAGCCGCCAGCGCTGGGGTTCGGAGACGCTCAGCGCCTCGGGGGACGAGGTGTAGGCGACGACCAGCCAGAAGGACCCGTGGGTCGGAGCGGCCACGTAGGTCGACGGGTAGAGGGTGACCACGGTCGAGCCGTGGGGTGGGAGCACCACCGGCCGGTAGTGGTAGGCGTGCCAGAAACCGTCGGGATGGGCCGAGCCCACGGTGACCATGAAGTGGGGGGTGACCGTCGTGCCGGTGTCGTTGCGCACCGAGACGGTGACCGCTTCGAGCGAGGTCGCCCTGTCCGAGGCCACCACCGAGCGCACTCCCAGCTCGAGCGGGGCCACGGTGAAGGCCAGCACGGCCAGCCCGGCGGCGGCCAGGCCGACGGCCGCCACCACCGGGCCGAAGGGTCGGCGCCACCGGCCCACCCCCCACGGGGCGGTCGACCGGCCGG
>Ga0181519_10000896_pt1 | contig 26574 bp, 21 predicted proteins | sample PEATcosm2014_Bin_26_FD_121102 | JGI IMG/M metagenome (GOLD analysis project Ga0181519, IMG submission 121102) | Peatland microbial communities from MTU Mesocosm Facility, Houghton, MI, USA - PEATcosm2014_Bin02_10_metaG | ecosystem: Environmental > Terrestrial > Soil > Wetlands > Peat | place...
CCGGTCATCGCATCTTTCGCGTTCAGGAATAAATTCAGAAAAACCTGCTGCAGTCGTCCAGCGCTCCCCTGAATCAGGGGAAGGTTCTCATGCAGTTCCGATTGCACTTGCACTCCCGCCACTTTGAACTGGTGGTCGAGTAAGGCGAGTGTGTCGGTCACCACCTTGTTAAGGCTGATTTCGGCGAATTCCGTGCCGGTGGTGCGCGAGAAATTCAGCAGATTGTTGACGATCTCGTATGCCGTCTACTTCTGGAAGAAAAATATGTCGAGGAGCGAGGCCTTCGGCGCATCCGACTGCAGTTGCTTGGCCAGCATTTGCGTGTAGGAAGAGATTACGGCCAGCGGAGTGTTGACCTCGTGCGCGACGCCGGCAGCCAGCAGGCCGATGGAAGAAAGTTTGTCGGCCTGGGTGAGCTGGACTTCGAGTTCGATGCGCTCGGTGATATCGTCCATGATGACGAGGCGGCCGACGACGTTGAACTTGCGCGTCACCAGCGGCGCGATGGCCACGTTGACGACACGGGATTCGCCGGTCGGCGTTGCCAGCCGGAACTTGTAGAGATTGTGGATGCCGGGATTCTGCCGCACGCGGTAGAACTCCTCGACGAAGGCCGCCGGAAAAACCTCGCTCAACGAGCGTCCGACCACCTGCCAGCGTGGCTTGGCATACATCACTTCCATCTGGGAGTTCCACGACTCGACGCGATCCTGCAGATCGACGGCCAGCACGCCGACGTTAATGGACTCGACGATGTTTTCGTTGAAATCCTTGAGGCGCTCGTACTCGCTCACCTTCTGTTCGAGCGATGCGTACAGGCGCGCGTTCTGGATCGCGATGGCAATGTAGCCCGCGAGAGTCTCCAGCAACTCGACATCTTCGCTGGAGAGAAAATCGCCTTCCATGGTCTTGCCAAGGCCGAGAAAGGCAATGGTCTTCTGCCGGGCGTGGCATGGGATGTAATAATTCAAATCAAGGCGTGAGATCGCTTCCTGCGCGGCGCCCGTCTCGCGCGGCAACTGGCGGGTGTTTTCGAAGAAGATGTGCCCGGCCGCATCCTCAATTCGGGGCTTGGCCAGAAAAGCCAGGTCGACCGCGCCAATCGTTCCGAGGCCGAATGATTTCGAAAGTTCGAAGCGCGATGAGTCGTTGTTGCCGAGGAAGATGGCGAGGCGATCCACCAGCAATGTGCGCGCCAGGCGGTCTACCAGCGACGAAAGCATCTTGTCGAGATCGGTCTCCGAACTCAACTCCCGCCCGAACTCGACCAGCGTGCGCCGGTAATCGTAGCGTGTGCGATAGAAGAATAGATCCAGCTTCTCCTGAATCCATTTGCGCACCGGATCGAAGAGCAGCGCCGTCACGACTACCGCGACCATGAGTCCGTAAGGGCCGGTACTCGGAATGCGGGCGTGCACCAGTTCGGCAATTGCGGCTACCACTGCGAAGTACGATCCGACGATCGCCGCCGCAGCCAGCGTGTACGCCATGCCGCGCTTGAAGATCAGGTCTACGTCCATCAGTCGGTAGCGGACGATGGCGTATCCGAAGGTGAGCGGCAGCAGTCCCAAAGAAAGTACCGTCACCTTCATGGCCGGCGAAGGCATCGCGCCGAACAGATAGGGAATGACGTAAAACAGCGTGAAGGGCGTAATCGCCATCACAGTGCCGCGCGTAATCCACTTCAGTTGCTGGCGCAGGATGGGCGTGGTTGCGTGCCGGTAGTTGCTCCACAAGACCACGGCGGCGGAGACGAAGAAGATCGTCAGGTAAGCCCAGTGCACCCGGTTGAGATTCCACAGCAGCCGCGCACTCGCCTGCAGAAATTGCAGCGCAGAAATCTGAACGCCGAGCAGAATCACTCCCGGCAGATACAGCAGGGGAATCGACCAGCGGTTCTTACTGATGAAGGCGCGCCGCTCCGGGAAGGTCAGCACGAAGTGCAGGAATAACGCCGGCTGCAGCAACCACGCGACTTCGTTGCTCCACAGGACAATCCAGTCAAATGTGTTGAGCTTGCCGGTAAAGTGGAGCGAGTAGAAGATGAACGAGACCAGGCAGAAGATGTAGAAGTGCAGGGAACCGACCGCGGTCCAGCGCCGCAACAGCACATAAAGCCCGATGCCAAGATAGATGAGCGCGATCAGCCGCAGCCAATCGTTCATCGAGCGCTCGGCCGGCACGAGCACCACTTCGACGTCCAGCGGAACCGAGTTGCGGATCAGGGAGTAGGTTGCCTTGGAATAGACTCCGGAATAGTAGAGCTGGCGAGTGACGGCGGCCGAACTATCGACAGGACGCCCGTTGACGCTGACCACTACGTCTCCGTTGCGGATGCCGGCGAGAGCGGCCGGGCCGCTGGGATCGAGCCGGTCCGCCACCACTTGGCCCTTGCGTTCCAGCCACCAGACACCATCGTCGGGGATCGGGGACTGATGCTCCTGCTTGTAATTGAACCCGGCAAAGACGACGGCCGCAAAGGTCAGGAGACCCAGCACGATGACGGTAAAGCGGGCCTGAAATTCGCGGTTCATGGGACGCGCCGGGGGCGGGGAGACTCCTGTCGGCTGAATTCTCCGCTGGCTAGATGTGTGCAACTTCACTGCCACCATCCCAATTTGCGCGGTCGTCGATAACCCGCTCGGATAGAACAACTTCCGCAATTATAAAGATCTTGCGGTAGGTTTACTATGAAATATGGAATGTGCTTCCTGATTTCAGGATGGCTCGCTTATCGCCTGGAACGGGTTTCCAGAGGTGGAATCCCGGGGTTAAAGCGATGGATTCAGTGGCGCAACAATCGCGGGATTTTGAGCGGGCCGACCCTTATTGTTGAATGGGGAGGCTCGGGAACTTCCCATTTCCTGAGCCTCCCACTTATCAGGGCGCCCCCCAGACTCATTCTTCGAGAGGTGAGCAATTCCCTCAAGTGAGTGTCATCATGCCCCCGATCGATTGCGGCGTCCATGGAGAGGGAATGAAGATTGTCTGAATTGATCTGAAGAAAAATCTGATCTTGACACACCCGGTGGAGCAGACCAGAATCCTCATACTCGACTATTTGCTGGTTGCGGGTAGAGGTGTGTGGTGCCGGAAAAGAAGGTCAGGTTCGACGACTTCCAGGTTGACTTTGTTCGTTTTCAACTCTGCCGCCGGGGCTTTCCGGTGCGATTGGAAGGTCTGCCCCTGCAGTTGCTCATGTTCCTTGTCGAACACAATGGCGAGCTCGTCACCCGTGAACAAATCTCGGGGGCACTTTGGAGTAAAGACGTCTTCGTGGACGTGGACCAGGGGATCAATACGGCGATCCGCAAGGTTCGCCAGGCTTTGGCCGATGACGCCGACCAACCGCAATACCTGCAGACAGTTGTCGGGCGGGGCTATCGTTTCGTTGCGCGCGTGGTTGAGGAGGGTGCCGCGCCCAGCCATGATTTCATGGTTTCCCCCGAGGACCTCGGGCGCGCCATCATGATGGCCGCCGGGCTCGATCCGAAAAATCCTAAGTCAAATCCAAAGCTACCCGACGAATCCTGACGGGGTCGATGTAATTGTCATTTTCCTGGGTGCTCCAGATTGTTGCTACAGACTTCCTGGACCTGATCGTGGTGTTTCGCTTTCGATTCGCCGTCCCTGCTGTGTATACTTTCGACGAAGCTTCCAGCTTCGCGATCCATGAGCGCGTGGGGCGCTCCGACACGGAAAATCTGGCATGAACACGGCAATTCGTACGCAAGGTTTGCGCAAGGTTTACAACACCGCGCCCCCGGCCGCCGCCGGGCGAGGAGACGCTTCGGCGGCGGACAAGCGCGGCAGGAATTCCAAGTCGCAGCCCAAGCCTGAGATCAAAGCCCTCGACGGGATTGACCTCGAGGTTGCTCCGGGACAGATCTTCGGACTGCTTGGCCCAAATGGGGCAGGGAAGTCCACGACCGTTGGCATCCTGACTACGCGCGTCCGTCCTACCAGCGGCACGGCCTGGATTGGCGAATACGACGTCTGGCACGATCAGACTGCGGCCAAACGCCAGATCGGAGTGGTCGCCCAGCGCCCCAATCTGGATTTCGCCCTGACCGCTCGCGAGATTCTGCTTTTTCACGGAGCCTACTTCGGGATCGGTTCGCAGGAACGCTCCGAACGCGCCAATGCGTTGCTGGACCGCTTCAAGCTGACCGATCGCGCCGACCAACTGGTGCGCGGGTTCTCCGGCGGGATGATGCAGCGCATGTCGATTGCGCGCGCCATGATGCACGACCCCCAGGTGTTGTTTCTCGACGAGCCCAGCGTGGGCCTCGATCCCCAAACCCGGCTGCTGCTGTGGGAGATCATCCGCGAGTACAACCAGAAGGGTCGCACGATTCTACTCACCACGCACAACATGGAAGAGGCGGACACATTGTGCGAGCAGCTGGCGATCATCGATCACGGTCGAATCATCGCGCAGGGCACGCCCGGCGAGCTGAAGGCCTCGATCCCCGGCGGATATCTGCTGCGCCTGCGCTTCGGGCATCACTCCGCGCCACTACTGGAGCGCCTCGGCACGCTGGCGGGAGTTACCGAAGTCCGGGCCTTCGGCGAAAGCGGAGCCGACCTCTATGCCGGCCGCGGCGGATCGCTGATTCCCGAGGTCGTGAACGCGGCCGCGGCTTTGGGCGTCGAGCTATCCGATGTTCACATCTCCGAACCGAGCCTGGAAAATTTGTTTTTGCATCACACCGGCAGGAGCTTGCGCGAATGAACTGGAAGACCTTCCTGGCACTACTGGCGCGTGACGCTCACGTGGCGCGGCGCAATCTGGTTGCCCTGCTGTTGCAGACGTTCCTGCAGCCATTGTTGTTCGTTTTCATTTTCGGACGCGTCATGGTGGGCAGCGGCTATCTCCCCGCCGCTTACAAGAGCCTGCTGCTCCCCGGAATCATGGCTATCAGTATGGTGTTCACCGGGATCTGGGCAGTCGCCATGCCTCTGATTGCGGAATTCCAGTTCACGCGCGAGATTGAAGACCGCCTGCTGGCCCCGATCGACATCGCCTGGGTCGCAATAGAAAAAGTCGTGGCCGGGCTGATTCAGGGACTTGTAGCGGGCCTGACGGTGATTCCACTGGCGTGGATCATCCTTGGGCGCGGGCTGGAATTGCATCTGACGAGGCCCTGGCTGTTCTTGTGCATCACCTTGCTGGTGGCGGGATTCTCGGCCTGCGGCGGACTAGCGCTGGGATGCAGCGTCGATCAGCAGCACATCGGCTTGATGTTCAGCATGGTAATGACTCCGATGATTTTTTTCGGCTGCACATACTATCCCTGGAGCGCGCTGAACAAGTTCCCGATCATGCAGAAACTCGTGCTCATCAATCCGCTGGTGTACGCGAGCGAGGGACTGCGCGCGACCCTCGCGCCCCAGTTCGAACATCTCTCCCTGCCGTGGATTTTGGTGGCGTTGACGCTGTTTGACGTGTTGCTGCTGGTAGTGGGACTTCGCCAGTTTCAGCGGAAGGCGGTCAGCTAGAGGAAGTTGTCGTAGCATCGACTCACTCGGGTTGACCCGCTCACCATCCGATTGACCTGCGCTCCATCCGAGGGCGAGCGTGCCGGCGGGGCGCCGGCGCTACGATCCCCAGGGACTAGGCTTTCACGCCGCGCTATTTCGACGACGAAAACACCGTCCACGGGTAGGCATCCATATCGCGCAACAATCCATGCTCCCATGCGAACTCCGGATGCTCCTGCAGATGCTGTTGCGCCTTGAAGTTCATCCCGCAAGCATGACCGGCCGCAGCCGAGAGTGACATATGCGCGACCATGGTGGCATCGGCAGCTTTGTTCTGCACCGCTCCCGCGTTTCCGTAGGGCGGCTGCCAGGGCTGCGAGCCGCGCGCTGAGAGATCGATGTGTCCATCCAGGGTGCGCTCGTCAGCTTCTTCTTTCCTGGTATAGGTATCGTAGTGGTCGGCCAGAAACCGCTGCGCGGCGGACACATCAATTTTTCCCTTGTTCTCCGACATTAACTGTTCCCAGCGCACGTGGCGGGCATTGGCGCTCGCGCTCATGTCCTTTGGATCAAAATCGGTTTCTTCAAGGATGAGTTTTTCATCGACCGGGAAATTCGAGCCGACGATATACCCGTCGGTCTTCTTTTCCAATGTCACGTTCCTGAGTCCCAGTTCGAGGCTGCCGATTTCGTTGGTCTTCACATCCGCGAGCAGCCAGTTGTTGGCATAGCCGCCGTTGTTGCCGGCTTTCATGATGCGGGCAAAATCGTCGATCGAATTGGAATACTGCGCCGCCTTGCGCGCCCGTATAAATTCCGGAATGCCGTTCGGATCGTAGCCCGAGAAATGTCCAATCGTCGTTTCGGTGATCGCGATGCCCGCCGAGTTGATGACGAAATCGTCGGCGCTGTGGATGACCCCGGGCAATCCGTCCATCAACATGCGGTAGCCTTTGGCGGGGACGATATCGAAGATGATTGTCCAGCGCGCGCCATCCATGTAGCTGGTCCAGTTATTGTGCGCGATGACGATCCTGCCATCCCTGGTATAGCTGCCGGTCGCGACAAACGCGCTGCAGTGCTCGGGGGCGACCAGCGACGCCGATGACTTGATCCCGTGCTCCTTGTCGTATTGCTTGACGTAGTATTCCCACTCTTCGGCGGCGTTGATCGCAACCACGTCCCACAGATCGAGTTTCACACCCCGGGCGCTAGCTCCATCGGCGATGCCTTGCAATTCCTCGCGGTACTGCTGCTCGATGTGAGGCCACATCATGGTGCGCCCGGCGTCGCGGAAGAACTGCCAGTCTTTCTGGTCCTCATGCGACTCTTCGAGCGCCGTTACTTTTAGAAGGTCTTCAATCTCCGGGGCCAGCAGATAGCCGTTCTGATAGCCGATCTCGGAAGGCGTCCCTTGCAGATGGACAAAGGTCCAGCCATTCTTTTCGGGCAGGCGGAAACTGTTCTTCAAACGCAGATCGCTGCTGGCATCTTTCGCGGCAGACGTCAGGCCCAGTGCAACCAGCAGAGCGATAACTCGGACAATGGTCTTAAACATGGATCCCCCACAGGAATGGCAAGAATTTTAGCAGAGCGGCGGTTGTTAAGGCTTTCGTGCCTTGACGTGAATCGAGCGGGTAGTCTGGAAGTCTACCTTCGGCGGGTGCCGAAAAGCATGCTAAGTGTGGTGTCCCAGAAATTAGGGGGAGGGGTAAGGGGGCCTTCGACTCCGTGGGGCGCTTCGCTTACCCCGCTCCGCTCAGGATGACTTCGGCTGCTTAAGTTGTGAAGCAGGCTCCGCTCTGGAGTGGTTTCAATTGGCGCAAAACTGCAAAGAAATCAGGCATCGAAAACGAGGCCTTTTACTTTTGCCCGCCACTGCAACTTCCCGCCAACCGTTCTAAAATCTCCTCATGCCGAATCTGCAACAAGTCGCCGATCTCGAGAAGCGTTTTCTCCTGCCTACCTACAATCGTTATCCGGTCGCCTTCGAGCGCGGCAAGGGCGTCTTCCTGTTCGATTTCGAGGGCAACAAGTATCTAGACTTCGTGGCCGGCCTGGGCGTCAACGCGCTCGGCCACGCGCATCCCAGAATCGTCAAGACGATTCGCGAGCAGGCCGCCCGTCTGATCCACGTCTCAAATCTCTACTACAACGAGTATCAGGGACAGCTTGCGGAGCGCCTGTGCCAACTGTCAGGACTGGATCGCGTCTTCTTTTCGAACAGCGGCACTGAAGCGATGGAAGGTGCGATCAAACTAGCGCGCCTCGCCGGGCACAAAGCCGGCGGCGATGCCAAGTGCCAGCTGGTCGCGCTGCAGGGCTCCTATCACGGACGGACCTTTGGCGCGATGTCGCTCACGGGACAAGACAAGTACCGCAAGGGCTTCGAGCCGCTGCTTGAGAACGTCAGCTTCGTCGAACAGAACAACATCGAGTCGCTGCGCTCAGCCGTGAACGCCAACACCTGCGCCATCGTGCTCGAGCCAATCTTTGGCGAGGGCGGAATTCTGGAGTGCACACGGGAATTTTTGCGGGAGTGCCGGGCGCTCGCCGATCAGCACCAGGCGGCGCTCATCCTCGATGAAATTCAGTGCGGGCTGGGCCGAACGGGGACGATCTTCACATTCCAGGGATTCGGCACTGTGCCGGATATCGTCACTATCGCGAAGCCGATTGCGGCGGGACTGCCGCTCGGGGCGTTCATCTCCAAGGAGAGTTTCGCCTCGGCTATTTCTCCGGGACAGCATGGCACCACTTTCGGCGGCGGTCCACTGGCTTGCCGCGTCGCGCTGGAATATCTGGCCATCGTCGAACAAGAGCACCTGCTCGAAAATGTGGCAAAGGTTGGAGGCTACTTGCAACAGCAGCTTCACGACCTGGTGGGCACGTATGCCGCTACGCGCGAGGCCCGCGGCCGCGGGTTCATGCAAGGCCTGGTTCTCGATATTCCGGCGCGTCCGCTGGTGGAGCAGGGATTGGCGGAGGGCGTACTGCTCAATGTCACGCAGGATACTGTTCTGCGCTTCCTGCCGCCGTTCTTGCTGCCAGAAAAGCACGTGGACAAGGGAATTCGCGTATTAAAGAAACTGCTCGGGAAGAAGCGTGGAAAAGATCAGAACAAAATCTCAGCCGCCGTTGGGGCGATGTCTCACTAACGGCGATTGCGCCGCTGCGAAAATCGCCAGCTATCCAGCCGAGGCGGCACCCTCAATCAATAAAGAAGTGGGAGCCAGTTTCGGCTCCCACACAAGCGACAGAGGCGTTATCACTTAATAATCATTAGGACACAAATCGCGAGGAAAAAGTTGCCCGTAAAAGCGCAGAAAACGGCCGGAAAGTACCGCCCCGAATCAGAGATGGATAAGAGTTGGGTGGAACAGAACCCGGTTGGGACGTATCCAATCGAAGAACATTGGATTGATCTCGCCGGCGGACGCATGCGTTACCTCAAAGCGGGTTCCGGACGGCCGCTGATTCTCGTCCACGGGCTGATGGGCTACTCGTTTTCCTGGCGCTTTTCCATGCCTGCCCTTGCAGCCTACGCCACCGTCTATGCCATCGACAATCTGGGAGCGGGACTGTCGATCGCTCCCGAGGGTTTGGATTGCACCGTGCGCGGCACTGCCGAACGCGTTCTCGAGTTCGCCGATGCCATGGGACTCGCGGAATTTGACCTGCTGGGCACCTCGCACGGCGGCGGTGTGGCCATCATGGCAGCAGCGCTCTGCGCCGAACGGCACGACAAACGCCTGCGACGGCTAATACTGGTGGCGCCTGTCAACCCGTGGTCGGCGCACGGCAAGCGGCTCGCGCCCTTCCTCGTGACTCCGCTCGGTTCTATATTTTTCCGCAACACGATTGAGCGCTGGCGCGCGCTCGACTACCTCTGGCTGCGCCGTCTTTTCAGTGATGGCGCCAAAATTCCTCCGGATTCGCTGGACGGTTACCGGATTCCTGTCCTGCGAAATCACGGGTTCCGCCACGCTTCGCACATCCTGCAGAGCTGGACGGCGGACCTGGCTGAACTGGAAGCGGTCCTTCCCAAAATCCGCGACTATCCCACTTTGCTGGTGTGGGGGACAAAGGATCGCGCCGTGCAACTTCAGTCCGCCGAACCGCTCCGCCAGAATTTCAATGATGTAAAGTTGGTGGCATTCGACGGCGTAGGACATTTGCCCTACGAAGAAGCCCCCGAGGAATTCAACCAGGCACTGATCGAGTTCCTAAATGAAAGTGGGAAATGACTAGTCGTCGGTTCTCAGCGAACCAGGCTTGCGGCTAATGGGCCACAGCGTTTCCCACTACGTGCGCACTTTTGTCGCCGACTATGGCTACTGGGCGGTGGCCGTGGCGCTATTGTGCGAGAACGCCGGCTTGCCTGTTCCGGGAGAGAGCACGCTCCTGCTGGCTAGTTTCCTCGCTTACACGGAACACCGACTTCATCTCGGATGGATCATCGTGGTCGCTACCCTGGCGGCTACGGTCGGCGACAATCTGGGCTATGCCCTCGGTTATTATGGCGGGCGCCCGCTCGTCCTTCGCTATCAGAATTTCTTTGGCGTTTCGCAGAGTTCGGTCAAGAGTGGTGAGGCGATCTTTGCCCGCTATGGCGCCTGGACCATTTTTCTTGCCCGCTTCATCTTTGGCATGCGCGTGATCGCCGGGCCGCTCGCGGGCGTTCTCCGCATGCGCTGGCGTACCTTCACGCTCTTTAATTTCCTGGGCGCGGTGACGTGGGTGACTTCTATCGCCTGCGCCGGATACCTGTTCGGGCAGCAATGGCGCAGCCTGGCGCGGGCTGTCCGGCGCTTCAATGTAGCCCTTCTCATCCTGATCGCGGTCGCGGCCCTTTATGCCTGGTGGAGACAGCACCGTAAGGCCCTGCCAGAACAATAGGGTGGGCGATCGGGATAGCCGACGACGTCGGCTTGGGGCTTGTCCGGGTCGTGACAGTCTTCGGTTACTTCCACGCGGCGGCGCTCCCGGCTTATGCTGATACGAGGTTCTAACGGGATACAGTCCCAACTTAGAACCGAAGCCTGAAACATCATGATCCCGAAAAGCGCTCCCGAATCATCCTCGCCCCTGTTGAGAGTGGGACTCTCCCAGGTTTGGGTGCGCTTCCTGTTTGCGATTGTCGGGCTGGTGCTGGCTTTTGGCGCGGCGCTGTTCTCTACGGTGTCCCAGGAGTCGGGGAACGTCTGGGGCACGATCATCCTCGCGTCGGCCGCGCTGGTTCTGGCCACCTTCGTCGGATTGACCACCGTCCCCTACCTGGCCCGGCGGGTGGTGGCCGCGCGCGTGCGGGAGGCAATGGATTACGAGGTGACGCGCCCCGGCATGATCTACATGCTGATCAGCGTCGTCATCGGAATTGCCGCCATCAACACCGGCAACAACCTGCTCTACGTGATCGTTGCGGCGCTGCTTTCCGCCATCGTGGTCTCCGGAATCGCCTCGGCCGCCGTGCTGCGCAGTCTGACGCTCGACGTGCATTTGCCGGAGCACGTTTTTGCCGGCCGGCCGATCATGGCGCGCCTGCGCGTGCGCAATTCCAGTTCGTGGATGCCGTCTTTTTCCGTGCGCGTGGTTCCGGGGAAGCGCAAACCAGTTCAGCGCTGGCGTTGGGAGCCCCACACGATCGGTGTACCTTCGAATCGCGCGCCCGAGCGGCAGTGGCTTCGTCTGCCCGACCGGCGTTTACGCCGGGTTCGCACGCAAGCGGAACGTCCGATTCTGCAGCATCCGGTCTACTTTCCATTTCTGGCTACGGGGCAGGAACTGTGCGCCGACATCGAGATGAGTTTTCCCGCGCGCGGCCGTTATGAGGAGAAGAATTTCGGGTTGGCGACGCGGTTTCCGTTCGCCTTCCTGCTGAAAACGCGGCGTATCAATCTGGCCCGCGAGATTATCGTCTACCCGGTGGTCGAGCCGACGGAACAGTTTTTGGACGTTCTCCCCATGGTTACAGGTGAGTTCGAAACGTTTGTGCGCGGCCGCGGCTACGATCTTTACCGCATACGCGAGTACATGCCCGAAGATTCGGCCCGGCATGTGGACTGGAAGGCGACCGCGCGCACCGGAGCTCTCAAGGTTCGCGAGTTCAGCCGTGAAGACGAACGCAAACTCCGCATCGTGTTCGACAATCCCGCTCCCGGCGTGCTCGAGCCCGGCCTGTACGAGAGAGCGGTGCGGGTGGCCGCCTCCCTGGCCTGGCATTTTCACCACGAGGATGTCGACGTTTCGTTCGTCGCCCCCGGCCTGGAGCCGACGGCTGACGTCTTTGATTTCCTGCGCTACCTCGCGCTCGTTGAACCCCAGGACGCAACACCCGTGTTCGGGCGCCTTCGCGCCAGCGAGGACTACAACGTGATCGTGACCGCACGCGAACGGGAAGGCATTCCGGTCGCCTTCTCGACCTCCTCTTACGTGATCTCTGTCGGCCAGACGCCCACGCAATAGACCTTTCCACCTCTCCAGATAGTTGCCGGCTTTCGTCCTCCTGGCGGCCGAAGCGGCTTTCGGCCAAATTCTCGTCGAAGGGATTGTCATAGCACCTTTGGGCAGGGGTAATGGTTACTAAGGTTACCTAAGTAGATTGACCCGAAAGGGCATGGGGGCTGAGGATAGCAAATGAGGATTGAGAGAGCCCTTGGTGTGGGGTGCGCCTTCTCTGTCCCCGAAGATTCCCATGTCTTTGCACAGCCACGCAACTGCAATGTTCTTATGGTGGGCGCAACCAACCCTGCAGTTGGTGGTGGCCGGAGTGTTGTGGCGCCGGAAGATTCACAAGCAGTTCCCATTCTTTTTCTATTTTCTGGTGGCCCAGGTTCTGAATTTTGCGGTCACTTACCCGCTTTATCACGACTCCACCTACAAGTGGTATTTCTGTGCGTACTGGATCGGCGAGGCGGCCAATGCCGTTCTCGGGTTCAAGGTGATTCATGAGATTTTCCTGGACGTGTTCCGCCCCTATCATGCTCTGAAAGATCTGGGAACTGTTGTTTTCCAGTGGGCGGGTGCCGTCATGCTGCTGGTGTCGGTTGTGGTGGCCGCCTCCAACTCCTTCCGGCAGGATCCCATTTTGCACGCCGTTACGACCCTGGAGCGCGCGGTCTTCATGGTCCAGTTCGGACTCATTCTCTTTCTGATTCTATTTTCCCGGTACCTGGGAGTGTCGCGCCGGCAGACCAGTTTCGGCATCGCGGCCGGCTTTGGCCTCTTCGCCGGCACGGAACTGATGTTACTGGCCATGAATGCGGGCGGCCTGGTGGGTCACGCCACCTACAACCTTGTGAACATGTTGTCCTACAATGGGGCCGTAATTATCTGGCTTACCTACTCGCTGTCGCCAAAGGTATCGCGCGACCAGGCGGCCAACTACCTCCAGACGCAGCGTTGGGAAAAGAGCTTGGCCGACCTCACCCAGGCGGCGCCCAGCAATTCCCTGATACCCATGTTTGAAGGCATGGTCGAGCGCGCGTTCTCCCGGAGCTCGAGCAGTGAGGTCGAAGACGATATTCCGTTTCCGCGGCCGTCGGAACCCAAGCGTGCCAAGTCGGCTGCCGTGGGAGCGAAGACTCCGCAGTAGGGCTTCTCAAGCGGAACAGGGGGCTTGTGAAAAACCTTGTCAAGAGCTTTTTTTGCCTCCAAGTCCTCTCCAATTCATCTGCATTTAACCCTCACAAAGTGAAACCATAACTTTAACTTTTTGTAGGGAAGATCCTGTATTTCGGTGTCCGGAATAACCTGACAGCGCGGTCGGCACTCTGCAGGGTGGCGCGTCTCAAGGTGAGAAAGATAAGGCCCCGAGAATCAGAAGCTTGCCTCCTGTGTATAATGCCGGGTCGAATACTCGTCGAAAAAAGACGAGTATTCGGCAGACCCTAAGGAGACAAGTAAAATGAAACGTTCGCTCAGGGCGTTACTACTGTTGGTAGGTCTGGTAGGGACGTTCGCGTTCGCCGCTGTGCCGAAACACACGCATGGCCCGATCGCGATCTGCCCTATCGCTAATCCGGATTGCGGCGACTAATCGCAATTCGGCATTACACGAGTACGATGACGTAACAGAAGCAAAAGAAAGAAAACAAATTTTCAAGGCTGGCCGCATAGGCCAGCCTTATTTTTTGTTTTGAGCCGGCAGGATTGTTTCTTCTTTTGGAGGCGCGCTTGACGGCGGCGTGGCTGGCAGTTTCCCGTCGATATTGCCCATCGCTCCCGCTCCCACCTGTTCCGGTGGTTCCGCATCCCGGTCGATGTACTGCACGATGATTGAGATACGGCGGTTAGACGGGTCCTGGGGATTTCTCTTATTGCGCAGGTGCTGATCCGCGAAGCCGCGAACCTGCGAGACCTGGTCGGGTCGCAACCCGGATTGCTGCATCAAACGCCGGGCGGCATTGGCTCGATCGGACGAAAGCTCCCAGTTACTGTAACTGCCTTCGCCGACGAATGGCTTGGCGTCGGTGTGGCCTTCGACGGAAATATGATTGGGAACCTTTCCCAACTCCGCGGCAAGCAGCGTGACCATTTCTTTGCCGATTGGATTGAGCGCTGAACTGCCGCTTTCGAAAAACGTCGCGTTCTCCGACTCCAATAACTCAATCCGCAGGCCTTCGGTGGTCAGAGTCATCTCCACATTCTTGCGCAGGTTCTCCAGGTTATTAATCTTCTCGATGCTTTTTTGCAGTTGCTCCTTGAGGTCCGCCATGTTTTGTTTGCTGACTTTGAGCTCCTGCAGGTCCTGGCGTGTGGCTTGGGGGCCTTCGCCCGCTCCCTCGCCCTTCTTACTCGTACCAAATGTTTTGGATTTTCCGGTAGGATCGCGGAAGTATCCCGCGACCGCTTCCTGCACTGGCTTGTTGGTGTTCAGCAGCCACAACACGATGAACAACGCCATCATGGCGGTGACGAAATCGGCGTAAGCGACCTTCCAGGCCCCGCCATGATGGCCCCCATGGCCTCCTTTTTTCTTGATGACGATGATGGGCGGGGTCGGCATGGATGGGCCTTAAGCCGCGCCTCCCGCTGCGGCTGCGGCGTCTCCCCCTGCCGCGGGCGCAGCCTCGGATGCTCCACCCTTGCTCCGGCAAGCCTGCTCGACTTCTTTGAACGAGGGACGAACGTGTCCCGGTACGACTCGCCGTCCGATTTCCACCGCCATGATCGGCGCGACGCCCTTGAGAAAAGCGACCATCACCACCCGCATGACCATCAGGAATGCGTGTTCCTCTTCCGCAGCTTTCCCCATCCGGGCCGCCACCGGGCCGACCAATCCGTAGCAGAGCAGAATCCCAAGGAACGTTCCCACCAGCGCAGCCGCCACTTTGTGTCCGATTTCTTCCGGCGGTCCGCCCAATGCGCCCATGGTGATGACTACGCCCAGCACGGCAGCCACAATGCCCAACCCGGGCAGCGAGTCGGCGGTCGTGCTCAGCGCTGAGACTGGTTCCGATGCGCCATGGTGATGGACTTCCATATCGCCGTCGAGCATCTGGTCGATATCGAATACCTCCACTCCCCCGCTCACGGCCATCCGCATCGTGTCGCACACGAAGTCGCGAAGATGATGGTTGGCGACAAAGTGTTTGTACTTCGAGAACAACGGGCTCTTGGATGGATCCTCAATATCGTTCTCGAGCGCGACCAGTCCTTCCTTGCGCGCTTTCTGCAGCAACTCGTACATCATCTTCAGCGAGTCGATGTAGCGTTGCTTTGTAAATTTCGAGGACCCGAACACGCCTCCGATTCCCGCCCCGATCTGTTTCATGATGTGCAGCGGGTTGGCGATCAGAACCGTGCCCGCGGCTGCCCCGCCAATGATGATCAGCTCGGCCGGCTGGATGAGCACGCGCAGGTTGCCATGCTCCATCAGGTATCCGGCCACGATGCAGCCGAAAACTACGACAATGCCAATGATTGCAAACATAAGAACGCTATCCTCGAGCGGGCGCCTGCTGCGCATGGGTATGGGCCGCATCTACCGCCCTACCGGCTGCTGCTGCGTGCGTGGGCTCCAGCCCGTTGAGCAACTTCTCAAGCTTGTCGCCGGGTTGTGCCACGGCATGAGTTACCACCGCCAGCACGGGAAAAATATCGCCCCACCAGCGGACTTCGGAATTGGTCACCAGATTCCAGATGGTCTCCGCCGCGGCAGCAGTCGCCACCGGGTTCGCGGAAGGCAGCACCGCGATGAATTCGTCTTCGCCCCAACGCCCCAGAAAATTTTCCTGATGCAGACTGTGGCGCAGGGTTCGAGCCGCCGTCTGCATGAAAGGTATTGCGGAGAGCGGCCCGTGCTTCGAGCGGAATTCATCCAGCCCGAGCACTCGAACCCGCAGAATTCCGAACCCATGGCGGCACTCCTCCATGCCCGCGATCCATTCCGCCAGCACGGCGCGCGTCAGGCGATGGGACGGAACGTCCGTGACCGCGTCCAGGCAGCCGTATGGTGAGGGAGTGCCCGCTTCCGGCGCACTTTCGGTCTGCGGCTCGAGCGCTTCTTCAAAGAGAACGATCGCGCCCTCGACCGTGTCGCAGTTCGCGATGAGCGGATGGCTGCGGATTTTCACCGACACGCGATGGCCCAGCTTGTGCAGGTAGAAGGCAGATAATCCTCGCGGCTTGCCGTCCCGCAAAGTTGTTCCCACCGGGCAGTCCCGGCTGCACAATATGCGTCCGTGCTGATCGCAAGCGGCATGCTCGCTATATATGCGGCCCACCACTTCGTGCGCAAGGTGGCCGATGATGTGCTCCGCCCCGCGATTCCAGAAGCGAATTCGCTGTTCCCGATCGACCGCATAGATGCCGATCGGCAGTTCTTCCAGGGCGGTGCGGAAAAATACCGGGTTGTCGAAAAAGTTGGAGAGCATAGCCGGCGAACTCCGCCATAGAGTCCATCGGCAGAACAGGAAGCAACTTCAACGATCGAGCAGAGGCGTCTACGCGCCCCCGGAAACCCGGAAGGCAGCCCCCGATCGCGGGTCCGCCAGAGCGACCTTATTACGCGGCGTGTTCAGCCCGCTGCCCGAGCAAGCGGACCAGTTCCTCCACCTCGAACACTGGTGGCTGGCAAGTAGCTCCAGAGCAGACCACCGCAAACGATCTGCCCGCCTTGAGAGCGGGAAGGTGGGGAATGGTCTCTGCCAAGGCGGGAGGCAGATTCTGCGCGACCGCTTTGTCGGCGTCCATCTGCACGGCCGCGCGATTCAAGGAGAGGCCCTGGCGCGCCGCTCGATATAACTCGGCCGCAGCCTGGTCCTTTCCAATCACGACGACCTGGGTGTGAGGCACAGTGAAGCGAGCTACGGCCAGCCCATAGGTCGCCGCAAAAATTCCATGTTGACCAGCGACTCCGGCGTAGGCTTCGAGCGTGCGCTCGGCCAGTTCGCGGTCTGACGCCCGGTTCGAATATCCATGCAGGCGCAGCAATGCGACGGCCGCCGCCGAATTTCCGGCAGGAGTCGGCGAATCCTGAAAGGGCTTGCGGCGCGTGCCCAGGATGCCTTGGAGGGCCTGATGTTTTTCCGCTTCGCCCGTCGCCGTGCCGCTTGTATTGGTATCGAAGAAGCCGCCTGCTTCCGGGTCGAAGAATCCAGCTACCATCGCGTCCGCGATCGCGCGCGCAAAACGAAAGTAGCTGAGATCGGCCGTCGCCTCGTATGCATCGAGACACGCAATCACCGTGAAAGCATAATCATCCAGCACGCCTGTGGTTTCCCGGCATTGGGCTTTGGGATCTGAATAGGCGATCACGTGCTTCAATCCACGCTCTGCATTCCAGCCTTCCGCCAGCAGCCGGTCGAGCGAGCGCAGCGCAAAATGCCGGGCATCGCCAAGATCGAGCACGTTCGCCGCCTCCAAGTACGCGGAGATGAACATCGCATTCCATCCCACGTACACCGTCTTGTCGACATACGGCGTCGGACGCTGGAGGCGTGCGGCATACATTTTCGCCTTCGCCGACGCAAGCAACTCGCGGACCGGATCCTCGGTCAGGTCAAGCCGCCGGGAGATTTCCTCCACCCCCGCGCGTACATAAAGCACGTTCTTCGCCGGATCGTGATGCATCTCTCCAATCTCGCCGATGTCGTAACGAAGTTCGGCCACGCGAGCCTCATCTTCGCTCAACGCCGCGCGGGTCTCGTCCAGAGTCCAGCTGAAATAGTCGCCGTCGTCGTCCATCGAATAATCGGCATCCTGCGAGGCGTAGAAGCCGCCACGGTCGCGGTCGCTCAGCCATTCGTCGGCCCAGCGAATAATGTCTCGCGCGATGTCCGCAAAAAACTCGTCTCCCGTGACCTGCCAGGCGTGCACATAATTCTTCAGCAGCTCGGAATTGTCATAGCTCATCTTCTCGAAGTGGGGCACAATCCACCGCTCGTCCACCGAGTAGCGGTGGAAGCCCCCCGCGAGCTGGTCATACACTCCGCCCAGCGCCATCTTCTGCAAGGTATGGACAAAAATATGGCGGAGCGTCTCGTCTTCTGTCCGCGTGTACTGCTCCATTAACAGGTCGAGCGCGGCGGGGTGAGGAAACTTCGGGGCGTTGCCGAAGCCGCCATTTGCTTCGTCAAACATCTTCTGAGCCGATTCGACAATCGCGTCGATCACGGTCGCGGAAATCGTCCCTCCGCCGCCATACGATTCGGCCCGTGCAATCGCGCTCTCGACCATGGACGCCTGTTCGACCACGTCGCCGTGCTTTTCGCGATAAGCCTGCGCGATCGACAACAACACGCGCTTGAAACTTGGGCGGCCGTACCCGTCCTTCGGAGGAAAATATGTGCCGCCATAAAACGGCTTGCCATCGGGAGTGAGAAAAGCGGTCAGCGGCCATCCACCCTGGCCCGTGAGCGCACTCACCGCAACCTGGTAGCGGCTATCGATGTCGGGACGCTCGTCGCGATCCACTTTCATCGCGATGTAATTCTCATTGACGATCTGCGCCACTTCGGGATCGTCGTACGATTCCCGATCCATCACGTGGCACCAGTGGCACCAGACGGCGCCGATATCGAGCAGCATGGGTTTGTCGTCGCGGCGAGCCGCCGCGAACGCATCCTCGCCCCATTCGTGCCATTGAATCGGCTGATGCATGGCCGATCGCAGATAGGAGGAGGAAGCTCGGGCGAGGGAATTGCGAGCATGGGTGGTCATCAGGAGAGTTTATCGTGCGCACGACTGTGGTGGGACGGGGTTTTGCCCGGTCCACGCTGGGAACCCCGCCACCACAAGCCGACCGGTTCGGCCAGTGCTCTTGCCTAATTATTGATGTCCTGCCTGGATTCCAGTTTCTTCACCAGGCCATCCACATAGGACTTCTGATTATCCGGAGCCCCGGCGAGCGCCAGCTTCATCTCCTTGGCGGCATCGTCGAAATTGCCCTGCGAACAATAAATGCGCGCCAGGCCGGAATGCACAAACCACATGTCGGGATGCTTGCGAGCGTTGTCGCGGAAGATTATGAATGCTTCATCACTGCGCTTTTCCCCCTGCAAGCCACGCGCATAGATATGAATCTGCAGGGGAGTAGCCAGTTCGAGCGCCTTTTTCTCCGCCGCCTTCGCGTCATCCTTGCGATCCATCGCCAGCAGCACCTTCGATTTGGTCATCTCGTTCTCGAAACGATCTTCATTTTCGATTGACTTGTTTGAATACTGGAGCGCATCGCCCAAGTCGACTTTCTCCGCAAGCAAGTAGGTAGCCGCATCATCCCAGCTGATCCACGTGTATTGCGCGAGGTTGCGGAACTGCTTTTTCAGGCTGGCTTCCACGATGGGATGCACATCGACCGCCACTTTGAAGGGCACTGCGACTTTTTCCCATTCGAGTTCGACGACCGCCGAATCCGGCTTCACCTGATCGAAGTCATAGGTCAAAGCGTTGTGCATCTCGGCTGTCTGCGGCTTCACATTCACGCGCAGCGCATCTTCGGACTGGTCGTAGGTAAACGATCCCCACGCGGTCGAGGTCTTCGAAAAGATGACAGTCCACTCGTCCGCATTCGGAATCATGTGCAATCCGTATGTCCCCTTGTCGAGCGGCTTGCCTTCGATGGTGACCGGATCGCTGAAAGTGATCGTGGTATTTTCATTGGCGCCAGCGCGCCATACCTGCCCGTAGGGAACCAGTCCGCCCCAGACTTTGCGGTCGTTTACGAGTGGGCGGTGATAGTCGATGGTGATGTCGGTGATGCCGATTCTCTGGATTACCTTCGCGTGCTGGCTTTGCAGGGGCAGATCAAGCACCAGAGATTGCGCAAAGCCGATTGTGGAAAGGGCAGCGGCCACTACAAGCAGAACAACAGCCTTCGAGATTCCTCGCAGCATGGGGAATGCCTCCTTCGATGTCATTTTGAGTTTTTACGAATCGGGCTACGAATCGCGAGCCCACACCTGGTCGACGGGTTAGACGGAGGGCGCAGCGATAAGTGAGCAGGGGCTTGGACTTTGCTTCGAGCTCCGCGAGCCCGGGGTTCCGTGTTAAATAAAGGTGCTAACCCTTCCTCTGTCTTCAGCGTCTAACTTCCAGGGTCAACCGCGCATCTTTTCATGGAACTCAGTGCACCACTGATCCGTATCAAGGGGCAGGGCAGCCCGGTATCGTCTTGCGCGGAGGTCGGCCCCACACGCACCTATGCGGATGCTGATCGAAATCGTGCGCCAGTCGCTCGCCACGCTTTGGGCGCACAAATTGCGTTCGTTTCTCACCATGTTTGGCATTGCCTGGGGAGTGGGCTCTCTGCTGCTGCTGGTCGGCCTCGGTGAAGGCTTCCGCAGCGGACAGTCCCGGCAGCTCAAGAATCTTGGCCAGGACATTATGTTCACGTTTCCCGGCCGCATTCCTGCCGTCGAAGGCAGCACGCAATCGGGACAAACCTACCATTTCACCTATGAGGATTACCTGGCGATCCGCGCGCAGGCGCGTACGCTGAAATATCTATCGCCGGTGCTGAACCGCGAGGATATCCGCGCCGTCAGCGATTACGGCTCGACCAACGGACAGGTCTTCGGCGTGGCTCCCGAATATAACCAGATTCGCAACGTCCCGGTTGGGACGGGCCGCTGGTTCAATGACGAGGACAATAACGAAACGCGCCGGGTTGCGGTGGTGGGCTGGGAATTGCTCAAGAATATTTTTCCCGGCCGGCCCGCCGTGGGCTCAACCGTTCTCCTGAACGGCATCCGTTTCGACGTGATCGGAGTAGTGACCAAAGTCGGGCAGGACGGCAACAACGGAACCAACGCCCGCATTTTCATTCCAATCGAGACCATGCGCAACCTGTTCCGGCTGAAGGAGCAGAACAGCGAAGATGCCATCTCCTTCCTGAACTACCGCCCCTTCAAGCCGTCCGAACATCTGGCCGCCAAGCAGGAGGTACACGAGATCCTCGCCCGCCAGCACGGCTTCGATCCCAAACTCGAAGAGTCATTCGAGGCTTGGGACACCATCGAAAACAATCAACGGGTCGGCCGAATCTTTGACGGCATGGACTGGTTCCTCGGAGTAGTAGGAGTGATCACGCTGGCTCTGGGCGCGATCGGAATCATCAACATCATGCTCGTCTCGGTCACCGAGCGCACGCGCGAGATTGGATTGCGCAAAGCGCTGGGCGCTACCCATCGCGCCATCCTCACGCAATTTTTTGTGGAGGGCGCATTCCTGACTGCCTTGAGCGGCGGCATCGGCCTGGCGATTACGAGCGGCCTGGTCGCGATTCTGGCGGCCTTACCGGCCCCCGAAGGATTCGATACGCCGCGCATCGTTCTCTCGTCGGCGGTCGTCGCCATTCTCTTGCTGGCCTTCGCCGGCATCGCTGCTGGACTCTATCCCGCAAGGCAAGCCGCGCTGCTGGAGCCGGTCGAAGCCCTGCGTCAGGAGTAACGATGATCCTAGAACTCGGAAGCCAAGCCTACCAGGCGCTCAAGCACAATCGCCGACGCAGCATCCTCACCATGCTCGGCATGGCCTGGGGAATCGCTACCGTGGTCCTGTTGCTCGCCTACGGTTCCGGCTTCGAGCGCGGACTCTGGGTCGCCTTCCGCTCCTGGGGCACCAACCTCATCTTCATCTTTCCAGGACGCACGTCGCTTCAGGCTGGAGGCACCAAGGCCGGCAGCGAAATCAAACTTACCGTCAACGATCTCGATTACCTGCAGGCCGAGGTCCCGCTCCTCAAACGCATCTCCCCGGAAGCCTTCAAACAAAGCACCATAGCTTGGGGATCGCGCAGCGCCAGTTACGGCGTCAGTGGCGTCTATCCTTACTACGGCCACATGCGCCGCATGGAAGTCGAAGACGGCACCTTCTTCACCGATCTTGACGAGAACAATCGCAGCCGCGTAGCCGTCCTCGGCGCCGACGTGAAAAAGAAATTGTTTTCCGGACAGGAAGCCCTCGGTGAAAAAGTCCGCCTCGATGGCATTTCCTACGAGGTGATCGGCGTGCTCAAGCACGTAATTCAGGATGGCGACGACAACATGAACGGCAAGGTCTATATCCCGTTCACCTCCATGAACGACTTAATCAATACCTATTACCTCAACGGCATCGCCATGGAATACGAGGGCGATCACGCCAAAGTAGCCGAGGCTGTCCGCCGCTCCATGGCGTTCCACCACGATTTCGATCCGAAAGACAAGCGCGCCATCTTCGTCTTCGACGTTTTCGCCGACCTGCTTGACCTGCGCGTAATCACCACCGGCATCAAGATCATGCTCGGTTTCATAGGACTGCTCACGCTCGGCATCGGAGGAGTAGGCCTGATGAACATCATGCTGGTCTCCGTGACCCAGCGCACCCGCGAAATCGGCGTAGAGAAAGCTCTAGGAGCGCGGAGTTGGCACATCCTCGTCCAGTTTCTGGCTGAGGCATTGGTCATCACGCTACTAGGTGGCCTCGCGGGCGTAGCACTCGCCTATATCGTCTCCTGGTCCGTCGGCTCTCTCACGTTGTGGAGCGCCTTCTTCGAAAACGGATCCGAAGGGGATATTCATCTGGCTATCGACTCCACTACCTTGCTTGCCTCAACCGTCATTCTCGGATTCGTGGGGGTCGTCAGCGGTATGCTGCCCGCCATCAAAGCGTCGCGCCTAGATCCGATCGAAGCCTTGCGCTACGAATAGTGGCCAACAATTGAGCACACGGTAGTCAAATTTGCCGCGTGGGAGGGAAAGTTGGGAACGACCACTCCGTGCCTTCGCGCCCTTGACTTCGCTGTTTACGACTTTGAAATCCGGCACTGCTCCGCTTGGTGCTGCGTGGTGGTGGGGGGAAACAGGAAGTCAAAATCCCCACCCTGTCGCACGCGACGCGACAAGGAAAGGGCACCCTCGGAGGTTGAAAAGATGCGGTCGGGTGGTGACGAAACTGAAACATCACAAAGTGCGCGATGGTGGGGCGCCTGCATTGTGCCGGGACGCGTCGCTTGGGCGTCGTTCTCCCTACGCTGGCATATAAGAGGTTTGAGCTTTGATCGGAATCGCGCGGTGAAAATCCGCGAAAACCTTTGACAGACGCCGTTTTTCGAATAGAATCCCGATCAGGCAGCACATGACCGCACTTGTTCTTCTCACGGTTCCAGCCAGCTACCGATTTGACTTCCCGTTGATCCCCAAGGAGGCAACATGCACTCTCGAACACTGACGATGATTTCTGGCATGACACTGTTGGCAGCGATGGCAGTCGCAGTTCCACTGCCGGCCCAGGAACAACATGGCGGCTCTGAAGCCACCGTGTCATCTCCCGGCGCAATTTTACGAACCCCGCGAGGGACTCGAGGCTCCTTGCCCGGTACTTTAGGGTGGCAGCAAAATGCCGGGAGATCGGTAACGGGACAAGAGACGAGGACACCAGACTCCGCTTTTCGAAAGGTAGCCGAGGGCGCTCCTTCACCGCACATCGTAACTTTCGACATTCCGCACGCCGGCAAAGGCTATTTTCAGGGCACCATCCCGGTCATCAACAATACCGCCGGAGCGATCACGGGATACTACGTGGATTCACAAATGCCAGCCATGGCTTCCTGCGCGCCACCGATGGCAGCATAACAACGTTCGATCCCCCCGGCGCGGGAAAGGGTTCCAACCAGGGAACATTTCCGCAGGGACTCAATAATCATGGGACGATCACGGGATACTACACCGACTCCGAAAATGTGAGCCATGGCTTTGTGCGTGCCACCGATGGCTCGTTCACGACCTACGATGCGCCGGGCGCGGGCCCTCAAGCGGGCGAGGGAACCTTCGGCGAAAACATCAATAATGCGGGAACGATTTCCGGAGACTACGAAGACTTCCGATATGAGTACCACGGGTTTGTGCGCAGCGCGGACGGCACGTTCACGACCTTCGATGCTCCGGGAGCGGTGGACACTTACGTGCTGTTCACGGGAATGACGGAAGAAGGCGCGATCACCGGATTTCTTTACGATCAGTATGGGACTCACGGATATCTGCGCTCTCCGCAAGGCGCAATCACCAGGATCGATATCTACGAGTCGATCGCAACCCTGTGCGAAGGCATCACGACCAATGAGACGATCGCGGGGTTCGACCAGGACAGGGACTATGTTTATCACGGCTTCCTTAGAGGCCGGTCTGGCGTCGTCATTTCGCTCGATGATCCGCTCGCTGGCAGCGGCGCATATCAGGGTACTGTGGGTTATGACGTAAACCCCGGGGAGACAAGCACAGGGATCTACACCGATCCGATCAACGTGGTGCACGGGTTTGTGCGCACCCGGCAAGGCGTCTTCACGACTATCGACCCTTCGGGCTCAACTGGAACGTTCCCACAAGCCATCAACGCGGCGGGCGCGATTCCTGGTTTCTACTATGACGCGAACAACTCGGCCCACGGCTTTGTTTGGACTCCGTAGAGAGAGAGGGTGATGGCGGTGGCGGATAGGAGTGATTCTCAACGCATGGACATGAATGCCTGACCAAAGCGTCCAGTGACCGGGAACAGCTTGTGGCGCATTGTTTCGAGTTCGGATCGGACTGTGAGTTGGTCCCACGTCCCCACTCAAGCCAGCAAAGCGCTTGAATGGGACACTTGATACTGCGCGGAGGTGGGGGAACAGGAAGTCAAAATCCCCGCCCTGTCGCACAAGGCGCGACAAGGGCGGGCCACCCTTGCGCGTTTAAAAGGTACTGGCGGGTGGTGACGAAGCCGACACATCGCAACCGGAGACACCGCCCTAGGACGTTCCTTTTGCATAAGAGAGCATGGTTACTGGCGAGGAAACGGTAACGTGCGCGCTAATAACGTGGCGGGCGTGCAAGTTCTTAAGTTTGAGTATGAGGGGTTCGGTGACCTCCTGCCCCTTGGAGACGACAAGCGCGCCATCGGCGCCGCGCACTTCCTCTTGAATGATCATGCCCGGCGCAAGTAACTCCACGCGGCACTTCCTTATTTCGCCACTTTCCGCGTTAGGATCCAATGTGACCAGAGCTGCAAAAAATTCCTTGCTGAATTGTTTATTTTGACTGGCCAGAAGATGGGCTGCTTCGATTCGCGACTTTCCCTTGTGGATCATCTGTTCATAAGCCAGGATCAACCGTAGAATCTCCGCTCCCACGCGCAGATCAGCCCGGTCGTCGGTTTCGTGGAAGGGCCGGTTCTGGTGTTCGATCATCCAGGCAACGGCCTCGAGCCGGGGAATTTTCGAGAGCAGCCCGTAGGCGACACTCGGATGCGCGTCATATTGGGCTTGTTCACTGGCAGAAAGCTTCTCGCCGTTGTACACGGCCTCGATGGTTTCCGGAGCGAGAGTTACGCAACCGAGTTGGGACATCATGGCGGCGACTTCGTATTGCCAGGGGTTGCCCAAGTGCATCGCTGTCACGATGTGGTGGATGTAACGGCGGGCGCGCTCAGCCCGGCCGAAGGCAGCGGGATTGACGAGGCTGAGCACTTCGGTCAGGACTTGAATACTGCCGCTCAGGGTTTCTTCGAGAAGTTGATCTTCAGCGATGACCAGGCGGTACTGTACCAGCGCTGCGGTGAGGGTCCTGGCCATTGCCTCCTTGGCGCAGGGCTTGTTGAGGAAGCGAAAGATGGCTCCCTCATTGATGGCACTGATGGCGGAGGCCATGTCTGCCTGACCGGTGAGTATGATGCGGACGGTATTCGGCGAGCGGGCCTTGATAGCGCTTAAGAGCTGAACGCCATCCATGCCGGGCATGCGCATGTCGGATACTACAACCGCGTAGGGACCGGCCTCAGCAACCAGCCTCAAAGCTGCTTCGCCGCCGTTGGCTGTTTCGACATGAAATTCGCGGCATAAGGCGCGCCGGTACCCGTCAAGGATGTTGATATCGTCGTCCACGAGAAGAATTTTTTCAGGCATAGGATTCCTCTTCGCCGTCCCCCTTGCTTGCGGTTGGCTGCCAGCGGCTTCACGGGAAACCGACTCACTCGATCACATCATCGGCTGCAGTTCCCCTTTCTTTAAACCTATAACAGCGCATCCTAAAGACAGCTCAAGGTTCGCCTGTAGCACAAATGCTCGCAATGCGTATAACCCGCGCCGTTCGTTGACGGGTCTGTATGGCCACCGTAAGATGTAGCGACTGGAGGGTGGGGATCGTCTCGTGATCGGGCAGACTATTTCGCGATACCGCATTGTCGAGAAGCTGGGCGGCGGCGGTATGGGGGTTGTTTATAAAGCGGAAGACACCGAACTGGGCCGCTTTGTCGCGCTCAAGTTCCTGCCGGATGACGTGGCGCGCGATCCGCAGGCGTTGGAGCGCTTCCGGCGCGAAGCCCGCGCCGCGTCGGCGCTCAACCATCCCAACATCTGCACGATCTATGACATCGGCAAGACGGACGAGCAGTCGTTTATTGCGATGGAGTTTCTGGACGGCGTGACGCTGAAGCATCGGATCTCCGGAAGGCCAGTCGAGACGGGTGTTTTGCTGGGGCTTGCGATCGAGATTGCCGACGCGCTCGATGCGCGGTGACGTAAATTCGATTGTGTAAAAGCGAAGAGGGTGTAAGTTGGCTTTGGCCTCACGAGCTAAAGCCTTTCCGAAAAGGAGACCTACACCCGATGGCGAAGATAATCCCAATCACCGAGCA
>Ga0181519_10000904_pt1 | contig 26520 bp, 21 predicted proteins | sample PEATcosm2014_Bin_26_FD_121102 | JGI IMG/M metagenome (GOLD analysis project Ga0181519, IMG submission 121102) | Peatland microbial communities from MTU Mesocosm Facility, Houghton, MI, USA - PEATcosm2014_Bin02_10_metaG | ecosystem: Environmental > Terrestrial > Soil > Wetlands > Peat | place...
CCTGCGAGGCGGCGGTCGCGGCGATCGACTGGGCATTCGACACGCTCGGCTGGGAGTCCGTCATCCACTGCATCAAGGCCGGCAACGTCCGGTCCGAGGCGCTCGCGGCGAGGCTGGGATCGCAGCGGCTGCGCGAGGTCGTGCTGCCGCCGCCGAGCGCGGTCGAGGTGACCGTCTGGGGACAGAGCCGCGCCGAATGGCGTGCCGGCGCCCGTCAGCGTGGCGCGGGTGGCTTGCCGAGGTAAAAGCGGACCACCAGCCGCTGCACCCAGTTGCCATAGGGCGGATAGAACAGGCCCACGGGGAAGAAGCGGTGGCGCCGGAAGACCGCCTTCTGGTGCGACAGTTCGCGGAATCCCTCCTCGCCGTGGTAGGTCCCCATGCCCGAGGTGCCCGAGCCGCCGAACGGCAGGTCGTGATTGAAGACGTGCCAGCCCCAGTCGTTCACGGTCACGCCGCCCGAGTGCGTATTTGCGAGCAGGTCATTGAGCGCACTGCCCCCGAAGCCGAACGGGTAGAGGGCGAGGGGTCGCGGCCGCTCGGCAACATAGCGGACCGCGTCGGCGACCGTCCGGTAGCCGATCACCGGCAGGATCGGTCCGAAGAGCTCTTCCTGCGCGATGCGCATGGAGTCGTTGACGCCCGTGACGATGTAGAGCGGCAGCCGCCGGTCGCCGCCGGCGTCGCCCGCCGCGGTGACGGTCGCGCCCTTGGCGCGCGCATCGGCAATGAGCTCGAGGATGCGCGCGTGCTGGCGCGCAGTGACGATGCCGGTGTAGTCGGCATTGCCGGCGACCGACGGGTAGAGCGAGCGGAAGGAGCGCTCGGCGGCGGCGGCGAAGGCGTCCACCGCGGTCTCGGGCACGAGGGCGTAGTCGGGTGCGACGCAGATCTGGCCGCTGTTGAATGCCTTGCCGTGGGCCACGGCACGCGCTGCCGCCTCGAGGTCCGCCCCCGGGGCCACGAGGACCGGCGACTTGCCGCCGAGCTCGAGCGTCACCGGCGTCAGATGCGCGGCTGCGGCGCGCATCACGCGCGGCCCGATGGCCGGCGAGCCCGTGAACACGAGGTGATCGAACGGCAGCGCCGAGAAGGCCTCCGCCACCGCGACGCCGCCGCCGAACACCGCGACCTCGTCCTCGGCAAACACCTCGGCGAGCATCGCGCGCACGGTCGCGGTCGTGCGCGGCGTGTACTCCGACATCTTGATCATCGCGCGATTGCCGGCGGCCAGCGCCGCGACCAGCGGCCCGAGCGCGAGATACACCGGGAAATTCCACGGCGCGATGATGCCGACCACGCCCTTCGGCTGGTACATGACGTAGGCGCTGTTGGTGGCGAACACGAGCTCGGTGTGGCGCCGCCGGCTCCGCATCCAGCGGCGCAGGTGGCTGCGCGCGTGGTTGATTTCGAGCACCGGGCCGACGACGTCCGCGAGCTTCGATTCGAAGACCGAGCGCCCCCCGAAATCCGCATCGATTGCGGTCGCGAGCACATCCTGATAGCGGCGCAGCGCTGCCGCGAGCGTCGCGAGCCGGGCGCGGCGCTCGGCGAGTGTCGGAAACGGCCGCGCGGCGAACGCGGCACGCTGCGCTCGCAGCACGGCGTCGAGCCGCGCTAGCTCGGCGCCATCGAGCGTCGCATCGGGCGTGGCGGGTGCTGCGCTCACGGAGCAGCGGTCGCGCGGCCGTGCCGGAACACGAAATACGCCGCGAGCGCCACCGCCACGGACGCCACCGCAACCCAGAATTCCTCACGCGCCTCGGGCGTCATCGCCATCGCGACCAGCACCGTGACCAGCATGGCGACCGTCAGGTAGCTGGCCCACGGGAACAACCACATCGTGAGCCCGGTGGTGGGGACGCCGCTGCGCTCGCGCGCCCGCCGCAACACCACCTGCGACACGCAGATCGCCATGTAGACGAACACGATGACCGCGCCCGAGTCGTCGATCAGGAACTTGAACACCGTGTCCGGGGCGAACTCGCGGGCGGCGATGCCGGCGAGCCCGGCGGCGCTGCCGAGCAGGACCGAGCGTGCCGGCACGTGGCGCGCGTTGGTCTTGACGAGCCAGCGCGGCGCGTCACCGCGTTCGGCGAGCACGAACAGGACGCGCGAGGCGACGTAGAAGGCCGAGTTCAGGCAGGACAGCACCGCCGTCAGAATGATCGCCTTCATGGCGGTGCCGGCGAACGACACGTGCAATGCATCGAGCGTGGTGGCGAAGGGCGAGATGCCGGGCTTGATCGACGTCCAGGGAATGACGCTGACGATCAGGAAGATCGAGCACACGTAGAAGATGAGGATGCGCCAGACGACCGTCGTGGTCATGCGCGCGACTGCTTTGGCAGGCTCGGTGGATTCGGCGGCGGCAATCGTGACGATCTCCGCGCCGGTCAGTGCAAAGAACACCGTCGTCACGGCAGCCAGCACCGAGAGGATGCCGAACGGCATGAAGCCGCCGTGCGCGGTGAGGTTGCCGAAGGTCGCACCGGCCGGGTTCGTGATGCCGAACGCGAACGCACCCGCCATCAGGATGAAGACGATGATGGCGGCGACCTTGATCGACGCGAACCAGAATTCGAACTCGCCGTAGGACCGCGCCGACATCAGATTGACGCCGGTCATCAGCGCCATCAGCCCCGCGCCCACGACCCACGTCGGCAGCCCCGGCAGCCAGTCGTGCAGGATCAGCGCGCCCGCGATCGCCTCGACTGGAATGACGATGACCCAGAAATACCAGTACAGCCAGCCGACCGCGAAGCCGGCCCAGTGGCCGAGGCCGACGCGCGCGAATTCCGTGAACGAGCGTACCTGCGGCATCGCGACCGCCATCTCGCCGAGCATGCGCATGATGAGCAGCACGAGCCCGCCGGTGAGGGCGTAGCTGAGCACGACGGCGGGGCCCACCTTGGCGATTGCCGCGCTGCTGCCGACGAACAGCCCGGCGCCGATGATGCCACCGATCGTGATCATCGCGACGTGACGCGGCTGCAGCGAGCGGCTCAGCGAGTGGTCGTCTGCGCGGGTGGTCGTGGCCGGCTGATTCATTGAACGGGCTCCGGTGGCTGTCTGGCAGGTTGCACCGTGAGGGTACACAATGCGGCGTCCGACGGCAGCCGCTTCGACAATAATCGCAGGTCCGGCGCCAGCGGCCCGGCACCACCGGCTGCCAGCGAGGGGACGAATGGACGGCAACGGCGACCCGGAATTCGTGGATATCGAGACGGCGGCGGCGCGCATCGCGCCGCACGTGCGGCGCACGCCGCTCCTGCCCGCCGAGCAGCTGACGGAACAGCTGGGCGTCTCGGTCGATTTCAAGTGCGAGAATCTGCAGCAGGCAGGCGCCTTCAAGTCGCGGGGCGCTGTGAATGCGGTGTTCGCGCTGTCGGAGGATGCGGCCGGCCGCGGCGTCGCCACCCACTCCTCCGGCAATCATGCGGCGGCGCTCGCGCGTGCGGCGCGCCTGCGCGGCATTCCCGCGTACATCGTGATGCCGCGCGGTGCACCGCGCATCAAGCGCGCCGCGGTCGAGTCGTTCGGTGGTCGCGTGGTCGAGTGCGAGCCGACGCTGGCGGCACGCGAAGCGGCCGCAGCGGCGCTGGTCGCCGACACCGGAGCCACGCTGGTGCATCCCTACGACGACCCGCAGGTGATCGCCGGGCAGGGCACGATCGTGCTCGAGCTGGCCGCGGCCTCGGCGGCGCCGGATGTCGTGCTGGTGCCGGTGGGTGGCGGGGGCCTGCTCGGCGGCACTGCGCTCGCCGCGGCGCGGCTCTGGCCCGGGACGCGGGTGATCGGCGTCGAGCCGCTCGGTGCCGACGACGCCTGTCGGTCATTCACGTCTGGCGTGCTGCAGCCGCAGACGGATCCGCACACGATCGCCGACGGCCTGCGCGGGGCGCTGTCGGCGCGGACGCTACGCCTCGCGCGCGCGCACGCCGCGGCGATCGTGACGGTCCGCGAGGACTCGATCGTCGCCGCCATGCGCCTGTTGTTCGAGAGCCTCAAGGTCGTGGTTGAGCCCTCGGGCGCAGTGCCGCTCGCCGCGCTGCTCGAGCGCACGGTGGCCGCGCGTCGGGTCGTCGTCGTGCTCTCCGGCGGCAATGTCGACCTTGACGCGCTGCCCTGGAGCGGCGTGCCGTCGCTTAGGTAGTCCGCGCATTGTCTTAGGCGAAAGCGCCGATCCTCCCCCCGGCGGCCGCGGGTTAGTCTCGACGCACGGAGACCACAGGAGACACCGATGCTCGATACCAAACACATCCTGGTAGCGGTCGCCGACCCGGGCGCGAAGTCGTCGCTCGCGGTCTCGCGAGCCGGCGAGATCGCCGCCAAGACCGGTGCCCGCGTGACGCTGTTTCACAGCCTTTACAGTCCCTATGTCGCCGGCGAGCAGTTCTACAGCCCGACGGACCTGCAACGGGACATCGAGTCGGCCGTCAACGCGCGCAAGGCGCAGCTCGAGCGACTCGCGAAGCCGCTCGCGGCCGCCGGCATCGCCACGCATGTCCGCTGCCGCTGGGATTACCCGATCCACGAAAGCGTCGTGCGCGAGGCGCTGCGCGAGGACATCGACCTGCTGGTGCTCGAGAGCCATCGGCACCGGGCGGCCGCAAGGCTCGTTCTCAGCAACACCGACTGGCAGCTGATCCGCCTGTGTCCGTGCCCGGTCCTGCTCGTCAAGACGGCGCGCCGCTACGACCGGCCGCGCGTGCTCGCCTCGGTCGATCCGATGCACGCGCACGCCAAGCCTGCCGGGCTCGATGCGCGGCTGCTCGGCATGGGCGCCGGGCTCGCAGAGGCGTTCCGCGGGAAGCTGCATGCGGCGCACTTCTACATGCTGGCGCCGTCGGTCGTCACCGGTTTCATGATCGAGCCGCTGCCGTTGCCGGTGGACATCGCCAATCGCTACGAACGTGACGTGCGCAAGGCCTTCGACCAGCTGGTCGCGCGCTTCGACCTGACGCCGCGCCGCGCGCATCTGCGCGCGGGTCTGCCGGTCGAGGGCCTGCCGGAGCTGGCTGCGGAGCTCGATGCCAGCGTCGTCGTGATGGGAGCGGTGTCGAGGACCGGCCTCAAGCGGCTCTTCATCGGCAGCACGGCCGAGCGCGTGATCGACCACATTCAGTGCGACGTGCTCGTGGTCAAGCCCGAGGGTTTCAAGACCCCGGTGCCGCGCCGCGCCGTCAATCGCCCGGTCGTGCTACCGCCCCTGTAGCAATCGCCGGCGCGGCGAGCGTTCAGGGCGCGGGGCGCTCTTCGTCCGCCTCGTCGGCCTCGATGGCCTCCTGCGGCTGAGCGGGCAGGTCGTCGAGCGGAGCGCGCCAGCCGCGACCCATGAGTTCCGCTGGGTCGGCATCATCGCCGAAGGCATCCGCCTCATCGCCGTCGACCGGACCGCGGCTGTCCTCGGGGGCCTCGACGCCGACGAGCGGCATCGCGAACCAGGCGTCCAGCTCGATCTCGTCGACGTCGCCGTCCACGTCCTGAATGTCGACTACCGTCTCGTCTACTGCGACGACCTGAAACATCTGGCCCTTGTCGCGGTGTGCATACCAGCAACCAACTTCCGGGAGCAGTCGAGTGGTCATGGCGGACCTCTTGGATCGAGACTTCGTTTTCGGATCCATGCTACGTCCGCGCGGCGCGCCGAGCGTAGGGAAATGTGCGGATTTCAGGCGCCGGCCGCGTGCGTGCGAGGCGGTGCGCCCCTAAGGGCCGGCGTGGGGTCGGGGCGCGAACCGGCAACTGCGCCCAGGCGCATCGGGCGATGAGGATAATTGACACGCGCCGGGTTCTCAGGCGAAATTGGGCTGCAAATGTCTAATATAATTTACAGCGTGTGGCAGTGACGACGCCGGGCGGAATCGACGTCGGCGCGCACCTGCGCGCGATCCGTCAGTTCCACGGGCTCTCGCAGCGCGAACTCGCCAAGCGCGCCGGCGTCACGAACGGAATGATCTCCCTGATCGAGCAGAACCGCGTCAGTCCGTCGGTGAGTTCGCTCAAGAAGGTGCTCGACGGCATCCCGATGTCGCTCGCGGACTTCTTCACGATGGATCTCGCCGTACCGCCGCAGGTGTTCTACGGCCGCGAGGAACTGACACCCATCGGCACGGCGCCCGTCGAGCTCCGGCTCGTCGCCGCGCGCCGGCAGCAGCGTGCGATGTCCATCCTCCACGAGCGCTACGCGGCAGGCGCAGACACCGGGCCCGACATGCTCTCGCACCCTGGCGAAGAGGGCGGCGTCGTGGTGTGCGGTCACGTCGAGGTCACGATCGGCACCGCGACCCGTGTCCTTGGACCTGGCGATGCGTACTACTTCGCCACCGCGGTGCCGCATCGCTTCCGGAATCCCGGCGCCGACGACTGTGAGATCATCAGCGCCAGCACGCCGCCGACCTTCTGAGCCGCGCGCCCGCCCCAACCCTTCCTGTCCGACCGACGAGGTCCGCCATGTCCGCAGTAGCCAACACTCCCGCCGAAAGCAACTGGCACGCACGCGCACGCGCGCTCCACATCGAAGGCCGCGCCTTCATCGACGGCAAGTACGTCGCCGCGGCGAGCGGCGCCACCTTCGACGACGCGAGCCCGATCGACGGGCGGTTGCTCGCCAAGGTCGCGTCGTGCGATGCGCCGGACGTCGAGCTGGCGGTGGCGAGTGCACGCCGGGTGTTCGAGCGCGGCAGCTGGTCGAAGGCGCCGCCAGCGAAGCGCAAGAAGGTGCTGGCGCGCTTCGCCGAACTGATCGTCAAACACAGGGACGAGCTGGCGCTGCTCGAGACGCTCGACATGGGCAAGCCGATCGGTGACAGCCTCGCGGTCGACATACCGGCCTCGGCTCGATCGATCGCCTGGTACGGCGAGGCCATCGACAAGGTCTACGACGAGATTGCGGCGACCGGCCCGACCGAGCTCGGCATGATCACGCGTGAGCCGTGCGGGGTGGTCGGCGTGGTGGTCCCGTGGAATTTCCCGCTGCTGATGGCGGCCTGGAAGCTCGGACCCGCGCTCGCGACCGGCAACTCGGTGGTCCTGAAGCCGTCCGAAAAGTCGCCGCTCACCGCGATCCGGATCGCAGCGCTCGCGCTCGAGGCGGGTCTGCCGGAGGGTGTGCTCAACGTGCTGCCCGGCTTCGGGCACACGGCCGGTCAGGCGCTCGCGTTGCACATGGACGTCGACGTGATCGCGTTCACGGGCTCGACGCGCACCGGCCGACGCATGCTCGAGTTCTCCGGTCAATCGAATATGAAACGCGTCTGGCTCGAGTGCGGTGGCAAGTCGCCGAACATCGTGCTCGCGGACACCCGTGACATCGAGCGCGCCGCGACCGCGGCCGCGTGGGCGATATTCTTCAACCAGGGTGAGGTGTGTACGGCCGGTTCGCGGCTCCTCGTGCAGGACACGATCAAGGATCAGGTGCTGGCGAAGGTCATCGAGGTCGGGCGCACGCTCGCACCGGGGGACCCGCTCGATCCGGCGACCAAGCTGGGCGCGATAGTCGACCCGATCCAGCTCAAGACCGTGCTCGGCTACATCGAGGCCGGGCGCAACGAGGGTGCGCAGCTGCTGCTCGGCGGCGCCCAGGCGCGCACCGACAGCGGCGGCTGCTACGTCGAGCCGACGGTGTTCGACGGCGTCGCCCCGCGCATGAAGATCGCGCGCGAGGAGATCTTCGGGCCGGTGCTGTCGACGATCGCCTTCAAGGACGTCGACGAGGCGGTGAAGATCGCCAATGACACGATGTACGGTCTCGCGGCCTCGGTGTGGACGCGCGACATCTCCACCGCACATCGCGTCGCGCGCGAACTGCGCGCCGGCAGCGTGTGGGTGAACTGCTACGACGGCGGCGACATGACGGTGCCGTTCGGCGGCTACAAGCAGTCGGGGATCGGCCGCGACAAGTCGCTGCACGCGCTCGACAAGTACACCGAACTCAAGGCGACGTGGATCGATCTCAGCTGAGACCGCGGGAGCAGACAATGACGGACGTGACGGTCGCGGCGTTGCAGATGCAATGCAGCTGGGACCAACCGGCGAACCTGGCGACCGCGGAGCGGCTGGTCCGCGCCGCGGCACAGCAGGGCGGACAGGTGATCCTGCTGCCCGAGCTGTTCGAGACGCCGTACTTCTGCAAGGATCACGACTACAAGTACTTCGAGCTCGCCCGGCCGGTGGCGGAGAATGCGGCCGTGCGCCGCTTCACGGCGGTTGCGCGCGAACTCGGCGTGGTGCTGCCGATCTCGATCTTCGAGCGCGCCGGCAACGTGTATTTCAACACGCTGGTCATGATCGATGCCGACGGCGAGATCCTCGGCATCTACCGCAAGAGTCATATCCCGGAGAGCCCGGGCTACCACGAGAAATTCTATTTCGCGCCGGGCGATACCGGATTTCGGGTCTGGCCGACGCGCTTCGGCACCGTCGGCGTCGGCGTCTGCTGGGACCAGTGGTTCCCGGAAGCGGCGCGCGCCATGGCGCTGCTCGGTGCCGAAATGCTGCTGTATCCGACAGCAATCGGCTCGGAGCCGCAGGACGCAAGCATCGATTCGCGCGACCACTGGCTGCGGACCATGCAGGGGCACGCCGCGGCGAACATCATGCCGCTGCTGGCGGCGAACCGCTTCGGTCGCGAGGCCGGCAAGCAGAATACGCTGACCTTCTACGGATCCTCCTTCATCGCGGGTCACACCGGCGAGCTGATCATGGCCGCCGAGCGCTCCGGCGAGGCGGTGCTGCTGCACAGGTTTGATCTCGACGCAGTACGACGCTACCGGCACAACTGGGGCGTCTATCGCGACCGCCGGCCGCGCCTGTACGCGCCGCTCGGTGCGCTCGATCCGTCGCGAGGCGCGGCTCAGGGGGCCGTGCGCACGACTTGAGCGGCGCGACGGGGCTCGATCGCGATCTGGTCTGCATCGACCTCGAAACCACGGGCGGCAGCGCCGTGTGGCACCGGATCATCGAGATTGGCACCGTCGAGATCGACCGTGACGGCACGCGCCGCGAGTGGTCGACGCTGGTCAATCCCGGTTGCCGGATCCCGCCATTGATCGAGTCGTTCACCGGCATCAGCAACGAGCTGGTGGCGGACGCACCGCCCTTCGAGACGGTATACCGCGAACTCCTCGCGCGGCTCGAGGGCCGGTTGTTCATCGCGCACAATGCGCGCTTCGATTATGGCTTCGTGCGCGGCGAACTCGCGCGCCTCGGCCGCAACTGGTCGACGCGCGCGCTGTGCACGGTGAAATTGTCGCGGCGGCTCTACCCGCACGAGCCGCGTCACAACCTCGACGCACTGATCGCGCGGCATGCGCTGCCATGCACGGCGCGGCACCGGGCGCTCGGCGATGCGCGCGTGCTCGCCGAGCTGCTCGACTGCTGGCGGCGCGAGGTGGAACCGGGACGGCTCGCCGCTGCGGTCGAACTCCTGCTGCGCGACGCGCCGCTGCCGCCCCAGCTGCCGCCGGAACTGGCCGACGACCTGCCGGAAGCACCCGGCGTCTACCGCTTCCACGGAGCGGACGAGGCACTGCTGTACGTCGGCAAGAGCAAGAACCTGCGCAATCGCGTGCTCGAGCACTTCGCGGCGGCGCAGCGCTCGGCGGGCGAGGCGCGTCTTGCCACCCAGGTGCGGCGCGTCAGCTGGGTCGAGACCGCCGGTGAGCTGGGTGCGCTCCTCACCGAGGCGCGCGCCGTCAAGAGCGAGCAGCCCCTGCACAATCGCCGTCTGCGCCGAGCACCGGCAACCTGGACGTTGCGACTCGTGCCGGTCGCGTCGGCTCCCGCGCGCGTCGAGGCCGTGGAGTTCGATGCCCTGGATCTCGAGGCGCAGCGGGAGGTGTACGGGCTGTTCCGCGACCGCCGCACCGCGCTCAAGGCCATCGAGGAGATCGCCCGCGCGCACCAGTTGTGCGTGCGTGCGCTCGGCCTCGAGCGCGGCGCGGGCGAGGCGGGCGGGTCGTGCTTTGCACTCCAGCTGAAGCGCTGCCGCGGCGCCTGCGTTGGCGCGGAGCCTGCGGCACTGCACGACACGCGCGTCCGGCTCGCACTCGCCGGACAGCGCCTGAAACCGTGGCCGTACCGCGGGCGGGTACTCGTGATCGAGCGCGACTGGCGCGGGGAGGAGGACGTGCATGTGCTCGCGGGCTGGCGGCACCTCGGCACGGTGCGCGAGCGCGACGCTGCCGAAGGCCTCGCGGCCGACTCCGCCGCCTTCGACCCCGACGTTTACCGTATCCTCAAGCGTTATCTCTCCGCCGCGCGCGGCGCTCAGATCGTGGAGCTGGACTGATGCACGAGTTCCTCGCGACCGCGCCGGCAGGCTCCGCCGATCTGCTCGCTGCCGAGCTCACCGGCGCCGGCGCGCTCGAATGCCGCGAGCGGCCGTGGGGCGTGCGCTGCGCCGGACCGCTCGAACTCGGCTACTGGGCGTGCCTGTGGTCGCGGCTCGCGAGCCGGGTGCTGCTGATGGTGGGCGAGGGACCGGCGGCGACTCCGGAGGAGCTGTATGCCGCGGCCGGCGCCATCGACTGGACGCTGCACGTGCCGCCGGCGGCGACCCTCGCCGTCGACTTCGAGACGGCGCAATCGGCCATCACGCACACGCGCTACGGGGCCCTCAAGGTGAAGGACGCGATCGTCGACCAGCTGCGCGCGAAGCGCGGCAGCCGGCCCGACATCGACACGACGCGCCCGTCGGTGCGGGTGAGCGTACGCATCGCGCGCGACACGGCGGTGTTCGCGATCGACCTGTCGGGCGAAAGCCTGCACCGGCGCGGCTGGCGCGGCGCCGGCGTCGCGGCGCCACTCAAGGAGAACCTCGCGGCCGCGCTGCTCGTGCGCTGCGGCTGGCCGGCGCTCGCCGAGGCCGGTGGATCGTTCGTTGATCCCATGTGCGGCTCGGGCACGCTGCCGATCGAGGCGGCGCTGATTGCCGCCGACCGGGCGCCCGGCCTGACCCGCGACTACTTCGGTTTCCTCGGCTGGGGCGGGCACGACTCCGCCGGGTGGGAGCGCCTGCGTGGTGAGGCGGTCGAACGGGCGCGGGCCTCGAGCTGGCCGGCGGGGCGCATCTTTGGCAGCGACCAGGACGGTCGCGCGGTGGAGGTGGCGCGTGCCGCGGCGTCGGCGGCGGGCGTCGGCGGCCTCGTGCGCATCGACAAGAAGCTGCTGGCGGCGGTGACGGCGCCGGCGGCGCGCGGCCTGTTGCTGGTGAATCCCCCGTACGGCGAGCGCCTGGGTGAGCTCGACCAGCTGCGGCCGCTCTATGGCGAACTCGGGCGCGTGCTGCGCGAGCAGTTCAACGGCTGGCACGCCGGCGTCCTGACCGGCAATGCCGGCCTCGGCCGCGAGCTCAAGCTCGAGGCGCGCCGGACGCACCGGCTGTGGAACGGGCCCATCGAGGTGAAGTTGCTGCGCTTCGAGGTGGCGCCCGAGCACTATTCGCGTGAACACCGGCCCGGCAGGCTGCCGCCGGTGGATCCCTCGCGCCGCGAGTCATCCGGCGCTCAGATGTTCGCGAACCGGCTGCGCAAGAACCTCGATACGCTCGGCAAGTGGGCGCGCCGCGAGGCCGTGAGCTGCTACCGCGTGTACGACGCAGACATGCCCGAGTACGCCTTCGCCATCGACCTGTATGGCAACGGTGGGCGGTACGCGTGCATCCAGGAGTATGCGGCGCCGGCGACGGTGGTCGAGGAGAAGGTGCGCACGCGCCGCGCCGAAGCGGTCGCGGTGATACCGGAGGTGCTCGGCCTCGCCGACGAGTGCATCTGGTTCCGCACGCGGCGCCGGCAGAAGGGTACGGACCAGTACCAGAAGCTGGCCACGGAGCAGGAATTCCACGAAGTCGCCGAGGGCGGCCTCAGGTTCCTCGTCAACTTCGACGACTACCTCGATACGGGATTGTTTCTCGATCATCGGCTGACCCGGTCGCGTCTGCGCGAAGGCGCCGCCGGCAAGCGCTTTCTCAACCTCTTTGGCTACACCGGCACGGCAAGCGTTTATGCGGCGGCCGGCGGCGCGGCGTCGACCACGACCGTCGACCTGTCGCGGCCGTACCTCGACTGGGCGCGGCGCAACCTCGAACTCAACGGCTTCGTCGGGCGCGAGCACGTGTTGACCCAGGCGGACGTGCTCGAGTGGCTGCGCACGGCGCCCGCGGCGGGCTGGGACCTCGTCTTCCTCGACCCGCCGACCTTCTCGAACTCGAAGCGCATGGAGGGCACGCTCGACGTGCAACGCGACCATGTCGCGCTCCTCGGCGCCACGCTGCGCCTGCTCGCGCCCGGCGGCACGCTGGTGTTCTCGACCAACTACACGCGCTTCGAGCTCGATGCGGCCTCGCTAGCGGGATTCGAGTTCGAGGACATCTCGCGCGCGACGATCCCCAAGGATTTCGAGCGCCACCCGCGCATCCACCGCTGCTTCCTCGTGCGTGCGCGGGCCGCCGCCTAAGTCACGTCCCAGGTGTCGCTGTCAAGCGCGCCGTTTAAGATCTTGTGAGCCGCTTGCCGTCGCGTGCGGGCGGCCGGGTGGCCGGGGATTCCTATAGTTTCCTTGGTGTGCGCTGCAGCATATTGATTTAATGGCCTCTCTAGGGCCTGTTTACCGCATGTTGATGGCGACGGCAGCACCCTCGCTATGGTTAAATCTTGGGTATCGAGTCGCCGGATTGACCCCGGCGATCGTTTAAAATAATCAACATGCGCGCGCGCAAACCCATCATCGGCGTTCCGGCCGACCGGCGGCTGCTGGGCAGCCACTGGTTCCATTGCGTGGGCGAGAAGTACCTGAAGGCGGTAGCCGACGCGGCCGATGCGGTGCCGCTGATCGTGCCGGCCTTCGGCGAGCAGTCGGAGCTCGACGTGCTGCTCGAGCGCTGCGACGGCGTGCTGCTCACCGGCAGCCCGTCGAATGTCGAGCCGCATCGCTACGACGGGCCGCCGAGCGCGCCGGGCACGTGGCACGATCCGGAGCGCGACGCGACGACGCTGCCGCTGATCCCGCGGGCGGTCGCGGCCGGCCTGCCGCTGCTCGCGGTGTGCCGCGGCTTCCAGGAGCTGAACGTCGCCTACGGGGGCACGCTGCACCAGAAGCTGCACGAGCTGCCGGGCTTCCTGATGCACAAGGAGGACGAGACCCGGCCGCTCGAGGAGCAGTACGGGCCGGCGCACGAGGTGCGGCTGACGCCCGGCGGGCTGCTCGCGCGCCTCGCGGGGCGCGAGACCATCGAGGTGAATTCGCTGCATTCGCAGGGCATCGACCGGCTGGGATCCGGGCTCGCGGTCGAAGCGCGCGCGCCGGACGGCGTCATCGAGGCAGTGCGCGTCGCCGACGCCGCGGGCTTCGCGGTCGCCGTGCAGTGGCACCCCGAGTGGCAGGTACTGACGAACGACTTTTCCACGGCTCTGTTCGCCGCCTTTGGCGCGGCGGCCCGGGCCCACGCGCGCAGCGTTGCTGCCGCGAACGACGACAGGTGACCCATGACGACGAGCCCCATCAGGCAATTCTTGAAGGACCACGGCATTTCCGAGGTCGAGGCGATCATCCCGGACATGGCAGGCGTGGCGCGTGGCAAGGTCGTGCCGGCCGAGAAGTACGTCGAAGAGGAGGGCATGCGGCTGCCCGAATCGATCTTCCTCCAGACCGTCACCGGCGAGTATCCGGACGACGAGAGCGCGATCAATCCGTCCGAGATCGACATCGTGCTGAAGGCGGACCCGGCGACGATGCGGGTCGTACCGTGGGCTGCGGAACCGACGGCGCAGGTGATCCACGACTGCTACTACGGCGACGGCCGGCCGGTGCCGATGGCGCCGCGCTACGTGTTGCGGCGCGTGCTCGACCTGTATGCCGGCCACGGCTGGGAGCCGGTGATCGCGCCGGAGCTCGAGTTCTTCCTGGTCGAGCCGAACATCGACTCCGACTACCCGCTCAAGCCGCCCATCGGCCGTTCCGGCCGACCGGAGATCGGCCGGCAAAGCTACTCGATCGCCGCCGTGAACGAGTTCGATCCGCTGTTCGACGACGTCTATGCGTTCTGCGAAGCGCAGGAAATCGAGATCGATACCCTGATCCACGAGGCCGGTGCCGCGCAGATGGAGATCAACCTGCTGCACGGCAATGCGCTCAGCCTCGCCGACCAGGCATTCATGTTCAAGCGCACCGCGCGCGAGGCGGCGCTCAGGCACAAGATGTACGCGACCTTCATGGCGAAGCCGCACGCGAAGGAGCCTGGCAGTGCCATGCATCTGCACCAGAGCGTGGTCGACGTCAAGACCCGCCAGAACGTATTCAGCGCCGCTGACGGCTCGCCGACCTCGCTGTTCTTTTCGCACATCGCCGGCCTGCAGCGCTACCTGCCGGCGGCGATGTCGCTGTTCGCGCCCAACGTCAACAGTTACCGGCGCACGACGCCGCACAACTCGGCACCCATCAACGTGCACTGGGGCTATGACAACCGCACGGCCGGACTGCGCATCCCGATGTCATCGCCGGCGGCGCGCCGCGTCGAGAATCGCTGCGGCGGTGCCGATGCGAATCCGTACCTGGCGATGGCTGCATCGCTCGCTTGCGGCTACCTCGGCATGGTCGAGGGGCTGAAGCCGACCGAGCCGATCTCCGGCAGCGCCTACGACCTCCCGTTCCAGCTGCCGCGCACGCTTGCCGAGGCGCTGCGGCTGCTGCGCGAGTGCCGGCCGCTGGTCGACCTGTTCGGCGAACGCTTCGTGGCGGCCTACGGTGCAGTCAAGGAGAGTGAGCACGAGGCTTTCCTGCAGGTCATCTCCGCCTGGGAGCGCGAGCACCTGCTGCTGAACGTCTGAAAGTCGAGGCGCGCGTCTGATCAAGGGTCCCGGGGGATACCGCATGAGGGTTGGAGTTCACCTGGCGCGCTTCGGCGCGACGCTGCTCGTCACGGCGGCGCTCGCCGGCTGCACGCAAAAGCCCGTGCCACAGCAGGCGCCGGGCGCGGGCCCGGCGCGGCCGGTCGCCGAGGAGAAGGTGCTCAACGTCCTCAACTGGTCCGACTACATTGCGCCGGACACCGTCGAGAAATTCGAGAAAGAGACCGGCATCAAGGTCAATTACGACGTCTTCGACAGCAACGAGGTGCTGGAGACGAAGCTGCTGACCGGCCACACCGGCTACGACATCGTCGTGCCGACCGACTACTTCCTCGAGCGTCAGGCGAAGCAGGGCATCCTGCTGCCGCTCGACAAGTCGAAGCTGCCGAACATCAGGAATCTCGACCCCGAGGTGCTGAAGGGCCTCGAGGGCGTGGATCCCGGCAACCGCTACGGCCTGCCCTACGCCGGCGTGATCACCGGCATCGGCTTCAACGTGCAGAAGGTCAGGAAGGCGCTCGGCAACGTGCCGGTGGACAGCTGGGCGATCCTGTTCGATCCGAAGAATGCCGCCAAGCTCAAGGACTGCGGCCTGACTACGCTCGATGCGGAGAGCGAGAACTTCTTCACCGCACGGATCTGGCTCGGACTGGACCCCGGCTCCGAGAAGCTCGAGGACCTGAACGCTGCCGAAGCGATGTTCACCAAACTGCGGCCCTACATCCGCTACTTCCACAGCTCGCAGTACATCAATGACCTCGCGAACGGCGAGACCTGCATCGCGCTCAGCTGGAGCGGCGACGTCCTGCAGGCCCGTGACCGTGCGCGCGAGGCGGGCAAGGGCGTCGAAATCGACTTCGCCGTTCCCAAGGAAGGCGCGCTGCGCTCGTTCGACATGCTGGCGATACCGGCCGACGCACCGCATCCGGACAATGCCCACAAATTCATCAACTTCCTGCTGCGTCCCGACATCGCGGCCGACTTCACGAAGTTCCGCTAGTATCCGGCCGCCAACCTCGAGGCCGAGAAGCTGGTCGACCCGGCCCTGCGCGCGGACCCGCTGGTGTTCGCGCCGCCGGACGTCGTGGCGCGTCTGAAACCACACCGCGCCGAGTCGCTGACCTACACTCGCTATGCCAACCGCGCCTGGACGCGGGTTCGAACCGGACGCTAGGGGATGCCGACGATGAATACTGCTCCGGCGCAGAGCGCCGCCGCCGGGACTGTTGCGCCATACGTGCGCATCGAACGCCTCACCAAGCGATTCGGCGAGTTCGTCGCCGTCAACCAGGTGTCGCTCGAGATCCCGCGTGGCGAGATCTTCTGCCTGCTCGGCGGCTCGGGCTGCGGCAAGACGACGCTGCTGCGCATGCTGGCCGGTTTCGAGACCCCGTCGGAGGGCGCGATCTACATCGACGGCGTGGACGTCACCAACGTGCCGCCCTACGAACGCCCCGTGAACATGATGTTCCAGTCGTACGCCCTGTTCCCGCACATGACGGTCGCGCAGAACGTCGCCTTCGGTCTCAGGCAGGACGGCATCGATCGTGCCGAGACCGCGCGCCGCGTCGCCGAAATCCTCGCACTCGTGAAGCTCGAAGGCTACGACCAGCGCAAACCCCACCAGCTGTCCGGCGGCCAGCGGCAGCGGGTGGCACTTGCCCGTGCCCTCGTCAAGCGGCCGAAGCTGCTGCTGCTCGACGAGCCGCTCGGCGCGCTCGACAAGAAGCTGCGCGAGCACACGCAGTTCGAGCTGGTGAACCTGCAGGAAAAGCTCGGCGTGACGTTCGTGATCGTGACCCATGACCAGGAAGAGGCGATGACGCTCGCGGCGCGCATCGGCGTGATGCGCTCCGGGCAGATCCTGCAGGTTGGCACGCCGACCGACATCTATGAGTTCCCGAACTCGCGATACGTCGCCGACTTCATCGGCTCGGTGAACCTCGCCGAAGGTCGACTGGTGGAGGACGAGCCCGACCACGTGCGCATCGACTGCCCGACGCTGGGCGGCATCGTCTACGTCGACCACGGCGTCAGCGCGCCACCGGATGCGCAGGTCGGCGTCGCCATACGCCCCGAGAAGATCCACCTGAGCCGCGAGCGGCCGGCACAGAGCGACAACGTGCTGCGTGGTGTCATCACCGGGATCGCGTACCTCGGCGACGTTACGCGCTACCTGGTGCGGCTGCCGACCGGGACGCTGCTCCGCGTGACGGCGCCTAACGTCTTCCGGCACGAGGAGCGGCTCGTTCACGACGATGAGGTCTGGATCCACTGGCATGCGTCGGCCGCCGTGGTGGTGACGCGGTGAGCAGCGCCGCGTCAGCCGAAGTTGGCGGGGCGCTCGCGCGTCTGCGCGCGATGCGCGGCGGCGTCGGCCGCTGGTTCGTGATCGCAGTGCCATACTTTTGGCTGGCGCTGTTCTTCCTCGTGCCGTTCCTGATCGTCCTCAAGATCGCGTTCTCCAACATCCAGCTCGCGATGCCGCCCGTCGAACCGGTCCTGACCTGGGCCGGCGACAAGGTGCTGCAGGTGAGGCTGCATTTCTCGAATTTTGCCTTCGTCTTCGGTGACGATCTCTACATTGCAGCATTCCTGAATTCGCTGCAGGTGGCGGGGGTCTCGACGCTGCTCGCGTTGCTGCTCGGCTACCCGATGGCCTACGGAATCGCGCGCGCGCCGGGCACCTGGCGCAACATCCTGTTCCTGCTGGTGGTGCTGCCGTTCTTCACCTCGTTCCTGCTGCGGGTCTATGCCTGGATGGGGCTGCTCGGCCGCAATGGCCCGATCAACGGCCTTCTGCTGCAGTTCGGCATCATCCATGAGCCGCTGCAGATGCTGCAGACGGACTTCGCCGTGTACCTTGGCATGGTGTACTCGTACCTGCCGTTCATGGTGCTGCCGCTGTACACCGCCATCGAGAAGCTCGACCTGACGCTCCTCGAGGCCGCGGCCGACCTCGGCTGCCGGCCCACCAAGGCATTCTTCAAGATCACGCTGCCACTGACCAAGGAAGGCATCTTCGCCGGCTGCCTGCTCGTGTTCATTCCGGCGGTGGGCGAGTACGTGATCCCGGCGCTGCTCGGCGGCCCGGACACGCTGATGATCGGTCGCGTCGTCTGGGACGAGTTCTTCGGCAACCGCGACTGGCCGGTGGCGAGCGCGCTCGCCATCGTGCTGCTCGCGATCCTCGCGGGCTTCGTCCTCCTCTTGCAGCGCGTGCAGTCGCGCGAACGGGAGGCGTGATGCCGGGCCGTCGCTCGCTGTTCGTGCTGTCGCTGCTGGTATTCGGCTTCGCGTTCCTGTACCTGCCGATCCTGTCGATGATCCTGTACTCGTTCAATGCCTCGCGACTGGTGACCGTCTGGGATTCCGTGAACTCGCCGACCATCGCCTGGTACGTGGAGCTGTTCCACAACGAGCAGATCCTCGAGTCGGCGCGCCTCAGCTTCCGGATCGCGTCGGTCAACGCCACCGGCTCGGTGCTGCTCGGCACGCTCGCGGCCTTCGCGCTCGAGCGCTACACGCGCTTCCGCGGCCGGACGCTGTTCGGCCTGCTGGTCACCGCACCGATGGTGCTGCCGGAGGTCATCACGGGGCTGTCGCTGCTGCTGCTGTTCGTCGCCATGGAACAGCTCACGGGCTGGCCCGCCGGGCGCGGCGCAACCACCATCACGATCGCGCACATGACCTTCTCGATGGCCTACGTCGTCGTCGTCGTGCAGTCGCGGCTCGCGACGGTCGACCGCTCGCTCGAGGAGGCCGCGATGGATCTCGGCGCGCGGCCATGGAAGGTATTCCTCGTCATCACGTTGCCGCTGATCGCACCGGCGATCGCGTCCGGCTGGATCCTGGCGTTCATCCTGTCCTGGGACGACATCGTGATCACGAGCTTCGTCTCGGGGCCGGGCTCGACCACACTGCCGCAGCTCGTGTTCTCGAAAGTACGCCTCGGGGTCAGCCCGGACATCAATGCGCTCGCGACGATCCTGGTGATGATCGTCACAATCGGCGTGTCGATACTCGGGGCCTTCATGATGCGCCGTGACAAGCGGCGCGCGCGCGACGCACAGGCTGCGTTCGCCGCCAACCCATGAGTCTCGTGCTCGGCCTCGACCTCGGCGGCTCCTCCATCAAGGCCGGGGCAGTCGACGTGGTGGCCGGCCATGTCGTCGGTCCGCTCGACTCGGTGCCGACGCCGCCGCACGCCATTCCCGGCGACGTGCAGCAGGCGCTCGCGACCCTGATCGCGCGTTTCCCGCAATGCACCGGGCGCATCGGTCTCGCCTTTCCGGCGGTCATCAAGGCCGGCGTCGCCTGCACCGCCGCCAACGTCGACCATTCGTGGATCGGGACTGACGCGGCGCGAATCCTGTCCGCCGCCGCTGGCCGGCCTGGCATCGTCGTCAACGACGCCGACGCGGCCGGAGTGGCCGAGATGCACGTCGGCGCCGGCCGCGGCGAGCATGGGCTCGTCATGCTGCTCACCTTCGGCACCGGCATCGGCACGGCGCTCTTCGTCGACGGTCGGCTGGTGCCGAACAGCGAGCTCGGCCACATGGAAGTGGGCGGGCGCGAGGCGGAGCAGCAGGCCAGCGCGCGCGTGCGTACGGTGGAGCATCTCGGCTGGCCCGCATGGTGCGAGCGCGTCAACCGCGTGCTCGCCGCCTACGACGCGCTGCTGTGGCCGGATCTGTTCATCATCGCCGGCGGCGTCAGCGAACGCTGGGAGGAGTTCGGCGGCCTGCTCAAGGCGCGCGCACGGATCGTGCCCGCGGCGTTGCGCCAGACGGCCGGTGTAGTGGGTGCGGCGCTGTATGCCGCCGCGCAGGTCACGCGCTGAGCGACGCCGTGAGCATGCCGCCACTCACAACGCGCATGCCCAAGGTCGGTACCACGATCTTCACGGTCATGTCGCAGCTCGCCGTCGAGTACAAGGCCGTCAACACCGGTCAGGGATTCCCGGACTTCGAGCCGCCGCAGGAGCTGTGCGCCCGCGTCACGCACCACCTGCACGCGCGCCACAACCAGTACGCGCCGATGGCGGGCGTGCCACTGCTGCGCGAGGCGATCGCGGCCAAGCTCCTGCGACACTATGGCCGGCGCGCGTCGGTCGAAGCCGAGATCACGGTCACCAGCGGCGGTACGGACGCGCTGACGACGTCCATCCTCGCGCTCGTGCATCCGGGCGACGAGGTGGTGCTGCTCGATCCTGCGTACGACAGCTACGAACCCATCGTCGAGCTCGCCGGCGGCCAGGCGCGGCGCATCCCGCTCGCGCGTCCGGACTTCAGCATCGACTGGGAACGATTCGCCGCTGCGCTCGGGCCGCGCACGCGCCTCGTCATGATCAACAGCCCGCACAACCCGAGCGGGGCCTGCCTGTCGGTCGCGGACCTCGACCGGCTGGCCGAGCTGCTGCGGCCGACCGGGGCCTTTGTGATCGCCGACGAGGTCTATGAGCACATGGTGTTCGACGGCCAGCGTCACGCCAGCGTCAACGCGCATGCCGAGCTGGCCGCACGCAGCGTCGTCGTGTCGTCGTTCGGCAAGACCTACCATGCGACCGGCTGGAAGGTTGGCTACACCGTGGCGCCACCGGCGCTCACGGCCGAGGTGCGCAAGGTCCACCAGTTCGTGACCTTCGCAACCGCGAGCGTGCTGCAATACGCGATCGCGGACTTCATGGTGGCGCATCCCGAGTGGGAGGATTCGCTGGCGATCTTCTACCAGGCGAAGCGCGACCGGCTGGTGGGCCTGCTCGGCAGCACGCGACTCGACTTCGTGCCGGCGCGCTCAACCTACTTCCAGCTGGTCGACTACTCGGCGGTCTCGGACCTGCCGGACACGGAGTTCGCCCTGCACCTGATCCGGCAGCACGGCGTGGTGACGATCCCGGTGTCGCCGTTCTGCGCGCAACCGCCCGCGGGCGAGCGCCTCGTGAGGCTCTGCTTCGCCAAGGAAGACGCGACGCTCGTGGCGGCCGCCGAGCGCCTTTCCCGGGTCTGACACCGACGGCCCGCACAGCGGCGCCGCCGGCGCCGTGACGCGTGTCACATTCACGCCCACGCCCACGCCCGGCCCGGCTCTCAAGATACCGCCACCGCCGCCGTTAAGCCGGGAGGGAAGGTTCCCGCGGAGTCCGGCTTTGTCCACAGATCACGTTCGACAGATGGCGGGAGCCGACAACATCGACTTCATCCGCAACCTGTTCGCCGCGCAGATCGCGCGCGGCGAGCTCGACCTGCCGGTGCTGCCCGAGGTCGCCGCCCGCGTCGTCGCGGTGGCCGGCAGCCCCGACAACGACGCGGCGACGCTCGCGAAGCTGATCGTCTGCGATCCCCCGCTCGCGGCACACGTCATGCGGGTGGCGACGTCGGCAATCTATCAGCCGCGCCATCCAATCGAATCACTGCAGCAGGCGATCAGCTGGCTCGGCATGGCGGAAGTCTCGGACATCGCCTTCACCGTCGCGGTGCAGGGCAAGCTGCTGAACGTGCCCGGGCAAAAGGCGCGCGTACAGCGTATGTGGAAGCAGGCGGTCGCCACCGCGCTCTGGTCCCGTGCCGTGGCCGATGCCAGCGGTTCGCGCGCCGAGCCCAGCTACCTCGGCGGCTTGCTGCACGAAATCGGCAAGCCCGCGTGCCTGCAGGCCCTGATGGAGCTGTCGCGGCGCGCCGCGACGCCACTCAGTGACGAGGATATCGAGGCACTGGTGGCGGAGTTCCACGTCGAGGTCGGTGTCACGCTTGCCACCAACTGGAAGCTGCCCGATGGCGTCGTGCAGGTCATCGGTGGCTGGAGCCGCTGGTCCGACCGCAGCGAGCGCCGCGCAGGCTGCGCGATCGTCTACCTCGCGCACCACCTGGCCGAGCACATGACCGCGAATTCCGGCTCGCTGGCGGCCGATGCGCTGGCGAGCGACCCGGCGGCAGCGGAGCTCGGGCTCGGGCTGCCGGAGCTGCTGGCGTTGTGCGCACAGACCGACAAGATCCGCTCGCTGGCGGACGGCTTCTGATCAGCGCAGGCCCGTCTCCTGGCGGGCGATCACCAGCCGCTGGATCTCGCTGGTGCCCTCGTAGATTTCAGTGATCTTGGCATCGCGGAAGTAGCGCTCCAGCGGCAGATCCTTGCTGTACCCCATCCCGCCATGGATCTGCAGCGCCTGGTGGGCACAGAACATGGCTGTCTCAGACGCAAACAGCTTCGCGACCGACGCCTCGGTCGTGTTGCGCAGGCCCGCGCGCGCGGCAATGGCCTTGTTCCATGCCGCGCGCCAGGTGAGCAGGCGTGCCGCGTCGAGGCGGCACCTCATGTCCGCGACCTTCGCCTGGATCATCTGGAAACTGCCGATGGCCGAGCCGAAGGCCTTGCGCTCGCGCACGTAGACCAGTGAAGCTTCGTAGGCGGCGCGCGCGATGCCGACCGACTGCGCTGCAATCCCGATGCGGCCACCGTCGAGCAGTGTCATGGCCATCTGGAAGCCCTGGCCTTCCGCCCCGAGCCGGTCACCGACCGGAACGCGGCAATCGACAAATTCGATTTCGCAGGTAGCGGACGCGCGGATGCCGAGCTTCGGCTCGGCGCGACCTCGGACGTAGCCGGTCTGGCGGGTGTCGACCAGGAACGCCGTGATGCCCTTCGCGCCGCGCTGCGGATCAACGGTCGCGAACAGCAGCATGTACTCGGCCACCGGACCCGAGGTGATCCACGACTTCTTGCCGTTGATCAGGTAGTGCGAGCCGTCGGCCGCCAGCGTGGCGCGGGTGCGCATGCCGGCGGCGTCGGATCCGGACTGCGGCTCACTCAGGCCATAGCAGGCGACGGCAGCACCCGTCGCGATCGGCCGCAGGAAGCGCTGCTTCTGGTCCTCGGTGCCGAACTGCACGATGCCGTTGCAATAGAGCGAGTTATTGACGGAGATGATGGTCGAATGGGCTGCGTCGGCGGCCGCGACCTCCTCGAGCATGATCACGAAGCTGAGCGCGTCGAGTCCCGCGCCGCCGTACTGCTCGGGGACCTCCACCGCCATGAAGCCGAGCTCACCGGCCTTGCGGATGTTGGCGGTCGGAAACTCGCCGCTCTCATCCAGCGCCTTGGCGGCGGGTGCGATCTCCTGCGTCGCGAATTCGCGGGCGGCGGCCTGGATCAGCAGGTGATCCTCACTAAGTCCGAACTCCATGCACGTCTCCGCTCGCCGAAACGACCATTGTGTCGGCGCGGCATGCGTAATTCAATGAGCCCGTGGCTCGAGGTGCGCTCGTATGCTTGAATGGAGCGACCGGGCGGCCAGCTGCTGCGCGCCCATCGAGGAGACCGACGAGCCATGAAGCCACGCACGCGTGTGAATCATCCCCCGCAGACCCAGTTGCCGGCCGGCCGCCGCGCGCTGGTTGCGCCCATCTACCAGTCGGTCAAATTCGAGCTCGAGGACCTGGCGGAGACCGAGCGAGTCTGGAGTGGCGTCGCGGACGGCTTTCACTACAGCCGCGTCGGAAATCCGACCGTGCGCGACCTCGAGCAGCTGCTCGCCGAGCTGCAGGGGCGGGCCGCCTGCGTCGCTGTCGGCTCCGGGCTCGCGGCGGTCGCGACGACGCTGCTGGCGCTCCTGTCGCAAGGCGATCACCTGCTGTGCTTCGTCGAGACCTACGGCCCGACGCGCGGCCTCATCGTGCGCACGCTGGCACGCTTCGGCGTTGCGCACACCATGCTGTCAATCGCGGACCGCGCCGGTGTCGAGCGGGTACTCGCGGAACGGCCCACGCAGCTCGTCTGGTTCGAGTCGCCGACCAACCCGATGCTGAAGATCGCCGACATCGCGCACCTGACTTCGGCGGCGCGCCGCCATGGCGCGCTCACGGTGCTCGACAACACCTTTGCGGGCCTCGAGGCGCATGGCGGCTATCCGGTGGACCTGTTCGTGCACAGCCTGACGAAGTACGCGAGCGGGCACGGCGACGTCATGGCGGGGGCGGTGATCGGCAGCGAAGACCTGGTGCGCCGCGTGCGCACGCAGGCGGTGGCACTCGGTCCGACGCTGGATCCGCACGCGGCATTCCTGGTCATGCGCGGTCTCAAGACCTACCAGCTGCGGCGCGGCGCGCAGTGCGCGAGCGCGGCCACGGTCGCGGCCGCGCTTGCGGCCGACGCGCGCGTGGCGCGCGTCCACTACCCGGGACTGCCCGGGCATCCCGGCCACGCGCTGGCCGTCGCGCAGATGCCTGATGCCGGGAGCATCGTCACGATCGAGCTCGGGGGCACACCGGAGCAGAGTCGAGTATTCGCTGACTCACTGCAGCTGTTCGCGATCGCCGCGAGTCTCGGGTCCACCGAGTCCCTGATCGTGCCACCGCAGCTGCAGCAGCCGCGCGACCTGAGCGACGAGCAGCGGCGGCTGTCGGGAATCACGCCTACCACCACGCGACTGTCGATCGGGCTCGAGGATCCGGAGGACCTGCTCGCTGATCTCAAGCAGGCGCTCGGGCGGGCATTCGGCTGAGGGGCGCTCAGTAATCGGTCGAGGTGGGCTGGTCGGAGCGGTAGACGGCGCGGCGCCACTCAGCGCGCCGAATCCAGGGCACAACCGCGCTGGCCGGCATCGGTCGTCCGATCAGGTAGCCCTGCATGCGGCTGCAGCCCTTGGCCCGCAGGGCATGCGCCTGCGCCGCCGTCTCTACGCCCTCGGCGATGACCTCGAGGCCGAGGCTGCGGCCAAGCGCGAGCACGGCATTGCAGATTGCGTAGGCGCCCCGGTCGTCGGGTATGTCCTTGACGAACGAGCGGTCGATCTTGAGAGCGTCGACCGGCAGGCGGCGCAGGTACTGCAGGCTCGAGTAACCCGTGCCAAAGTCGTCGATCGAGAGTTTGACGCCGAGGTTGCGCAGCTCGCCGAACACGCGGAACGCCTTGCCGGCGTCATGCATCAGAACGGATTCCGTCAGCTCGAGCTCGACGAGTGCCGGCCGGATTCCCGACTTTTCGATGATCGCGCGCGCGGTGACGGCGAGATCGCCGCCGGCAAACTGGCCGGCCGACACGTTGACGGCCACGCCGATCGGGTCGAGTTTGGGTTCCTGGAACAAGAGGGCGTCGCGGCAAGCGCGCCGCAGCACCCATTCGCCGAGGGGCCCGATGAGTCCGCTCTGCTCGGCGACCGGGATCACCTCCGCCGGGCTGACCTTGCCGAGTTCGTCCGGCTGCCAGCGCAGCAGCGCCTCGAAGCCGAGCACGAGGCCGCGTTCTAGGTCGACCTTCGGCTGGTAGTGCAGTTCGAGGGCGTCCCGCTCGAGGGCGCGGCGCAGCTGCTGCTCGATGTCGAGGCCCCGCAGCGAGCGGATGCGGAGCGTGTCGGTGAAGAGCCGCACCGAGCCGTCCGCGCGCGCATGATTCGCCGCTATGGCGGAGTTGAGGAGCAGCGTCTCCGGGTCGTCACCGTTCTCCGGCCAGAGGCTGATGCCGATGCTGAAGGTGCTGCGGATCTCCCGACCGCCCAGGGTGACCGGCTGCGCGAGCGGCTCGCGAATGCGCTCCGCCAGCGCCTCGCACGCCGACCGGTTGGGCAGGGCGACCGCGAGCAGCGCGAAGCCATCCGGCTCGAGGCGTGCGGCCATCGCCAGCGAGCCGTCGAACCTGGCATCGGCGTCGGTGCCGCCCTCGACCAGGGCGATGAGGCGACGACCGATCTCGGCGAGCAGTTCGTCGGCGATCGAAGGGCCGAGCGCATTGTCTATGCGCCGGAACTGGTCCACCTGGAGGCGAATCACGGCGACGCTGGAAGGTTCCGGCGGACCGTCCTTGAGCGCGGCCTCAAGCCGCGACATGAACAGGGAGCGGTTGGGAAGCCCGGTGAGGCTGTCATAGAAGAGCGTGCGGCGTGCGCCGGAGTGCATGCTGCGGCGTTCGGTGACGTCGCGCAGTATGACGAGGACCTGGTCGGCGCCGTAGGGCACGGTGCGGAAGTCGATTGCACTGACGCCGTCTCCCTCGGTGCGCACGAGTTCGTGCTCGGCGCCCTGCCGTGTGCTGACCGTGCGGTCGCAGATCTCAGCGAAAGTCTCGCCGGGCGGCGCCGGCAGCAGGTCGTCGAGGCGCCGCCCCTCGCCGTGGGCATCGAGCGTGAGCCCAAGTCCGCTCGCGCCGACGCCCAGAATCTCGCGAATCGTCCCGTTCAAATCGACGCGCAGCAGCGTGTCGGGCAGCGCCCCCGCGAGGGCCCGGTGCTGGGCCTCGCCGGCGCGCCAGCCGCGCACCAGATCGTGCATGCGTACTGCCTGGGCGAGCCGGTGCAGCACGAGCGCCACCGGGGCGGATCGTGGCAGCAGCTCGCTGATTCCGAGCCGCGTCGCGATCGCGACCTCCGCCGCGTCGGCGGTCGCGCACAGGACGACGACCGGGACAGCACGGGCGGCGGCGCGGGAACGCAGCGCAGAGAAAGCCTCGAGCGCGGCGTTCGAGTGCAGGTCTATGTCGACGATGAGGCCTGCGGGCCGTCCCTCGGCGGCGCTCGCGAGCGCCGTCTGCAGGGTCGCCGCAAGGGCCTTGAGTCCCGCAGTGCCGGCGCCCGACTCGAGCCGCAGCCGCAAGGCGTCGTCCGGCACGACCAGCAGTACCGGACGGGTGCGCCGGCCGGCGCTCGGAGCGGGAACGGGCGAGACGGTGGCGGCTGTGGACC